>ENA-UPAD01000785-UPAD01000785.1-bioreactor-metagenome-genome-assembly--contig:-NODE-785-length-40476-cov-478.197125_pt1 | contig 40476 bp, 37 predicted proteins | sample MGYA00238179_ERZ772710 | MGnify/ENA primary metagenome ERZ772710 (study PRJEB29004, sample SAMN07631245) | bioreactor metagenome | isolation source: Switchgrass digestor | place: USA: Dartmouth...
TACGGACAATTTACGACATCTACTGCTGGACACAATGCGGCAGCATTAACAGTATGTATAAAAAAGTGAAATCACCTTATATTGCATAAGCATTGGAACGATTTTCATGCCAACGATTGTTACATCTCAGACAAGAGAATCATCTCCGTGCCTATTCCTATCTAGGTGCTGTGCCATGAACCATTTTTGCCGGCCGGTACCACTTCTGTTGCTAATTGCTCCTCATTTGGGTATATTATTGTAAGGTAGATTTTCGCGGATGCAAAATACAATATGGAGCAGGATTCCAGGAGGTTTTTGTGGCAGTAGTTATAAGGGACGACATATTGCAAAGCGTGGAGAAACCGGCAAGATATACCGGCGGCGAACTGAACAGCGTTGTTAAGGATCCTTCGAAGGCAGATATCAGGTTTGCCTTTTGTTTTCCGGATGTATACGAGGTTGGGATGTCCCACCTTGGTTTGAGGATACTGTACGGTCTGCTCAACGAGCGGGACGATACGTACTGTGAAAGGGTATTTGCGCCGTGGACCGACATGGAAGCAAGGATGCGGGAAAACGGGATACCGCTTTTCTCGCTTGAGACACGAAGCCCGGTCGGCGAATTCGATATAGTCGGCTTCACTCTCCAGTACGAGATGAGCTATACCAACATACTCAACATGCTGGACCTTGCCGGAATACCGCTGAGACGGACCGACAGGGCTGAAGGCATGCCGTTTGTATGTGCAGGAGGGCCTTGCGCATACAATGCCGAGCCATTGGCCGATTTTGTGGATTTCTTCATGCTTGGCGAGGGCGAAGAGATCATAAATGAAGTATTGGATGTGTACAAGCAGTGGAAGAAGGACAATGCGGGAAGAGAGGACTTCCTGGACAGGATCGCCAGCATCGAAGGCGTATATGTGCCCGGTTTTTATGAGCCTGAATATAACGACGACGGGACTCTGAAAGCTGTCAAACCCATAAAAGATACATATCCTGCGAAGATAAGAAAAAGGATCATAAACGACCTGGACAACGTTTACTTTCCTGAAAAGGTGATTGTCCCGTATATAGACATAGTCCACAACAGGATCATGCTCGAACTGTTCCGGGGCTGCACAAGGAGCTGCAGGTTCTGCCAGGCGGGATACATCTACAGGCCGGTAAGGGAGAGGACCGCGGAGCGGCTTATGGAACTGGCAAGGAAGCTGGAGGAAAGCTCGGGCTACGGGGAGATATCACTGACATCGCTGAGTACGAGCGATTACTCGGGGCTGCCGGAACTTACATCGGGACTGATCGAAGAAATGGAGCCGAAGATGGTGAACCTGTCGCTCCCGTCCTTACGTATAGATTCGTTTTCACTCGATCTCCTGGAGAAGGTGCAGAAGGTAAGGAAGAGCGGCCTTACATTTGCTCCCGAGGCGGGCACGCAAAGGCTCAGGGACATTATCAACAAGGGCGTCACCGAGGAGGACCTGCTGAACTCCGTGGGAATGGCTTTCAGGGCAGGCTGGAACGGAGTCAAGCTTTACTTCATGATAGGTCTGCCGTATGAAACGATGGAAGATGTGGAGGGTATTGCAAAGCTCGGCACAATGGTGGTGGATGAGTATTTCAGGGTCCCGAAGGAACAGAGGGCAAGAGGCCTTGAGGTCACCATAAGCACGTCGTCCTTTGTGCCTAAGCCTTTCACGCCGTTCCAGTGGGAGGCCCAGGACACGATCGAAACGCTCAGGCAGAAGCAGGAATTCCTGAAAGATAAAATAAGAAGCAGGCATCTGAAATATAACTGGCACGATCCCGAACTGAGCATGCTGGAAGCGGTATTCGCCAGGGGCGACAGGCGTCTGGGGAGAGTACTGCACAGGGCATGGGAGTTGGGATGCCGCTTTGACAGCTGGAGCGACTATTTCAGGTTTGACTCATGGATGAAGGCCTTTGAGGATTGCGGCATAGATCCAGCATTCTACGCAAACAGGAAAAGGAGCGAAGATGAAGTATTCCCGTGGGACCATATAGATGTCGGAGTTACGAAAAAGCATCTCCTACGTGAGAGAAAACGCGCCGAGAAAGGTGAAGTCACGCCTAACTGCATGACATCCTGTGCGGGATGCGGAGCTTCGATATTTGACCAGGGCATCTGTACTAACTACACTGCCGGCAAGAAGTCCGGGAAGGGCCGATCAGGCGATCGTGGCACTGGTGATCCGTCAGAGTGGGCGAATGCTTATGGAGAAAGCGTACCGAAGGCTGATATCCAAAACGATGCGCCACAGTGCAGAGATGAGCAAATCGAAAAAGTGCGGCAGGCAGATGCACTTGTTGATACTGCACAACAGGAAGATGCCAATATCAAAATGGACCAGCATGGGAACACCGGCGAAGCAACTGCGCACAATGAAAAACGGCGCCATGCACCAAACGGCAAACAGGGCACAGCAAACGACAGGCCTGCATGCAGCATGAGGATCAGGTTTGTAAGGGGCGAATCGGTCAAATTCCTGTCGCACCTTGACCTGATGAAAGTATTCGAAAGGGCCGTAAGGCGTTCCGGCCTTCCGGTATCGTATTCAAAGGGCTTCAACCCGCATCCGCAGATGGTGCTGGGCCTGCCGTTGAGCGTCGGCATGACCAGCGAATGTGAGCATGCGGATTTCCAACTGGATGCGGAGATCGAACCTGCGGAGTTCATTGATAGGCTTAACGGTTCGCTGCCTGAAGGGATCAGGGCGACAGCGGCGGCGTTCAACAACTCGAAAAAGAATATCATGGCAACTGTCAAGCGTGCAGATTATGAAATTGAAGTGTTCACAGACAAAGTGCTGACATACGAAGACGCATCCAGGGGTCTTGCAGAAATGCTGAAGCGTGAAAGCATCAGGGTCGGCAAGGAGATCAGGGGAAAGCGCGGGGAAACCACTGTAAAGGAAACCGAGATAAGACCGATGATATTCGATGCGGCAATCGAAGAACTGAAAGATGTGCCGCAGGGTTACGAGGCGTTTAAATCTGCCTTCCTGGTAAAGGCCGGGCTTAAGGCGGGCAGCGAAGCGAACCTCAGCCCCGGGCTGTTCCTGAAGGCCCTGGCTGAGCAGTGGGGAGTTCCCGCAACGGCTGTAAGGATGCACCGTAAAGCTCTGTACATAGATACAGGCAGCGGTTTGACAGACCCATTGGACAGGTCTTCTCTTTCATAAATTATTGAAACAGAGAGCCAGGATGTCTCGTTCCCGGATATGGGAAACATGTAAGGATGGATATCGCCTGGGACATTTCCTTACCCGATATAAGGGAATGCAATGAGACATGCTTCTCTTTCCTGGAAATAAAGAGGTGTTAGTTTGAAAAAGCAGTTGATCGCAGATATCGGTCAGGATGAAAACAGGGTGGCACTGCTTGAGGACGGCGAACTGGCGGAAATATATATAGAAAGGCCCGATATCGACAGGCTTGTCGGCAACATATACAGGGGCAAGGTTTGCAGTGTGCTGCCGGGGATGCAGGCAGCCTTCGTGGATATCGGGTATGAAAAGAATGCCTTCCTGTATGCCGGCGATATCATAGCAAGGAAGGAATACAGCGAAGACGACGATTATCATCCTCACGACGTAAAGAACCTTAATATTGCGGACCTGGTGAGCGCCGGCCAGGAACTGACGGTCCAGGTCATAAAGGAGCCAATGGGCTCCAAGGGCCCGAGGGTCACCACGAACATCACATTGCCCGGAAGGCACCTGGTATTGCTGCCCGGCGCCGATTACACGGGGGTGTCCAGGAGGATCGAGGACGAAGTAGAAAGAACGAAGCTTAAGAAAATCGCGGAAAAGCTCAAGCCCGAGGGCATGGGGCTGATCGTCAGGACTGCCTCCGAGGGAATGGAAGAGGAGGATTTCACGGACGACCTGGATTTCCTGCTGAAGCTGTGGGAAAGCATAAAGAAGAAGGAAAGAAGCGGCCCCGTGCCACGCTGCATACATAAAGACCTGAGCCTGGTTTACAGGATGGCCAGGGACCTGTTTACCAGGGACATCGACAAGTTCGTTATAAATGACCGGAACCACTACGAGAAAATACTGGAACTGGTCGATATCGTCTCCCCGGATCTGAAGCGCAGGGTAGAGTATTTTGCAAAGGACGTCGATATATTCGAATATTACCAGCTTGACTCAAAGCTTGCCCATGCGCTGTCGCGGAAGGTATGGCTCAGGTGCGGAGGTTACCTGGTGATCGACAGGACGGAAGCCCTTACCGTTATCGATGTAAACACGGGCAAATATGTCGGAAGGAGAAATCTTGAAGATACGGTGCTGAAGACCAATATGGAAGCGGCCGACGAAATAGCGAGGCAGTTGAGGCTGCGGGATATCGGAGGCATCATAATAATAGATTTTATCGACATGCACGATAAAGAGCACCAGCAAATGGTCCTTGAAAGGCTGAAGCAGGCCCTGAAGAAGGACAGGACCAGGACGATAGTGGTCGGCATGACCGGCCTCGGACTGATCGAGATGACCAGGAAGAAGGTAAGGCAGGACCTGTCCAGCATAATGCAGATGGAGTGCCCTTACTGCGAGGGCACCGGAAGGCTGCTCGTATCCGATGTGAACGTGAAGGCGCAGAAATCAGGAGACAGATAGATGAGACCGCAGATCGGGCGATACAGGCAAAGTGTTGAGCGAGACACAGGATCAGGGGCAAATGCTGCCCTGGACAGATAGGCAGAGACAAAATCAAAGACGTTGACAATTGGTCGGAGTATGTGTTAAAATACTTCGGTAACCGCTCGGCCAAGGCTTTAAAATGCTGTCAAAAGGCAGGCGGACGTTCATCTCAAGGATGCACTGCAAGTCATCCGGAATGTACGGCCGGCCGGGGGACGGCTGCCTGAGGGGTCCGGCGAGTCTGTTTGCAGGAGGTAAGATTCGTGTACGCAATAATTGAGACAGGCGGAAAGCAGTATAAGGTACAGGAAGGCGATGTACTGTTCATCGAAAAGATCGAAGCTGAAGACGGTGCAGCAGTCACATTCGACAAGGTCCTGGCCGTATCCAGCGAAGGCAACGTGACATTCGGCAAGCCGTTCGTGGCAAATGCCAGTGTTACGGCAAAAGTGCTGGGCCAGGGCAGGGCAAAGAAGATAATCGTCTTCAAGTATAAGGCGAAGAAGGGCTACAGAAAGAAGCAGGGACACAGGCAGCCCTTCACCAAAGTACAGATCGAAAAGATCAGTGTCTGAGAAATGATAAATGTAGTTATAACAAGAGATCAAACGGGACCTATCAGAAGTATCGAGATCAGCGGACATTCAGGCTATGCCGAGGCGGGATCGGACATCATATGTTCGGCGGCAGCGGCAATAAGCTACACAGCAGCCGGAGGGCTTGAAAGCCTGGCGGGCCTCAGGGGATGTTACAAAACAGACGACGGATACATGCTGATCAGGTTGCCGGATCGAATGAACGAAAAGCAAAGATCGATCGCTTCGATCATAATGGAAACCGCGGCAATAGGTTTCAAACAGATGGAATTCTCGTATGCAAAGTACGTATCGGTAAAAGATGAGGAGGTGCGATCCGATGATTAGAATCAATCTGCAGTTGTTTGCTCACAAGAAAGGTGTCGGCAGTTCGAGGAACGGCCGTGACAGTGCGGCTCAGAGGCTGGGCGTCAAGAGAGGCGACGGGCAGTATGTTCTGGCCGGCAATATCATAGTAAGACAGAGGGGCACGAAGATCCATCCGGGCGCCAATGTCGGAATAGGTAAGGACGACACGCTCTTTGCCCTGAAATCCGGAAAGGTCAAGTTCGAAAGATTGGGCAAGGACAAGAAACAGGTAAGTATAGTAGCCATGTAGTTGGCAAAAAATAAGTCCCGGCAGCCAGGTCGGGACTTTTTTGCGTATGGGAGAAAGTTATGTTTATCGATCGCGCGAAAATATATATAAAAGCCGGGGACGGCGGGAACGGCGCAATCTCGTTCCGCAGGGAGAAGTATGTTCCGGCCGGCGGGCCTGACGGAGGAGACGGCGGAAAGGGCGGCGATATCGTATTTGAGGTGGATGAGGGCTTAAGGACGCTCATCGACTTCAGGTACAGGCGCAAGTATATTGCCGGATCCGGCGATAACGGCGGCCCTGCGAAACGTACCGGCAAGAGCGGCGAGGACCTTGTGATAAGGGTGCCGCCCGGGACCGTGATCAAAGATGCGGAGACAGGACGTATCCTGGCCGATATGGTGGAGCCCGGGCAAAGGACGGTTGTCGCAAGGGGAGGCAAAGGCGGCGCGGGCAACTGGCATTTTGCCACACCGACCAGGCAGATCCCGAATTTTGCGAAGCCGGGCGATCCCGGCGAAGAATACACGGTGGAGCTTGAACTGAAAATGGTTGCCGATGTCGGCCTTGTAGGATTCCCGAATGCCGGCAAGTCGACGCTGCTTTCGAAGGTGACTGCCGCAAGGCCGAAGATAGCGGACTACCCGTTCACGACGCTGGAACCGAACCTGGGCGTCGTAAGGGTAGACGAGGGAGCCAGCTTTTTGCTTGAAGATATACCCGGGCTCATAGAAGGCGCCCACAGGGGAGTCGGGCTTGGATTCGATTTCCTCAGGCATGTCGAAAGATGCAAAATGTTCCTTCACATAGTGGATGTGGCAGGTGTTGACGGCCGCGACCCTGTGGAGGATTTTGAGAAAATAAACGAGGAACTGAGGCTGTATGACCCGAAGCTGGCGGAGAGGTACCAGGTGGTGGCGGCCAACAAGATCGACCTTCCCCAGGGGAAAGAGAACCTGGAGAGGTTCACCAGGGAAGTTGAAGCAAAAGGCTACAAGGTTTTTCCTATATCCGCAGCCTCAAACACAGGCGTATGGCAGCTGATGCAGTACATAGCAGCGAAGCTCGATGAACTCCCTGTTGTGGTTCCTTTGACGGACACGGATGAAGAGGTGGTTTACACCGCGAAGGAAGAGGAACCGTTCACGATACGCAGGGAAGGCAATGTTTTCATCGTCGAAGGAAACTGGGTGGACAAACTTGTGAAGTCGGTCAATTTCAACTCGCATGAGTCGGTACAGTACTTCCAGCGCTCACTCAAAACAAAGGGCGTTATCGACGCCCTGGAGGAGATGGGCATAAACGAGGGGGATACTGTCAGGATATATGACATCGAATTCGAGTATGTGAGATAATGAGGCATATTGCAGGGTGATATGGCTGATTGCCGTAGGGTGACACGATAGATTCAGTGAGCCGTCACAGTGGCAGACGTCAGGGCCGGGACAGGGCCAGCGGTGAGGGCAGGTGTAAAAGGCCGGAATGATAATCCGGCGGTATGTGGCCGGTGTCGAGGACAAGACAATGAACCGGAGGAATGGCAGGCAACAATTCCGGGATGATGATTCGACGGCGTGGCAGGTTTCAAATCCAGTGCGACGGTCCAACGTCGCGACGGTCCAACGACATAATAACAGTCGATTCCGGAGCAGTATCCCGCAGGTAGTTATATTAAACTGATGCAATATCACAAGCAAGGAGGAAAATAAATGCTGACAGGCAGGCAAAGGAGTTATCTGAGAAGCCTGGCAAACACTATGGAACCGATATTCCAGGTGGGCAAGGGCGGCATCAGCGACAACCTGGTCAGGCAGTTCGACGATGCGCTTGAAGCCCGTGAACTGATAAAGGCCACGGTCCTGAGGAATTCTGAGTTCGACGCCCGTGAAGCGGCCGATGAGATCGCTGAAAGGACCGGGGCGGATGTGGTCCAGGTCATAGGCAACAGGTTCGTGCTGTACAGGGAATCCAAAAAGAACAGGGATATCAGCGCCGCCCTGTCAATGATCCGATGACCGGTCCTTCGTCAATGATTCGATGATTTCCGAGTAAATGGCCGAAGAATGCTTTTTCCAGTTGTTACAGACGGATAAAGCATCTTTTTTTGTGCCGACGGACGCTTTAAGTTCGACGAGGGGAAAATCCCTCTCTCTCATTTTGCATATCACCAGGTACTTGTCTTCGCTTTCGGGGACGTATTCCGCCGTTATCAGCAAATCTTCCTCTATCTCTTTGCGGGCGGCCGGGATGGTGTTGTCAAGCCGCTTCCTTATACCCGACGGTATTTTCGTGATAAGGTACTGCAGCGTTTTTCTGCCTGCATCGGTCAGGATGTAGCTGCCGGACGTTCCTTCCGGCCTGGAACCCTGTGCAGCCGGCGTGCCGGTGACGGCCGATACGCTTGATGAGTTTGCATCATATAAAAATTGCTCCGAAGCATGTTTTGTGCCGGGCGCATCCTTCACCAGCGACGCCATTTTGCTTTCGTACAGTTCATTGAGGCATTGCTGGAGCACGAAGTAATTCATGAGATGCATTTCGAGTATCAGCTTCGTCAGCGCATTATTGCTGACCGGCATATCCAGCCTCTGAAGTATGTACATTATGATAAGCTTGTTCTGGACTATTTCTTTGCTGCTTCCAAGAGGATTCATCCATGCCACCCCGGTATGAACTGTTTTACAAATCATTGTATAAATTATAGCATATTGTACCGGCGGAGAATATTGCCGGGATGAATTAAGCATGAAGACAAGGATAACGGAATTGGAACCAATGCCCCGGAATCGGCAGATGTTTTGGATTTGACAGGCGATACTTGGATTGGCGGACGATGTTCCGGATATCAGACGATGCTTCGGGCAGGCAGGCGATATTCAGGACTTAACAGAAGATCTTCCGGATTTAACAGACGATATTCTTGACTTCCAATCAGAGGCGGGTGTACATTTTTTTAATTGTTGTAAAAACGTTTGCTCACTTTTTCATGTGACAGGAGACATAAAGCAGTTATACCGATTTTATGTAGAATTTATTATTGAAAATTATCAATATATACGCCATTTCTGCACACAACAATTCAAAAATTGTACACCCACCCCTTTATTTCCCGGGGAAATAATATACATGCAATTTGGATAAACAACACGTGATTTTTGTACCGCGGACAGGCAACAAACGAAAATACCCGGCGGGCTTTGTAACTGGAGCATTCAGCAGTCTTTATAATTTCAGGCGCCTGTGTTATCATTACTATTAAGGGAAAAAATGTGACAACTGTCGACTTGCGTTTGTATCGATGCGGTCATGTGCTTCGGCTTATCTGGTGTGCCACAGGAAATGATACATATTTATTGAAATCTTTCATATAGATTGATAGAACGTCAGATAAAACACGGGGGTGGTGTGAGATGGTAAAGAAAGAAATCATAGCCCTGCTGCTGGCCGGAGGACAGGGAAGCAGGCTGGGGGTCCTGACCAAGAAGTCTGCCAAGCCCGCGGTGCTTTTCGGCGGAAAATACAGGATAATCGATTTTTCGCTGAGCAACTGCGCCAATTCAGGCATCGATACTGTCGGAGTTCTGACGCAGTACCAGCCGCTCAAGCTGAACAACCACATCGGCATCGGCAAGCCATGGGACATGGACAGGATGCACGGAGGCGTCACGATACTGTCGCCGTTCATGAAGGAAGACAGCGGCGAGTGGTACAAGGGAACTGCCAATGCCATAAGCCAGAATATCGACTTTGTCAACAAGCAGGCGCCCAAATACGTGATAATCCTTTCTGGCGACCATATCTACAAGATGAACTACTCCGACATGCTCGCTTTCCACCGGAAGAACAACGCGGAAGCGACGATATCCGTTATCAACGTTTCATACGAGGAAGCGTCGAGGTACGGCATTATGAGCACGGATGAACAGGGACGCATATACGAGTTCCAGGAGAAGCCCGAGAACCCGAAGAGCACGCTGGCTTCCATGGGCGTTTATATTTTCACCTGGGAGATACTGAGGGAGTACCTGATACGCGACGACCAAAGGGAAGACTCCGACCACGATTTCGGAAAGGACATAATACCTGCAATGCTTGCCGACGGAAGAAGGATGTTTGCTTACAGGTTCAACGGTTACTGGAAGGATGTAGGGACGATACAGGCCTACTGGGAGGCGAACATGGATCTTGTCAAAAGGGTCCCGGAATTCAACCTGTACGATCCCGAATGGAAGATCTACACGCCCAATCCCGTCAAACCCCCGCACTATGTCGCGCCGGGCGGAAGCGTCAAAACATCCGTGGTGGCCGAGGGATGCATGATATACGGGAATGTCAGGAATTCGGTGCTATTCCCCGGTGTTTTTGTCGAGAAAGACGCGCTTATCGAAAATTCCATCGTGATGTCCAATTCGCATATAGGAGAAGGAAGCGTCCTGGACCACTGCATCATAGGTGAAAACGTCAGGGTCGGGAAAAATGTGAGGATAGGCTTTGGCGACGATGTTCCCAACACGGATAAGCCGGGCATATACAGTTCAGGCATAACGGTAGTGGGAGAAGGGGCTGAGATACCTGACGAAACTGTCATGGGCAAGAACGTGATGATAGATATGTACGCCGGCGCTGAGGACTTCTGCTGCAAAACCGTGCCGTCGGGCGCAAGCGTATACAAAGGCGGTGAATGTGAATGACGATGATGACGAATACCATGGGACTGATACTGTCCGGCTGGAAAAAACCTGCCCTCAAGGACCTTTCATATAAGCGGTCTGTGTCCGCGATACCGTTCGGCGGCAAGTACAGGGCAATAGATTTCATACTGTCCAACATGGTCAATTCCGGCATCAAGAATGTCGGGGTGCTGACCCAGTACAGTTCCCGTTCGCTGATGGACCATCTTGGCTCAGGCAAGGAATGGGACCTTGACAGGAGATATGACGGCCTGTTCATTTTCCCTCCGACCGTGTCGGACGAGGAAAGCGGCTGGTATAAAGGCAGCGCGGATGCGATGTACCACAACCTGTCTTTCCTCAAACGGAGCAACGAGGAATACGTGGTCATTGCCCAGGGAAACGGCATTTTCAAGATGCAGATGGGCGACATGCTGCAGTACCACATAGACAAAAATGCCGACATAACGCTGGCATACAGGAGAATGTATGACTATACCGCTGAGGAGCTTTCGGGTCTTGGTATAATCAGGATCGACGAGGACAGCAGGATAACCGACCTCCAGGAGAAACCGCTGAATCCGCAGTCGGACCTGGCTTCCATCGGCGTTTACATGCTGAGGAGGACGCTGCTCATCTCGCTGATCGAGGAGTGCATTGCCCACGGCAATTATGATTTCGTCAAGGACATAATGATAAGGAAGCTCGACAGGCTGAATATTTATGGTTACGAATTCAGGGGCTACTGGCGAAGCATCAGTTCCGTCCGCAATTACTACAGATGCTCCATGGAGGTGCTCGATCCCGAAATACGCGAGGAGCTTTTCATAAGGAACGGAAAGATATACACCAAAGTCAAGGACGAGGCTCCCGCAAAATACAACGAGGAAGCGGAAGTAACCAATTCCATCGTTGCAGACGGCTGTTTCATCGAGGGCACCGTGGAGAACAGCGTGCTGTTCAGGGGAGTTACCGTAGCCAAGGGCGCCGTGGTGAGGAACAGCATAATAATGCAGGGTTCGGTGATCGAGCCGGATGCGGTCGTGGAATACGCCATACTTGATAAAAATGTAGTCCTGACAAGGGGCAAGTACCTGAAGGGCGATACCGACTACCCCGTGGTCGTGAGCAAGAATTCCAGGGTATAATGGCTTAGGAATACGGAAGCTAATCAGTTCCGGGCATAAATCACCGGAGCATATAACGCTCCAGGCTGTAAAAACCAGTGAACGGGACATTTAGGACAGGAATCGGAAAACGATTACGGGGCATATAGCTGAAAGCTCGAAAACAGAAGGCCGGAACACAAAGTGTAACAAAAGTAAAGCAAGAGAAATAGTTGGTGGCCGGAGCATAAGGCCTGTGGCCTGACCGGCCATATTGATGTATAACTCTGTTTTAGTGTATAATCAGGGGAGTGCCGGCAGGCCTTGCAACGGAGCCCATGCATTTAGAGGGCGCTCTTTCAGCCTTGTACTCAGAACGGGATTTTACTGAAATACAGACGGGATTTTACTGAAATATCGATACGAAAGGACAAAAGCTTTTACAGTACGAAAGCTTGAAATGGGTTGACATATATGACTGACAAACTCAAGGCGGATTTGTCGCTGCTGATCATAACAGTGGTATGGGGCGCATCGTTCCCGCTGATCAAGGTGGTGCTGGGGTACATCCCGGCATTTGCTTACCTCTCGCTGAGGTTCTTGCTGGCAGCGGCAGTTTTGGCAGCGATCTACTACAGGAATTTGAAGAAAATCAATAAGAGGGCGCTGAAATACGGATGCATCCTCGGACTCTTTATGTTCGGCGGTATGGCATTCCAGGTCGTCGGCCTGTATACCACGTCCGCGTCGAATTCCGGGTTCATCACCGGCCTGAATGTCGTTATCGTCCCGATCATTTCAGCCCTCCTTCTGAAAAAGAAACCGGACAGGGCAGCCTTTGCAGGCGTTATTGTCGCGTTTGCCGGGATCTTCTTCATGTCCGGCGGGCTGAAGTTCGATTTTAACATAGGCGATCTGCTGACATTCATATGCGCCATATGCTGGGCATTCCAGATCGTGTTCATTGACAGGTTCACACAGTATGAAGACGCGCCGCTGCTCGCTATCCTGCAGTTGCTGTTTACCGGCCTGGCAAGCTCGGTACTGTGGCTTGTGGTCGATATCGGAAAGCCGATGGAGTTCAATGCGACAGTGGCTGTCATACTCCTGATAACGGCAGTGTTTGGCTCTTCGCTGGCATATGGCGTGCAGACCATTGCCCAGCAGTATACAACGCCTGTCCATACCTCGCTGATATTCACCGCCGAACCTGTATTTGCGCTGGTGTTTGCGCTGATCATACCCAACGCGGACGGCGTGAGGGAGTCGATGACACTGATGAAGATTGCAGGGTGCCTTTTGATACTTGCCGGGATGATCGTATCGGAACTGAGGGTCGGAAGGAGTAAGGACAGCATGGAATGTGACGGCCAAATCAGCAATGACTGTTAACGGAAAAAGTGTGAAATGCGAAAGGTCATTCATTTCAATACCAGCGGAGTGGATACATGAAAAACAGGTCGAGATCATTAAGCGGACAGCTTTCATTCTTTAGTGATCCGGATGCAGATCGGAACGGCTTTTCTTCAGAATCAAAGTATAGTGGCCTTTCTTTCGGTATGGGGAAGGAAGTGCTTTCCTTTTCAGAAGTTTGCAGGATCCTTTCGATATCCGCGGCCACGGGGAGGAACTGGATAAGGCTCGGCAAGCTCAAGCCCGTCGACGCGTCTGCCAAAAGGCCTGTTTTTGCCTGTTCCGAGATAGACAGGCTTGTTGCAGCCGTGGAGGCGGACGGCAAGGTTTTGAAATCCAGGAGGAACAAAAAGAAGGTTTCGGGCGCGTCGCTGTATGAAAACTACATCACAAACGGCCATAATATTTCAGTGATCAATGAGATACTCGGACAGGATCGTGTATATATAGACGATGATGTCATGAAAATCATCATCGCCAATTTTGCGCTGCAGTTCATCTGCCGGCTGCACGGCAAAGACGGCGCGGAAAGAGCCGGGAAGACGGGAAATTTGATACACGATTATCTGAGGAATGATTTGGACGTTTTCGGATTTGGGCCGCTGATCGATGATCTGCTCCATGGTGTGGAAGACGGCACAGGCCTTGTGGACGAATGCGGTGAAATACTCGAAAAGGAGCTTGAGTATGTCCCGGAAGAAGACAGCCTTGGTTTCGCCTATATCTCGCTTAAAAGCATGTCGCAGAGGAAGCTCAGCGGGGCATACTATACTCCGCTGTCCGTCGTGAAGGAACTTGTCGGTCTGGCCGCAGAAACCGGCGGCCTGGCAGACCGCAGGATACTTGATCCGTGCTGCGGTACGGGCAATTTCCTGCTATACCTTGCGTCGCAGTCAGTGGGACCGGAATGCCTTTACGGCCAGGATTCCGATGAGCTTGCCGTCCGCATCGCCAGGGTCAATTTCGCATTAAGGTTCAACATAACCGACATGGATTTTCTGAAGGGGCATATAACCTGCGGCGACACCCTGAAAACACTGCCGTTATCAGAATATGACCTGATACTTGGGAATCCTCCGTGGGGATACGATTTTACCGGGGAAGAACTGGCTGAACTTGCAGGCGTTTACCGCACCGCTTCACACAAAACCGCGGAATCCTTTGACCTGTTCGTTGAGCGATGCCTTTCCCTTCTGAGCGAGGGAGGCCTCCTGGCATTCGTTCTTCCTGAAGCGATCCTGAACGTGAGATCCCACAGGACCATACGGAGCATCCTGCTTGAAAAAACTGAGTTCAGGTTCGTTTCGTTCCTGGGGGAGGTTTTCAGCAAGGTCCAGTGCCCGTCGGTCATCCTTGGCATATCGAACACAAAGGGAAAGGCCGATGGGACCGACTCAGGCGGGATAAAGGTATGCGCAGGCGGACAGACTTTTACTGTCAGCCCGGACCGGAAGTTCACACCGGATACGTTCAATTTCCATGTGAACGATGAGAAGCAGTCATGCCTGGATGAAATCAGCAGGAATGCCGAAATGGCGTATTTGAAAGGCAACGCCAGGTTTGCGCTGGGGATCGTGACAGGGAACAACCAGGCTTTCATTTCGGACAGACCGCTGGACGGCTATGAACCGGTGCTGCGGGGCAGCGACATATTCAAATTCAGGATAGATGAAAGTCATGCATACATGAGATTCGTTCCGGAAAACTTTCAGCAGGTGGCTCCTGTCGGGATGTACCGTGCTCCTGAAAAACTCCTGTACAGGTTCATCTGCGATACGCTGGTTTTTGCATATGACGACAGGCAGACGCTGTCGCTGAACAGCTGCAACATCCTCATCCCGGAAATACCAGGTCTGTCGGTCAAATATGTTCTGGCTGTTCTGAACTCAAGCGTTGCGGCGTTTTTCTGCCAGCAGAATTTCAACTCGGTGAAGGTTTTGCGGTCCCATCTTGAGGCTATACCCGTTCCTGTCGTTCCCGGAAAAGTGCAGCAGGAGATAACGGCTATCGTGGACAGGATCATGGAGCCCGCCGCGATGGTCAGTGAGCTGTATGAAGAACTGGATGACCGTATAATGAAGCTTTACGGACTCTCAGCAAAGAACTGCGGCATAATCAGGGAATCACTGAAAGGAAAAAACCGGTTCCTGCCGCCGGAACCGTGATACGTCTGCCAAATCCACTGGAACAGGCCATCCAACTGTATAGTGCACCAAAACAGGTTATCAGGCTGCATGATCCTTCATGGAATGCCGTCATCCGACTGTATGGTTGGTCATCCGGTTGCATGGTTCGCTGGAACAAGCTGTCCGGTTGTTTGTTCCACTATTGAGCGAACTCTATGGGCCATCGTTAAGTGTCGTCCGTCCGCATGGCTCACGAAAAAATGTTATACAGTTCTTCGTATGTCAGCCACTGCACGAATTTGTTTTCCATGTGCCAGCCGATGGTTTTCTGGTTGAGGTGGAACTGTCCCTCGCCTTCGTTGCCCTTATGCTGGAAATCCGAGTAGCCCGGGCAGGAGAGGACATCGTCGCATGTCATCCTGAAAATTGCGATCCTGTCTGCAAAAAACAGCCCATAGTACAGGACGTCGAACTCAGCACGTTTGACCTGCTGGATGTTGCAATCGAAAGGGTATCTGTATATATCAGCGCTGTTGAGCGCGCGGTTGCCGACATTGGCATTCCTGCACTGCTCGATCAGGTTTTCTCTTGAGATCCGGGCATCGTTCTCCTTCATGACGGTCGAGAACTTGATCTCTATGCGCTTGCCTTCAACTGCGTCATAACGGTCATGGAACTGGTTCCTGGACCCGCGGAACCGGAACAGCGCTTCTATCATCAACTCTGCAACAGTGCCGAATCTTCGTGTACGCAGAGCGAAGATCCCGTCCCTGAATTCCTTTATTACTGTGTCCATTACTGCTCTCCTTTGTTATATCCGTTGCTGCGTTTCAAAATGCGTTATGGACAGTTTACCATAACAGGCATGATGGCGCAATGTGTAAAGAAAGGCAATATTTTTAAACCTCTTTTTTGATGCTCAAAACCTGAAAAACTGTACAAAAAGTAGGATCAATGCACTGATGAAATTTATTGGAATGGAATCTGCCGCAGACAGGACTCCTTATAAGCAAAGTATTATAGTCGTTAAAATGTTATAATATTACCAGAACTTGTCCGTGGGGGTTGTTTGTATGCCGTTCAAAATAGTGCGCAACGATATAACGAAGATGGAAGTCGACGCCATCGTGAACGCAGCGAATCCTGAACTGAAAATGGGAGGCGGTGTGTGCGGAGCGATTTTTGCCGCTGCGGGACCGGAAGAACTGCAGCGGGAATGCGACCGGATCGGCGGCTGCGAGGTGGGACAGGCAGTTATAACCGGCGCCGGCAGACTTTCCGCGAAGTACATAATCCATACCGTGGGGCCGATATGGAGGGGCGGCGGCCATGGCGAGGCAAAACTGCTGGCAAGCAGCTACATAAATTCGCTCGAACTGGCATTAAAATATAAATGCAAATCCATAGCGTTTCCGCTCATATCGTCGGGGATCTACGGCTATCCGAAAGACCAGGCGCTTAATATTGCGGTTTCCTCCATTGGCGAGTTCCTGATGAAAAATGATATGGACGTCTATCTTGTGGTATTTGACAGGAGTTCATACAAACTGGGTGAAAAGCTATTTTCGGCTATCGAAAAATATATCGATGACAATTACGTCGATGCGCGCCTGGATGCTGAGCGTTCCAGGAGACTGACCCGTACTGAGGAGCAGATGATGAGGGGATCCGACGATTATCCGGCTGCCTTCGGGCCTGCCGGTCAGGCCGCATACGGGCCGATAGACCGGGCCGTACGCAGGTTGGCCGACCAGGCCGAATACGGGCCGGTCAAAGAGGAAGAGATCCATTTGCTCAAATCTGCGGCTAAGCCGGTCTCTCCAAGGCATAAGAAAAAACGCAGGCTGGAAGACATTGTCGGCCAACTGGATGAGACGTTTTCGGAGATGCTGCTGAGGCTGATCGATGAAAAAGGCATGACCGACGTGGAGACATACAAGAGGGCAAATATCGACCGCAGGCTGTTTTCAAAAATCCGGAGCAACAGGGAGTACAAACCAAGCAAGACGACAGCGATTGCGCTGGCGATTGCCCTGAGGCTCAGCCTTGACGAGACCCTCGACCTGCTTGCAAGGGCAGGGTATACGCTTTCCATGAGCAGCAAGTTTGACGTCATTATCAGGTATTTCATAGAGGAAGGCAACTACAACATATTTGAAATAAACGAGGCTCTGTTTGCGTTCGAACAGGATCTGCTCGGCGCGTGAACCAGCAGCCCGGAGATCGGTTCTGTTATCACAGGGCTGGAATTACTGCCCGGAGAGTAAACTGGTCTGTCAGGGGTGTGGGCCATCCGCCCTTATTGAAATTTGTCGCTTCGGAGGCGACCATAATATTCCTGTGCGGTGTTATCCTCTGGTTAAAAGGAAAGATAAATCCAAAACCGCGTTTTTTCAAAGCGGTGAGTTTCTCAAATCAGGATGGAGGAGGATAACACCATGAAAAGAAACTATACCGAACTGGTATTCATCCTTGACAGGAGCGGCTCGATGGCAGGGCTGGAAAGCGACACGATAGGCGGTTTCAACGCGATGCTGGAAAAACAGAGGAACGAACCTGGCGATGCCGTGGTCACCACCGTTTTATTCGACGACAGGTTTGAACTGCTCCATGACAGGATAGACATACAGGCTGTAAGGCCTATTACGGAAAAAGAGTATTATGTCCGCGGCAGCACGGCCCTTCTGGACGCCATAGGACATACCGTCAGCAAGATAGCCAATGCGCAGAAGCAAACGGCAGAAGAGCACAGGGCGGACAGGGTGATGTTCGTCATTACCACCGACGGCATGGAAAACGCCAGCCGCGAGTATACCTATGAAAAAATTAGGGATATGGTCAGGCGCCAAAAGGAGAAGTACGGCTGGGAGTTCATTTTCCTCGGAGCCAATATCGACGCGGTTTCGACTGCCGAAAGTGTCGGAATTACCGCGGACAGGGCGGCAGATTTCGTAAATGACAGCGAGGGGATAAGCCTGAATTACAGGGCCGTCAGCGAAGCGGTAAGCGCATTCCGTGCCTCCAGGCCGATCCATGAGGACTGGAAAAAAGAGATCGTCAGCGATTATGTGAAAAGAGGAGGCAGAAATAAAAAACAGCATTAAGAAGAGCTGTAACTGCAACTAAACAGATGAAACCGAAGCACAATAAAAGAGCTGCCTGAGAACAGGGTTTAGTCCCTGCGCTGCAGGCAGTTTTATTGACAGATATCATATATACTTTGAAGGATATCGCGTATATTGCTGACGGCGGACATCGTTATGTCGATAATGGATACTGCAACATATTGTAACGGATATCGCAACATTTCGATATCTATGTGTATACTTTACTGAGTATTCTAAATGGGTATCTTAAGCACTTGATTCATGTGCATGCATGAAACCTTATCCCTGAGTCATCGATCCTGCACAGCGTAGCTGTCGAAGTACCCCTGGATGTATATTACCGGCGTTCCCTTGTCGCCGCTGCCGCTGGTCAGGTCGCACAGCGAACCTACCAGGTCCGTCAGCCTTCTCGGGGTAGTACCCTGGGATACCATCTCTCCCTCGAGATCCTTTTTCTTGTTCCTGATGTATTCGGAGATCGCCTTTTTCTGCTCTTCTCCCCTCAGGTTCCTGAACTCGTTGTCGGCAAGGTACTTCAGCTTCACCTCGTTTGGAGTGCCTTCAAGGCCTGAAGTATAACCGGGCGATACAACGGGGTCTGCCAGCTCCCATATCTTGCCCACAGGGTCCTTGAATGCGCCGTCCCCGTAAACCAGGACTTCGACGGTTTTGCCTGTGAGTTCCTTCAGGCGCGCCTGGATCTTTACAGCAAGCTGGCTGCAGTTGCGCGGGAAAAGTTTGACTTTGTCATCCGTGGCCTTGTTTGAGCCCAGCAGGCCGAAAGTCTCGTTATATCCGCTGCCGTTGACCGGTGCTGTCAGTATTTCGTCCAGGCCGTACACTGTTTCCGCGCCGGCAGATCTCAGGATCCTTTTGGTCCGTGCCCTGGTGTGGATGTCGCATGCCAGTACATTTTTCGTATACTCGAGGATCGTCTTGGGGTTGTTCGAGAATATAATCTCGCACTCGATCCCGAACTCTTCCGCCAGCGATTTATAATAGTCGATATAGTCGATGCCTGTAAAAGTATGCTTCCTGCTGCCGAACAGTTCACGGAACTGTTTCAGTGTGAGCACATCGATATAAGGATTGATGCCTTTCTCGTCAAGCGAGTCGATATCCACGAGGTGGTTGCCGACTTCGTCGGCCGGATAGCTGAGCATCAGCACAATTCTCTTCGCGCCTTTCGCCGCCCCTTTGGCTATGCCGCGGAGGCATATTGCAAAGCGGTTCCTGCTGAGGATCGGGAATATCACTCCGATGGCCGCATTGCCGAATTTCGAGCGGACATCCTCAGCGATGGCGTCGATAGTGGCATAGTTGCCCTGGGCGCGGGCCACGACTGATTCTGTTATTCCGATTATGTCCCTGTCCCTTATGGCAAAACCTTCGATCCTGGAAGCTTTCATAATGCTGTCGGTCACTATCTGTATCAGATCGTCGCCTTCGTTGATTATTGGCGTCCTGATGCCCCTTACCACGGTACCTGTGATTCTTTCCATCATAACACTCCCTGTACATATTTTTTTTGCTGTACTTGTATTATATGTGAAATTATGATATAAGTAAAATAAATATCCATAATATGCGTTATAAACGGTGATTATATGGCGGCAAAACTCGACCAATACAGGATTTTTTGTGAAGTGGCAAAATGCAGGAGTTTTTCCAGGGCTGCAAGAAATTTGTACATGACCCAGCCTGCCGTCAGCCAGGCTGTCATGAGCCTGGAGAGCGAACTGGGCGTGAGGCTGTTCACAAGGACTTCGACGGGTGTGACTCTCACCAACGACGGCCAGTTGCTGTTCGAACATGTCAACTCGGCAATCAATCTTATACGCCAGGGCGAAAGCAAGCTGCTCGAATCCAGGAACCTGAAAGTGGGCGAGATGAAGGTCGGTGTGGGAGATACCATATCAAGATATTTTTTGCTGCCCTATCTTGAAATATTCCACAGCCGGTATCCGAACATCAAGCTCAACATAATCAACAGGACTACGACGGAGCTTTGCGCACTGGTGAAATCCGGCGAGATAGATATCGCGGTATGCAACTTCCCTGTTAAGGATGATGCCCTTGAAACCAGGGAATGTATCGAGATACACGATATTTTCGTCTGCGGAGCCAAATACATCGATCAGTTCCGTGAGCCTGCCGGTCTTGACGTGATTGCCGGGATGCCGCTGATCCTGCTGGAGCGCAAGTCGAACTCCAGGCTGTATGTGGAGAAGTATCTGCTGTCGCAGGGGATCAGGGTCACGCCCGAAATCGAACTGGGCTCCCATGACCTGCTGCTCGAGTTCGCCAGCTTCAATTTCGGCATAGCATGCGTCGTGGAGGAGTTTTCCCAGGATTACCTCAACTCGTCGAGAGTGTTCAGGATAAGGCTCACCCGGGAGATACCTCCAAGAAGCATTGGTTTTTGCTACCTTAAAAGCGTTCCATTGTCTCCGGCAGCGCAGAAACTGGTGGAAGTGGTGTTCAATGAACTTAAATCGGGAAGGACAGTGAGAGCGACTAGCCTAAAAGAATAGAATCGGCCAGCCGGGAAAGGTCCGGGAAACCGGCCGTCGGTACTGAGCCGATTCAGGACATAAAAAACGACTCCAGCGAACCTTTCTCGATCCAATACCTTCAGCACTGACCCTTTTCCTCAGGCTTTTTCGTCCTCCGTACCGGAACCTGCCTTTCGGTATGCTATCTCCGGATGCTTTCACCCTGCATCCCCTTCGATTCGCATCCTCCGGTTTCTTTCCGATCCTTTGGATATAGCGGATTTTAATTCACTTAGTGAACCATTTTATCCGCTCGCCTTTCCGCATATTATGCGGCGGCCGCTGCTCCATCGGTACTGTTCTTAGGTATTCCCTGGAGTCTAATGAAATTATAACAGAATACCTCCGTATGACACAACATGCATCTGGCTATAAAACATGGGAATATTTTCATCTATCTCAGTATTTTTTTATCTATCAGCGATTTGCTCAATATTTCATTTTCCGTTGACGATTTTTTGTGCAGCATGCTGAGATCCACGTTTTTTTCATACCATATTTATGGTAATATTATTGCAGGCAGGTGATGTTTTTGGCCATAATTACGATTTCGAGGCAGGACGGAAGCTACGGAAGCGAAATTGCGGCAAAGCTGAGCGAGAAACTCGGCATGCGGCTTATTCTCAAGGATACGGTCCTTAATGAATGGATGAGGGAAGTCACAAATGATTACCAGCTCAGGATGCTGACGGAAAGCCCGAAATTCTACAACAATGTAATGGACTGCGGGCTTACATACAAGGAATATATCGAGAGAAAGCTTGTGAGCGAAGCGGAAAAGTCCCCGTGCGTTATTGTCGGGATGGGGTCGCAGATCATTTTTGCCGGCCATCCCGATGCTTTGAATATCAGGATCATCGCGTCCGACGGCACAAGGGTCGAAAGGCTCAGGCAAAAGTACGGCCTTGGCGCCAGGGAAGCGGAGCGGTTGATGCAGCAGGGCGACAGGAGGCACAGGAGGTACATATCCGTGCTGTACGGGGCTGATTGGGACGATGTCCGCCACTACGACATGATCCTCAGGACGGATGACCTGACCGTGGACATGTGTGTCGAAATCATATCCGGAACAGCTGTTATGAAGGATAAGCTGAAAGCCTCCGGACAGGCCGTTCCCGGCACGGAACCTGCACCGGCTGTGAGGCGCGGCGAGATCCGGTTCAAGCACCCGGCCGAGGAGGAATTCGCAAAGATCCTTGATATGTACGGGATAGAATGGCAGTACGAACCCAGGACGTTTCCGGTCGGATGGGACGCGGAAGGCAACGTGAAGATGGCGATAAAACCGGATTTTTACCTGGTGAAGTTCGACACATACGTGGAAATCACCACGATGGACCAGAAATATGTGACGACCAAGAACAAAAAGGTCAGGATGCTGCGGGAACTGTATCCCGACATCAATATCAATATCGTGTACAAGAAGGATTTCCATTCCCTGCTCAAACGTTTCGGATTCGGCGGAGAGGATGAGATAGATGAATTTAACCGGAGTGAAAAGAATACTGTTCAGCGAAGAGATGATAAAAAACAGGGTGAAGGAACTGGGCAGGCAGATCAGTGAGGACTACAGGGACAAACATCCCATACTGATCAGCGTGCTCAAGGCGACAATGTATTTTGTGGCGGATCTCACAAGGGAGCTTGATATTCCTGTAAATATAGATTTCATGTCGATCGGCGTGTACCCGGGCATCACGAAGAACACCGGAGTGGTCAGGATCAACAAGGACCTGGATCTCAATATCACCGGAAGGCATGTGCTTATGGTGGAGGATATAATCAACACCGGCCTCACCATCGGGTATCTCGTCCAGAACATGGAGGCCAGGAAACCCGCAAGTATCAAAATCTGTACCCTGCTCAACAACCCGTCGAAGCGTCTGGTGAACATCCCGCTCGGGTATGTAGGGTTTGAAGTCCCTGACGTGCTGCTTGTCGGGTATGGGATCGACTACAGCCAGGAGTACAGGCATCTGCCCTACATAGCTGAATTCAGCGAGGAAGAGTATCTGAAAGCCAACTCCGGCGGCGTGTGACCGGACGGATATGGGAAATGCTTCCCGCTGAAAAGGCGGCAGATGATCTCAGGTCCGGAAAGAAGGGCCGCGAGGACTTCCGGATCAGGATGGGCGACAAATATGTATCAGGTATTATGCCGTCAGGAACGCCAAAGGCAAATACCATGAAAGTGACGCAGGACATCAGACCTATCCGCGAGATAACGGGCGAATAAAGGCTGGCAGACCGCCGGACAAATGTTTTACTGTTATTGTAAACCTTAAAATGATATAATTATATGCAGCCGGATATGATGCCGCGGCAGATATGCCGTGATATGCCGCGGACGGCTGCATTACTTGTTTTTGGGGGTATTTTGTGTCTTCGAAGGCCGTTGTCAGTTTAATAGCAGCCCTGGCGATCTCTGTTTCAGGTATCGTACGTCCTGTTGCCGCATTAGCCGCAGAGGAAGGAGCAAATGCCGCAGTGACAGGATCAGGTAACTCATTGACGGAATCGGACAGCGTATTGTCGGAAGAAGTAAAGGCATCCGGGTATTACGCTGCTTTGGCTGCAGTTTCGCTGTTGAAACAGGCAGGGATGATCCTCGGGGATCCTGTTGTTGCAGCGGCAGCGGCTGACGTGAAGAAAGCCGCCGATACAGCGGCGTCTTTATCAGGGCTGCCTATACAGGCAGGCGCTTCGGCGGAAGATGACGAGAGCCTGTGGTACTGTCCTGGCATCCCGATGAAAAAGGAGCATCAGAAACTGCTCTGGGAGTGCTGCAGGGAAAGAGGGCTCGATTACATAGATATGCTGGCGCTGATAGCGCTGGAGAGCAATTTCCAGGAGAAGTGTTCCAACGGGAAATACAAGGGATACTTCCAGATATCATCGGATCACGGAACGACACTGTCCAGGCAACTGAATACAAAAAATGATCCGCTGGACGGTACTGTAAACATAATCTGGGGCACGGCTTTCTTCAGCTGGATAATGGAAGACGAGAGGGTTAAAGGCCTGGAAGGCAAGGAGAAGAGGGATGTGGCCCTCTCGATATACCAGCGCGGGCCGGTCGGCTATGATAAATACGGCAAGAACAAGAAGTATCTTGAAAAGTATTATAAGAAGCGGGATATGATAGTGGAGCTGTTTGAAAACAGATAGAGGGCTGCAGGCACACATCGTGAAATATGTTAATGGCATTTGAGATCAGCAATTTGTGATATAAGCGAATGAAATGCTATATATAAAACGGCATAAAAAGGGGGTCCGGATGAGACCCCTTTTTAATACCGGCTTATCGCACATCGGACGTGCATTCCTGTTTCAGGCGTTGGCCTGAACGGCGCCATTGCAGTAATGGCCGGAAGCGCTGCAGCAGTCAGCAATATTGCAGTGCCCAATCGGCAAAATAACTGCAGGTACAGTGTTTAGCTGCAACTGCAGTATATACTGCCGGCATAGTGTGTTTCTTTGACAACAGCACCTTTACTCAGTAGAACGGGTAACCGCCGTAAAAACCGCCGTAGAATGGCCCGAAGAACGGGCGTCTTCTCCTGCGGATCAGGCTAGCGATGAGGACAGCCCCTATGAAGTCCCTCAGCAGGCGCCTGCTGCCGCCGAAGAACTGCCTTTCTTCAGGATTGGCGCTGTTCTTTATGACAGCCTCGACGTCAGCCTCCACTTTCTTGTATATGTCCGAAACCATGGAATCATATTCCTTTTCGGACGGGCATTTGTCCCCATATTTGCTCATCCAGTTGTCGCATGTGCTTTCCGCTACGGGCCGTATCACGTTGTAAGTCTGCGGATACAGGTTTTCAAGATCCTCCGTCGACATCTCTGCAAACTGGTTGGACTGGAACGGCATTGCCGCCATCGGGTTGCAGGGATTATACATCGGCATTACGTTGGCAGACGGCATGAGGCCGGTATTGTACATCGGCATCACGTTCGCGGCCGGCATCTGGTCCATGTTCGACATCGGCATCAGACCTGTATTCTGAACCGGCATTATGTTTGCATTCTGTGCCGGCATCATACCCGCATTCTGCGCCGGCATCATACCCACGTTCTGCATAGGCATCATGCCGGGATTGTCACGGTAATAATTATACATCGGCCATCCTCCTGTTCTCATATTGGAATCATAAATGTTTTCCTCGTTACAATTTATGAATTAAATATGAGAAGGGTTACGGTTTATTGCTTTATGTTAATATAGATTTTACAGTCGGTTTCTGCCTGCGGCTCAGGACAAACCCAAAAACACTGTCCACGGCGCAGAATATTATAAAGATTACTGTAAATCCTGCGGCAAAGTTCTGATAGTTGGTCAAAGCCTTCGCATCGCTCCATCCCGTCTTCTGTGCCACCAATGAAATAAATCCGGGATTGATGAGCTTCATGTCTCTTGAGAGAATGAAAACGAATACTGCAAGCGCTGCATTGTATACCGCATTGAATACCGCCGCCGGAATGTTCCAGTGCCTTATTATGAACTTGTAGACCGCCAGTGCGAACTGGACAGCCGCAAAAGCAGCTATGACGAACGCATACCTGTAAAGCTGATCTTTATTCAAAACAGGCTCTTTGAGAACAATGACACCATCAACGCGTTCATACCAGCCGAACAGGTCGGGTTTTGCAAGCAGCAGGGCAGTGAAGAAGACCGAGAAGAAAATGCCGATCGTCGTTTCAGTCCTGCTGATCCTGCTTTTATCGCCTGCTGAAGGAAGAAGCAGATCGTCCGCCGTCCATTTTTTCCTGCCAAGCGGGTTGCCGGTGCTGATCCCGGTCCTTTCGATTATTGCGAATGTTACCGTGACCCATACGCACGCAAATACAGCGCCCTCAAACGCAGCAATGATGACTTCTCCCGCAAGATCGGCCAAAAAGTTTACAATCGATCCTGTTGCAAAGTCTATCGGTCCATCACCCTTCAGCAGGAAACTCATGAGGGCGATGAACGCATATACGACGGCAGCTATGACTACAGCCGTTTTCAGGACCGAAACATAGCTGTCATAGACAGCCGGACCGATCAGGTAGTTTTTATCCCTGCGGTATGAGCCTGCCAATGAGGCGGGGTCGCCGAGTTTTTCGAGGACTGTGCGGATATCCTGCCCTGTAGGCTGGTCAGGCAGCATATCCATTATATTTCCCCGCATTTCATCGATCACGTCATCCCTTATCTTTTCAGGCAGGTGCTCTGCCATCACATCCAGGTAGCGCTCAACGAGTTCCATGTCATTCATGCCCATCATCCTCCACCATCAAGAGATCAAGCTGTTTTGAAATAGAGTCCCACTCTGATTTCAGACGCTCGTAGACCATTTTGCCCTGGTCGCTCAGCACATAGAATTTCCGAGGCCTGCTTTCGCTCGTATCCCATTGGCTTGTCAGCAGCCCTTGTTTTTCGAGCCTTCTCAGCAGAGGGTACAGAGTGCCCGGTTCGATGTCCACATTTTTTTCTTCCATACGCTGCACGAGCGAATAACCGTACCGGGGCCGTTTCAACTGGCTCAGCACGGACAGTATCAGTGTGCCCCTGCGAAGTTCCACCACCAGTGAGTCGATCAGTTCGTCCATTGGATGCATCTCATCACCTCGGTAATATAATACTGTATGACGCACACTATTGTCAATATAATAATATTAAAAGTATGAAAATAGTGTGCAAAACTATTCAACTTACCTGAACGAGGCAGTTTTTCAATAGACACTGTCACATATACTGCCGGATATATTTGCCGCATGCATTTGCCTTTTACATGTCATGTTCGTAAAAAGTCAAATTTCGGGGGTATATTTTAAGAAAAGAGAAGAGATATTCCGTATATATAATAAACGCAGGCAGGCTGCCTCGCAAATCCCGGGCGGTTGCCCCCGGCCTGCGGAACGATATTATGATATAAGGAACGGAGGAGTATATTATGCTGGTTACAACGACACCTTCTGTTGAAGGTAGAAAAATCAGTGAGTACAGGGGACTGGTATTTGGTGAAGTAGTTACAGGTGTGAATTTCATAAAGGATTTCGCAGCAGGGCTTACAAACTTTTTCGGCGGCAGGTCAGGTTCTTATGAGGGAGAATTGATCGATGCCAGGGAACAGGCTATAATGGAAATGGTCCGAAGAGCCGAACAGGCAGGGGCCAATGCCGTAGTTGGCGTCGATGTTGACTACGAGGTGCTTGGACAGGGCGGAAATATGCTGATGGTCACGGCGTCCGGCACGGCGGTCGTGCTTGAATAAAACCGGCAGTGTTACCCTGGTGAAAACCGGCAGGCTTGCACCTGATAAATAAACGATAGGCCGCATGTTGGCCGGCAGGCCAGTTTCCGGACCATGTACGGATCGCCTGAGGCTCTGACTGGATGTGCATTTTAATGTGTCCGGATTTGCCCGGATCCGGAGGATATATTCAGAGAATATACGGAGAAAGTATTTGCATATGAAAATGCTGTATGTAAATATGTGCCTGTCCGAAGCAATGCCGGAACCAAACCTGTGGGAAGGCGTCAGGACTTTTGACGATGCCGTTTACAGGTTTGTTTCCGGCTTTATTTCAGACGGTATGACCAGGTTTATGAAGGCCGTCACATTCCTGGGTTCGGAGTGGGCTGTCACTTTCCTTGCAGTGATGATACCCGTATTGATTTTTATTTTCAGAAAGAAGAAGTATTACCGGCACGGCCTGGTACTATCGGGCAGCATTGCGCTCGGCGCCTTGTTCAACCAGATACTCAAGCTGATCTTCCGCAGGCCGAGGCCGGATGTGCCGAGGCTGGTCGAGCAGTCAGGGTATAGTTTTCCCAGCGGCCATGCGATTGGTTCCGTTATTTTTTACGGCCTGGCCGCATATCTTCTTGTCAGGCACGGAAGGTTCCGGGGCAGGTACCTGTTTGCCGGCTTTGTCGCCGTACTGGTGCCGCTGATCGGCCTGAGCAGGATCTACCTCGGCGTGCATTACGCCTCCGACGTGCTGGCCGGGTTCATACTTGGCGCAGGATGGCTCGTCATAGCGGCAAGGGTTTCGGACAGGATAATCAAATAACTGCGGCCCCTGTCTGCGTATCTCTATCCGAATATCTGGATTTCAACTGAATTCGGCCCTTTTCCTTTTGCTTCATATATTACTTCAATAGACTGGTCGATCATCTTGCGTATTATCGTAAGATCGTTCTGCCCTGTTACACCGCCTATGCAGCATTTTACCTGCCTGTCGCTGCCGATCTGTGAAAAGTCGAACTGCGACATACCCTGGATTATGGATTGGGCCGCTTTTTCAGCCAGTTCCCTTCCGACCGGGGCGAATACTATGAATTCGTCGCCGTGGGCACGGCCTATCGCATACCTTTCAAAATACTTTTCGATGTTTTCCTTTATGATGTTGTAACATGCGACTATGACCCTGTCACCGACGTCAAAGCCGTAGTCGTCGTTTAGCTGCTTGAAATGGTTGATATCGAAACGGAATATCGTTATGTATTTGCTGTCACCACTTGCATCTGCGATACTGTATGCCTCTTCGAGGAATACCTCCATGTTCGGCATGTTCTTTTTGATCTCATGCACGCTGTCCTGGGAAATATTCAGCAGGTTTATTTTTTTATCCATATGAAAGCCCTCCTTCTCAAGAATTTTGATCAGATGGTCGATCTCGATTTTCCTCTGTATCATCTCATTGAGTACTGAAGATATCTCGATGCGCTTCTGTTTCATTTCCCGTATCATCTTCCCCGCATCGACGGGCCCGTTCAGCATCTCCCTGATTTGGGACAGAGTAAAACCGAGCTCCTTGAGTATTATGATCCAGTTGAGACAGTTGGACTGGCTTGCGTCATATGAACGGTAGCCTGTCGCCTCGTCAATGTATGCCGGCTTGAGCAGGCCGATCTCGTCATAATGACGCAGCATCTTCGCAGTCACATTGTTCATTTTTGCGAATTCGCTTATTTTCAAATGAACAGACCTCCTGTTAGATCTTCATTTTTCTTTAAATATCTCACTCTTCCTTAGATTTTCATCATCTTCAAAATGAACCGTCCGGGCAGATTATGCAATAATCCATGGGATTTTGAACGTTCATAAAAGACATCTTTGCTTATTCCGGAATAAAAAACGAGGTCAGGCACTCCCTCCTTTATAAAAATACGCGGCCGGTATTTCCTATTACTACTATAAACCTTCCCGCAGCGGGAAGGTCAATAGTGAACATGAATATAATTAATAAACGGCAGGATAAGGAAACTTTTCTTGTTCCGACAGTCGGCATATGATATAAATGTATTAATGCCGTATCAGGGAAAGGGGAAGCATAATGGATAAAAACCAGGTCATATCAGCCTACCTTTACAGCAGGATGGACTGGAATGCCGGAGGCATAAAAGGCGAATACCTTACGCACATCAACTACAGTTTCGCCCTGGTCAAGGACGGCCTCATATCAGCAGCGGAACTGGACAAACTGGACGAGATCAGGCTTGTGAAAAGGAGGTTTCCCCACCTGAAGGTGCTCATCTCGGTAGGCGGCTGGGGTGCCGACGGGTTTTCCGACGCGGCGCTGACCGACGGATCGAGATCGCTGTTTGCTAAATCAGCAGCCGAATTTATAAGACAAAACTCTTTTGACGGTATAGACATCGACTGGGAATACCCGTGTTCTTCCGACGCAGGGATCAGATCGCGGCCCGAGGACAGGGAGAATTTCAACCTTCTGCTGGAGGAACTGAGACGGGAACTTGACAGGTGCGGAGCCGAAGATGGGAAAAGGTACCTGCTGACGGCCGCTCTTGGAGGGACGGCATATACACTGCGCTTCTATGATCTGAAGAGCATATCCGGGATACTGGACTACATGAACCTGATGACATATGATTTCGCACACGGTTCTTCAAAAGAGACCGGCCACCATACCTGCCTTTTCGGACCGAAGGGGAAAACCGGCGTACCTTCTGCCGATACAGCAGTGAATATATGCCTGGACAACGGGATACCTGCGGACAAACTGGTTTTGGGATGCGCCTTCTACGGCAGGGGATGGGATGTCGCGGACGGCTCGTCGAACGGGCTGTATGCGTCCGTGACCTCGGAATGCGCTTTTTACAGTTACAGGGAACTTGTTTTGAAGTATATCGGTAAAAACGGCTTCAGAAGGTACTGGGATGACTGCGCGAAAGCCCCGTACCTCTGGAACGGGAAGCATTTTATCACGTACGACGATCCCGAATCGCTGGAGCACAAGGTTTCCTACGTCAAAACAAACGGACTTGGAGGCGTCATGTTCTGGGAACTTTCGCAGGACCATGGAGATGAACTGCTTGGAACGCTATTTTCAAAACTGAAATAAATATGATAAGGTGAACTTGGCATACAATGGCTGCACACATCGTAAGATCATCCACTGCATGTATTTGGCAAGAGTAGCGGCATTGTCCCGGGAACACGCAGAAAATGCTGTATAGGGGAGGATCGACCGATGCCGGACCAGGAGCGGCTTGATGAAATCAAAAGAAAACTGAGGAAACTGAAGAAACTTGAGATCAGGATACGTTTCGGCGGATCCTTCCATGCGGCCAATTACGGCGAAGACATCATGTCGAAGGGAAACCTGGCTAAAGGAAGCCGTGTCAGGCTGGTCTGGGATGATTTTTTCAACCTGGGCGACAAAAGCAATCCATTGGCAAAATACAGGCTTGAGGACCTGACGGCGATGGACAGGGAAGAGTATAAGAATGTCGTCGATGAGTTTTTCTTCAATGTATATTACAGGTACTACACCGAGAACGGGATCACGGGGTCCCACCTGTACGATCCGGAGATCCTCAACTGGATGGGGCTTCCGCCGGATGCCGCCGCTGAGGATATCAAGCGGCGGTTCAGGGAGCTTGCAAAGAGATACCATCCTGATACGGGCGGGAACAGCCGCGATTTCATCATGCTGATGGAGAATTACCGCAAACTGGTGGACTGACCGGATGCCGCGGTACCAGATGTATTTATCATGACAGCATGGAAAGTATGTATTATGATTGATAACCATAAACATGAGAAAAACGCTGACTGGCAGCAAAGGGAAATGAGATGAGGAATAAAGAGTACATTTTGTTCGACCTGGACGGGACACTGACGGATCCGGCCGAAGGAATCACGAAGTCAGTGGCTTATGCCCTGGATCATTTCGGGATACGCGCCGATGATCCCGGTACACTGTACAGGTTTATCGGCCCGCCGCTCAAGGAATCTTTCAGGAAGTTTTACGGTTTCGACGATGAAATGGCGCTGAAGGCCATCGAGAAATACAGGGAGTATTACAGGGCAAAAGGGATCTATGAAAACCGGCTGATCGAAGGTATGGATGACCTGTTAAGGGAACTGTCGGAGGATGGAAGGCAGCTGATCGTGGCGACCGCAAAACCGGAAGTGTTCGCTGAAGTCGTACTCGAACATTTTGATATCAGGAAGTACTTTCGGTTCGTATGCGGCGCGGATCTTCACGGACCCAGGATCAGCAAGGACGATGTGATCGTGTACGCGCTTGACCGGGCCGGTATCGGCGAACCTTCGCCGGCGGTCATGGTGGGCGACCGGGAGCATGACGTCATAGGCGCGCGCAAAGCAGGACTTGACTGCATAGGCGTCCTGTTCGGCTACGGCAGCCGTGAGGAACTGCAGGATGCCGGCGCTTCACTGGTGGTTGAGACAGTGGAGGAACTCGGGACAGTATTGCTTGGCGCCGGGTGATATTCAAAATATGCCGGATGATACGAAAAATTAAATGTGGAGGCTGAAATGAGAAACGGGACTTTTGACAGCAGACTGTATACCGGATCGAACGGACGAATGCCGGAGATCGAACTGCGCGAGTGTTCTCCGCAGGACGGGTATGACGTGCTTGAAATGCTGCATGAGATCGGCCCCGGCGAAAACGGGTTCCAGAACAGTGCATACAATACGAAACCCGAGGATTTCAAGGACCTTATATACCGATGGATAGACATGTCGCGAGGGATAGGGCTTATGCCGGGATTTGTCCCGCAGGCGGTTTACTGGCTGTTTGCTGACGGAAGGCCCGTCGGGATGGCCAAGCTCAGGAAGTACCTAACCGGTAAGCTCAGGAAAGAGGGAGGGCATATCGGTTATTGCATCCGGCCTTCTGAAAGAAGGAAAGGCTACGGGACGATAATTCTTCGGGAAATGCTCAAGAAGGCGGCGGAGATAAATATCCCCCGTGCCCTTATAATATGTTATGAGGGAAATACCGGTTCAAGGCGCGTCATCGAAAACAACGGCGGCGTCCTGGATAGAATCGTGGACGGCAGGTGCCTTTACTGGATCCGGTTGGATATAGACACAGGCATGAGGGAGATCCACCCGGACGACTATTACGAAATCGTCGAACTATGGAAGAATACTCCCGGAGTCGGTGTCAGCAAAGCCGATTCCGAAAACAGCATACTTGGCTTTTTACTGAGAAATCCCGGCCTAAGCTGGTGCTACAAGGATGCGGACAGGATAGTCGGCACGTCCCTGTGCGGCCATGACGGCAGGAGAGGTTACATCTACCACACTGCGGTATTGCCCGAATACAGGGGCAGAGGCATAGGCGCCATGCTGGTCCGGAAGAACCTCGAACAGCTTAAGGCGGCAGGTATAGATAAATGCCATATTTTCGTGTTCCGGGACAATGAGCCGGGCAATGCTTTCTGGAACGCGACGGGCTGGACCAGGCGCAACGATATTTTTGTGTATTCACACGACATCTGTAATACTTAACGCATTCTGCGGCAGTAGCCGGCAATGCCCGGAATGGACTGATATACCGGCAAAGGAAGGGGTGTTGGGCATGGATGGATCCGTACCGTTCCATATCAATGCGGAAAAAGGCGATTTCGAAGGAAACGGCGGCCACGGGCGCTATGTACTGCTGCCTGGCTCAGAAGGACGGGCGGAAAAGATCGCGTCGATGTGGAAAGATGTGGCCGTTAAGAAACATCCGAGGAACCATAACCTGTACCTTGGCAGGATGGAGTCCGGGGCAGGGGACATCGATATGGCCGTGATATCCACAGGCATGGGTGCGCCAAGTGCTGATATAATCATAAACGAACTGTTAAATCTCGGGGCGCGGAATCTAATAAGGATAGGAACATCGGGTTCCATGCAGCCGGAGCGTGTGCCGGCTGGATCTGTTGTCGTGCCGACAGGCAGTGTGAAGGACGAATCGGTCTCAGCCAGGTACCTCCCTGTGGAAATGCCTGCCGTGCCTTCGCTCGAGTTTCTGACAGCCGCGCTCAGAGCATGGGAGGAGACCGGGGCAGCGGTGAAAACACCGGACAATCCCGAATCACCGGAGGTATTTTTCGGAGTCGTACATTCAAAGGATTCCTTTTACGCCAGGGAAATGCTCGTGGGGCCGAAACGCCTGGAGAATGAGGAATACATGCGCATCCTGAAAGACGGAGGAGTATTGGCTTCCGAGATGGAGACAAGCATTCTGTTCACGCTTGGGCAGGTCTACAGCCAGCAATTTGTAAGAGAAGGGGACAGGCCTGTGCTCACGGGCGCAGTCCTGGCGGTGGTCGGCGGATCTACGCCATTTGCCGGCAAAGCTGCGGAAGCGTCTGCCATCGATGCGGCGATCTCCTTCTGCCTGAAGACTGTGGAGGTACTGCACAGGACACGCATGCAATACTGAAAACGGTGATGTGCGGAAAGATTGATGAAGCAGGAAAAGAGTGAAAAATCAGCAATATGTCAGGCATGTATCGCCTTGCATATTGCTGATTTCCAGTGCAGTTGTCCGGATGCTGCAGCCATTCTGATCATGTGTTATTCCTTCCGGCTTTATTCATTTAGACTGCCGCCTGGTGCCCGATGCGGTCATGAAACCGGTTCTGTCTGCGGTTGGCGCCGTGAGATCAGGTATGCGGCAGCACCGAACACCAAAGCGGTTATTATGAAGCTGGCCTGGGCCAGAAGCACGCCATTCGGATGGCCCAACCACAGGTACTTTTCAATGATCGTTCCTATCTTTAGGAAGCTGTCGCTGCCCGACAGCGGCAATGATATGACCGCAAGGCCAAAGCCGACCCAAAAGATGGTGACGAAATACTTGCCGAACTTATAGTTAAGTACTCCGTACAGCTTCGAAAATGCTGTGATCAATATGAATAGTGCAGCCAAATAAGGCAATTCTAACACACCGACGGAACCCGGATAGATAAACTGAAGGATGGAGATCTGCCCAGGAATAATGCCGGAAAGGGCCTTTGTGAAAAAGGCATCTGCGAATCCGGATAAATATGACAATATTGACATGGCAACAGAAAGTATGATGTTTGCGATAATGTTCGAAATATAGATCGTGGTCCTGGTGTTGCCGTTTATCATAAGGTAATTGAAAGTAGTTCTGTAATCGGATATAACATATACGAAGATGTAGAATGCAGCCCCGACAGATAAACCCGATCTGAATGTCTGCTGCTCTCCGCCGCTGAGGATGTACGTCAGCAGCGATAAGCCATAAGCTGCCAGGCAATATATGATTAAAAACCACAGTGTGCTTTTCAGCATGTTCTTTAACTGAAACCTAAGGCATTTTGAAATCCTGTTCATTGAAAAACCCCCTTGTTACTGTTGGTCAGATAGATAAACAGTTTCTGCACCGGTATCGGTGAAATATCGACGTTACATGTCTTGAGCCGATTTTTCATTTCATCGTTGATTTTATTGAAAACGGCGGATATTTTTACGCTTCCTACCATTTCGCTGTGGATGACATTCAGACCGTTCACGGCGGCATCCACATCTGACGGCCTGCCGGATACGTAGAATGCCATTTCCCTGAGTTCGGCGACATGGTGACGGCATATGAGTTCTCCGTTATTGATTATAAGGACATCTTCGAAAACATCTGCCGATTCTTCGATCAGATGAGTGGAAACGATGAATGTGCGCGGATGGCTTGTGTAGTCTTCCAGCAGTTCCCTGTAGAAGAGATCTCTGACTGCCGCATCAAGGCCCAGTACAGGTTCATCGAATATCGTAAGGGGCGCTCTTGACGCAAGGCCGACCACTATGCGCAATATGGACTCGTACCCCCTGGAAAGAGCCTTATATTTCTTTCTTTTGTCAAGGCCGAACCTTGCGCAGAGCCGATCGGCATATTCCATATCGAAGTTGACAAAGAACATTGCCGATGTTTCCAGTATTTCAGACACTTTCATGGTCGGTATGAAATAGTTTTTCTCCGGCATATAGCAGACATTGGGCAGCACCTTCTGGTTTTCCTTCGCATCCTGCCCGAAAAGCCTGACATCGCCGGCGCCTGCGAATCTCCTTGAGGTGATTATATCCAGCAGCGTCGTTTTGCCTGCGCCGTTGCGGCCAAGCAGTCCGTAGATTTTATTGCTCTCCAGCGCTACCGAGAAATTGTTCAGTGCGGTCACTTTCCCGTAACGTTTTGTCAATGATCTCGTTTCAAGCAAAATATTATCGCTCATGAGTATTCTCTCCTTTCCGTATCATGTCGATGATCTCGTCTGTCCCGATCCCGAGTTTTTTTGCTTCTTCCAGCAGCGTGACGATATAGCTGCTGTAAAAGCTGTTTTTCCGTTCTTCCAGTATCTTCTTTCTGGCGCCGGCGGCAACGAACATTCCTATTCCTCTCCTTTTATACAGAACTCCTTTGTCAACGAGCAGGTTGATGCCTTTGCCTGCTGTCGCAGGGTTTATTTTGTATATTACCGCCATCTGGTTCGTAGACGGTACCTGGGTCTCTTCTTCTATTACGCCTTTTATGATGTCGTCCTCGATACTTTCCGCGATCTGCAGATATATCGATTTTTCGTCGCTGAAGTCCAGTTTCAATATAACACCTCCCGTTGATTAGTTAAGTGGTTCATTACTTGTGTAACTAACTATACAACATATGCAAGTTATAGTCAATACCTTTTTAAAAATTTTCTCACAATTTTGGGAAATTGACGGCCGTATGCGGCGTTTGGCGGAAGGGGGAGTGTCTGACGGATGACAAAACGTCGGTTTTTCGCGGATAAACAAACGCCTGCCTCTTTATTAGATCAGAGACAGGCGTATATGAACTGTTTTTCCGGTTGAATCAACGGTGGTTGTCGTATCTGTTGGAGCATCTCATGCAGATACAGGTTTGCCGGCGCACCGGCCGGCGATTTTTCCGGCACCGGCGTTAACGTTTGCTTGAGAAGTAGTCCACGATAGCGTCAGCCAGTTTCATGGCAAGGTATTTCTGTTCCAAATCGTCGGTCAGTATCTCGAACTCTGTCGGGTTTGGCACGAAGCCGACTTCTATCAGCATGGACGGCGCCCATGTGCCGCGCACGACGTAGAAGTTCGCCCACCGGACGCCCTTGTTGACGCGCCCTGCTTCGGCGGCAGCATTGCAGAGCGCCTGCGACAGAGGCTTGGCGATGGCTTCCTTGTAATGTGTGGAAAAGCCCTGTATTTTCGAAATGTCAACGTTTTCAGCCATGCTGTTTGCGTGTATCGACAGGAACATATCGGGTTTTGCGTCCCTTGAGGCTGTCAGCCTGTCGGAAAGCGAGATGGTCACATCCGCCGTCCTTGTCATAAGCACTTTCGCTCCGCGCTTCTCAAGCTCCGACTTAAGCATCAGCGCGTTTTCGAGGTTGATCCTTTTCTCAGGGTATTCGGTACCCAAAGGCCCCGTGGTCCCCGTGTCGCTTCCGCCGTGACCGGGATCCAGCATGATCGTTATTCCTTCAAGCGGTTTGTCTCCGGGCGATGCAATGACGGGCCTCTTTATATGGACGATGACGCCGTCCGATACTTTCTCGATATAATATCCCTCGATGTTCGATCCGGACTTCAATGTCAGTACATACTGGCCTACGTGGCCGTTCTTTGAGAATGTGGCTGATGAAAACGGAGCGTCCGACGGCAGTGCAGGAATGACGCCCCATTCTGCCGCAGATATGTTCACTTTCAGCTTCGATCCATCGAATGAGGCTGTTGCCGCAAGCGATGACTGGTACGTGAGCTTCAGTGTATCCCATTTTTTGCCTGTCGTGTATACTGCCGATGTGACCTTCGGACTCAGCGCTGTCTTTGAAGTATATGTGGATATGCTGGTTTTCCTGACCCAAAGGCCGGATGCCAGCCGGGCATAGCTTCCTGTCATGCCGGTCACGTAATCGACCATGCCTTTGCGGAGTTCATATTCGGCGCCGTTGGCCGAATTGGGCGTTTCAAACGTATCAATGTCCTCATTCTGCACCTCAGCGTAGAACGGGGCGCCCTTCATGACAACACCCACTTTTGCGGGAGCGGTGACCGATTTGGTGGTCCCGTTGTAGCTCATCGTGTATACCGGCGCTCCGAGATCGATGACCCGCGGCGTCCCGGTGTAGGACGGGATTGTATAGGTATAGGAGAACGTAGCTTTATAAAGCCCGCCGCTCTTTGATGCAGTCGTCATATTGTACGTTTTGCCGCCGATCCTGACGGTCACTTTCGCTCCGGCAGGCGCCTGGCATGACAGCGTTATTTTTTCGCCGGGCATCCGGTATTCCTGGGATTGCGGGAACACGGACGACGCTATTATTTCAGCCTTGCTCATCTTTGCCGCGGTGGAAGACCCGGCGGACCTGGTGATGGTGCGTGTCACGTATGCGCCTTCCTGTGTGAACGTGAATGTGTTGGCTCCCTTTGCCAGGTCGACCAGCATGCCGAAATATCCCTTCGGTGAACGTGATTCGACCGGCTTTCCGTTGATGTAAAGAGGCTTTGACGGATCCGACGCGCCGGTAAGATAGTACTGGGTGTAGCTTGTCGTGATGTCCGTTGAAGGCCACGATACCTTCAACTGGACTAATGATGAGGTTTTGCCGTCGATCCTGTCGTAGACTCCCCTGATCAGGGCCCTGAGTGCAGGGCTGTTTTTCAGTGAAGTATAGTTGTAGAACAGGCTGCCTTTTACTTCGGGATAATTCCTGTTGAGCAGCATCTGCCTTTCTATTTCGGCAACACCGTACCACGGGCTCGTTTTGTCCGTATCGCCGGTCTTGTATGCGGCATGGCCTATGTACAGGTCTACGGATGTACCGCTCGCGACATCCTTCCACCACGTGAGGAGCTTACTGTAGTCGGCAACTTTGTAGCCGATATTCCAGTACAACTGTGGGCAGATATAGTCGACTATGCCGTCTTTCACCCATTTCCTTGAATCGGCGAAATGGTCGTAATATGTTTCAAGCCCGTTGGTATCGCTTCCAAGAGAGTTGTTCTTCTTATTGGCCCATATGCCGAACGGGCTTATTCCGAAGCGGACGTCCCTGCCCGACGACTTGATGGCCTTGTATACATCGGAAACAAGCTTGTTTATGTTATCCCTTCTCCAGTCGCCTATATTCTTAAAACCTTTCCCGTAAGCCGCATAGGTTTTCGAATCATTGAAGTCCCTTCCCGGATAGAAGTAATCGTCAAAATGGATACCGTCGATATCGTAGTTGTTCACCAGTTCCATGACGCCGTCAACGACGAGCTTGCGTACCTCCGGGATGCCGGGGTCGAAATAAAGGTTGCCGTCGGAATACTGCACGACCCATCCCGGATTCTTACGGGCAGGATGGCTGGAATGCAGCGAACTGACGGTAGGCTTTGCCTCGGATGCGGTCTTTTTGGTAACGCGGAAGGGATTGATCCACGCATGCAGCTCAATGCCGCGGGCATGGGCTTCCTCTATCCAGAACGCCAGCGGGTCGAAGCTTCCGTCCGGTGCTTTCCCCTGGGTGCCTGTGAGGAACCTGGACCATGGGAAGAAATTGGATTTATAGAATGCGTCGGCTGTAGGCCGTACCTGCAGGAACACTGCATTCAATCCGGTGCTCTTCGCATTGTCCAGTATTTCGACCGCTTCTTTTTTAAGGACTTCCGGATCCGTAGTGGGCTTGGCCGGATAGTCGATGTTGACGACCGTTGCTACCCATAATCCTCGCATTTCCTTTTTTGCACTGACCAATGAAGCCTGGTCTGTCTTGCCGTTTACGGCGCTGTTATTGGCCAGTACGGGATTTGCGTACATAACCGCAGTACTTTTCATGACTGAGCCAGTCACTCCGGCCGCAATGGCGAGCGTGTTTGCAGTTGCAGCAGGATCGGAAAAGCCGCCATGTCCATCGGATGATGCCGGTATCACCAAATCACGGTCCGAGGCGCAGGCGTTCGCTGATGCCAGGGTGATCAGCATTGCGATCATCAGTATTATTGTTGTTGTTGTTTTGCTCAGTAATCTCTTCATCATTGGCTCCTTACCTTATGCAGAATCATTGGTTTCATTACCACTTATTTCGACATATTAATTCTGCAAAAGTTGCACTTTTACCTGTAATTTAAAGATATTTTAACGATTCGGTAAACAACCGGTAATATTTCAATGCTGTTGTGCTGCCGCTTGTATACGGTTGTATTGTTTCCGGAACAGCATATTATTTTATTAGTGCATTTATGCGTCAGGTGGTGCATGCCTTGTCTGAGAAAAACATAAATACGATCCTGTACTTCATGCTTGTCATTGCGGTGATCCTGTATGTGTCCGTGAATATGCCCGAAATGGTTTGCGTGTATTTGGCAAGGGATACGGAATATGTGTCCGCAGGAACCGGCCTGATCACCGGTGATGCCGACGGACATGGCAACTGCAGCTGCAGTGGGCCGGAACGGCAGCAGGCGGACGTGTCCGATGAAAATGCGGATGAATATGTACCGGAGCATTCAGCTGCCGATGCGGATATCGAAACTTCTGCCGAAAGCGGCGGGCCCGGTGGGGATACCGGCAACGGATCCGTGGACGAAGGCGTCAGGCCGGAAACCGGCAGCAGTGACCAGCGTGAGGATGCCAGTTCCGTGTATGAGGAAGAAAAGCCGAAGGAGACGAAACACAATGTCAGTCCTGAGGGCTGGCACCTATATATCGACCTGGATGATAAGCTCATGTATGTTTATAAAGACGGCGAGCTGGTAAAAAAGTACGAGGTGTCCGGCGGCAAACCCAGTTCGCCGTCGCCCCTGGGAACATGGAGGATCATAAGCAAGGATACATGGGGTGAAGGCTTCGGAGGCGCGTGGCTTGGTTTCAACGTGCCCTGGGGGAAGTACGGCATACACGGGACAACTGAGCCGTGGGCCATAGGCAAGAGCAACAACTCCAGGGGATGCATCAGGATGCGCAACAAGGAAGCGAGGGAGTTATACAAACTCGTCCCGTACAATACGCTTGTCACTGTGGTCCATGAGAACAGGCCGTTTTATCCGATGAGGGACGGGGATGTCGGATTTGATGTCCTGGCCGTTGAAAAGGCGCTGAAAAAGCTGGGTTACTATCACGGCGGCGAGGACGGTATATTCGGCAGTTCGCTGAAAAAAGCCGTCATGGAGTTCCAGAAGGACAACAAACTGTACGTGACGGGCGTGATCAACAACAGTACTTATGAAAAGTTAATGAAGCTGGAAAAAGAATACGACGAGGAACAGGAAGGACTCAAAAAAGAGCGGAAGGATGGGCTGAAGAAGCTGGAATAATATTTTGTTATAAAAAAGTTTGGCGGCGAAGGAATGGGTAAGTTGTAAAATTAATTGCCCAAACATGATAAAAAAGAAGTGACTCAAATCA
>ENA-UPAD01000788-UPAD01000788.1-bioreactor-metagenome-genome-assembly--contig:-NODE-788-length-40368-cov-12.180885_pt1 | contig 40368 bp, 37 predicted proteins | sample MGYA00238179_ERZ772710 | MGnify/ENA primary metagenome ERZ772710 (study PRJEB29004, sample SAMN07631245) | bioreactor metagenome | isolation source: Switchgrass digestor | place: USA: Dartmouth...
TATGGCGGAGGGGGTGGGATTCGAACCCACGGCTCTTTCGAGACACTGATTTTCAAGACCAGCTCCTTAAACCGCTCGGACACCCCTCCCGTCCGATGACTATTTTAAAGTATAGCACAATAATCCTTCTTTTGTCAACACTGTCAAGGCCACATAAAATTTGGATTCAAGGCTCTCTTACTATTCTTTAAGTTCCAAATACAGCATTATTGCATATAGCAGCTACATCTGATAGGATAAAAGTAATTATATTTGGCAGGTGATTTTTATGATAGTTGGAACGCTTACTGTGAAGCTTTCTTTGGGAGATCTTTTTTCCTTAAAGGAAAAAAGACAGATAGTAAAAAGCGTAATAGACAAAGTAAAAAATAAATTTAATGTGTCAATTGCCGAAGTGGATCAGCAGGATGTCAAGAGATGGGCCGTTATAGGCATTGCTTGTGTATCAAATAACACACAATTTGTCAACAGGCAGCTTGATCTTATCCTTGACTTTTTGGAATCAGATGGCAGGTTTACCGTAGAGGAGGTTCATAAAGAAATATTGTAGAAAGCAAAATGAGCAGATTTTAGTCCTCTCTGCTCATTTGAAATCCGGGTATTGCAAGTTTTCTTTCGAATATATCCACGATCTTTGCGATTATCGATAATACAATGATATACACAACACCCACCCAAAACAGCGTTTCAATAGGCTTAAACGTTTGAGTAATAAGCATTTTGCCTCTGGCCATAAGTTCCGGCACGGCAATTAAAAATGCAACTGATGTATATTTTACCATATAGACCACTTCGTTGGACCAAGGCGGCAGTACTATCCTTAAGGCCTGGGGAAGTATGATGTTTACAATCGTCTGGCTTTTCGTCATTCCAAGGGCTTGAGCGGCAAGACCCTGCCCCTCATCTATCGACAAAATAGCTCCCCTGAAGTATTCAGCCTGATAAGCACTGCTGTTTATTCCAAGAGCCAAAATAGCCGCAGGCATTCTGTCAAGCAATATCCCAAAATCAGGCAGGCCGTAGTATATTATGAACAGCTGCACAATCATGGGGGTACCGCGAATAATCTCAATATATGCAGTGGCTAATGTCCTTAAAAGGCCTTTTCCATAAGTTCTGGCAAGGGCCATGGGAAGTCCGATTGCAAATCCTAATACAAGAGCTCCTGCTGAAAGCTGTAATGAAACTATGAGACCTTTGTAAAGTTCCGGCCAAATCTTGATAAAAAACTGTATCAGTTCAATCATGCAAATCAGCCCCTGATACATCTTGAGCCTTGCCGTGCAGCCTTGCAATCTTGCTTATAAATTCCCGTGTGCGCTCTTTTTCAGGATTATTGAATATCTTTTCGGGAGGTCCCATTTCTACGATAACGCCATCTTCTAAAAACACTATCCTGTCTGCCGCCTCCCTGGCAAATCCCATTTCATGGCTTACCACCAGCATAGTCATACCGGCATCAGCAAGTTTTTTCATAACTTCCAAAACCTCACCTATCAGCTCCGGGTCAAGGGCAGATGTGGGCTCATCAAATAACATAATCTCAGGATCCATTGCAAGGGCTCTGGCAATTGCCACACGCTGCTTTTGTCCGCCCGAAAGCTCTGCCGGATAGCTATTGGCCTTGTCGGCAAGTCCGACCCTTTCAAGTTCCTGTGTGGCAAGCTTTAAGGCAGCTTTTTTGTCCATTTTTTTCACCTTTATGGGACCAATTGCAACATTTTGTAAAGCAGTAAGGTGGTTAAAGAGATTGAAATCTTGAAACACCATGCCTATACGCTGCCGGACTTTACTTAAATTTGAAACACCCGGTTCAATTTTCTCATCACCCAAGTAAATTTCCCCTGCATCAGGTTCTATAAGCCTATTAATGCAGCGAAGAAGGGTGCTCTTGCCTGTGCCGCTGGGGCCTATTATTACAACAACTTCGCCCTCATCTACGGTAAGGCTTACTCCTTTTAGCACTTCTGTATCTTTAAATTTTTTATGCAAATTGTTGATTCTTAAAATTGGTTTTGACATCAAAAATTCACCTTTCAAGACCTGGAATCTTTACTTTTACTTCGATTTTAGACATGCTTCGCGTAAATGCATAAGTTAATATTAGATATATTAGCCCTGATACTATATATGTCAGCATAGGCTGAGCAGTTCTAGCGCTTACATATTCGCTTCGCCGCATAAGTTCGGCAATGCCCAACACATATGCCATAGAAGAATCTTTTAAAACTATGCTTGCTTCGTTTGCCCAATAAGGGATAGCCCGTCGCAAAGATTGAGGTAAAATAACTGCAAATATGCTTTGATATTTGCTCATACCCAGCGCTAACGCAGCCTCCATCTGCCCCTTACTTATGGATTGGAGCGCGCCTCTGAAAATTTCAATTTGATATGCACTTGTATGAATGGCAAGGCCAATAACTACTGCCCAAAATGCCGGTATATTTACAACTTCTGAACCTAAAAAATAAAGCATAAATAATATCACAAGCAAAGGCAGGCTTCGTATTATCCTGCTGTAAAATAGTGCAAAAGTGTGCAGAATTGTACCGCCGTAAACCCTGCATAATGCAAGCAGAAGCCCTGCCACTGTTCCCAGGGCAAGGGCTATTACTGTAATTTCTAGTGTTATTCCCACACCTTCAAGGAGGTAGGGAATGCTTTTAAAAACTTTTATTGCATTGCTATTCATTAAACCCATAACGCCTCATCCCATAATGTCAGCTTCTGTCCGAGGCCTTTTTTTATGGCTTCTTTATACAGATAATCACCGATTATTATATCATGAGCGCCCATTCCTCGGGAGCTAAACATTGTGATTTCATCATTATTTTCTCTGCCGGGCTTATTTCCGCACACTATATCGCTTAATGACCATATGTCTGCTTCATCAATCTTGCCCTGCTGCACCATTTGATTTATTATTGAAAGATCGTTTTCTTTCATTTGATCCCAGCTGTCCACTACAATCTTCTCGGCTTTTTCTACAACGCCGCCCTCGACTTCGCAGGAACTCATCTGTATAATCATGGAGCCTTTCTTTATCCAGTCGGACTTGACAAAAGGTTTCTTGCTTGTAGTCATTGTAGCTACAATATCAGCGCCGGTTACGGCTTCTTCTACACTATTTGTAGGAATAACTTCTATTTCATCCTTGAATTCATTTGCAAGATTTTGCGCTTTTTCTAGATTAAGATCGCACAGTTTTATCTGTTTAAGGCTCGGAGCAACCTCTCGTAATGCCATAATCATGGTTCTGCCTATGACACCTGCTCCTACACACCCTGCAACCTGTGCATCTTTCGGTGCAAGGTATTTTGCCGCAACTCCTGCCGCTGCCGCTGTTCTCATAGCCGTAATAACCATACCGTCCATAATTGCCACAGGCTGCACCGTCACGGGATCGCTTAAGATCACCATATCTATCCCCATTGGGAGATTACCAACCTTCGCATTTGTGCGTGACTCTGCTGCCCATTTAGTACCTGGTCGATTTATATCTCCGCCTATATAGACCGGCATTGAAAAAAAGTGGGATTGGGGTTCTTCACCTATAGGTATGCCAAATACCGTCTTTGGCGGATTAATTATCTGTCCATGTCCTTGCAGATAAAAAACCTTCTCTACAAGCTCTAGTATCTTTTTCATATCCAATACACCGGCTGCTATTACGTCCTCTTGCTTCATAAATAGCAATTCGCTTTTCATGATTGTTTTTTGCCTCCTTATTACTGTCTAAACCACTTGTCTTCTAATTTTGCTATAGTTCCGTCTGCTACCATATCGTCTATTATCTTGTTTAGTTTTTCTACCATTTCAGTAGAGCCTTTTTTAAGTACAATCCCCGGATCTTCATCATTATCAAGGGTTGTCTCTACTGCTACTTTAAGTCCCAGTTCTTTTGCTTTTGCGTAAGCCACAGGCAAATCTATTACGAATGCCGCAAGTCTACCATTTTTAACGTCCAGCACTCCGGCATTGGCGTCAGTGTAATATTTTACTTGAGATTCTTTTACCGCACCGCTTTTTATTTGCTTTTGTGCCCATGCAGCCATTGTTGTGCCGCTTTGAACGCCAAACTCGTATTTTAGAACATCGCTAAGTTCTTTTATCTCTGCTTTACCTTCAGGATTTACAAGCACACCGTGTTTCGTCTTGTAATAAGGCTTTGTAAAATCTGCTTCTTTAAGTCTTTCTTCATTTGGACTCATACATGCAATAATCGCATCTATTTTGCCCTGTTTCAAAGAAGCAATAAGGCTTTCAAACTCTAAAGACTCAATCTTAACTTCCACTCCTAATCTCTTGCCGACTTCGTTTATTAAGTCTATGTCAAAACCGGCAAAATTCCCGTTTTCATCAATGAACTCGAAAGGCGGATAGTCTGGAGATGTGCCTACAACCCATACTTCCTTTTCTCCTGACTGTTGGTTTGAACTTTCGCCGCTTTGGCTTTGCTGTCCACTGTTTCCGCAGCCGGATACCACACCCAACACCAAACTTAAGCATAAAATAAAAGTTATTATCTTAACTGTCCTTTTCATCTTCATTATCCCCCTTGGTTTAAAATGCTGGATATAATTATACACTGTTATGTATAATTATTCAATACCTGAATTCATATAAAAATTTTCTCTGTTTTTCAAATAGGGCCATAGAAATCCCAGGATGTAACCCTTATTTCGGTGTTCATATAAGGTGGATCAGGGTAAATTTCAGGATCTGTTTCAATATATAAATCTACATAGACAGTAAGCACTGCCTCGGCTTTTCTGACTTTGCCGGTAGAAGTTACGGTTAGCGAGTCAGTGCCTTTTGATGCGATTTTCGTTTTATATCTGCCTTCTCCCAAAGCCTTCCAATTGTTTGCCCCTCTATAATAAGGATCATTTTTTAAAGCGGAAAGCGCCTCTTGAACACCGGCTTCTGCAAGATAATACGCCATAGTATAATCCCTTGCATAACACCCCATCATATACTCGCTAGATGCAATGTTAAGCAAAGATATCGCAAGCGTTGTTGTAATTGCGCAAACAAATAAAACAATCACCAAGACGTATCCGCTATTATTTCTCACAGCAATCTCTCCACATGTTAAAATGGCCGATCCTTTCGAACCAGCCATTTTGCTCTTGTTATCTAAATGGTATTGTTTTTTAAAGGTAAAGTCAAGTCTTTCAATTGCTAGATTTTAATAATACCTGTGGAACTTAAAAATACCAAAAATATTATTACAGGAACAACATATTTTACCAATACACTCCATATTTTTTCTAAGCCAAAATGCACGGTGCCGTTATTTGTGGCTTCTTTAATTGCTTCATCAAGTCCCAAAACTCTTACTACAAAAAGTGTCATCATAAAAGCTCCGAAAGGCATTAAGATGTATGATGCTAAAAAGTCCATGGCACTGAGAAAATCTAGGCCGAATATCTTGAAATTCGCCAGTATTCCTTGTGACAGCGAAGATGGAATTCCCATGATGAATATTAAGATTCCTGCGGTCAGCGCTGCTTTTTTTCTATCTATCTTATAGTTGTCCACTAGGAAAGCAGTGTTTACCTCAAGCATAGAAATTGCAGATGTAAGGGCTGCAAAAAGCATTAATACAAAGAATATGAAGCCAAACAGCGCCCCCAGCGGCATTTTCTCAAAGACATGGGGCATTGTTATAAACAATAGCGGAGGTCCTGCTGCAGGATCTAGGCCAAATGCAAAAACCGAAGGTATGATTATCATTCCCGCAAGAAACGCCGCTAAAAAGTCCATTATAGGCACAATATTAGCTAATTTTGGTATGTTTTCATTTTCGGACAAATAGCTGGCATAAGTCATGGTGCATCCTGCACCAATATTCAAGCTGAAAAATACCTGCCCCATAGCCATAAGAAAAGTAGTTCCTGTAAGCTCGCTGAAATCCGGCATTAAGTAATACTTTATGCCCTCGAGTGCGCCGGGCAATGTGACTGCTCGAATTACTAAAACAATAAATAGCACAAATAGTGTCGGCATAAGGATGTTGCTGGCTTTTTCTATACCGCCGGACACCCCTTTTGCTACTATATAAATCGTAACGCCCATGAATATAGCATGCCACAGCAGGGGAGCATAAGGATTAGAGACAAAACTTCCGAAATATCCGACAATGTCTCCTTTAATGCCTCCTGTAATGTAGCGGAACATATAGTGAGTAATCCATCCGCCAACTACAGCATAAAACGAAAGCACTATAAAGTTTACCGCAATAGCAACATAGCCCACAGATCTCCAGAACTTACTGCCTCCTGAAAGCTTTGAATAAGTGCCTACAGGATCTAGTTTTCCCCGCCTACCCAGCACCATTTCCGTTATTAAAACCGGTATTCCTAAAAACAGCAGCATCAAGATATAGGCAAAAAGAAATGTTCCGCCTCCGAACTTTGCTGCAAGATAGGGAAATTTCCACACATTGCCTAAACCAATTGCCGCACCTGCAGCAGCCATTACAAAACCTATACTTGTCGCCCACTGGCCGCGTTCGGATTTTTTGGGTTTTTCGCTTTCCATTATTTCCTCTCCCCTCTTTTTATACTGCAAAGTTAGGCCGCTACAGGCATTACGCCTATAGTGGCCATATTATGATAGATTTGCGTGTCCTTACTCGATAGGTTTTAATCTTGCGGTAAAATGTCTTAGGACTTTTGGCTCATAAGTAAATTCCAGACCCTTTAAGTCTTTTGCTTTATCTTTAATCGAAATTAACGCATCAGCTACAAAGTCCATATGATCATTAGTATAAACTCTGCGAGGAATTGTAAGCCTTAAAAGCTCCAGTGGAGATTCTAACTGTTCCCCGGTTTCGGGATCTCTTCCCAGTAAGAAGGAACCCACTTCCACTGCCCGCACGCCCGATTCAATATAAAGGGCATTTGCAAGGACCTGGGCCGGAAATTGATAATAGGGTATATGCGGCAAAACCTTTTTTGCATCAACAAAAACCGCGTGTCCTCCTGTAGGTGTTTGAATAGGAATTCCGCCTTCTGTCAGCCGGTGTCCCAGATACTCAACCTGTGATATCCTATATTCGAGGTAATTTTCATCGATACCCTCTATAAGACCTCTGGCCAGGCATTCCATATCTCTTCCTGCAAGTCCTCCATATGTTATGAATCCTTCATTGGGTACAACCATACTAGCCACTTCATTAAACAGTTCTTCGTCTTCCTTGATTCCAATAAGACCTCCGATATTTACTATTGCATCCTTTTTTGCGCTCATCGTAAAGCCTTCGCCATATGAAAACATCTCTCGGACTATTTCTGCAATGCTCTTGTTTTCATAACCTTTTTCACGCTTCTTTATAAAGTAGGCATTTTCTGCAAACCTTGCAGCATCAAAGAACAGCCTTATCTTATATTTCTTGGCAATTTCGCTTACTGCCTTAATATTTTCCATTGATACAGGCTGACCTCCGGAGCTGTTGCAGGTAATGGTAATCAGTATAAAAGCTATATTTTCAACTCCGTGTTCCTTTATAAAGCCTTCTAATTTATTAAGATCAAAATTACCCTTCCATTCATAAGGAGTCGCTGTATCAAAAGCTTTTTCGGTAACTAAATCCACTGCCCTTGCACCGTTTAGTTCTATATGAGCTTTTGTTGTGTCAAAATGCATGTTCCCCAGCACATACTGTCCTTTTTTCTTAATTAGACAAGGGAAAAGCGATTTTTCTGCTCCTCTGCCTTGATGAACAGGCACTACATAATTGTAGTTAAATAAATCTTGAACGGTTTTCTTCAAATTTCTAAAGTTTCTACTTCCGGCATAAGATTCGTCCCCCAGCATCAAGCCAGACCACTGGTTGTCGCTCATTGCCCCGGTTCCGCTGTCGGTTAAAAGATCAATGTAAACATCATCGGAATTTAGTAAAAATGGATTATAACCGGCTTCTTCTAGTGCTTTTATTCTTTCTTCCCTGCTTATTATTCTTAACGGTTCAACCATTTTAATTTTAAAAGGCTCAGGTACTCTTTTGTACATCTCGGCTTCCTCCTGTTTATGAAAAAATTTTATTTGAAAATATATAATTGAAAGTTTCGTGCCAATATAATAAATACGCTTCTTCGCCGAATCTTAAGGTATGCGCAGGGCGTAAAAGCGTATTTAATAAGTGAATATTTGTCAAATAATAATACACTTTGAGTTATTTGTATCATTTCTAGACAGTTAATAGAATTTGCCGGTTTTGCGAACTTAGTTTTAATATGGATTGTCTTAAAATTATACAATATCCTTATCCAATCCCATTTCTTCCATCTTCCTATAAAGCGTAGCTCTTGATATACCTAGTACTTTTGCAGCTTTTGTTTTATTGGGAAAAGCTTTTAATGTTCTTTCGATTATGGCCTTTTCTGCCTCTTGAAGTGTAGGCCAATTTTCGTCAAAGTTCCATTTTAAGATATTATGTTCCGGCTTTAAGGACAGGAATTCCGGCAGATCATCAACTCCTATAATTCCGTCTTCATCCATAACAAAGCCCTTTTCAAGGATATTTTCCAGTTCTCTTATGTTTCCCGGAAAATGATAGTTTATGAGGCAGCGCAAAGCCGCAGGTGAAATATCTTGTATTTTCTTGTTCAGCCGCTGTCCAATTTTGTCCATAAGCAATTTTGCATATACAGGAATGTCCTCGCTTCTTTCTCGAAGAGGAGGAAGTTCGATATGTATAACATTTAGTCTGTAATAAAGATCTTCTCTGAATTCACCACTTTCTACCATAGCTTCTAGAGATCTGTTTGTGGCCGATATAACTCTAATGTCCAGTTTGATTTTGCGTCCCCCGCCAAGTTTTCTAATTTCGCTGTCCTGCAGCATTCTAAGTAGTTTGGCCTGGATAGAAAAGGGCATATCTCCGATTTCATCTAAAAAAATAGTACCGCCATTTGCTTTTTCCAGCAGCCCTGTCTTTCCTTTGGGATCAGCGCCGGTAAATGCTCCGGGTTCATATCCGAAAAGCTCGCTTTCCAGAAGTGTTTCCGGAATCGCGCTGCAGTTTACCTCTATAAAGGGGCCATTCTTTCGCGGGCTGTTGTTATGGATAAACTTTGCCACAACTTCTTTGCCGGTGCCGCTTTCTCCGGTAATTAAAACACTTGAAATAACTCCCGCAGCTTTTTTTGCCACTTCCAAAACCTTTTGCATCTTTGGATTTCGACCTACTATAAAATCTTTATCTCCGATAAAACCCGAAAGCTGCTTAGAAAGGCTATTGATCTGCTGTCTTGCCGACTCTAGCTTTTGATTTAGATCCTGAATTTCTGTAAGATCGAGAAAAACCGAGATGCTGCCTATTAACACACCGCTTTCATATATCGGAACTATGTTGGAATAAACATATTTGTTATTAACCCGTGTTTTAACACCCAGCCTTTCTTTGCCTGACTTTAGCACATCGATAAGCGAAGAAGTCGGAACCACATCGATGACTTTCTGTCCAAGTATTTTTTTGTTATCAAGCCCTGTAATTCTTTCATTAGCTTCATTTACATAGATAACTCTGCCTTCTCTATCAGCTATTACTATTCCTTCATGAACATGCTTTAAAATAAAATCGATGGACCTTACTATCTTCTCAAGTTTATCCATAAACTATACGTCCCCCTGTTTTTAATATAGAGGCTGCATTTTAAAAAATGGCCGATCCTTTCGAACCAGCCATTTCGTTTTTTATTTCCAATTTATTTTCATGCGTCCGGACGAAGTACAGCTGAAGGTAGCTTGGGTTTTGCCGCTGCTGTTTTCTACATGTCCTGATATGATATAATCCTTGTATTCGCTATGGGCATATTCCATTATGTCATACAGCCAGTCATCAGAGGCTGCGGTGTCTTTGACATCGTCCCATTCATCGCCGTATTTCGAGGTATTTACGATAACAGTTATATAGATTTCGTCGTCATCGTAATCTTCTACTTCTATAGTAGCTTTCAGACTTCCAAAGTTTTTACTGTATTTTGTAAGATTTGAGCCATAAAAATAGTTCAAGTCATCTTCCAGGTCGGCAAAAGATACGGTGCTATCATAGAATTTTACTTTCAATTTGCTGCCGGATTCTTCAAATGAAACAAGGGTTTCCTTCTTGTCGGTATCCTTAATTGTTCCTTCAAAATCGGCTTTCGGAAACTCATCTTTTACGTAATCATATATATCATTTAGCCAATTTTCGATCTTTCTTTCCGTAAGCTTATTCCACTCTGATTTGTAGTCACTTTTGTCAAACTCAATGGTCAGTGTCAAATCCCCGCTTGACGATTCCTTAACCTTATAATTAAACTTGATGTCGTTCCACTTAGAGTATTCATCGTATAGATAATCCTCTAAATACTCATCGGCATTTTCCTTTTCCTCTTTTTCCTTCTTTAAATCATCAATGGTTTTATTGAGCTCGATAATCTTACTTTGCAAAAGCGAATTTTGATAGGTCAGATTTTGGATTTGAGCATCTTTGTTTGCAATCTCCTGGGATGTTTGTGATGTAGATTTGTCGGTTATTATCACCGTGCTCTGATTATTGTCCCATTCAACAACCTTGTCTAAGGCTTCACTTATAAGTCTTATGGGCACATATGTAGAATCATTGTAAATAAAGGGCTCTGTATTTCCGGCATCAACTAATTTGCCGTTAACTTTGATTTTAATGTTTCTGTAAAATGCCTTGATGTCTTTTGCCCCTGTGGCACCCATTGCTACAGACGATAGTAGCAGCACCGCTGACACCAGCACCGCCGTAAAGATCGCAACCCTCTTATTCATTATTAAAAACCCCCAAAGAATTTATATTTTATTGTAATTTTATTACTCTTATACTATCATACCTACTTATATAAGAGAATGTCAACATTTTATCAGATTTTAGCTTGCCTATACAAATACAAAAGCGGCCCCATCGGTATTTAGCCGAAAAGGAGCCGCTTCTTTTATTAGCTTTAATATCCTATTTTTAGCGCAATTACAATAAAAACGAAGGCAATTACATAGAAAATACCCATTAGTGGTATGAAGAATTTATACCACTTGTCCAAAGGCACTTTGCCATAGCTTAAAAAAATAAGCAATGTTCCATAGCTAAACCAGAACATATTTGTGATTCCGTCTCCAAACTGATAAGCTAGAACCGTTGTCTGGTGTGTTAAGCCAAGACTTAGGCCTATAGGCACGAGTATTGGAATAAGGAGGGCACCCTTGCCGCTTCCTGATGGGATAAGACCATTTATAAAGGTTACAATAATAACAATGCCAATAGCTGCCACAAAAGGTGAAGTCCCTTCCAGCAGTTTTATTGCACTGTAAATAATGGTGGCATTTACATTAGCGGCATTTAGAACCCAGTAAACTCCCCGAGCAACACCCACTACCATAGCGCCTCCAATTGAACCCTTAGCGCCCGCAATCAAGCAGTCGGCAATATCTCCTGCACTCATTTTTCCAATAATGCCTGAAAGAATACCTGAAAGTAGAAATACAGCAGACACATCATCAATAGCCCATTTTACACCATTAATGCCGTATTTCATGCCGATTACCGTAAGCACTACGGCGCCTACTATGGTAAGCAAAACCATAACTTGCGGCGTTGTAAGTTTTGCCTCGTCAGCTTTAGTTGTATCCAGACGAATATCTGAAACATCAATATCGGCTACCAGACTTTTTGAGGGATCTTTTAATACTTTATTTGCATAAACAAGAATGTATATTGTGCTGACAGCAGTTATAACAATCCACAATATTACCCTCAGTCCCAGACCCACAAACAAGTCGCTGCCCTCGGGCAAAACACCCATTTTCTGAAGTATCCCGTTTGCAACGCCCACAGTATAAAGATTTGTAGGTCCTGCAATAAAGCCGCCCATTGCACCGATAATGCAGACTGCGACAGCGGTCATAGCGTCATAGCCCAGCGCTAGTACCGTTGCAACTACAAGGGGAACAAAAGGTATAAGGGTTTCAATCCAGCCCAAGAAGCCGCCAATGGCAGAAAAAAGCACTATCAGTGCTACCAAAAGCATAGTTTGCGAAGATTTCCCGAATTTTTGCACCACCGTCAAGATTCCTGCATCAATAGCACCGGTTTTCTTGTAAACTTCAAGGGCGCCTCCCACTGTCAAAATAAGTATGACTATATTAGCTGAATCCTTTATGCCATAAGGAACTGCTCTGAAAATATTAAATAAGTTATTAAAATTCAACTGATTTTTAGGAAGCGGAGTATAGACCCCATCCGTCAAAGTGCCGGGAGTAATTACAAATGTCAATAATCCGCAGATAAATATTACAGCAAAAATTAGAACAAATGGGTTAATGCCAACTTGTTTTTTCTCTTTTTTCATTGTTTAGTCTTCCTCCCTTTAGTCTTCTATATTTGCAAGGGTATAAGTCAGTGCCAAATATCCCAATGTGCCTTCTTCCATCATATTGATATCTATGCTATCTTCTGTTGTATGGCAAAGCCTTATTTCTGCCGGAGAATAACCGATACATTTTATGCCTTTTGCTGCATAATGGCCGGTATCAGTAGCAAATTCCCAAGTTTTTGTTTTTATAGGATGACCCGTAATCTTTTCTAATGTCTTCTTGCACAGCTGAACATAGGGTTCTTCCGGGCTTACACTAAAAGGAGGTTCGCCTTGGTGTGCCATACCTTCAAAACCTGTATATGTTTTCAGTGGAAAATATAGGGATTTAAGGTCGACTGTAATACCTTCCATTTTACATCTGTCAATGACCTCTTGAATTTTAGCAAGGGCGACTTCCTCTGTGTCAACGCTGGATTGTCGATAATCTATGTATACTTTTAGTTCATTCGGTATGATATTGGTTCCCTTTTCCGAGGATTCGATATTGGTAACCGACATTGTGGAAGAACCGAATAATTCATCTTTACCCATTTCTACGGTTTTTAATTCCACAAGGAATTTACCAAGAAAGTCAAAGGGGTTTTTGCCCATATGGGGCATAGATGCATGACATGACTTGCCTGTTATGGTAACAACAGCACAGAATCTGCCCCGGCATCCTATCGCAAGATCGTTTTCTGTGGCTTCACCTACAATAGCATAGTCTGTAAGCTTAAAGTTATCCTTAGCCTGCATCATTGCGCCAAAACCTGCAATCTCCTCACATACGACACCTGCAACGACTATATCACCCTTAGGCAGCAGCCCTGCCCGCTTAAGCATAATAGGAGCGTAAATCTGGATAGCAAAGGTCCCTTTGGTATCCGAAGCCCCTCTTCCCCATATCCTGCCTTCAGCAATTGTGCCGCTGTAGGGAGGATATTTCCATTTTGATATGTCCCCTTCATCTACCACATCCAGATGGCAGTTGAGCATGACAGAGCTTCCACCGCCGGTGCCTTTCACTGTCCCAAAGACATTTCCGTAAGTATCAACAACTACCTCATCGTAATCCAGATCTTGCATTTTTTTCACTACATATTGAGCAAACTCACCTTCCTGTGTTGATTGGGAATTAATTTGTATCATCTCAGAAGCGGTTTTTATAATTTCATCTTTATATTGCTTTACCAGTGATTCGAATTTTTCCTTCATCGCACGCCACTCCTTTACTTATTTAATATCAAGATTATATCATATCTTTTCAAATGCCTTATTAAATTCTTCGATTATATCTTCTATTTCTTCAAGACCCACAGAAATTCTAAGTAGGCTATCGGATATTCCTGCATCTTGCCGTTCTTTGCGGCTCATAGACCGGTGGGATGTTTTGGCAGGATAGGACATTGTAGTTGTCACTCCTGCAAGGCTGGGAACCAGTTTTACTTTTTCAAGGCTGTCTATGAATTTGCATGCCTCTTCTTCTTCGCCTACCAAATCCACGCTCATCATACCGCCAAAAAGCCCGTTATAAAATATTTCCTCTGCTATATTTTTTGAAGGTGATGATGCAAGTCCCGGATAATATACTTTTTTGACCTTTTTGTGATTTTCCAGGTATTCCGCAAGCTTCATGGCATTTTGACTGTGCTGGCGCATCCTAAGTTCTAAGGTTCTAAGACTTCTTGTTATAAGCCAAGCATCAAACGGGCTCATGGTAGGACCGTAAATTGCACCGACATGTCTTATGTTTTCAATAGTTTCTTTATCAGAAACCACACCCCCGCCTATAACATCACTATGGCCGCCCATATATTTAGTCAAACTGTAAACCACTATATCTGCTCCAAGTTTTAGCGGCTGGCATACTACCGGTGTTGCAAAAGTATTGTCTACTATTAATTTTGCATTATGCTGGTGGGCAATTTTTGCTATTTTTCGTATGTCTGCAACTTCCATGAGCGGGTTAGAGATAGTTTCCATATAAACAACTTTTGTGTTGGGTTTAAAATATGGTTCAATGTCATCCTTATTAAAATCCAAAAATGTAACTTCCACATTGAATTTCTTCAGTTCTTCCGTCAAAAGCTCCCATGTCCCGCCATACAAGACATTACTCGATATAATATGATCTTGGGATTTTATATTTGCAAGCAGCGACATAGAAATTGCACCCATTCCGGAAGAATAGACCAGTGCATCTTCTCCTTCATCTATAGTAGCTAAAATCTCTTCCAAGCTATCATGGTTGGGATTTCCCATGCGAGAATACACATACCCGGGGGTGCCTTCGTATACTTCATCTAATTCTTCAACACTATCAAAAGAAAAAACCGAACTCATATAAATAGGCGGAACCTTAGGAGCAGATACTGAAGGCATAACTTTCTCTCCTGTATGAGTTAATTTAGTCATATATTTTTTATTCATTTTGAAACCTCCATTCGGAATTTTTTATTCCGTATTTTTTAATTCTGTTGATAAGCATAGTATGAGTAACCTGCAATGTTCTTGCAGCTTCCCGTATGCTGCTGCTATGCTTTAATGTGTTTAAAATAATATTCCTTTCCACTTCATCAAGTGTACTTTTAAGAGACATTGATTCATTGATTTGATTTTGAACAGACAAATTATTTAACACTATATCTTCTGCATCAATTTCATTTCCTTTTGTAAACGCTATTGCTCTCTCTAAGACATTTTGAAGTTCTCTTACGTTCCCCGGCCAATTATACGCCAGGAGCTTTTTTAAAGCTTGAGGCGCAATGCCGTTAATCTTTTTACCGTACTTTCCGCTATAAATCTTTATAAAGTGTTCTATTAGCTCATTGATATCCTCCCTTCTTTCTCTAAGCGGCGGCACAGTTAAAGAAAATGTATTTATTCTGTATAACAGGTCAAGGCGAAACTGACCGTCCTCTACCATTTTATATAGGTTTTTATTGGTTGCTGTTATAACTTTTACGTTTATATTTTCAAAGGTATTGCTCCCGACTTTTCTTATTTTGCTCTCTTGAAGCACACGAAGTAATTTTGCTTGCAAATGCGGCGGCATTTCGCCTATCTCATCTAAAAAAATCGTGCCTCCGTTAGCTATTTCAAATATCCCTGTTTTACCATGTTTTTTTGCTCCTGTAAAAGCGCCTTCTTCATATCCAAAAAGTTCACTTTCGAGCAACTGATCCGGTACAGCTGCGCAATTAACAGGTATAAAAGGCTTTGACGATCTCAAACTTGCGTTATGTATTGCTCGTGCAAAAAGTTCTTTTCCTGTTCCGCTTTCGCCAAGAATCAGTACAGGAGAATCAGATTGAGAAAATACTTTGGCCTGTTCAATTACTTGATGATGTTTTGCACTACTGCCGATAATGTCATCGAACGTAATCGGGTTATCATACCTTTTAAGATTTATAATCTCACTAATTTTTCCTGAATCCTGCATTGTAAATATGTAACCAAAAACTGCGCCTTCCTCGGTTTTTAAACCATAAATATCCATTAGATAGGATTTATTCTTTAATCTTATCTCAATATTTTCAATATCATCGTAAAATGACAAATCTGAACCTATATAGCTACTTAAGCTTTTTCTTGGAATAAAGTCCCATATACTTTTGTCTATGGCGCCGTGTTCATCTGTCATTAAGATAGTTTTTGCCGCAAATTTATTAATATACTTTATCTTTTTTTCTTTATCAAGCAATAAAATACCATAGGGGAGTAAGTCTAAAATGGCTTTCTTCTCAATTTCTCTTTTTTCAAAATCAATCAAATCAATTTCTGTAACGCTTTTTACTCCCGGTATCTCTAATATCTCCGATTTTATAGTTTTCCAAAGGTTAGAATCTATTTTGGGAAGCTTTATGTAAACTACATAGGTGTATACCTCCATCCATGTAACACTTAATTCGTATTTCACCAAAACCGAAAGGATATCATACGTCATATATGGCCGATCGATGGTTTCAATTTTAATTCTCGTTGTTTGCATGTAATTCACCTCATTTTGATATATGCAAAATTTATGCCATTCCTTAAAACATCGAAATGGCATAAATATATAATAATATATGGAACAAATTTATTCCATTAATATTTTACTAAACTTCTATTAATGACAGCCTCCGGTTTAAACTCATTACATCGGAACAAATTCGAACCACTTTACTTATGACTTCTGTATATCGTTTTTTATCTCCGCTTCCTATTTATTTTTTCTTTAAGGAGCAATGACTTTACCTCAATCTTATGATAATATTATAGTGATTGTAAAGCCCTATTTTCTCGGAGGTGTCATGGTTTTGAGTGGCAGCAACATGCTTGAAAAAGAATATCGCATTCATTATTACGAAGCAGATGTCAAGGGAAGGATTTTAATTACTAGCTTGATGAGATATTTCGATGATATTGCAACACAGCAAAGCCGAGAACTGGGAGTCGGCATAAGTTATCTTAAAGAGCATAATGTAGCCTGGATGCTATATCGATGGGATATTAAAATAAATAAATATCCAAGATACGGAGAAACTATTAAGGTCAGAACCGCCCCTTACTCTTTTAGAAAATTTTACGCCTACCGCTGGTTTGATGTCCTAAATAAGGATGGGGAAAGGCTGGTAACGGCTAATTCTGTCTGGCTTTTTGTAGATAAAGACAAAAGGCGCCCTCTTAAAATTCCTGATGTGATGTATGAAGCTTATCAGGTAACTTCTGATGAACCTCTGGAAATGGGGGAAATAACGGAGCTTTCCTCCTGTGATATAGAAAAAAAATTTCAGGTAAGATACAGTGACATAGACACCAATAGCCATGTAAATAATGTAGTATATGTCACATGGGCCTTAGAGGCTTTGCCATATGATATAATTTCAAACTATGAACTTAGAAATCTAAAGGTTACATATAAGCAGGAAACAACTTATGGCATGATTATAAGATCTCAATGTCAGGTTATCAAAAATGATGACCATGTTACTACAAGGCACAACATATTAAGCGAAGAAGGAAAACAGCTTTGCCTTTTAGAAGGCAGATGGATTAAAAATAGCTAGAAAGGAATATATGGAATGGATTTTACACCAATTAGAGTACAAAAAGTATATGAAGATATTATAGAACAATTTAAAAATATGATATACAGCGGACAACTTAAAAAAGGAGACAAGCTCCCGCCGGAAAGAGAGCTCTGTCAGATATTAGGCGTCAGCAGGGCGTCTATGCGTGAGGCTTTAAGGGCAATGGAAGTAATGGGCATAGTTGACAGCAGGCCCGGCGAAGGCACATACATTGTAGATGAGATTACCTCCTCAATATTCAAGCCTCTCTCACTCATTATAGCCTTAGAAAAAAATCAGGATGATTTTATTGAATTAAGAAAGATATTAGAAAGCGCCTGCGCGAAAAAAGCGGCAGAAATGCGTACAGATGAAGACCTTGAAAAAATGCAGTCGCAAATAAAGATTATGATGGAAAGCGATAATGAAAGCGAGCGAGCCGAAGCAGATAAAAAGCTGCACCGGATTATAAGCGAAGCCACCGGCAACAAACTACTTATAGATATGGTAGAGGTAATAGCCGATGGCATAGAGGCGTATATAAAAGATGCGAGAAAAAAACTTATGCAGGATCCCGGCAATGTAGACGCACTGCTTCAGCAGCATATTGCCATATATAACCACATAAAAAACAAAGACGGACAAGCTGCCGCCAAAGAAATGGAAATACACATAGATTTTGTGGAAGAAAAGTTAAAGAGCTTGTGAAATATTTGTCAAAATATTTTTTATTTTCCTCTTGCGGTCTGACCAGTATAATAGTATAATATAATTAAGCTAAATAGTAAGAAATGTTTATATAGGCTAAAATATTTTGACAGGAGGTTTTAAAAAATGTGGGAGCCTGTAACGTCTCCTTTTGCAAGCCTTTTTATTTCAAGCCTAGTAGCTTTTCTTCCCCTTTTATTTTTACTGTTGGGCCTTGGCTGGTTAAAACTCCCTTCTTACAAGGTGTGTTTTACTTCACTTGTCCTAACTGCAATCATCGCACTTACCGCATGGAAAATGCCGGGTGTCTTTGTGCTGCAGTCTGTAGTTGAAGGAGTTCTTACCGGTTTTTGGCCAATACTATGGGTTATCATCGCAGCTATGTATACATACAATGTTACTGTGGCAACTGGCGGTATGGACACTATTAAATCAACCCTGGCTAAAATATCTCCCGACAGAAGAATCCAAGCACTGATACTTGCTTTCTCCTTTGGAGGTTTTCTCGAAGCTGCCGCAGGTTTCGGCACGGCAGTTGCAATACCTGCAAGTCTTTTGGCGGGTATAGGCTTTAATCCGATTTTTGCAGCAATAATTTGCCTTGTCGCAAACACAGTGCCGGTAGCTTTCGGTGGTGTAGGCATACCGGTTATAACTCTTGCCCAGGTAGCAGAACTGGACCTTTTAGCTGTTACGGCAAGCATTGCATACCAACTTATTATTTTCATTATCATCCTTCCCTTCGCGCTTGTCCTCTTGCTTACAAAATCTTTCAAAAGTTTAAAGGATGTGTTGGGCGCATGCTTAGTAAGCGGCGTACTTTTTGCCCTTTTCCAAACCATCACTGCAGTATATATCGGACCTGAAGTAGCAGCCATCATTGGCTCACTTGCATCCTTGGTAGGTACAATTATATATGTCAGAATATTTCCACTTAAAAATATATGGCTTTTTCCCGGTGAAAGCCAAGCAACAAATAAAGCAAATATCGCAATTAACTCAGATAAAGAAATAGGCCTTGCCGCTGCATGGATGCCTTATATTATCCTTTTTATACTGATTATGAGCATAAACCTTGTGCCATCACTAAAATTTTTAGGAAAGGCACCCTTCGCATCCAGCGTGCAGCTTTACTTTGGACCCGGCGGCAAACCCGCTACTTTCCAGTGGCTTACAACACCGGGCACTCTGATGTTAATATCAGCTATCATAGGGGGTTTGGTACAAAAAGCAAGCCTTGAGCAGCTATTTTCCATATTCCTGCGCACGATTAAACAGCTTTTGCCTACTATCGGCACAGTACTTTCGATAGTATCCATGGCTAAAATAATGGGATACAGCGGTATGATTTCCAGTGTAGCAATAGCCCTGGCAAACGCCGCAGGACCCATATATCCCTTCGTTGCGCCAATGATAGGAGCACTTGGTACATTTGTAACCGGAAGCGATACCTCATCTAATATACTCTTTGGAGCGCTGCAAAAACAGGTTGCGCTGCAGATAGGCAAAGACCCTGTTTGGATTGCGGCAGCTAATGCTACCGGAGCTTCAGCCGGTAAGATGATATCCCCTCAGAGCATAGCCATAGCAGCTTCAGCTACGGGTCTTGAAAAGCATGAAGGGCAGATACTCAATTCTACTCTTTTGTACTGCCTGATATATGCACTTTTACTGGGTGCAGAAGTTTTCATAATCAGCTTATAGGAAAAGAAAGTTTAAATAAATAATTAATTTGGGAGGAGAAACCTTATGAGAATAATCATACCAATCAAGCAGGTTCCTGAAACCAGCAATGTTAAAATGGATCCCGAAACCGGCACAATGGTTCGGGAGGGTGTGGAAAGCATAATAAATCCTTTAGACCTTTATTCAATAGAAACAGGTATAAGGCTAAAGGAAAAATACGGCGGCGAGATTATTGTAGTTTCCATGGGACCTAAAAAAGCCGAGGAAGCTTTGAAAGAAGCTATTGCAATGGGCTGTGACGATGGAGTGCTGCTTACAGACAGATTTTTTGCAGGCTCAGATACCTTTGCAACCTCTTACACGATTTCTAAGGCAATAGAAAAATTAAAACCTTTTGATTTGATTTTATGCGGCGAAAGAGCAACAGACGGCGACACCGCTCAAGTAGGGCCCGGTATTGCTTCTCTTTTAGGTCTGCCTCTTTCAACATTTACCAGCAAAGTAGAGGTAGAAGATGGCCATATAAAGGCCAACAGACTTATAGAAGGCGGTTATGAAGTCTTAAATCTGCCGATGCCTGCTTTGGTAACTGTAGTCAAAGAAATAGCAGATCCGCGGCTTCCTACACTTACAGGGAAACTTAAAGCTAAAAAGCTGGAAATAAAGCAGTGGACAGCAAAGGATATCGAAGCTGACCCGGAAAGCTTGGGGCTTAAAGGCTCTCCTACAAGGGTAGTCAAGACATTTAGTCCTAAGGTAACACGAGAGGGTAAGGTTATAGAAGTAAAAGACGAAAATAGCCTTAATCAGGCTTTAGATGAAATAATAGAACTTCTCAAAGAGAAGGCAGTAATATAAGGGAGGGAATAGATTTGAAGGAAATATGGATATATGCCGAGGCAAGAGGCGGACGGGTAAATGAAGTTGCCCACGAACTGCTCACAAGGGCTCTAGATTTAAAGGAAAAGTTGGATAACTCGATAGTATCGGCTGTCTTAATCGGCCATGATATACCTGATGAGGATAAACAGGAGCTGATTCAAAGAGGAGCGGATAAGCTGTACTATGTAGATGACCCTAAGCTTAAAGATTTTTTAGTGGAACCTTATTCAAAAGTGCTCATCCAGCTTGTAAAAGAATACACACCTGAAATCATCATCGCGCCTGCTACCACTCAAGGACGCACACTTATGCCTTACACCGCTGTAAGGTTAAGAACAGGACTTACTGCTGATTGTACCGGCCTTGATATCGATGAAGAAGGCAATTTGCTCCAGACAAGACCTGCCATAGGCGGCAATATTATGGCAACCATAAAGACAGCTACACGGCCTCAAATGTCGACAGTAAGACCTCACTCTACCAGACCTGCGCCTATTATGGATGGGCAAAGGCAGGGCGAGATAATAAATGTAAAGATGCAGCTTACTCAAGATGACCTTCCAACAGCAAGACTGGACTTTATAAAAGATGAGACGCAAGGCGGCACTATACAAGATGCTGATGTTATCGTATCCGGAGGCAGGGGCTTAGGCAAAGCAGATAACTTTAAGATAGTCTACAAGCTGGCAGAACTTTTGGGCGGTGCGGTAGGAGGCTCTAGAGATGTGGTAGACAGAGGATGGATAGGGTATCCTCACCAAGTAGGTTTAAGCGGTAAGACAGTAAATCCAAAACTTTATATAGCTCTCGGTATATCCGGGGCGATACAACATCTGGCAGGTATGCAGACATCCGATACAATAATAGCTGTCAACAAAGATCCTGATGCCCAGATATTTAGAGTATCTGATTTAGGTATTGTAGCAGATGTAACCGAATTAGTGCCTGCACTTATAGAAAAGCTGGAGGTGGCAAAAAGTGAAGTATAATAGCATAACTCCACAGATTGTAGATGAGCTAAAACAGATAGTGGGCGAAAGAAATGTCATATATGATGATATAGAAGCAATGGAAGCATACTCTCACGACGAAGTAGCGGAAAAACATTATGCACACATGCCTGATGTAGTACTAAAACCAGCTTCTGCTGAGCAGATTTCAAAGATAGTAAAGCTTGCAAACAAATATAAGATACCTGTAACACCAAGAGGAGCAGGCAGTGGACTTTCCGGCGGCGCTGTTCCCATCTGCGGAGGCATAGTTTTATCTGTAGAAAAGATGAATAAAATTTTGGAAATTGACACCCAAAACCTGATGGCTGTCGTCGAGCCGGGTGTTGTTACCAATGAAATAAACAATGTTGTAAAAGAATATGGTCTCTATTATGCAGGTTACCCCATGAGCGTAGAAACATGCTATGTGGGCGGGAACGTAGCTGAAAATGCCGGCGGCGGCAAAGCCATAAAGTATGGTGTTACCGCAAGATATATCATGGGACTGGAAATGGTAACTCCGGAAGGAGATATCATAACTTTAGGCGGCAAGAGAGTAAAAGATGTTACAGGCTACAACCTCCTACATCTTATGGTTGGCTCAGAAGGCACTCTTGGCATATTTACCAAGATAATAGTAAAACTTCAGCCGATGCCTGTTGCCACAGCAGATCTTTTGGTGCTGTTTAACAGTGTCAAGGAAGCAATCGACATAGTCCCCATAATAATGACAAACGGCAAAATAATACCTACTTCCATAGAGTTTATGGATGAACTGTCATTTAAGACATCATGTGAATACTTAAACGAAAAGCTCCCCTATCAGAGCGCAAAAGCCATGCTCCTTATTGAGCTGGACGGTGATAACATGGATATAATCGAATCACAGTATGAAACCATTGGAGAGCTTTGCATGCAAAACGGAGCTATAGAAGTCTATGTAGCCGACAATGCTACAACCATTGAAAGAGTGTGGAGGATAAGGCGAAACGTTGCCGAGGCATGGAAACTGGTGAGCCCCCACCAAAGCCTTGAAGACATTGTTGTTCCAATATCTGAAATACCCACATTCATGGATAGACTGGCAGAGCTTCAAACAAAATATAATGTATCAATCCCATGCTACGGTCACGCAGGTGATGGAAACCTGCACGTAACACCAGTCAAAGACCCGGAATGGTCACTTGACAAATGGTATGACACCTTAAACAAATTGCTGCCGGAGATGTATAAGATCGTAGCAAATCTCGGAGGCACCATAAGCGGTGAACACGGCATAGGCCACAAGAGAAAACCATACATGCCTCTTGTGCTAAAGGATACAGAAATTGAATTGATGAAGCGTATAAAGAAAGCCTTCGATCCCAACATGATACTAAATCCCGGCAAGTTATTCGATATAGATTAGGAACTTTGATACAGTAAAGGCAGGAGATTTTATTCTCCTGCCTACATTATTTAATCAAGATTAAATTTAACTATCAGGGTTGGATCCAAGACTCTAAAGGTGAAGGATTCCTTTATGAAGAATTTGATTTTATCAGCAGTATGGCATTTATATCCTATTGCAAAATCTTGACCGATCGTAAATTCCAAATCATCATGGTCATGAGGCAGTAAGTACGCTCCATCTATAACGTGATTAAATACTATCTTTCCGCCGATCAGATCCTCTATTTTTTCATCAAGAGGATACTCTCCATCAGCCGCCATGATTCTTGTGTACACCTTATCGCTTACCAGAAGATCATAAGGGCCTTCCTGGTATGATTTCCTGAGGGTTATGAGACCTTTTGATATTGCCTCCATTATTGCTGTCTGGTCTTTTCCAAAGGGTATCGCATCGTGCTTTACGGAATTCTTTATGCCAACAATCGAGGCTTTCTCCAAGCCGTTAAATACAGCATTTTCCTCAAACAGTGCAATATTTTTAGCAGCTTCCTCCAGAGGTTCAAAATCGATGTCGCGCGCTCCTCGGTCAATATTGTTTAATTCACATCTGTCCATTTCAAATTCAACTTTTACTTCTGTTAAAGGCTGTACTTTGTAAACCCCACAGCAAAGCGCTCCAGCCTCTTCAACATCTGTTAATCTTCCTTCTGATATTGCATTAAAGCTTAATCCGTAAGGACCATTTACTTTTACAACTTTTCTTGCCGAAAGATAGGATTTTAAAACCTTTTCTGCTCTTTCATCTATTTCTTCCCACGCTTTTGCGCTTATAGGAGCTTGCTCTCTGTTAAACATAATGCACACCCTCCCTTTATTTTAAATTTCCAATATTTAATCCGGGCTTTGCTTCTCCATCATCGGCTGCTTGGCCTTCCAGTTCTGTAATGGGAGCCGTTGTAAACAGATAGTCTTTAAGCTCGCCATCCCATTTGTCCATGTTTCTTCTAAGCCATTCGATTAGCATAGTTGCATGTTCGATTTCCTCATCCCGATTATGTGCCATTATAGCCTTTAGCTCTGCGTCATCCGATGCATCGACTCTTTGGTTGTACCAATCTATTGCTTCAATTTCTTCTTTTAAACTGGTTAGTGCTCTGGAAATATTAAGGGTATGATTGTCTAACTTGTCAACAGGTTCAGTGTACGCCATTACACATACCTCCCTAAGTAATTTTTATAAGCACTTTTACGGTATATGTTGCGGCAAATTGTGTGCATATACAGGTGCTTTTCCTGCCACATCAACACCTTCATTATATCATTTGAAAAATACAAGGTCAATCCTGTAAAGAACACAAGGGGAGTCCAGAAGAGCACAAGGGGTCAGTCCCTCTGTGCTGTTTTCTAGGTTTTTTGCAGGAAAAATTCATTCGGAGCACAAGGGGTCAGTCCCTCTGTGCTGTGCCTTTGTGCTGGAAAAAAGACCTCACCATCCTTTCCACAGGATGAGTAAACTCATAGAAAGGTGAGGTCTTTATGGAGAAAATTCTCTTGTAATGGATAAATTCCTGCTTGTAGAAGAAAAAATATTTAAGCTTTTAGATGGGAGCTATACATACCCTGAATTTGAACAAGAGCTAAAGGAAGTACTAAGCGATCTAGGTAAAGATGTATGCCAAGATGTACTAAATGAACTAGATGAAAAGATATACAAGGACAAAGATAAGAGAAAGGACTGGAAGGTTCTATGCATTGACAATATTTTATAATATTTGTTATAATAAAGAAAAACATATTCTGAATATATCGCTTAATCCTTTTATAAAGGAACGGGGGAACCAATTTCTTGGGGTGTATCTTCTTATACGAAGTAGGGTTACTCTTGGACCTGAACCCGTCAGCTAACCTCGTAAGCGTGCCAAGAGGAGGTTGATAGTTGTTGAGCTTGTTGATAAAACAAAGCTATGGATCTCCATGGCTTTGTTTTTATTTTACCAGTTGCTTAAATTTCTGCAAAAAAGAAGGGAGGGCTTTTTTTGATAAGCTTTAAAAATGTCACTAAGAAATTTGGAGAGCAAATCGCTGTAGACAATTTGACAATAGATCTGCCTTCCAGCGAAATCACTGTATTGATTGGTCCCAGCGGGTGCGGAAAGACCACGACTTTAAGGATGATTAACCGTTTGATAGAACCGACCGAGGGCGTAATTTACATTAACGGAACTGACATAAGCAAAGCAGATCCGGTAGAGCTAAGGCGAAATATCGGTTATGTCATACAGCAAATTGCGCTTTTCCCCCATATGACCATTGCACAAAACGTCGGTCTTGTGCCATATCTAAAAAATTGGCCTGAGGCCAAGCGCAAGGAGCGAATAGAAGAACTGCTCGAAATGGTGGGGATGCCCCCGTCTAAATTCTACAGCCGCTATCCTGATGAGCTAAGCGGCGGTCAGCAGCAGCGAATAGGCGTAGCCAGAGCCCTTGCAGCAGATCCGGATATAATCTTGATGGATGAGCCCTTCGGAGCGCTTGACCCTATTACCAGAGCAACCCTCCAAGACGAACTTTTGGACATGCAGGATAAACTTGGAAAAACCATTGTTTTTGTTACCCATGATATGGATGAGGCGTTAAAGCTTGCAAATAAAATAGCTATTATGAAAGATGGAAAGGTGCTCCAATATGATACTCCAGAACAATTATTGAAAAATCCTGCTCATGGTTTTGTAGAGGAGTTCATCGGGAGAGATCGATTGCTCAAAAGGCCTGAATTAATCAAAGTTAAAGATATTATGATAACAGAACCTGTAACAATTCTTCCGGAAAGAACTTTAACTCAAGCATTGGAAAAAATGCGAAGAGAAAAAGTTGATAGCCTTATGGTCGTAGACCGATCTGAAAAGTTTATAGGGCTTGTTACCGCAAACGATGTGCTTCAAAGCTTCGACAAAGTAGAAAAAATATCCGAAATAGTAAAGACAGAGGTTTATTATGTAAATGAAGATGCTAACGTAAGCCAAGTGCTTTCAATAATGGCACAAAAACAAGTGGGTTATGTGCCAGTCGTCAGCAGCGACAATAGGCTTGTAGGGCTTGTCACCCGATCCAGTTTAGTCAATGTTTTAGGGGCAACAGCTAATCGAGGGAAAGGAGAGGACAAAAAATGAAGCTAATTACATTTTTCATAAATAATTACGATCGTATATTTGAATTGCTGCTTCAGCACCTCACACTTACCGGAACCGCGATACTTGCTGCTATAGCAATTGGTGTCCCTATCGGCATAGCAATAACCCGCTATAAATACCTGGCAAGCCCAATACTTACCATCTCCAGTATATTTCAAACAATTCCCAGTATAGCCTTTTTTGGCCTCCTGATACCTTTTCTTGGCATTGGCAGAAAAACTGCGATATTGGTCTTGTTTCTGTATGCTCTGCTTCCCATAGTAAAAAACACCTATACGGGTATAAAGGAAGTCTCGCCTTTTATGATCGAAGCAGGACGAGGCATGGGAATGACGGACTTTCAAATACTGCGAATGGTAGAATTGCCCCAATCTTTGCCTGTAATTATGGCGGGTATAAGGGTTGCAACTGTAATAAACATCGGCACAACTACTATAGCAGCATACATCGGCGCAGGAGGACTTGGAGAATTAATTTTTACCGGAATCCAAATATATCGAAATGAAATGATACTGGCTGGAGCTATTCCTGCTGCAATTCTCGCGATTTTGGCGGATCAGTTGCTTGGATATGTTGAATACAGGCTAACGCCGAGAAGTATCCGTAAGGCAAATAAATCATCATAGGGAGGTATATTAAATGAAGAGAAAATGGTTGTCTGCTATGGGGTTGTTAATTATTGGCGTATTTTTGGCAACAAGCTTAATCGGCTGTGGCGGTCCAAAAGAACCTGATATAAAAATCGGAGGCAAAAACTTCTCTGAGCAATTTATAATGGCAGAAATGTTCAGGATCCTTATCGAAGAAAATACCGATCTTACCACCAGTGTTAAGACTAATCTAGCAGGAACTGTTATTTTCGATGCGATAAAATCCGGTGATATAGACTTATACTTGGAATACACCGGAACTGCATTGACTAACCTTGGTATAGATCCTATAAGCGATCCCGACGAAGTTTATAGAATCGTCAAAGAAGAATTTGACAAACAGTTTAATATAAAATGGATGAAGCCTTATGGCTTCAATAATACCTATGCAATGGTAGTTACAAAAGAAACCGCTGAAAAATATAATTTAAAAACAATATCCGACCTTGCTAAGGTGGCAGACAAACTGACCCTCGGGTGCACTTACGTCTTTACCGAAAGAGACGATGGCTATCCCGGGCTTAGCAAACACTATGGATTCAAATTTGGCGATGTTCGGGGGATGGATCCTTCACTGATGTACCAAGCCCTGGTTCAAGGCAGTGTTGATGTAATTAGCGGATTTGCAACCGATGGCAGAATAGCCGCTTTCGGCTTGGTGACCCTTGAAGATGATAAAAAGTTTTTCCCTCCTTATGACGCAACAGCTATAGTAAGAGGAGAAGTGTTAGAAAAACACCCTGAACTAGAAGATTTACTAAATAAGCTTGCCGGGCGCATCGACGATAAGAAAATGGCTGAACTTAATGCTGCGGTAGACCTGGATAAACAAGAGCCTGCTGATGTTGCAAGAAAGTTTCTTGAAGAAGAAGGTCTTATAGGCAAAAAATAGCAAGAATATATATTAATTAAAATAACGGGCATTAGTTAAACGCCGTCTGATAATTAGCACGGCGTTTTTTACATAACCATATGTTCAGGCCGTGTATACGGTTCCTGACAAATCTTGGCAACTTTTATCAATAGTAATTAAAATGTCGGAGAGCAGATAAAGAACTTGCCGCCGGAGCAAGTTTATAAGTATCAGTCTCTGTTATTTTGAGAAGGTCTTAAGATGGGAAAGTTCCCGTATTTGTGTTAAAATAGCCTTGCAAAGCACTCTTTTATTCACAGCAAGATGAGCAAGAGGTGAAATATTATGGAAAAACTCATAATGTTGAGTCCCGGCAGAACCACTTCGATTAATTTATCCGTGCAGCTTGAGGAAGTTTTTGGCAAATATATTAAAATAGAGCCATATTGTCTAGAAGATGATTTAGATTTTAATATTGCAAACTCACTTGTTGTGCTGTCCTCTCCTCGCATTATAAAAGGTAAAATTAAATCATTAGTAGATCGTGGATTAAATTATATTATAGCTCAGCGAGTAATAAATCATAGATATATTTCAGAATTATTAGACCTTCCTAAGGCAACTGAGGTTCTGCTTGTAAACGACAGAGCTGAGACAACATATCAGACCATAGAACAGCTAGAGGCGCTAGGGATAAATTATATAAAATATCACCCTTATTATCCCGGTATAGATTCATATCCAAGGCTTAATATTGCCGTAACGGTTGGAGAGCCAAATCTTGTCCCATATGCAGTCAAGAAGGTAATTAATATAGGCACAAGACAAATAGATATCATAACATTAGCAGATATAGCAAGAAGACTCGGATTAATAGACAAACTAGCAGATAAGCTGTCTTCTAAATATGTAAATGAAATAATAGAACTGCTAAATCAAATAAACGATTACGCAAAAGGTCTAAAAATAGTTAGTAGCAGGCTTGATACTATTGCCAATTGTCTATCAAAGGCAATTCTATACATTAAAAACGATGGCACTATCTTAGTCAGCAATCAGGAATTGCATAATATTTTGGGATATAGCAGCGAGAATATCATTGGAAAAAATATTAATGACATATTGCCACAAATAACTGTGCGAAACCATAATAAGTCAGAAATTGTCACAATCCATAATAATACACTATTTGTTACCGCCAAAGTCATAGAAGGCCAAAACAGCGAAGATGGAATTATTTATATTTTTGAAAAAAGCGAAGAAATTGAAAAAAACGAGCACAAAATTCGCCGAATGACAACAAGGAAGGCTGTCAAGAGTTATTACACCTTTGATGATATCATTTATGAAAGTAAAGAGATGGAAAAACTCGTTGAGAAAGCTAGGACTTTTGCGGCTACAGATTCCACAATTTTGATAGAGGGAGAAAGTGGTACAGGAAAAGAATTATTCGCCCAGGCAATTCATTCTGCCTCGAGGCGAGCAAATGGACCTTTTGTACCTGTTAATTTTTCATCTATACCTATAAATCTAATTGAATCTGAGCTTTTCGGCTATGAAGAAGGCTCTTTTACAGGTGCTATAAGAGGTGGAAAGCGGGGGCTTTTTGAAGAGGCGCATGGAGGAACAATTTTCTTAGATGAAATCGGAGATGCTTCATTAGAATCTCAATGCACATTACTGAGAGTAATTCAAGAAAGGCAAGTAAGAAGGGTTGGAAGCATCAAAGAAATCCCTGTAGATGTAAGGATTATAGTTGCAACAAACAAGAATTTGGTAGAAGAAATTAATAAGGGCAATTTTAGATCAGATTTATATTACAGATTAAATATCTTGCCTCTTCGGACATTGAGCCTGAGAGAAAGAAAATCAGATATCTTTGTTTTGGCGAACCATTTTATAAAAAACTATAGCAATGGTCAAATTATAAATATTGAACAAATTTTAGATAAAGAAGCTATTAAGGCACTATACGAATATGATTGGCCGGGAAATATACGGCAATTAGAAAATGCTATGGAGTATTTAGCTGTTATTTGGCAAAATGGTAAAAAATTAAGCAAGAATGATCTTCCTGAATACATCATATCAGGCAGCAATGTCTCTAAAAACACCCTCCTTTTAGACATATTGGGCAAGGATATGCTGTGGCTTTTAAGTAAATTAAAGAACTCAGACGGCTTGGGAAGGCGCTACTTAGCAGAGTTTGCCAAAAATGAAAATATTCCTCTTACGGAAGGACAGATAAGAAATTTGATAAATAAGGCGGAATCTCTGGGGTTTGTAAAATCTTACACAGGGAGGCAAGGTACTATACTGACCGAAAAAGGATATGCTGTTATATCATTAATTAACATCTAATACCTGCCCAAATCTATTTTCTTTTTAATTAAAACTAAATGGGTCAAATTAATTAAGAAACGGGAAAAAATATCTCCCGTTTCTTAATTTTAATTACAAGATATACGCAATACTTAGTGCTTTGATATTTGGCATGTAATTTGCATTATATTTTTAATATATTTAGCAAAATGTAGGGGAGGGTAATTATGAAAAAACTCAGTTTACCTGTAAAGATCTTTATCGGATTGGTATTAGGTATAGTAGTAGGTCTTATTTTTCAATCATCGCCAGAAGTTGCAATAACTTACATCAAGCCGTTAGGAGTTTTGTTTTTAAATCTTATTAAAATGGTCATAGTTCCTCTAGTATTATCTTCATTAGTAGTAGGTAGCGCGAGCACCGGCGATGTTGGAAAGCTAGGCAGAATAGGTATCAAAACCCTGGCTTATTTTTTAATTACTACTGCTTTAGCTGTTACTTTAGGGCTATTTTTTGCTAATATTTTACAGCCGGGTCTTGGTTTAAGTATTCCTTTAGATGCCACAACCGAAGCTGGGGAAATTCCTTCTATGTTAGATACCTTATTAAATATTGTTCCAACAAATCCTATTCAAGCTATGGCTGAGGCTAATATGCTCCAAATTATTATTTTTGCTCTATTTTTGGGAATTTCAATTACGCTAGTAGGCGATAAAGCTAAACCATTCTTTGATTTTTTTGATAGTATGGCAGAAGTATGTTACAAGATAGTTGCTATAATAATGGAATTTGGACCTATAGGAGTTTTTGGTTTAATTGCTCCTGTTGTAGCAGAGCACGGAGCATCGGCGTTGCTTCCCCTCTTGAAGGTGATTATTGCAGTTTATCTCAGCTGTATCGTCCATGCTGTTGTAGTTTACTCCGGCGCAGTTTATCTCTTTACAAAGATGAACCCTATCATGTTTTTTAAAGGCGCAGCTCCTGCTATGATGCTCGCATTTACTACAAGCTCTAGCTCAGGTACACTGCCTATTACTATGAAATGCACAGAGGAAAATTTAGGTGTTCCAAAATCCATTAGCAGTTTTGTGCTGCCTTTAGGAGCAACGATCAATATGGATGGCACAGCTTTATATCAAGGAGTCTGCGCACTATTTGTAGCTCAAGTCTATGGTTTAGACCTTAATCTTGCACAACAGATGACTGTAGTATTAACAGCAACTTTAGCTTCTATAGGCACTGCTGGGGTTCCCGGCGGAGGACTTATCATGCTTACAATGGTTCTTCAATCAGTTGGCCTTCCCTTAGAGGGCGTTGCTCTCATTGGCGGAATTGACAGGATATTAGATATGGCAAGAACTTGTGTTAATACAACTGGCAATATGGCTTGTGCTGTGGTGATAGCATCTACTGAAGGAGAGCTGCAAGAATCTGTTAAAGAACAAGAATCAGTCTTGGCTTAAAATTTAAATATCGAAAAGTTGCCTATTCATTCAACATAAACTTTACTATTCGAGGTGGTAGCTATGATACTTGGAATATTGGGCGGCATGGGTCCTGCAGCCACTAGTAATTTTTTTAAAAAAATAATTAGTTGCACTGATGCAAAAAGCGATCAGGAACATCTGCATGTAATTATTGACAATAATGTAGAAATACCTGACCGAACAAGTTATATCTGCGGTTCCGGAGAAGATCCCAGGGTCGAGATGATTCGTTCAGTTATAAAATTAGAAGCAATGGGAGCCGATTATATAGCAATTCCTTGCAATACTGCCCATTATTTTTACGATGATTTAACTAAATATACAAAAGTAAAAATACTTAACATGATACATGAAACAGCAATCTTTTTAAAAGATACGAAACCAGATTGTAAGGATTATTTACTTTTAGCAACTAAAGGCACATATTTCTCGGGAATTTATAAGAAAACATTTGATGCAGTAGGTTTAAGAATAATCGAACCAGACAACAATGATAAAGAGCGTATCATGGATTGGATTTATAAGGTAAAATCTTCAAACTTTGATATATCTTTAAATGAATTTACCTTTGTTATTAATAAATATTGTGGAGGCAAAACTGTCTTGCCAATTTTAGGATGCACTGAATTGCCTTTGCTGGCACAGAAAATAGGATTTTCCGAGGAGTATATAGATCCTCTTTCGATACTCGCCAAGCGTTGTGTTGATGTTGCTGAAGCGGAAAAAAAGAGCAGTGTAGGTGTAAATACTTGCTGTTTTATGTAAATTACTGTAAAAATCAACATGGAAGGTGATTAAAAAATGGAACAGTATCGCATAGAGCATGATTTGTTAGGTGAAAAAAAGGTGCCAATTGATGCCTACTATGGCATACAAACTCAACGTGCATTGGAAAATTTCCCTATTACAGGCTACAGGCCTCATAAAGAACTAATACTTGCTATGGTTATGGTTAAAAAGGCAGCTGCACTTGCCAACATGCAATTGGGGAAATTAGATAAAAAAAGAGCTGATGCAATTATCCGAGCTGCCGATGAAATCTTGTCAGGGCAATTCTTAGACCAATTTGTTGTAGATGTTATACAAGGCGGCGCCGGAACATCACTGAACATGAATGTCAATGAAGTAATTGCAAACAGAGCAATAGAGATTCTCGGAGGTAAAAAAGGTGACTACACGCTGATTTCACCAAACTCCCACGTAAATATGTCTCAATCTACTAATGATGTTTTCCCTACTGCTGTTCGAATTGCCATATTAAAATTAGTGAAAAGCCTTTTGGCAGAATTAGAACATTTGCATGAGGCACTTCTAAAAAAATCCGAGGAGTTTGATGATGTTATAAAAATGGGTCGTACCCATCTTCAAGATGCGGTTCCTATTCGTTTAGGGCAGGAATTTGGAGCATATGCCCGAGTGATTAACAGAGATTTGCACAGAATCAAAACAGCTTCCGAAGCTCTAAAAGAAGTGAATATTGGAGCAACTGCTGTAGGTACCGGTCTAAATGCTCAAATAGAATATATCGAATCCACGATAGAAAACCTGAGAAAGATTTCCGGCTTTCAAGTCTATAGTGCTGAAGATTTAGTAGATGCAACACAAAATGTAGATACACTTGCAGCTTTTTCAGGAAGTTTGAAGATTCTAGGATTAAATCTATCAAAGATAGCTAATGATTTAAGATTGATGGCATCGGGCCCAAGAGCCGGCCTTCATGAAATCAACCTCCCGCCGGTTCAACCCGGCTCATCGATTATGCCCGGTAAGGTAAATCCTGTAATGGCAGAAGTTGTAAACCAAGTAGCTTTTCAAGTCATGGGAAATGACCACACTGTTGCTCTTGTGGCACAAGCAGGCCAATTTGAACTAAATGTTATGGAGCCGGTAATGGTCTTTAATATAATACAATCTATAGAAATACTTACGAATGTTATAAAGGTATTTAGAGAAAAGTGCATAATGGGGATAACAGCAAATCGTGAAAGATGCCAAGATATGGTCAATAGAAGTGTAGGAATTATCACGGCATTAGTGCCTCATATAGGATATGAAGGTGCGTCAAAGCTTGCTAAAGAGGTTATAATAAGCGGCAAAAGTGTGCCTGAAATAATCCTCGAAAAGTCTATTTTGACACCGGAAGAAACGAAAGTCATATTGAGTCCTCAGAACATGACGCAACCTATCTATTCTCACAGATAAAAAACTCGCCCCAGGGCGAGTTTATAAGTATCAATCTTTAGAAAAAGCAGGTATTATTTCTTCCATATTGCTTAATTCTATTTCAAATCTATAACTATATCATCTAAGAATACCTCTTTTGGCAATGTCCCTTTCTGCTTTAAATAATCTAATACTTCTTTTTCATCACTTTTAAGAATTGAGGGGCCAATTATCCGATGTCCGTCTTCGCCTAATACTTCAAATTCTACCTTAGGAGTTATAATGAGCTTAGTAGCGTCTTTATCTATTTTCCTGCCACAAGGTTTTAGCCCGGTCTTTAATATGCTTTCTGCTGACTTAGGCGTTGTGCCGTGATATAAAATTTGCGGAGCAAGGAACCTTGAAGCTGCTTTTAACGAAAAAGAAAGCCACAAAATGGCTTTCTTTTTCACTGTCGGTTGGATTATAATAATAATGCCTTGTTTTAATAATTCGCAAGTTATTGCTTTAGCGACTATCTACGCCCCGTATCACTCCAAAACTGATACCGGTCAACCGTTCAATTTGCCTGATGGATAGGCCTTTTTCCTTACACTGTTTTATGATTTTATTGCGCTTACCCTTTTCAAAAAGCGCTATCTCGCTTGGGCTCTGGACATCGCATATACTTTTAATAAAATCGGTAGCTTGCATATCATTTAATCTGACACCTTGATCATAGTCCAGGCATCGGTCCTGATTTGCCGCTAAGTTAAATTCCTCAAATAATTTTATTGCCTTTACCCTATCGCTAGAAAAGAGGCTGAGCCCAAATTCAGTATCACAAAGTCTTGGCTCTTCAATATACTCATGATAGCTGCTCCATGGGTAATCAGCTATATTTTCCACTATTCCGGCATTGTACGGGTTTTGATGAATGTAGCGGAGCACTGTTAGAAAATAACTGTCCGTCTCCACCGCTTCACTTTTATATCGATCCTGGAACAAATGACCCCGGCGGCCATATTTCCGGTTATACCAATATACGTAACTAGCTCCGATTCTTCTAAACACTATCCCCAGGTCTTCTTCTGCTTCCTTTATCAATAAATGAATATGATTACTCATAAGACAGTAGGCATAAATTATGTAGCCGCTTTTTTCCTTGGTGTGCTTCAGTGTCCGCAGAAACTTTTGATAATCTTCGTCATCCTCAAATATGATTTGGTGGTTAACGCCTCTTAACATCACGTGATAAATCCCGGTACTGCTTTTATCTCTTGCTGCTCTTGGCATATTCTCGCCCCTGATGTAAATTGTAAACTAAAACAGCATAAAAGGCAACACAAAATAGCACAAAAGAACCGTCCCTCTGTGTACTTATTTGTTCAACTCTTCTTCTAGCAGTTTATTTAAAAGCTGAGGGTTGGCTTTTCCTTTTGTAAGTTTCATAGCTTGACCTACAAGATATCCCATTGCTTTCTTTTTGCCGGCTTTGTAATCTGCTATCGATTGCTCATTCTCTTCAAGAACCTGCTTTACTACCTTTAAAAGGGCATCCTCATCGCTTATCTGCACTAAGCCTTGTTCTTCAATTATTGTGCCGGGCGCTTTGCCGGTTGCAAACATTTCATCAAATACTTTCTTTGCTATGGTAGTGCTTATAGTTCCTTCATCGATGTATTCTAAGAGCTGTGCTAAATATGCAGGGGGAAACGGTATATCCGAAGGAGATAAGCTTTTTTCATTTAATACCCTTAGGACATCCCCCATCAGCCAATTACTTACGGCTTTTGCGTCTTTGTAAATTGCTGCACATTCTTCGAAGTAATTCGCTAAATCCTTTGAAGATGTTAGAACCATTGCATCATATTCAGGCAGGCCATATTGGGCTATAAAGCGGCGGTATTTTTCGTCAGGCAGCTCAGGAAGACTTTTTCTTATTTCTTCTACATATTCTCTGCTCAATACTATCGGAACAAGATCCGGTTCAGGAAAATATCTGTAATCATGGGCTTCTTCTTTGCTCCTCATCGGCACTGTTTCACCGTTTGCTTCATCCCAGCGGCGAGTTTCATGGACCGTAGCCGTCTCATGCACAATGGCATCATGATGGCGCTTTTCTTCATATTCCATAGCTTTTATAGCTGCTTTAAATGAATTAAGATTTTTCATCTCGGTAATTGCCGTGGCTCTTGATCCATCACTTGATACGGCATTTACATTTACATCGCAGCGTAAAGACCCTTCTTCCATTTTGCAGTCGGATACCTCTATATACTGAAGTATCGCTTTTAACTTATCAAGAAAAGCCCCTGCCTCCGCCGCCGAATTCATATCAGGCTCGGTTACTATTTCTATCAGCGGAACCCCTGATCTGTTGTAGTCTACCAGTGAGCTATCGCCCCACCCTTCATGCAGCAGCTTTCCTGCATCTTCTTCTATGTGAACCCGCCGGATATTTATCCGTTTAGGACCGCTGTCGGTTTCTATATCTATATACCCACCGACACACAAAGGCAAATCATATTGAGATATTTGATACGCCTTGGGAAGGTCCGGATAATAGTAATTTTTTCTGTCCATTTTGCTAAATTCCGAAATAGTGCAGTTTAATGCTAATCCGGCTCTTACAGCATATTCTATAGCCTTTTTATTGGGTACCGGCAGCACGCCCGGCATTCCTGTGCATATAGGACAGCATTGGGTATTAGGCTCTGCTCCAAATTGGGTGCTGCAGCTGCAAAACATCTTGCTTTTTGTAGCCAGTTCGGCATGGACTTCTAAACCTATAAGAGTCTTTATATCCATTTCCTTTTATCACCTTTCGTCAGGTTTCTTATTGTGAAATTTTGTATTCTTTTCAAAGGTATAAGCAACACGCAGTATAGTCTCTTCGTCAAATGCCTTTCCTATAATTTGCAGCCCTATCGGTAAGCCGCGGCTGTCGAATCCGCAGGGCATTGACAAGGCCGGCAGGCCTGCTATATTAACAGGTACTGTGCAAACATCTGATAAGTACATCTCCATGGGGTTATCTATGCGTTCTCCGATTTTAAATGCCGTCGTAGGAGATGTAGGAACTATTAACACATCATATTTTTCAAAGGCCTTCTTGAAATCTTCTGTTATAAGTGTGCGCACTTTGAGTGCTTTCAGATAATAGGCATCGTAATACCCGGAGCTTAGTGCATAAGTCCCTAACATTATCCGGCGCTTAACCTCACTGCCGAATCCTTCGCTGCGTGTCTTTTTATACATATCTATCATATCTTCATAGTTTGCCGCTCTGTAGCCGTATTTTACCCCATCATATCGTCCAAGATTAGAGCTTGCCTCAGCCGAAGCTATTAGATAGTAAGCCGACAGGGCATAATCCGTATATTTGAGCGAAGTTTCTTCATAATCTGCTCCCAAGGTTTTAAGCAATTCAATTGCGTCTATTACAGCTTTCTTCACTTCTTCATTTATGCCTTGGCCAAAGTATTCCCTCGGGACACCTATTTTGAGACCTTTTACGTCGTCTATTAAAGCAGACTTATAATCCGGACATTCCCTTACAGCAGATGTGGAGTCGTTTGCATCGTGACCTGCTATGGCATTTAGTACCATGGCGCAGTCTGTCACATCTTTTGTAAAAGGTCCTATCTGATCCAAAGAGGATGCAAAGGCTATAAGGCCATAACGGGATATTGCTCCATAAGTAGGTTTCATGCCTACAACTCCGCACAGAGAGGCGGGCTGTCTGATGGAACCTCCCGTATCAGAACCTAACGTAAAAAATGCCTCATCCGCTGCAACAGCTGCAGCCGACCCGCCGCTAGAACCTCCCGGCACTCTGGAAATATCCCAAGGGTTTTTTGTTTTTTTAAACGCAGAGGTTTCCGTGGAGGATCCCATGGCAAATTCGTCCATGTTCAGTTTACCAAGAATTATATCATGTCTATCTTTGAGCTTTTTAACTACAGTAGCGTCATAAGGCGGAACAAAATTTGCCAACATTCGGGATGCGCACGTAGTCGTCATGCCTTTTGTACACATATTGTCTTTTATCCCTATCGGCAGACCGCCTAAGGGTTCAAGTTCTTTTCCTGATGCAATTAATCTATCCACCTTGTCAGCTTGTTTGAGGGCTTGCTCAGTATCAAGGTAAAGATATGCATCAATGTCTTTTTCCACATCTTCGATACGTTTTATGACCGATTGGGTAAGCTCACGGCAGCTTATTTCACGTTTTTTTAGCATATCATAAGCCTGGCAAGCAGTAAGTCTATATAATTCCACCTAATTACACCCCTTATTCCACAATTTTAGGCACTTTAAAGCAGCCGCTTTCCACTTCCGGTGCGTTGCTGAGCAATACACCTCTATCAAGGGAGGGTTTGACTTCGTCTTCTCGAAAAACATTAGTCATGGGTAAAACATGTGCTGTAGGTTTTACGTTATCTGTATCTAGTTCTTTTAAGCGTTCGGCATGTTCTAGTATTTGGCTTAAATGATTTGCGTATATTTCTTTTTCTTCTTGCGAAAGTATTAGTCTTGATAATGAAGCTATATAATCTACTTCTTCCGGTTTAACTTTCATTTGCAACACCTCACTGGCATTTTATCACTATTTAGCTTCTGATTCAACAAAAGTGCCGCTTCCTAAATATGTTAAAACTCGCTTATATATCTTTCTATCTCCCACAAAGATACCTTTGTCTTGTATTCGTCCCACTCTAATTTTTTAGCTTCTACATATTTAGTATAAATATGTTCACCTAAGGCTTCGCGAATCAGAGGATCCTTTTCCATCTCGCAAATAGCATCTTCTAAATTCTGGGGCAGGCTTTCTATGGCATACTCTGCTCTTACATCCTGGTTCATGTCAAATATGTTTTTATCAACAGGTGGCGGTGGTTGAATTTTATTTCTTATTCCGTCAAGACCGGCCTTTAGCATTACCGCCAGTGCAAGATAAGGATTGGCTGTAGGATCCGGATTGCGCAGCTCAAGTCTTGTTGCAGATCCGCGCTTTGCCGGAACACGTATTAACGGGCTGCGATTTTTAGGAGACCAAGCTATATAAAGAGGGGCTTCGTAGCCTGTTACAAGTCTTTTGTAGGAATTTACTGTCGGATTTGTAATAGCCGTCATTCCTTTTGCATGTTTCATAAGGCCGCCCATATAATAATAAGCTTCTTGGCTCAAGCCTAGCACACCGCTGGGGTCATCAAATATATTTTTACCGTTTTTAGAGAGCGACTGGTTTGTATGCATCCCCGAGCCGCTTATACCGTATATAGGTTTGGGCATAAAGGTTGCATGTAAACCATGGCGTTTGGCAACTGTGCGGACCACCATTTTAAATGTCATTATCTTATCAGCCGTCATAAGGGCATCATCATATTTAAAATCAATTTCATGCTGCCCGGGAGCGCCTTCATGATGGGATGCCTCAATTTCAAAACCCATTTGCTGCAGCGTAAGGCACATATCCCGGCGTGCATCTTCACCTAAATCTACCGGAGCTAAATCAAAATAACCGGCTTTATCATGAGTGTTAAGTGTAGGCTTTCCTTCTGCATCCGTTAAAAACAAGAAAAATTCGCATTCGGGTCCCACCGACATTTCATAGCCCATTTGAGCAGCTTCTGCCAGCGCTTTCTTTAACACATTCCGAGGGCATCCGATAAACGGCGTGCCGTCAGGATTGTAAGTGTCGCATATGAGGCGAGCTTCCTTGCCGTTGTTCTGCCCCCATGGAAATATTACAAAACTTGATGGGTCAGGTCTTAAATACATATCTGATTCCTCAATGCGCACAAATCCCTCAATAGAAGACCCGTCAAACATGATTTCATTATTTAGAGCCTTTTCCAGTTCATTTACTGTTATAGCTACATTTTTCAGCACACCGAATATGTCGGTAAATTGCAGCCTTATAAACATGACATTTTCATCTTTGGCCATTCGCATTACATCTTCTTTTGAATACTTTGGCATAAATATGCGCTCTCCCATTTATTAAATTTTTAGGATGTAAATAAGAAAAAGGCGCCTTAACGCTTTTAATGTTAAGAACGCCATTCCCCCTTTGCAAAAAATTACAATTTATATTATCAAAAACAATTTACAAATGCAATAAAAATTTTTTATTAAATGTTTAAGGCCGGGCTTTAAATAAAGTCCGGCCTTTTGTTGTCTTGTTATGCTGTTTGTGTTATTATTCTATTAAGCTCAGTTTTTATTGTGACCATGGCTAATTAGCTTTCTTCATAGCTGATTTCCATGGTTACTTTTTTCTCTAAAAGAAATCCGTAGACTATGGCAAAAGCAAAGATGCAGAGATTACCGATAACCGCGGCCTTAGAAATATTTCTTGCCAGCAGGAAGGTTTGCACTATATTTATTCCTACAGAAATTAAGGCAAAAAACCAAAGCATACCACTGCTTACATGAAACTTGGATTTTTTCCATATTTATGGTTCGCTAAAAAGTCAGTACCACCAACTTAGCTGGTGGTACTGACTTTTTATGTCTTTTAAATTTTTAAGTGCTTATACTTTTTAAATTCATTTTCATTTCTTCTTATTGTCTTTCTTTATTCTTCATATACTATTACAGCTTCCTGTGTGCTGTTTATCCAGTCTACC
>ENA-UPAD01000792-UPAD01000792.1-bioreactor-metagenome-genome-assembly--contig:-NODE-792-length-40152-cov-140.131057_pt1 | contig 40152 bp, 37 predicted proteins | sample MGYA00238179_ERZ772710 | MGnify/ENA primary metagenome ERZ772710 (study PRJEB29004, sample SAMN07631245) | bioreactor metagenome | isolation source: Switchgrass digestor | place: USA: Dartmouth...
TATGCTTATGCGCGAACTCTATAAAACAATCTACGCCCCGCGAGGGGACGGAAACTTTTCAAAGACAAAATCCATATCCGGCACGGTGGAAACAATCTACGCCCCGCGAGGGGACGGAAACAAACGGAAACTGAAACCATAGTTTGATAGTATTTTGGAAACAATCTACGCCCCGCGAGGGGACGGAAAGGAGTATTTATGATTGCTAAGTACAAAATTGATTTTGAATACGAAAGCAAAGAACCCCCAAACTGTTTTTGGGGGTACAACTTGTATGGCGCGCTCATGCAAAAGCTGCCGGCAAAAGCAGCCGAAAGGCTTCACGAAAACGGCATATCGCCGCTCAGCCAGTATGTGACAGTTGACAGGGGTAATAATCTGCTTATATGGCATGTAACTGTGGCAGAAGACATAAACGGACAAATGGAGGAGACCTTGTCTCGGACAAAAGAGTACAAACTGGACGGTCATGAGGCTGTGTTAAGGATGGCAGGTTTTGAAAAAACGGCTGAAATCGGACATATTGACATGGCTTTGGCGTATTTGCATGAAAAAATACCAGCTCGACACTTGAGGATTAAGACATATACTCCGGTGTCGTTTAAAACAGATGGAGAATATGCCATTTTCCCATCGGTTGAGCTGATATATAAAAGTGCAACTCAAAAATGGAATGCCTTTGCAGAGGATGTTATCATCGATGACGATGATGTATTAAAGCAACTTATTGAGAATACGAGGATTGTTTCATACCGTCTGAACAGCTTTTATTATCAAATTAAAGGAGTTAAGATTCCTTCTTTCTTTGGCGATGTGACGCTTTATATAAAGGGGCAGGAATCTCTTGTACGGATGGCGGATTTAGTCCTCAATTATCTTGAGTTTTCAGGCTTGGGGATAAAATGTGCCCTCGGCATGGGCGGGGTGAAAATTACAGATTGCACGGAAGAGAAAACTTATAAAAGATGATGACTCTTGGGATGCATACGATAAAATAAGAAAAAAGTCCGGAACTCACGCTACTTGAGTTCCGGACTTTTTGTTTTGTGTTTGATTTAGTCCATCTGAAGCCCTGTTTGTTCAACAGCTTCGATTGAAAAGGGAATGTCGCCGCGCCCCATTTCCTCCGCGATTTCTGTCGCGCGGTTTTGAATATTTTGAAGTTCAGTGTTCCTTATATCTTCATTTTCACTAAGCGACATTTCATTGACACCAATGAAAACAAAGGCACCTTCATATTCAGTGTTAACATAATACTCACAAAGAGCATATCCTTCACTTAGTAAAGTGCCCGCAACCTTGTTAGCTGTATCAATAAGCTCATTATACGAGTATTTTGTGATGAAATAGAATACGTCGCTTGCAGTGTCGCCAAAAAATGTGTCAAGCTCTTTTACCGTAATACCGCCTTTGTCTTTTGCTATAAATAAAACATAAGCGTCTCTATAAATCAACGAGCCGCCGAACCAATCAGGATACACGATACCAACGCCATTTTGATAAAAGGACTGCATCAGCATACCGTCAGCCAAAACAAGTTTTGTTTGATTAAATGAGCCGGAATTCTCATGCCCGTCAGGTAGTTCCGCAAGCTGCTTTTTGACCGAGACGTAAACTCCGGTTTTCGCTTCAAAATCCGACGCGAGTTTTTTTACAGTCTCAATATCTTCTTTTTTCACTTGTACCAGAATATAATCCAAATCTTCGACAACCGTGGAGGAGCACCCTTCCAAGTTAATGTTGTTTTCTTTTAATAAAGCTAATAAGTCCTCGTTTACACGTTGTAACTTTGTTTTATTATCTGCTTTCGTTTCCGTCTTTTCTTTTATGGTGAAATCCGGGTTGTTTGTTGTCTTGCCCGATAGACTATTGATTTCGCCGTTTGAGTGCAACAGGGCAGCCTTTATGACTGATAATGTTGATACCATAACTAAACATATTATGGCTAATATTATAAGGAAGCTTTTCCGCTTGCTCATATAAATGACTCCCGTCTGTCACGTAGCTTTTCGGCTGTTCTGCATGTCTCATCTATGTACTATCTTCATTGTACCATTATATACCTGATATGACAATACAGTGGTGAGATAATGTTGATTTGATAATTGAAAAAATGATGGTGCCTGAATTATCACAAAGACATAATTAAAAAATGTTGGTGTGTTGTAAAATAAACAACTTTTTTATTGTAGAGAATGTCACAAGTATAAGAAGTAACATATAGTTACAAATGGGAAATAGAAACAGCTAAAAAAGTTACAACTTAGTAATAAAAATTATCATAAACAAAAAAATGTCCTATACTTACGCGAAAATATCGTGTAAATTTTGTTTAAATGGATTATAATGTTATCGAAAAATTACCGAGTAGTTAATAATCAATAAATTTACGGAGGAACAATATCAGCATGAAAAGAATTATTGCTATTATAATTGCATTTATCATGGTTCTGACTATGGTACTGTCATTTGCCTCCTGTAATAACGAAAAGGATAAAGGTGAAGACACAAAAGACGCTATGGGAACTGCTGATGACAGTAACAACACGGGCGATTCTAATGAGGAGGAAGGAAAAGATACCGAAACTACCGCTCCTCCAGAACCAAAGGAACCATATGATTTCTCTAACATGACACCCGTGGGAACGACAGGCGCAGTATACGCAGGTGCACCGGATGGCTATCAGTATCTTGCCGAAAGTGATATGTACATAGTGTTCGACACATCAAAAGATAACAAGGAGTTTGCACTCCGCGGGTCATATGTCGACACGTCCGGCAAGGAAAAGACAGCTAATTTGTACTGCACCGCTGTTGTTGACGGATTTACTGAGGTTGGTGTAAACAAGGACGGTTGCAAGGAACTTGGTATTAGTGTCAAGGCAGAGGAATACAGTAACGCAGTTGAGCTTTGGATATACTTCACCAGCCTGCCTGAAGATTTTGGCGGTACAATAAAGTTTTATGGTATTGAATGTGGCAAAGAAGCCGACAAGTGGGTAGAATACTCTCTGCTTGATGTTGGTGAAGCAGGTCAAAACGTCAATGGTGTTTACTTCAAAACAAGCACAGGAAGCACGGCTCTGACTGTCGGTGACAAGATAATAGTTACATTTGATATGTCACTGAGCCAGATGTACGGACTGAAGGCTACTTACACTGATGAAAACGGGGCAGCAGCATACTGCAATATCGTTTGCTTCGGTGAAGATTATAAAGATACTCCGTTTGACGGTTCGCAAACTTATCAATACTTCAACAATTACGGTGTTTATCAGCCAGACGCTGATCGCATCGGCTTGTTATGTGAGCTTGAAGAAGGCGAAGCATATACTATAGTCACATTTACAGTACAAGAGGTTAAAGTGTCTTCCTTCACCTTCTATGGCTGCGTCGATGCAAACGAAACATACGGCTGGATTACTTATACGGTTTCTTAATTAGATAACTCCTGTTTAGCGGTGCGGGATAAGCTAAACATATATAACTGAATAATATAAAGAAAGCAAAGTCCGCCTCTTGTGCAGGTGGACTTTGCTTATTTATCGGTAAATATGTTAAGTAAAAGAGCAAAAAAACCGGCGTGACATTTGTCACGCCGGTTTGATAAATAGACAATGCGTTATTATTTGCATTCAGCTGTTATAACACAAATTATTTATATTTGCGCTTGCGTGCAGCTTCAGCCTTCTTTTTCTTCTTGACACTCGGCTTTTCGTAATGCTCTCTCTTACGGAGTTCGGTCAGAACGCCTGATCTTGCGCACTGGCGTTTGAAACGACGAAGAGCGCTGTCAAGAGATTCATTTTCTTTTACTCTAACTTCTGCCATTTGACTGTTTCCCCCCCTTCGCAAAAGAGCGCGGGGAGCGGGTATTCCGGTTCCCCTCGGTAATTATATCAAAAAGAAATGTTTCTGTCAATCAGTTTCTTCATAAATAATATTTTATATCAATAAATAATACCATATAAAATCATAAATATTTATAAAAGACGCGACATTGCGGCGCGTGCTTCGTATATAGCGCGTTCTGTGTCTATTGTCGTGTAATTACCATTAATATATAGAATTTGTCCGCCGACCATTGTCATTTGCACATCCCCGCCGGCCGCCGCATAAACAATATCTTCTGCGACATCGCGCTCGGTAGCCATAAAAGGTGCCGCACCATTGATAACTATAAGATCTGCAGCATAACCGGAGCGGAGAATGCCGACCTCAGAAAATCCCGCACCTTTCGCACCGACAACGGTAGCCATTTCTATTGCGTCAGAAGCTGAAAGGGATGCCGGATTTCTCGTTGAAAGGCTTGACAGAAGCGCCGCAAGGCGCATCTCACGGAACATATCAAGAGTATTGTTACTTGCCGGGCCATCGGTACCGATGGCGACATTCACACCATGCGCACGCATGGCGGCGACAGGTGCCGCACCGCTTGATAGCTTCATGTTGCTGGCAGGGCAGTGAGCGACTGTGACGCCATGTGATGCAAGAATTGCCATATCGCCCTCGTCTACATGAACGCAGTGCGCTGCTATCGTTGGCACATCAAATATACCGAGATCCGAGAGGTATTCTACGGGCGATTTGCCACCGTGCTGCTCACGGCACGCTTCAACTTCGCTTGAAGTTTCGCTTACATGCACATGCATGCCCGCACCGAGCTTTTGTGCGGTCTCTGCGGCAAGATGTGCAACGCTTTTATCTGTTGCATACTCCGAGTGTATGCCAAAATAAATGCGTATAAGCTCACCTTCGCCATCAAATTCATGGAAAAGAGCCTCGTTTTCGGCAACATGAGATGCTGATATTGCGCCGACACAAGCATTTGCGCGGATTTTAGCTTCATGTGCGGCGCGAAGAACGCCGTTTGCGCGGAAATACATGTCGGCAAAGCACGTTACGCCATAGCGAAGGTATTCCATTATCGCGAGCGTCGCGCCCGTGTAAATATCATCGTCTGTCAGGAGCGCTTCAACAGTAAATATTCGCTGTAACCACTCGCCAAGCGGCAGCCCGCCGCCAACGCCGCGCAAAAGTGTCATCGCAACGTGCGAATGAGCGCTGCAAAGCCCCGGCATACATATACCGCCACGTCCGTCGATAATATCAATTTTACGGCCTTTGAGCGGCGGTGCTGTCAATTTAGCTGCATCACCGGCATAGAGAATGGAAGGCCCGTCAGTCAGAATGGCGCCGTCGGGGTAAACAGATTCTCCGGTATATAGCTTTACATTTTTTATTAAATACATCGTTTCACTCATTTTATTTTCCCCGAAGCTTTTGTTTTACTCGAATTTTATGAAAACAACCTCAAGCGGATTATTTATCCTCGGAACAGGTTCGTGGTTTGATACTCCTGCTGAAACGATAAGACGCCCGTTTTCATATACACCACGCGTATATTTCGGGAAAAGCCCCTGACCGGGTGAATAAATTCCGCGCCCGAAAACACGCCACTGCCCGCCGTGAGCGTGTCCTGAAAGTGTAAGATCAATGTCCGTTTCGGCAATATATCGTGGATAATACTCAGGATGGTGGCAGAGCAGTATCTTATAGCCTGATTTTGATGCAAACAGCGACAGCCAGTCGGTGTCCGGTCTTGATGTAATCCCGCCGATTAGCAGAGGATGTCCGTTTATGGAAGCAACGGTGTCGGCGTTAGCGAGAAAAACAGCGCCAGTTGCAATGATGTCGTCAACAGCAGATGGCGGCAGACATGATTCGTGGTTTCCGGGCGAATAATAAACGGGTGCAATCTCCGATGCGCTCGTGAGAAAATCAAGCGCTCTTTTCGGTGTGCGCCAATGTTGCACAGAAAGAGCTTTTTTTGCTTCGATTAAGTCGCCTGCAATGAAAATAACATCCGGACGCTCACTGCGAAGAATGGAAAGTATATCACCCGGGTCGCGTTCGTGTATGTCGGTGACAAGAGCGGCATAAAGTCCGCGGATAGCAGGCGGAGCACTTATTTTATATGTTCGTATTTTGATTCTGTTAAACAATTTTCTATGCTTCTGTTTCTATAATATTATTTTTAAGCCGCAAAACCAAAACAAAGTTTTGCGGCTGATTTGCAGATGGAATATTTTAAATGTTTAATAGGATTATTTATTTATAATCCCTTTCATATACTCGACATACTGGTAAAAAGCTATTGCCGGATCGGCAAGGTCACGCGCCCAGCGCTTAACCCATTCATATGAGAGAAAGCCTTCGTATCCGAGCTTATCAAGCTCATTTATACATTCGGTGATGGGCAGGGAACCGAATCCGGTCAGCACATACTTTATGCTGCCATCGTCGCCGGCTACCGAATCCTTGACGTGGACGTGTTTTATATAGCGCCCTATGTTTTCGGCTGTTTCATATGGGGTTTCGCCATAGAACCGAACCGGATGATTCAGATCCCACAAAACGCCCTTGTTTTGCGCGTCGACATTTTCCATCAATTTGCGCATTGTAGAGCTGTTTGCAAGGCAGCCATTCGTCTCAATGAGCAGCGTGACGCCGTATGGCTCGGCTGCGCGGCAGAGAGCTTCATACCTGCGCTTTATTTCGTCAATGTCGACGTCAGAAGCGGATGGCTCCGGCGTCATCTCTCCTAAAACCCGTACATACGGTACGCCAAGCGCTTGAGCGAGCATGACATAGTCCATTACTTCAGCTTCTGCTTCAGGACCGGTACCGACAAGATATGCGCCTGTCGTTAAAATTGGTATTGATAGCCCGGCGCTATTAAGTTTTGCTTTCAGTGCCGGTATGTTTTCTTTTTTAAAGGCAGTGACACGCGGTGCGTATATTTCATCAGCGATGCCACGTATTTCTATACCATCGTAGTGCAGGTCAGAGGCGACAGCGAATATTTCCGGAAATGTCCAATCTGGGCATCCTAATGTTGAAAATGAAAGCTTCATCATAATGTGTCACCGTCCTGTCATGTATTAGTATATGCAAGTTAAGGAAAATGATAAAAACCGATATAACTTCTTTCTATATTAATTATACCATGCCGGAGCATGGTATGTAAAGTCAGGCTGTTTCAATTGATGCGGCATCCTGGAGTGAAAGACGCTCTATTGCCATCTCGCGCATCTTGTATTTGAGGATTTTATTTGCCGCGTTAATCGGGAATTCATCCATGAACCATACATAGCGCGGAACCTTGTGACGTGCCATCGAATCAGCGACGTATTTTTTGATTTCCTCCTCTGTGCATACAGCGCCTTTCTTGAGAATAATGCACGCCATTATTTCTTCGCCATAATCGCGGTCGGGAACACCGATGACCTGAACGTCGCTGACCGCCGGATGAGTGTAAAGGAAATCCTCAATTTCCTTCGGGTAAATGTTTTCACCGCCGCGGATAATCATGTCCTTTAAACGACCGGTGATTTTATAGTTACCATTTTCGTCAACGCATGCGATGTCACCGGTATGAAGCCAGCCTTCAGCGTCTATTGCCTGAGCTGTTGCTTCGGGCATTTTATAATAACCCTTCATTACATTATAGCCACGAACGCACAGCTCACCGTTTTCGTTAGGACCAAGCGTTTTGCCGGTTGCCGGGTCAATTATTTTAATCTCAACACCGGGGAAAGCACGTCCGACAGTGTTTACGCGGACTTCAATCGGGTCATCGGCAAGCGTTTGTGTGCATCCGGGCGATGCTTCCGTCTGCCCGTAAACTATTGTTATTTCGCGCATGCCAAGCTCATCAATTGCCTGACGCATAAGCTTAATGGGGCAGGGTGAGCCTGCCATTATTCCTGTGCGCAGATTGAGCTTGTAATCCTTAAAGTTCGGAAGCTCAAGCAATCCTATAAACATCTTCGGCACGCCATGCACAGCCGTACACTGTTCTTTTTCAAGAGCTTCCATTACCTTGACAGGATTATAATGGTCGATTGGCACCATAGCAGACGCATGAGTGACGCATGCTAATATTGAAAGCACAAGACCAAAGCAGTGGAAGAAGGGAACGGGAATGCAGAGTTTGTCTGCGGGCGTGAATTTCATCCTGTCGCCTATTGTTTTAGCATTATTGAGGATATTATAATGCGTCAGCATGACACCCTTCGGGAAGCCGGTTGTGCCTGATGTGTACTGCATATTAATAACATCATGCGGCGAAAGCCCCTTGCGTGCTTCTGCATATTCTTCGTCTGATACAGATTCGGCAAGCTCGTAAAGCTCATTCCACCTGAACATACCGGGGCGCTGTATATCATCAATTGTAATGATAGCGCGCAGCATGGGCAGGCGGGCACAATTTAAGTTTGCACGGTCGCATCCCGGTTCTGCCATTTCGGGACACAGCCGGTTTAATATGTCAATATAGTTGCTGTCTTTAAATCCATCGGAGGTAACAAGGAATTTTGTATCGGACTGCTTTAATAAATATTCGGCTTCGTGTATTTTATAAGCGGTGTTAACTGTGACGAGTACGGCACCGATTTTTGCGGACGCAAAAAGAGTTAAAAGCCACTGCGGGGTATTAGTCGACCAAATGGCGATATGGTCTCCGCGCTTAACGCCGAGGGCAAGAAAACCGCGAGCTATTTTATCACATTCCGCAACAAACTCTTTATATGTGCGCCGGTAGTCATATTTGTCAGTATAAGTAACGGCAAGATTATCCGGATATTCAGCAGCGATTTTGTCAATCCATTCTCCAATTGTGTAGTTGAGAAACTCCATTTTTGGGCATACCTCCAACAATTTCGTAATGAAAATTTTAAATGAATAACCTTAAAAGCATAAGTGAATAAAAAAATCCCGGGTCGTCAAAAACTGACGATCCGGGACGAAGATTTCAAGCTGTTTGCTGTTCTCCGCGGTACCACCCGCATTCATCCGTATAAATGGATGCTCTTTACTACGCACAGGTTTTATATAACAGTAAAACCGATGCGCGAGCCATATGATAACGGTTGGCTTCCGCGTCCGTCTACGCGGTGCCAGGTGTGGCAACCGTTTCGGGGACGGGCTCAGGAGTGAGTTGACAGGGAAGATCCGAAGGACGTCTCAGCGTGACCAGCATTACATATAAATGAAAGCAAAGGTCGTGTCCCTCTCTGTATCGGAGCTTACAGTGTCATTGTCTCCGTCACAGCCTTTTCAAATATTGTTTAGATTATACATGCACAATTTGTGTGAGTCAATACATTATTGAACAAAAAACTATATTTATTTTACAAATTCGTTGTATATAGCGCACAAAGCACGCTCGAAATCTGACTCATCAACACCAATGATGATGTTGAGCTCACATGATCCCTGGTCAATCATGCGGACATTGATTCCGGCTTCGGCGACAGCCCGGAATATTCGTGCTGCGACACCTTTTGAGCGAACCATACCGCGTCCGACAACAGCGATAAGGGCAAGCCCGTCTTCAATTGCCACATAATCAGGTGAAACGGAGCGTCTTATCGCCTCAGTAATATAGTTTCGCTTATCTTTTATTTGTGCTGTCGCAACGACAACTGACATTGTATCGATGCCAGATGGCACATGTTCAACATTTATGCCGTTGCAGTCGAGTATTTCAAGTACCCGACGCATAATTCCGCGTTCATATGCCATCCTGTCTTTTTCAATGTGTATGACTGAGAAGCCTTTTTTGCCAGCGACACCGGTTATGATATGGTGAGACGAATAATCCGTTGTGCTGGGAACAATCATCGTTCCCGGAGCGGACGGATCGTTTGTATTCCTAATATTTATCGGTATACCGGCGTGCCGGACAGGGAAAATACTGTCCTCGTGAAGAACGGATGCACCCATGTACGAAAGCTCACGCAGCTCGCGGTATGTAATTACACTTATACCAAGCGGATTTTTAACGATACGCGGGTCGGCCATGAGAAAGCCTGAAACATCCGTCCAGTTTTCGTATATATCAGCGTTTGCGGCACGCGCAACAATTGCGCCTGTTACATCAGAACCGCCGCGGGGGAATGTCTTTATCGTGTCATTCGGCATAGAGCCGTAAAAACCAGGAATAACAGCACGTTCGTGCATTTTTAGCGCAAGTGAAAGCTCAGTGTTTGTGCGCTCGTCGTCAAAAACGCCATTTTCATTGAAGAAAATTACGTCAGATGCGTTTATGAAGTCATACCCGAGGTATTTTGCCAAGATAATAGAGCTTAAATATTCGCCGCGGCTGGCCGCATAATCACGACCGGCTTTATGTATAAGCATATTTTTTATTATTTCATACTCTTCTGACAGATCGCAGTCTATTCCAAGACCTTCAATGATGCTGTCATAGCGTTCTGTTATGCCCCGGAAGAAAGAGTCGATTGAAAGTCCTGCCGCCGCCATGTCATAGCAGGCATAAAACATATCTGTGACCTTGTTGTCGTCGGGCGTACGCTTACCCGGCGCCGATGCGACAACATATCGACGGCTCGGGTCAGATTTCACTATTTCATATACCTTTTTAAATTGGTTTACATCGGCAAGAGAGCTTCCGCCAAACTTAACCACTTTGATAATGTTATCCGAGCCCACGTTTTGTCCCCGTTTCGTATAAATATTTAAAATTGATAGTATTTTTATAGCGTTATAATTGTTTTTATTATTATATTCATAGACCCGTTTTTTGTCAAGAGAAGCTTAAAACTGATTTTTATTTAATACATTGGTGCAAAAAATATAATAAATGAGCATGTACTATGTTACCAAAAAAGAAATTACGGGTTTCGTACGAAACCCGTAAATGTATAATTATTCTCTTTACTTAATCTTTGCTCTTATTATTTTGAGGAAATGCCATCTGCGTCGGTTCCGTTCGGTGTGCCGCCTTCAGTGTTAGGAGCCTTTTGGTGTGCGACGCTTGTTATAGGCGGTTTATAGCTGCCATCAGCTCCCTGCGGGCGGCGCCGTCCGCCACCGTGCGGGGGCATACCGTGAGGTGGCATACCGCCGGGCGTTTGACCAAGCGGTCCGCCGGGGAAGGGGAATCCTGCTCCCACCGGAACGTTTGCATCATTTGGCGCGGGCATGCCATGTGGAGCACTTAACGCATGAGCGCGAGACGCCGCGTTTTCGTCCAAGACGTCGTTTTTGTCGATTTCTGTCATGTATCTCTTCGCTTGTGTTGTGAAGAGTTCGTAATAACGTCCTTTGAGATTCATGAGCTGGCTGTGGTTGCCTTCCTCAATTATCTCGCCATGCTCAAGCACAACGATTTTTGATGCAACAGTAGCGCTTGAGAGACGGTGGGAAACGAATATCGTCGTCTTGTTCTGGCGGAGTTTATCGAACTGGTTGAATATCTCCTGCTCGGCGATAGCGTCAAGTGAAGCTGTCGGTTCGTCAAGAATCAAAAAGTCGGAATCCGAATAAAACGCACGGGCAATCGACAGCTTTTGCCATTGACCAATCGAAAGCTCAATACCGTTTTCCTCAAAATAGCGCATGAGAGGAGTATTATATTTATTCGGAAGCTGTTCGATGAAAGCGTCAGCGCTTGCCTGTTCGGCGGCGCGGACAATATCTTGCTCTTTATTTACATGCTCATGGAATATGTCGCCGAACTCAATGTTTTCGCTGACTGATACGGCGTATTTACCGAAGTCCTGGAATATAATACCGAACATCTGGTAAAGCTCATCGACGTCATATTCGCGTATGTCGTGACCGTCAAGGAGTATCACACCCTCAGTCGGGTCATATAGACGCGTTAGCAGCTTGATAAGCGTCGTCTTTCCGGCGCCGTTTAAGCCTACGAGGACGCATGTTTCACCGGCGTTTATCTTAAGGTTAATGTTTTTCAAAACCTTGCGGTCTGTGCCGGGATAGCTGAAGCTGACGTTTTTAAATTCGATTGTGTGTCCGCAGTATCTCTCAACATGACGCGGCTTGTCGATGATAGGCACAATCTTCTTCTTCACGGACATGAATGTTATCATGTTGTCGATGAAGAGTGAGCCTTCATATATTGACGATGTTATACCGATGATAGAAGAAACACTTCCAGATATATGAGCAAGTGAACTTGTGTAAAGCGAGTAATCGCCTATGAAGAATACTCCCTCAAAAACATTTCTTGCAAGGAACAGGTATAAAAAGCAGTTGACAACGGCTGAAACAATAGATATGGTGATGTGCCATATATTTTCATTTATTATCAGGCGCTTTATGCCGGAATAATAGATTTTAAACATTTCCTTAAAGCGCGTGATGAATGTATCGGAAAGACCGAAAAGACGGATTTCCTTCACGAGGTCTTTGTTGACAAGAAGGTTGCTGTAATAGTCCATCTGACGGCGATCTTTGCTGCGGCGGCGCATATAGAAGAATGTTTTACGCCGATAGGTGAAATTGATTATAGCAGATGGAATCGCCAGAAGGATAACAACAACGGGCATCCATGAACGGACGGTAACGAGAATTACAATGAAGCTCACCATACTGATGAGCGTACTGAAAAGCGAAAACGTCGAGCGCATGATGTTTATGGGCCTCATGCCAGCTTCGCGGTTCGCGTTTTCAAGCTTTTCATAGAATTCCGGCAAATCAAAGCTTGCGATGTCAACTTCCTTTGCTTTTGTTATGATTTTGACCTTTATGTAGTTGGTCACAATCTCGCCGGAAATGCTGACAAACATATTGTAAACGCTTGAAACAAGTGCGTTTAATAAGTTATACGAGAACTGGAGAATGAGCAGCGCCATAATGATACGCCAGCCGTCTCCCGTTTCCCCTGCTTTTGTTAACCGGATTATAAAGTTACCGATGACTGAAAATTCTCTGTTGCTGAATGATCCTGACGGATTAGCCAGTGAGTTCAATAAGTCCGCAGAAATACGGGCGCCGATAACCGGCATTACACCGTTGAAAACGGACATGAAAAGCATTATGAAGAGAAGAGCAGGGCGTGCTTCCCAAACGAGCTTAAAAATATAAAACAGTCTATAAAAAAACCCTGATGTTATTTTCCAAAGATAAAGTGGTACTTCTTTTATACTTTTAGGCTTTTCTGGATTGAGAGAGTTGCTTTGATTGTTGCTTCCCCAACCGCGGGGAGGTCCCATCGTAGGTCCGCCGGGTCCCATAGGTTCACCATATGCGAGCGATATGCTCACACAGTCCTTTCTTTTTTAATAGGTGGCTTAAAAAATTGTATTGTGGAATTGCTAATTAAACTTTCGGAATATTACCGTAAAATTCTACATACGGTGTGTTTTAAGATAATAGAAAATACTTTTTTATAGAGAAAAACATATTTTAGGTATCAGTATGAGCGTCGGCAAGCTTTTTCAAAAGGATGCCGAGCGTTTCTTTTTCTTCTTTTGTAAGCGGTGCAAAAAACTCAGCCGCGCGTTTTTCACGTCCGCGGTTAATCTCACAAGACAGCTTTTTTCCTGCTTCCGTGAGGAATATTCTCAGCTCGCGCTTATCTTCTTCGTTCCTTTCGCGACGGACAAGCCCATCCTCTTCAAGGCGCATCAATGCTTCGGAGAGCGATTGCGGGCGTACACCAAGAAGCTCGGCAAGCTCCTTTTGCGTATGTCCGCTGCACTCACGCTCAGAAAGCAGCGCTATTATGCGCCCGCGACCGTGATGCGGCATTCCTCCAAACGGAATAAAAGGAGGAGGAAATGGCGGCTGTGGGCCTTCACCTGTAAAATGCGTTCCGGGTTCACTGTGTACTCCGTTGCCATCGTGTCCCCCTTGATCACCTGATGTATTTTGCAAGTCTTTTCTTGTCATGTCGCCATCCGACATCATGCGTTCATGTTGCTCATCAGCACCTTTGAAATCAGCTGGATTGTTGCCCCATTGAAAACGCCCGCGCCGTGTCTGCGATTCGAGCCTGCGAAACAGCTTCATAAGTTCAAGGTCAGTCATTATCTTATTGTCCTTTCATTTAAGATGTTGTGGCTCTCTATATTGCGGGGTGTGATTTTATTCACTTTTCAGATTGCCGGATAAAGTTTTACTCAGTAAAACAGTTTTAAAGTATAATAAGGAACCTGTTTGATTATATTATATACAAAATCAGACCATTTGCAATATAGTAAGGAACCTTATTATATAAACAATTTGTAAATATTACACCTTTGATTATTAATAAAGTGTTAACTAAATATATGTGGGCTTTAACAGTTGCGAAAAATAAACATAAAATATACGTAAATGAAATTAAAGAGCAGGGCGTGATGAGTGATATGGAAAATACAATTTATTAAATAACTTATTGTCATCGTGCTTGACTCGGGGGGTATATGCTGTTATAATTCCGTGTATAGTAAAAAAATAACATACCATGATGTAGAATCCGTCGGTGTATCAAAGTGATTAATTAAGAAAAATTATTTAGTAAGAAAATCTTTAAAGCTTTTTTGGGGGATACATACGAGTATGGAAACAATGATGAAAAAAGTTTACGACTGCTTTCAGGTGGCTGATATACTTTTGCCACCGGAATCAGCCGATATCAGCAAGTGGGCTGTCATAGCCTGTGACCAGTACACATCGGAGCCTGAATACTGGCGTGAATGTGCTTCGCATATCGGTCATGCGCCGTCGACTTACCGCTGTATATTGCCTGAGGCGTTTTTATCCGATGCTACACCAAAGAAAATAGCGTCGATAAACGACACCATGCGGGATTATCTATATAATTACCTCAAGTGTTACAGAAACACAATGATATATGTCCGCCGTACGCTTAAAAACGGCTCGGTTCGCACAGGCATTGTCGGTACTGTCGATCTTGAGGAATATGATTATTCGCCCGCGTCAAAGTCGCTTATACGTGCGACGGAAGGAACAGTTCTTGAGCGAATCCCGCCCCGCGTTCATATAAGGAGAGGTGCGCCGCTTGAGCTTCCGCATATTATGATGCTGATTGACGACCCGGGCCGCACGGTTATTGAACAGGTAGAACCAAGCGGTACGCCTGTTTATGATGGCGAGCTTTACAGCGGAGGGCATATTACAGGATGGGTGCTTGATTCAGAAGCCTGCGAGCGCGTGAGAAAAGCACTTTCCGGGCTCGCTGAGCCTTGCCGGCTTGCTGATATGTATGGAAGTGATAAAGACCCCCTCATATTTGCTGTCGGTGACGGAAACCATTCTCTTGCCACAGCGAAAACCTGCTGGGAAGAAATCAAGCGTTCGTTAACAAAAGAGGAAATGGCGAATCATCCGGCACGCCGTGCTTTGGTTGAGCTTGTCAATCTTCACGACGCATCACTTGAGTTTGAACCGATATATCGCCTTGTTATGGGCGTTGATCCCGGACGGCTTATTTCTGCTCTGACGCTTTATGCGCAGGAAAACTCGCGAAACGAATTGTTGCCGGCGTGTCATCAGGTGATTTATTATAAATCATATGGAACAAAAGGTGAAGTTCACTTTACAAAAGCTCCGCACATGCTGACTGTCGGTACGCTTGATGCTTTCCTCGAGGAGTATATTAGCTCATCCCCCGGAAAAAAGCCTGTTGTCGATTACATTCATGGTATTGAAAACTTAAACCGTCTGGCCGAATCCCGGCGTGATACTGTCGGTTTTTCATTTACAGGCATGAAGAAAAGTGAACTTTTCGCGTCGGTTATAAAATACGGTCCGCTACCTCGCAAGACGTTTTCAATGGGCAGCGCCGACGATAAGAGATACTATGTCGAAGCCCGAAGGATTAAAACCGACGCAGAACTGTCTGTCTGACGACTTTTACGCCATATCACCGTTTTTAATACAATAGAAGCCCGCTGTTTCTGACGCACTTCGCTTCAGATGGCGGGCTATACTTATGTCATAACGATTATGGGAGGCGCGCTTTGACAGTCTACGCTGACATATTATTCGCAATAAACTTTAGCATGGACTTCATCTCGCTTTACATAACAGGGCGTCTCTTGTCGCTTCGTATGATAACACCTCGCGTATGTGCTGCAGCCGCCGTAGGCTCGCTTTTCTCGGTCTTGGCAATCATATACGGCGACGGTGGTGTGATTTACTTCATCCTGTGCGCCGTCGTGTCGGCTATCATGTGCTTTATTGCTTATAAAAATGCAGGGATTGCGCGATTGGCAACGGCTACCCTTGTGCTGTTTTGCGTTGGCAGTGCACTTGGCGGCATGATGACGGCCGTATATTCACTTGGTGAAGGTTATTCGGTCTCTGATGGCGCGGGTATGGGTGATGATGGCGGGGGTACTTTTGTACTTTTGCTTGTTGCGGCGACAGCAGTTTCTGCTGTTATCGTTGGCTGTCGTGCACTCAAGCGCCGGGTTGGTGTACGCACAGTTAATTTTGAGGTAACGGACGGCGGGCGGAAAAAGCGCCTTTTAGCGCTTCTTGACAGCGGTAACCTCCTATGCGAGCCTATCTCGGGGCGGCCGGCTATTATAATCCGCGCAGACAGGCTTCGCGGCGTCATTCCGGCAGAAATTGAAGCGCTTGCTTATGGTGCACCAAATGCCGCGGCAATGAGCACAGTATCGACTGACAGAATCGGACGGGTGCGAATCCTTCCGACGAGGGGAGCAGGAGGTGGCACAATACTGTTCGGTTATGTACCGGATGAAATCCGCATACGGCGCGGGAACGGATGGCATACGGTCGATGCAATTATTGCGCTGTCGGGCGAAAGACAAGATTTTGGCGGATGTGACGCAATTTTACCGGCGATATTGATTTAAAACTCGCGGTACAAGCATATATGTTAGAGAGGGGGAGTGTGATAGTATGAAGCTAAGAGAAAAATTTTCGGTGGCTCTTATAAGAATAAAGGAAATTTTAACTCGGCTCTCTAATATCATTCGCAACGGTGAGGTCTATTATATAAACGGAGCGGATACACTTCCTCCTCCGCTTTCACCGGAGGAGGAGGCGAGTATCCTTGAGCGTATCAGCGCAGAACAGGAGCTTTCAAATGTCCTTGTTGAGCACAACCTGAGGCTCGTTGTCTATATCGCTAAAAAATTCGAAAACACAGGTGCCGATATCGAGGACCTTATCAGTATTGGCACGATTGGCCTTGTTAAGGCAATCAACACTTTTCGCGTTGATAAAAATATAAAACTTGCTACATATGCATCCCGCTGCATTGAAAATGAAATACTTATGTTTATAAGGAAAAATTCCGGACGAAGGTCTGATGTGTCAATCGACGAACCTCTAAACGTCGACTGGGATGGCAACGAGCTTCTCCTGTCCGATGTGCTCGGCTGCGATGGTGACATGGTGTACCGCAAGCTCGAACACGAGGAAGATTACAGGTTGCTGCGCGAGGCTGTTTCAAAGCTACCTGAGCGCGAACAGGTGATAATAACGCTTCGTTTCGGGCTTAATGGCGGCGGTGAGCGCACGCAAAAGGAAGTTGCCGACATGCTTGGTATATCGCAATCGTATATTTCCCGCCTTGAAAAGAAGATAATATCAAGGCTCCGCAGCGAAATGACGGCCCGTTTATAATAAAAAATCGCGAAAAACTCTCAAAAATATCAATAAAGAAAAATAAATATATTGCAATTGCTCGACTTGTATGATATAATACCATGGTGTTTGAAAAAATACAGTATTTAACTATATAATCTCGAAAGGAAGAGCGGGCAAAATGAAGTCTGGAATCCATCCTGAATATAAGGAATGCACCATAAGATGCGCTTGTGGCGAAACCGTTGTAACACGTTCCACCAAGGGCGATATGCGTGTTGATGTATGTGCCAAATGCCATCCGTTCTTCACGGGCAAGCAGAAGTTCGTGGATTCGGGCGGACGCGTTGATAAATTCAAAAAGCGTCTTCAGGCTACCGGTAAATAATTTACTTAATATTTCAACATATTAAGTACGCATATCCGTGGTTTTTGACGGTATGGCGGGTGTTACATGCGTTTCTTTGAAGCGCATGGCACCCGCTTTTTTGCATTTTCACTCAAATATGCACATTTATGTGCACGTGAGCATTTAAAGATGCACCTAAAGATGCAACAAAAGGTCGCACCTGACAAAGGTGCCGTCGACACATATTAATTTTGACATCGAAAGGATACTGTATGGGATTTAATAACTTAATAAACACACAAAAAGACGAAAATCTCCGAAAAGTCGCTATTGTCGGTATATATGACGGTTATAACGTCACGGAAGAGGATTGCATACGCTCGCTTGATGAGCTTGAAAACCTCGTTGACACGGCTGGCGGCGTTGTTATCGCAAGAGTAATGCAAGCGAAGAGTGCGCCGGATGTGCGCACATTCATAGGTTCCGGTAAGACGGAGGAGCTTGCGCGTATATGCGAAGATAACGATATAGACCTTGTCGTAGTTGACGACGAGCTTTCGCCTTCACAAATCCGCAATCTTGAGGATCAGCTAAAGGTTGCGAGCGTTATAGACCGCAGTATGCTTATACTCGACATATTCGCGCGCCGAGCAGTTACAAATGAAGGCAGGCTGCAGGTTGAGCTTGCGCAGCTGCGCTATACGGCACCGCGTCTTGTCGGAAAAAATAAGGAGCTGTCGCGTCAGGGAGCGACGGGCGGTAATCCTATCGGTACGAGAGGTCCCGGTGAAACAAAGCTTGAAATTGAGCGCCGCCGTATCCGTGAAAGAATAACGGCGCTTCAGCGCGAGATTGATGATCTTGCGCGCGTACGCGCTACGATGCGACGTGCGCGCGATGAAAGCCGCATAACACGTGTGTCGATTGTCGGTTATACAAACGCCGGAAAATCGACGATTCTTAATTTACTCACCGGTGCGGGGATCCTTACGGAAGATAAGCTCTTTGCAACACTTGACCCGACAACGCGCAAATTTAAGCTTCCATCCGGTACGGAGATACTTTTAACCGATACCGTCGGTTTCATAAGACGTCTGCCTCACCATCTGATATCGGCATTCCGCTCGACGCTTGAGGAAGCCGTCATGGCTGATGTGCTCATGATAATCATTGATGCGTCTGACCCTGAGTACAGCGAACATCTTGAGGTCACGGAAAAGCTGCTACTTGACCTTGGAGCAAAGGACAAGCCGACACTTTATGTGTTCAACAAATGTGACTTAAGCGCAGATACGTTGCCGCACCTGCCGTCCGACAAAAAGACAGTTTATATCTCGGCAAAGACGGGTGAAGGTGTAGACAATATGATAGCGGAGCTTGAAAATATTATCCGCACGCTGAAGCACGAATACACCTTTGTATTACCACCGTCGGCAGCGTCATTGTTATCAAAGCTGTACCGCACAGGCGAAGTGTTAAATACGGAATACCTGCCTGACGGTTCCGTTTGCGTCAAAGCCGTAGCCGATGAAGCAACTGCAGGACAGCTTTCACAGTATATAAAAACAAATTAGGTCATATTTATCGTAAAGCGAGAATAAAATGGCGCTTTATCAATAAACGCATGTAACAAGTAGCATTATTAACCGCCCGGACGGATTTACCGCCGGGCGGTTATATGTTATAATTAACTTTAAAACCAGAAGGGAAATCCGTTATGGCGAAGAAAAAGAAAAATGCCACAGGTTCTGATTCGGTGGCCGCAACAAGTGTTACGCAGGATGCTTATGTGACGCTTGCCCGCACAGCGGAAGCACGGTTTGAAGTTAAAAAAACAATATTTATTGGCAGCGCGACGCACACCGAAACGGAAGAAGAAGCGCGTGCATTTATAGATAAAATACGCCGGGAACATGCTGACGCAACACATAACTGCTTTGCGTATGTTGCCCGGGGTGGAGCTGCGGCACGCTGTTCCGACGACGGAGAGCCGCAGGGAACGGCAGGTATGCCGATACTTAACGTTATAAAAATGTCGGGCGCCACTGACTTGTGTGTCGTCGTAACGCGATATTTCGGCGGGATAATGCTTGGTGCGGGAGGTCTTGTCCGCGCATATTCGCACGCTGCCCGCCTTGCGATTGATGCGGCAGGCATAGCTGTCAGGGAGTATAAAGACGAACTGACAATAGTTGCTTCATACGCCGATTATGAAAAGATAACGCGTGAGCTGCCGACTTTCGGCGCCACTGTTGATGGTAGCGATTTTACCGACGTTGTGACGCTGCGTGTTTGTGTTAAAACGGATGCTACAGAGCCTTTTATAAACCGCATAAAAGAGATTAGTGCTGGTCGCGCACAAGTTATGATAACCGGACGCCGCCGCGAATGAATAATTGTCATACAGTCGTAAAAAAATACTCATCACACCGTAACTTTTTTGATTTATTTACGTCTAAAAACATAGCTCGGCATAATTATTTTATATGTTTGGGGAAGGCAATGACGAGGACTAAAAAAGCCGTAGTTTTAATACTTAAATGCATGGCATTTGTTTTCTCGACTCTTTTAATAATCGTTTTTTCGCTTTACTGTGCGATGTGGATACTTGTGAACGGACCGTCGAGAACGATAAGTAATCTTTTTATTGAAACAGTCAGCGAAACAAGTGCTGCTAAGTTTCTTGCGCGCATGTATAGAAGCCAAGAAGAAATAGACGAGATTGTCAACCGTGGCAACTCGGACGACGACGGTGGTTATTTAGATAATTCGCTCATTGATTTACCCGACGATACGACAGGCGTGGAAGACGATGATTATAAAGGTGGCAGCAAAAACGGTGATGACGAAGGTAATGATAACGGACAAAACGGCAGCATAGGCGACACCCAAAATGTTGATACTGATAACACTGATAAAGTCACACCGGATGCTGATGATGGCATTGAAATAGTCGATGTGCGCGGCGAAACGTATAACGGGAAGATGATGATAGTACACGACCCGAAAAGAGTGTTCGTCGCGGTACCGGACAGTTATGGTGAGAACAAGCGTGGACTCACGCTTGACGGCTATATTGAAAAATACGGAGCTGTTGGCGGTATAAACGGCGGCGGATTTTATGATCCGAACGGAACGGGAAGGGGAGGAGTTCCCGAAGGTATCGTCATATATGAGGGTAAACTTCTCTGGGGAGATTACGGCACCGAATACTGGATAGCAGGCCTTGATGAAAACGGGCTTCTTTACGTCAATAAAATGACGCCGGAAACAGCGCTTTCACTTGGTATAAAATACGCCGCAAGCTATGGCCCGGCGCTTGTAATCAATGGTGTGCCGCGCACGCGGCTTTACGGTGGCCTCAACCCGCGCACAGCAATCGGCCAGCGCGCTGATGGCGCCATTCTGATGCTTGTTATTGACGGGCGTTCTGTAAGCTCACTTGGTGCAACGTATGACGACCTCGCCGAGATAATGGTATCATTTGGTGCTGTAAACGCAACAAATTTAGACGGCGGCAGTTCGTCGCTGATGTCATATAAAGGCGAACATCTGACGAGAAGCGCCTATATATTCGGTTATCGTTATATGCCAACAGCGTTTCTTGTGAGGTAAGCAGCGGATGGTAGATATTAATAACGAAAATATAGCTTTGAATGAGCCAGACTGTATAGATGACGGCGGCATAAACATAGATAAAACTACGGACACAGATACTAATGAAGTAATAAATAATATTTTTACAGATGATGCAAGTGATGTGCCAGGAGAGGAGAAAAAAAGCACTGTAAAAAAACACCGCTTCGCGATAGCACTGCTCATTTACTGCTCGGCACTTACTATTGTTTTTGCTGCCGGTCTTTTCGTGCTCTGGCGGTATCTTGTTGCCTATGAAAAATCGCTGCCTGATACGGCGGTGGAAGAATTTATTGAGGGAATTGATGCTGACTTTATACAGTCGATGCTTTCTGAAATAGCGGCGCCGTACGTGACGCCATTTGAGGATGCTGATGAAATTATTCGAAATATAGCTTCATCACTTGATTACGATTCACTTATATGTATTAAAGACCGCACCGAGTATACATCCGATAATCCCGTTTATGTCATAATGTCCGGCAGCAGGAAGCTATTCCGGGTATGGCTTGTAAAGTCAGGCGAGCCGCTTGGCTTTGGTCTTTACCCGTTTAAAGCCGGGGGCTTTGATATTTACTCGGACACTTTATTCAAGCCGGAGTTTTCAATTAATGCGGCAATTCCCGAAGGTGCTGTAATTTATGTAAACGGCATAGCAGTTGACGAAAAGTACGCTGTCGGGAAGATGACATCAAATGATTTTTCAACACTTGAAAATCCCGAAGTTTACAGCGAGTGGACGAAATATAAAATAAAAAACCTTTATTTTGAGCCGCAGTATCATGTTGAGCTTGACGGCGTGCACCTCGATTGGGCAAAGAGCCACGATACGTATGTATTTTTCGAGCCCGGTACTGGTATTGCCGATTATACGCTGACAGTTCCCAAAAAGGCTGACGTTACCGTAAACGGACGCAGTATTGGCGATGAATACCTCACGTCAGGTGGCAGCTATGACACAAACGGTTATGAAACAAAAGGTGAAGAATACAAGGTTTATACGTTTACAGGGCTTTTTACACCGCCTGATATAACCATAAAAATCGGGGATAAAGAGTATATACCGGTTCGCGATGACCTGACGTATACTCTTGACTACCCGTCGGAGCTGAAATATAAAGCAGTTATAGATGTGCCGAAGGGCTATACTCCCACTGTAAACGGAGTAAAACTGACGGATGATTATATCGTTGATACGAAATCTGCTTATGCGGGGCTTGAGGAATTGTCAAAATACCTGAAGCTGTCACCGACTGTTGTAACGTATGAAATCGATGGCTTTTTCAAAAAGCCTGATGTTAAGGTAGACGGCTGTGATATTGTAATCACCGAAGAGGACAATAAAATATTGTTTGATGCGTCCCGTTTACCGACGGATAAAATTAAGTCGGAGTGCATAGCAGCAGCAGAGGAGTACGTTAAGCGTTATATACACTATATGTCGCGCGGATTTGACAACCTTGATGAAAACTACAAAAGCGTTGTCGAGATGATGATATCAGGCACAGCAAGCTATAAAATGATGGGAAGGCTGAAGTCTGACAGCCTTGTCTGGGTAACGCCGGCGACGACGACATACAACTCATTTTCAACGAGAGTTACACGTGTATATTCAGACGAATGTGTCGTATGCGAGTCGGAATATGATGTTACACAAAACACAAGCGGTATAAAAAACAACCATAGCGGCAAAATATCGGTTGTTTTAATAAAAGTAAATGAAAAGTGGCTTGTAGCATCAATTACGCTTAGTGAATAGGCACCGGGATACAAAGTTCATCAAAATATGCATATGCCCGCTGTGATTTTTGGCGATTATTATTTTCTGATAATATAAAATAAACATTGTTGCGTCTTGTACAAAATTATATCTCAAGTAAAAACGCAGGAAACGATGAAAACGTTTCCTGCGTTAATTTTCGCGGTTAATTATGTGATTTTATGTAAATATCTCTGAAATAATTGAGAATAGCGCTTCTGGTGACAATACCGATAAAAACACCTCTGTCATCACAAACGGGGACGAAGTTTTGCTCAGCCGCCTGTGCGAACAACTCATCATCCGTTGCGTCGATACGTACGGCAGGGTTTCGCCCGGGCTTTATGACAGAATTTATGCGGCATTCCTCAAGGCTTTTTAAGTCAGCCTTACCATTTTCAACGATAGCCCATAATAAGTCGCCCTCTGTCAAGGTTCCTGCGTATGAGCCGTCCTGCGATATGACGGGAACGGCTGCAAATCCATGTATACGAAGCTTTTCAAGCCCCTGACGAACGGTGTCGTTAGAATTTACGTAAGCAACATTTATCTTAGGAATCATGAGTCTGATTATATTCATTGTGGGGACGATCCTTTAACTTATTTATAATAAAATACAAAAGTGCTGGGGTTATACAAGTTGATAATACTATACAACTAAATTTCGGGAAAGAAGCGGAGGTACACGTCGCAACACAAGGTAAGCATAATCAATGTCAGTGAGCCACGGCTCAACTTCGGTGCGGTCAAGTATAACTGGCATACGGTCATGTATGTCGGAAACTGAGTCGTTTGCTTCTGTTGTCAGTATTACAAAACGGCGTTCACCATCGAATATATTGTAAAGTCCGGCAAGGAAAATTGTCTCCTTTATACCCTTAGGCGCATTAACCGACATAAAAAAGTATTTTTGCTTTGGTTCGGTATCTGTCCATTCATAAAATCCGTTTGCAGGTATGACGCATCTTGCACGCCGCAGAGATGCTGAAAACATCGGTTTTTCGTGTACTGTCTCTGCACGCGCGTTAATTATGAGTCCGCTGCCGGTTGGTGAGGGGTAACCCCAGCGGTAAAATTCGGCAGCGCATTTACGAAGAGTTCTCAAGCCTGAAATTTCGACGCTCGAAGGAACAAGCACAGGCAGATAATTCGAAGGAAATGCATCCATTCCGGGCTGGATGGGTGTGAATGATCCTGTTTGTGCCATGCTAATTAAGAAGTCAAGCTCATTATCGCCAATAGGTGTCTGATATCGCCCACACATATATACCCTCCAGTTCAATTATATTAAAAATATATTTTAAATTATAATTGCTCACTTATAAGGTAACAGAAAAATAGCAAAATGGCAACAAGTAGCATTAAAAATATACAGTATAAATCAATAACGAAGGAAATTAGAGCGCGGGCGTGCCGGTGGACGTATCTTAAGATCGCGTTCCGTGCTCATTTCACATAGCTTAAGCAGCATTAGATTGACGTCTGTGTCCATAAAAGCGGCAATTTGAACAGCATCGTATCCCTCTTTGACATAGGAGTAAACTTCCTCCTCGTCAAGCAGAAGGTGTGCGGCAAAAATATTCGCTTCGTATTCCGGCCGCTCATCCATCCGGTAAAGAACAAATTCGCGCAGCCGGAAATCGCTTGCAAGATCACCGTGAAGCCGGTCGTGTCCCAGCTCATGTGCGCAGACGACGCGTCTTGTCCTCTCGTCAAGAGAAGAATTGATAAGAGCATATCGGTTGCGAAGCACACGCGTGTACATACCTTTAAGGCTTCCCAGCTCCGTCTCAACAACGCTTACTCCCACAGCACGACATATGGCAAACGGGTCGCGTGTGCCGTTGCGGCGGATAAGCTCTTTTGCAGTAGTGTAAATCTTGTCGTGGAGCATAACAACATCACTTTCTCTTTTTAATATCGATGGTGACATTGCTGTTCTTATCGCCATTGCTGACTACATCGCCACGGTCCTGATTATCATCAGAGTCTGTGTCAATCTTGTCCGCCTTTATAGAAGCATTTACAACGCTGTTTTTCGCGTATTTTGAGTTTTTAAGCTTGGCATCCCAGTATATATCATAAAGGCTTTTCATTACAAGCTCTTTGTCTTCTTCGGAAAGCTCTCCACCGGCGAAAAGACCGTTTGCACGAGAAAGCAGTTCAGCAACCTGACGTCCTGCCCGCGTCCCGCCACGCTCTGCGGCATCAGTTATGTACCGTTCCTCGGAACCAAGCAGATAATCGGTGCTGACATTATAAAAAGCGGCAAGTCGTGAGTATATTTCAATGTTCTTCGGGTACGAAACACCTGCTTCATATGTCTGGTAAGTACGCAGCGGTATACCAAGTTTTTTAGCAAGCTCTACTTGTGTGAGCGACGCCCCGCGCCGCAGCTCTTTTAGCTTATCTGCAAAGCTCATCCGGACAAATCCTCCTCTGTGCGCGTTTAGAAACTGAAACGCTCTGCAGTAAATGAATATGCGTCTGCGTATGCGTATAAACTGTATTAGCTAATACGCAAGAAAAATACGCAACAACCTGCGTATAATCAGTTGACAAAACGCAATAAACTGCGTATAATCAAAATGTATACGCATTGAACTGCGTATATTATATCACGCTTACGCATAAGTGTCAACGACAATGCGAAAATATGTTCGGAGGAGGTAGCATAAAAAAATATATGAATATATACAAAGATCGCGTTATTTTTCACTGCGACCTCAATAACTTTTTCGCTTCTGTCGAATGTCTTGCAACTCCGGAGCTTTGGGGGCGTCCTGTTGCCGTATGCGGCAACACGCAGGAGCGCCACGGCATAGTGCTTGCGAAAAACATGGAGGCTAAGCGCGCAGGTGTTCGTACAGGCGTCGCTGTATGGGAAGCGAAAGCTGCGTGCCCTAACCTTATCATTATACCGCCGCATTATGATGAATATGTGACATATTCTAAGTATGTACGTGAAATTTACAGCCGTTATACAGATAGAATTGAGAGCATGGGCATTGACGAATGTTGGCTTGACCTGACAGGCAGTATTGCCTGGAGTGACGGGGAAGCCATTGCCAATGAAATACGCACTGCCGTCAAAGAAGAAACGGGGCTGACAATATCCGTTGGAGTTTCGTTTAATAAGGTGTTTGCAAAGCTCGGCAGCGACATGAAAAAGCCGGATGCTGTAACGGTGATAGGGGAGGACGACTTCCGCGAGAAGATATGGTCGCTCCCCGCGGGTGATCTATTAGGTGTTGGAACGCGTGCGGCGACGGCTCTTTTACGCCGTGGAATTGCGACGATAGGCGATCTTGCGCGTTCCGATCCCGAATACCTTGCGCTGCTTTTTGGTAAGGGTGGCAGGCAGATGTGGGCGTATGCGAACGGATACGACACATCAGAGGTGCTTCTCTCATCTGATTCGCCGCCGATAAAATCGATAGGGCACGGTATTACGACAACGCGGGATCTCACAACCTCTGAGGAGGTGAAGGACGTAATAATTGAGCTTTCGCAGATTGTCGGGGAAAAGCTGCGCCGTGAGGAGCTTGCCGCACGTGCTGTCGCCGTATCCGTGCGAACGTGTGAGCTTAAGGTCAAAGAATACCAGGGAACCCTTGCACATCCGACACAGCTGACGCGTGATATAATTGAGAGCGCGTACAAGATTTTCTGCGAAAAGCACCGCTGGGGAAAGCCGCTGCGTTCAGTATATGTTCGGGCTATTAACCTTATTCCGGCGGAGGTCGCCAATGCACAGCTTTCGTTTCTTGACGCTGAGCGAAGTCGCCTTATGCGCCTTGAGCGCGCAGTCGATGAAATACGCCTTCGTTTTGGCTCTCATGCCGTTCACTCGGCATCGTACCTCTCCGACATAAAAATCAGCAAAAGGAAAAAGCTTGCCGACACGCCGGTGTTTATGTATATGTAAAATAATACCGCTGACGCCTTTCTTCTAAATGCTTAAAAGTGATGCCCGCCGGATGTCCGGGGAAACATTGACTATGAGTCCATTGATACCGAAACACCAGTCTTATGCTTTTCATTTTACAAAAAACACAAAATATAACCATAAAAATATCGTCTTTTGCGTGAATATGGCCAGTTCTTCTGTTATACTTACAACGAAGTAAAAAATATTTACAGAGTAACGGAGGAGCATAATTATGCTGGCTAGAAAACCGCCAATGGGGTGGAATTCCTGGAACACTTTCGGTTGGAACATTAACGATAAGCTCATACGCGAGACTGCCGACGCGATGGTTGAAACAGGACTCCGTGATGCGGGCTACGAATATGTCGTCATAGACGACTGCTGGTCACTGCGCCGCCGTGGTCCTGACGGGCGTATTGTTCCTGACCCCGAGAAATTCCCGTACGGTATGAAGGATCTTGCAGATTACATCCATTCTAAGGGGCTTAAATTTGGTATGTATTCCTGCGCCGGAACAATGACGTGCGCCGGATTCCCCGGAAGCTTTGATCATGAATTCCTTGATGCTGAGACTTTTGCTTCATGGGGCGTTGACTACCTTAAATACGACTTTTGCTTTAAGCCGAACCTTGCAAACGGTCCGATTCTTTATAACAGAATGGCGATGGCGCTCAAAGCGACCGGACGCGAGATTCTCTTTTCTGCCTGCAACTGGGGCAGTGACAATGTAGAACGTTGGATACGCTCATCCGGCGCGCATATGTACCGCTCGACAGGCGATATATGGGATAATTTTGATAGCATCCGCCGCATTGCCCGCAGCCAGATGGACAAGTTAGCATACAGCGGGCCTGGATGTTATAACGATATTGACATGCTTGTTTGCGGCATGTACGGAAAGGGCAATGTCGGTGGTAATGCCGGAGGCTGCTCTGATCTTGAGTACCGCACACACTTCGCTCTCTGGTGCATGTATTCATCACCGCTTATGATTGGCTGTGACGTCCGCAACATGTCCGAGGAAACACGTAAACTTCTTCTCAACCGCGATCTTATCGCGATAAATCAGGATGAAGAAGCTCGTCCGCCGATGTTCTTTATCGGAAACTCCGAGTCGGGCCGCGTTGGTATGTTCCGTCATCTTTCGAACGGTGAATACGCATTTGCTTTTGTCAACTACGATGACCGCGAAGGCGGCATGGTTTGCCAGCTTTACGATATCGGTCTCACTGTTGATTCCGGCTACGGTTTTGAGCTGACAGACATATTTACGGGCGAAGTCAGAGGTCCGTATAACGATTATTTCGGAGTACATCGTTTACAGCCGCACGAAATTAAAGTCTACAAGGCAAGACTTGTCAAGATGTGAGTATCTGGGAGTCTGAGGGCGGTGTATGCATGAGATGTAAAGCGCCGCTTTCATATGATGAGATAGGGCTTTATAAGAAGCTCATAAACCGCGGCTCAAAGAACTTTCTCTGCATAAAATGTCTTGCGTGCGAGCTTAATGTAAGCGAAGATAACCTTCGCGCAAGAATCGAGATGTTCCGCAAACAGGGCTGTATGCTTTTTCAGTAAAAAATGCCCCTGTGAAACGCTTTATCGTTTCACAGGGGCAATATCTTTGTTATTAAACCGGATGTACTTTCAGATTAGGATCGGCAGCATTTGCATCAAGATTATATTTCGCTGCCTTGCGTGCTTCGAAGAACTTAAGCGCAACCTGCTCAAAGAGAGCATAGGTTAAAACATCCTCATCCTGCTCGATATACTGAGGAATCTTTGCACGCAGTGTATCAAGCTCCGGCTTCAGGGCATCTGCGGGACGGTATGTTATAGGCTCAACATCGCCTATAATACTGCGGCGGAATTCCGGATCAATCGGTACCGGAGTGCGACCGTATTCGCCCCTCAGAAGGGCCTTAAATTCGTTTGTGACAAGCTTGTAACGCTCACCAGCAACGATATTCATGACAGCCTGAGTGCCGACGATTTGAGATGTCGGTGTAACAAGCGGTGGATAACCGGCCTCAGCACGTACACGCGGTACTTCGTCAAGAACTTCTGGGAGAAGATCTGATTTACCGGCATTCTTAAGCTGGGAGATGAGGTTCGAGTACATTCCGCCGGGTATCTGGTATATTAGCGTTTTGATGTTTACGCTGAGAACCTTCGGGTCAAGAAGACCGGATTTGATATACTTTTCGCGTATCGGCTCGAAATACTGCGTTACCTTGTCAAGTTGATTGAGGTCAATGCCCGTATCATAAGGCGTGCCGGCAAGAGTTGCGACAATTGACTCTGTCGGCGGCTGGGATGTGCCCATAGCCATCGGGGAAATAGCACAGTCAACAACATCGGCGCCCGCTTCTATTGCCTTAAGCAAAGTCATAGAGGCAAGACCGGATGTGTAGTGCGTATGAACCTGAACGGGAAGGGAAGTCTTAGCTTTTATTGCCTTCACAAGGTCGTATGCAGTATAGGGGGTGAGCAGACCTGCCATGTCTTTAATGCAGATTGAGTCTGCGCCCATCTCCTCAAGCTGTTTTGCATACTCTGCAAATTTTTCGTTGCTGTCAACGGGGCTTATTGTGTAACTGATAGCAGCCTGAACGTGACCGCCTTCCTTCTTCGTCGCCTTAATGGCGGTTTCAAGGTTGCGGGCGTCATTAAGGGCGTCAAAAATACGGATGATGTCAATACCGTTTGCTATTGATTTCTGAACAAAGTATTCGACGACATCATCAGCATAGTGACGATAGCCGAGAATATTTTGTCCACGGAAAAGCATTTGAAGTTTTGTGTTTTTAACGTGTGCGCGAATCTTACGCAGACGATCCCACGGGTCTTCATTTAAGAAGCGCAGGCAGGCGTCAAACGTAGCGCCGCCCCATGCTTCGAGAGAATGGTAACCAACTTTGTCCATCTCACCGAGTATGGGAAGCATCTCTTCGGTGCGCATACGCGTAGCGATGAGAGACTGATGAGAGTCGCGCAGCACTGTTTCGGTTATACCTACTTTTGCCATGTACTATTACCTTGGCAGCTGGTGCCGTCCTTTCTTTAAAGATATGTTAGACGTTTTTTATTCGATTATGCATAAAGTGACAGGAACACGCCTGCGGCGACGGCAGAGCCAATAACTCCGGCTACGTTCGGGCCCATGGCGTGCATAAGCAGGAAGTTGCCCGGATTTTCCTTCTGGCCGACGACCTGCGAAACGCGGGCAGCCATCGGAACAGCGGATACGCCGGCGGAACCTATGAGCGGATTTATCTTGCCGCCTGTGATTAAGTATAAGAGCTTACCGGTGAGAAGGCCGCCCATTGTCGAGAAGCAGAAAGCGGCAAGGCCGAGGAACACGATTGAAAGTGTTTCCTTTGTCAGGAAAGTTTCGGCGCTTGCTGTTGCCCCGACGGAAACACCGAGAAAGATAGTACAAATGTTGATAAGCTCGTTAGCAGCCGTCTTCGAAAGTCTTTCGGTGACACCTGTGACATTGAAAAGGTTGCCGAGCATCAAAAATCCTATAAGTGGTGCCGCGTCCGGTACGACAAACGTCACAACGAGTGTAACGACTATCGGGAATGCGACAAGCTCAAGCTTTGAGACGGGGCGCAGTGTTTTCATAACGACGGAGCGCTCCTTTTTTGTCGTCAAAAGCTTCATGAAGGGGGGTTGAATTATTGGTATCAGCGCCATGTAGCTGTAAGCTGCGATTGCTATCGCACCGAGAAGAACAGGGGCTAATATTTTTGTTACAAGAATGGCTGTCGGACCATCAGCACCACCAATGATGCCGATTGAAGCGGCTGCTTCGGGGGTAAAACCGATGAGAAGAGCACCGGTAAAAGCAACGAAAACACCAAGCTGAGCGCCTGCACCCATCATTAACGAGATCGGATTCGCAATAAGCGCAGAAAAGTCTGTCATAGCACCGACGCCCATGAAAATGAGCGACGGATAAATACCGAGCTTAACGCCCAGATACAAGAAATCTATGAGATTTCCGTTTTTTATAACTTCCTGGAGGACAAAATCACTGCCGTCTTCTTTGATGAACAAGTCTGCGTGGTAAAGTTCTGCGCCAGGCAGGTTAGCAAGCAGCATACCGAATGCAATCGGTATGAGAAGAAGCGGCTCAAATTTTTTAACGACACCGAGATAAACGAGTATACCTATGACAATGTACATTATGACGGTCTTTATAGCCTCGGTGTTATTCGATAAAAAATCTGCAAAGCCTGTGGTTTGAATGAATTGCTTAATAAATTCCAAGACAGGATACTCCCTTTCCTGCAAGTTTTTTATATAGTCTGTTTACTCAAGTGAAATGAGAATTTGGCCTGTTGTAACAGATGTGCCTGAGGAAACATTTACTGATGCTACTTTACCATCCTGCGGGGAGACGATTTCGTTCTCCATCTTCATAGCTTCAAGAATGCAGAGAACATCGCCCTTCTTAACTTCGTCACCAACGGAAACATTAACCTTGAGAATGTTGCCGGGCATCGGAGCTTTGATTACGACAGAACCTGTTGCTCCAGAAGCAGCAGGTTTTGCTGCAGGTGCAGCGGCGGGTGCCGGTGTGGGTGCGGGAGCAGCTTGAGCCGGTGCGGCTGCTGCAGGAGCTGATACAGGGGCAGCAGCAGGAGCAGATCCTGCTTCTTCAACTAATACTTCATATGTCACGCCATTAACTGTGACGTTATACTTTTTCATTTATAGTTCCTCCGAACATTAATTTAAAATGAAGTGTTTTCTTTCACATCTTATTATAATTATCTACCGCCCCAGGGGGACGCTTTTCCGGAGCGCTTGAATGAAACGACCCTCAGGCTTCCGCGGGGAAGTCCCTCAGATTCGGCATATGCCTCAATAGCAGCGGTAATCACGGCAATAAGCTCAGCGTCGTTTGATTGTGCCGGTGATGCGGCGGTAGCCTGATTTGCTGCCTTAGGCGGGAATGCCGGGGGTTCGTATTTCGCACCGGCTATCGAAACAGGCGTATCATCGTCTGTGTTTTTACTTGGTCTATAAAAGATAAGTTTAAAGAAATAAAGTAACAGCCAAAGAATGGCCAGCACTAAGAAAACTGTTGCAAGACCAAGGACGGTAACTTTTAAACCTTCGAGCAATCTGTCGCCGATCGGGGCGTCGTTGCTCATTGTTTTCTCAAATGCATCCTTGGTTGTAAGTGCTGCGTAATAAATACGGTTCATTTAACACAAGACCTCCTTTAAAGCGGGAGGTTGGAGCGGCGCTTTGTGGGCATGCTGGCGTCCTTCATCGATAACATCTCAAGCGATGCAGCGATGCGGGCAAGCAGCTCATCAGACGGGATAACGTCGTCTATCTCACCCTTCATAGCAGCCTCGGTAGCGTTTCCGTATGTCTCATCCCACTCCGCTTCAAGCTCTTTGCGGCGAACGTCAGGATCTTTAGCACCGGCAAATTTGTCGTCCCAGAGGAAAGCTACGGCAGACTGTGCGCTCATTGCTCCAATCTTTGCAGTATCAAGCGCGAATGTCACATCCGCACCAATAGCTTTGCTGCCGAGAACAGTATATGCAGCACCATAAGCGCGGCCTGTCACGACAGTGACGAGCGGACACTCTGCCTCGGCATAAGCAGATGCAAGACGTGCAATAGCAGCGGCATATGGATAAGCGCTGTCATTATCTGTGTCAAGTCCTGCGCTGTCAACTAATGTGACAACTGGTATATTGAAAGCATCGCAGAATGTAACGAAACGAGCGGCTTTAATGGCAGCGTCGCTTGTCAGTGCGCCATCTTTGACGGCAGGGTTTGTTGCTACTATACCCGAAACAATGCTGCCTACAGGTGCGATGGCGCATATGATTTCAGGGGCTATATCTGCGTAAAGTTCATGGTATGTGTTCTTTGTTATGGCTGATAAAACGGCGTGGGCGTCATAACCTTCATTCTCAATGACGGAAACATCAACGAGAACGGACGGGTCACGAGCGCCGTCAATACGTACGGTTCCGACAGCGTTATTATCGGGAAGAATAGAGAGAAGAGCCTTAGCTTCAATTATTGCGCTGATTTCGTCCTTAACAGAAACAGATACGACCGACAAATCGGATTTTTCCGATGTTGCGTTTGTATATATTTTACCGTTTTGTTCGGATAAAATCACAATGTCAAACATGGAGGCGATAGCGGCACAGCTGCCAGCGCATGTCCCGGCTACAATTGCTATCTGCGGTATTACGCCGGAAGCCTTTGAAGCAGCCTTCATTATTTTGCCATAACCAGCGAGAGCTGACACGCCTTCAAGTATAAAAGCTCCGGAGCTGTCAAAAATTCCGACAATTGGTGCGCCATTTTTAATGGCCATTTCGTAAAGGGAGCAAATTTTCCGTGCATGAGCCTCTCCAATAGCGCCCTTGCTGCGGAAGTAATCCTGCGCGAAAGCGTAAACAAGCCTTCCGCTAACGGCTCCGTAGCCACATATGACGCCTTCGAAATCGTCAGAGTCGACAGCGGCTCCTGAATCAAATTCAGTAGCGCGTCGCTTTACGAGCGCCCCTATCTCGACAAAGGTTCCTTCGTCGAAAAGAGCACTGACGCGGCCTCTTGCCGTCAAGCGCTTGCCGGCAAGGGCAGCAGCTTCGGCCTTGGCGTCACGGTCGCGGAGCAGCTCACGTATCGCTGCGGTTGTCTTATTTTTTGCTCGTTTGATTGCGCCAACAACCGCATCGAAGTCTTTTTTCTGCATACATTTACCTCCAAGTTAAGTATCTAAAGGAAATTTTTTAGTTAAAATTTTAATATAAAAGCACCATTTTACCCCATTATACCTATTATACCACTATCGAAAATTATTGCAATACCCATACAATATACTAATTGATAATAAGCTATATAAACTTTTTTGGGGTTTATCATTATTTATAAACAAACACAAATAACAAGAAAGTGTTTACATACTTATCAAATTTATGTATAATGTCAGTCGTATACTTACTTATACGTAGATATATATTTCTTACCTATATATCCGCAATAAGGTGAGATTTCTGAATAAAAATATATATATGAAAAGGGTAATTAAAAAATGAGGATAATTGATTTTCACACACATTGCTTTCCACCTCACCTTGCACCGAAGGCACTCTCAAAACTCTGCGAACATATTCACAAAGAGCCTGAATACGACGGCACACCTCAGGGGCTTATTAAAAAAATGGACGCGTGCGGTATAGATAAATCTGTAGTCCTTAATATAGCAACAAACAGCCGTCAGGAGTCAAATGTGAACGCGTTTGCTTTGTCGCTTTTAGGGGATGAGTACGGCGGGCGGCTTATTCCGTTTGGCTCCGTCCATCCCGATAATCCTAATGTACGCGATACCATAAAAACGCTGATAGACGGCGGCATTAAGGGTATAAAAATTCACCCTGATTACACAGGCCACATGGTAGACTCGGACGAACTTAAACCGATTTTCGCCGCGTGCTGCGAATATGGTTTGCCGATTGTCATTCATGCGGGCTGGGACCCTGTGTCACCATCGCTTATACACGCGCCACCTGAGAAAACAGCAAAAGTTTTAGGTGAATTCCCCGGGCTGCGCCTTGTAGCAGCACATATGGGCGGCACACTTCTCTGGGAGGATGTGCTGAGGTATCTTGCGGGTAAAGACATATGGTTCGACACCTCCTTAGCATGCGAATACGGGCTTAACCCAGATCTCATCTGCTCAATAATTGATGCTCACCCGAAGGACAAAATACTTTTCGGAAGCGACGGACCGTGGTCGTGCCCCACAAAGGTAGCCGATTACATACGTTCGCTTGGGCTCGGGCAAAAGATGGAAGAGAACATTTTTTATAAAAATGCTGAAGCTCTCTTAGGTATAACAGCAGTATAGTTAAAAATTTAAGGTAGACAATAATAAACGACGTCCCTTGCCAATTCTGGCTCGGGACGTCAAATATTATTATGACAATACATCAGGGTTCATCAATATGATCCGTTAGCTCATGTTTAAGTCTCGACATTTCGTACGCTTCACGGTAATTCTCAGTTTTTATGCTGCATAGCTCAAGGTCGTCATATACCATATACCGGAGACCGCGCGGTGTATTGTCATCAAATTCGTCTTTTGCAAGACGTAGGATTTCCGCTGCTTTATTATATTCTCCTTTTGATATTTTAGCTCTTGCAGCTATGTGCAGCCAAAAGGATTCTTGTTTATTCAGCTCGGGGCTGTTTGCATAGCAGGTAGTACAGGAGAGCAAAAATAGATAAAAGTTTGATATAAGCGCTTTATATGACGGCGAAATATCGGGGGAGGGAACCTTGGTGTCGGAGTCAGATTTAACGTTCGCGAGCTGTAAAAGGCAAGTTACAATATTATAACCTGTATCAGTGATGTTGGATGTCGATTCGTAATGCTCCTTTGCACGCAACAGTGCCTCTTTTGCTTTTTTAAATTTCATATCTAAAAAGTTGCGGACAGCAATGTTCAGGTAGCACTGTGCGATTATGTTGCCGATTTCGCTTGGCGGAAATGACGAACCGACAGAAATACATCGCTCATACTCGCCATTATTATAAAGCGAAAAAAGCATATTTTCAATTTCTTTTGGAGCTCCGCCGTCATCTTCAAAAAAATATGCAGGTGAAACGTCAAGCCGCTCAGCTATATACAAAAGAGAACTGATCGACGGAAGCGCAGCTCCGTTTTCAATCCTGCTGAGCATATTGCGTGTGATTTTATCACCTGCAAGCTGTTTTTGTGTTAAACCGCGGCGTATGCGTAGTAAGCGGATTTTTTCGCCGATCATCATCACAAAGAACCGCCGTCCTTGTCATCATCGGCAATATTGTTAAGTGAGCGCAGGATGTCGTCTTTTTGGGATGATTCTTTTGTATCAGCATCCGATTTTATATCAAGAATGGATTTGTTGCGCAGTTGATTTTTCGCATCGTCAAGAATTGATATAAGCATCTTGCATGTTTCGCTGATATCGTCCGCGGTTTTTTCCAAAAGCGCGCGTGAACGGTTGCGCGCTTCGTTGACGATATCGTCCGCAACTGCGTTTGCGCGTAGTATTATCTCACCAATACGTCCGCTGATTTCATCATAAAGACGTAGTTTTTCGTTAATGTCAACGTCACTTTGCACCTCATCCGGTGAGCCAGGTAAAACTTTGCCTTGTTCAACGGAACTAATGCCGGCTGATGCGTCATTTTGCGCTTCCTGCATAGCTTTTATCAGCTCTTCCGCTTCATTCAAACGCTCAAGAAGCCTTGCAGCCTTCGCTTCTGCCTCGGCAAGCTTTGCCGACAGCTCCGCATTCTCCGCAGAAGCCTTTTCAAGCCGGTTTTCAAGTATTTCTATTTTTTTCTCATAATCGGCTTTCACTTTCGCGTGGGTTTTCGTCATTTGGGCGATATAATCTATTACGTCATTTTTATTGTATCCGTTGAGAGCTCCCCTGAAAACGACGGTGCTGTTACCTGGCATACGAAATCCTCCCCGTAATATATGGATGTATGCAAATATACGAATATAGTAAATTGTATTTACATACTATCATACGATACGCAATAAATCAATATTTTTTATATACATATCAATGTAATGAGCTGTAATTTGCGATTTTGTCGGAAAAGTATAAACTTACGCATAAGCTTTAATTAAATATAACCCAATCATGCTTACGTTGATTGAATTTTTAATAATAAACTTTTATTAAAAAATATTCGTTTAATATGAACAATTCACTATATGTTTTTTAGGCAACAATTCTCTTGATACACATAATTAACCATGATATCATTTATATATAAGGCAAGTATTGGATTTGTACGATACATTTATATATGTATCTGATACTACACCGACTGCCGGTTTATTTTATAAATAACCAAAAACGGTGCGTATCCGATACGGATACGCCATTTTTATCATAAAGGAGAATGCATCATGAAAAAGACGCTGATACTGTTATGTTTTATGGTAACCCTCCTCTTATGCTCTCTTACAATCGTTTCATGTGAAAATAGCGGTACAAAAGACACGGAAACAGAAACTGAAACCGAAGCCCCTATAATATTGACTGATGAGGAAAAAGAAGAGGTTCGTGCGAAACTGCGTTCAATATACGAAGTAAACACCGAGGGGGCATTTATATTAAATAACAATGTCGTATATCACTGCGGACCATCCGGTTTTTATAATAGCGTTCACGGTGATTACTATTATGGTAATTATCATGAAGACAAAAATGGCTATGCCTATGTCTCGTACTATAACATTTATGATAGAAAAGACATCACGGTTCTCTGTAATATCGAAGGGTGCAAACATAACAACATAATGTGCCCCGCTCATATTCCGACAGAGCAAAGCCGCTCTTCTCCTATAATAACAATTTTCCCTGAGTCAGGTAAAAATCCGGTAATATATATTATCGGGAAAATGCGCCAATCACTTTCATATGGTGGTATATCCGTTAATATAAGCATTGATTCTCAAGCAAAATATGCATTATTTGAATTTAACACCCAAACAGGCACGCGGCGCACCGTAGCCTCTCGCTTACCTTTTAGTGAATTGCAAAATGCTATCTATTATAACGGTATCCTTTATGGAACGTGTGTTTATATGTCTTCTGAAATCGATGATGAATCAAATGAAATAAAAACAATAATAAAAAGAATTGTATATTCCGTAGATGTCGCAACAGGAGAATGTAGGGAGTTTGAAAATGACTGCGGTACTACTATCGGAGGTGTATGGGAAGGAAAGTTATATCTTATAGATGATGATGGCAACATATATCGTTGCAATCCTGACTTCTCTGATGCTGAGACAATAACAAATGTCGGTAAAACAAACAATCTTAGGACATCTGAGGGTAAGAATATTTACTCTTTTCAATTCTTTTATTTATCAGAAGGCAGGCTGTACTACAGCCGGGACCCGCGGATTTATACGGATGAGACTGTAACAGACGGGATAGCAAGCAGTACATATCATAGTAAAGTGTATAAAATATACACAATTGATCTAACTGCCAACAATCTGACACCGACACTCATTGATGATGAGGTTTTACGATTCTACGTATACAACGACATGCTTTACTACACAACCTTTGATTATAAGTTTTACGGTTACTATACAACACCAGTAGGTAGTGTATGCATCGATTCCGACAACGGCGGAAATTTGTATAGGTATGATCCAAAGACGGGTAAAACTGATGTCATCCTACGTGACTGCGGCGGCGATATAAGTAGTATTGAAGAAATTACCGACGAATACATCACCTTTCACGGCATTTATTACGCAGGACTTGAGTCAGGGTATGAATACAAAGGTAATACTTGTCTCTCAATAATGAGATATAACTTTAAAGAAAATAACCTGACCATTATAAGGGATATTACATACTAACAAATTCAATAAAAAATAAAAGCGGTGTGGATGTAAAAAAGCTTTTGTGGATTTCTAAAATGCTAATGGAATAAACGATTACGGCTTCAGCTTTATGTATCGTACCGCTCATACAAGCGGTATTACAAAAGGAGGGGGATAAAATGAGAAAGCCGCATTGTTATAAAATCATAACTCTTCTGACAGCACTTATTTTCATTATTATCGCTATAACTTCCTGTACTGATAAAGGCACAGGCGATGGTGAAATTCCGAAAGACGGAGTTGTATACAAATCATCTACTAACAGCGGTGATTATATGTATGCGATGATAAATGATAAAGTTGTTTACTTTAATGTTTTTGATCCGGACAATAAATATTACGCATGCTCTAATCCCCTCTGCAAACATAATAACGACAAATGTCCTGCGTATTGTTATAGCTCTCAACACCTTCTAATAATTGACCCTGAAAAAAAACACTACCGCTTATATATTTGTTTGGTCGCAATGAAAGCACTATATATAAAGATGGTGTAAGTATAAAAATCCAAAAGCAAAACTCATGGTTATTAAAGAATTTGACATGAGCACTAATACCGGGCGAATTGTAACTGATGAGTTTACTTATAGGAGTACAATAAATCGATTGTATTACAACGGGGTTATTTATGTCACAGCAATTGATGGAGATGATATGGGACGTATAGTCTCTGTTAACGTCAAAACAGGTGAAATCCGTCAGCTTGACTATGAACTGTCCGCCGGTATTATTGGTATCTATGATGGGTATCTGTATTTCAATAATTATAAGAATATGTTACTTCGCTGTGATCTCAAGTTGACGAAGTACGAGGAAGTATACGACTGTAAATCCAGTTTTTTACGCAGAAATGCTATATCTCCGTTTGCAAAGATTGATGGTAATTACCTGTATTTTGAAAGCAATTGCCGTGAAGTTACCCGGGATTTGTATGTCAGTAACACAGCCATATCTGACATATATCGTCTTGACCTTAACAATATAGAGGAAGGAGCAAAATTAATTGTAGAGGGGGTTTTTAATTTTTACCCCTATGATGGTGATTTATATTATACGCACTGGGATTACAAAAATTACGGGCAGCTTGACACGACATCTGCAAGAATAGTCGTTTACACCACAACCGGCGGTACTTTGTATAAATACGATACAAAGACAAATACATCTACAGTCCTCATCGAAGATTGTGGTGCTGATTTTTATAATATATTAGAACTTAACGATAAATTTATAATTTTTGATGGTTTTCATTATGATGACATAGAAACCCTTGGTGACGACGAACTTTACTTGTTTGGATTTGGAATGTTGAATATGTATCGTTTTGACACAGGCAAATATGAAATTATCATTGAAACAATTATGGAAGATGTAGATATAAAATGATATTTATATGAAAAAAGCCCGCCTGACTTATGCATCTTTGGATTCCTTTCGCTATAACGCGGTTTTTGCTCTTTACTATTCTATAATACATAAAGCATTGATGATATTGGGAAAATATAGTGCCAAGCGGGATGTTTTGATATACTTTTTCGATGATTGTAAAATGCGGATTAATTGTTATTGAAAAAAAACACAGTGCGTGCTATAATTTCACAATACGATGATCT
>ENA-UPAD01000794-UPAD01000794.1-bioreactor-metagenome-genome-assembly--contig:-NODE-794-length-40126-cov-8.183075_pt1 | contig 40126 bp, 35 predicted proteins | sample MGYA00238179_ERZ772710 | MGnify/ENA primary metagenome ERZ772710 (study PRJEB29004, sample SAMN07631245) | bioreactor metagenome | isolation source: Switchgrass digestor | place: USA: Dartmouth...
AATTAACTATTACAACTTTTTGGTACTTGTACCAAGGGGAGGAGGGCTGCGCCCTGTTACCCATTATAAGTTCCATACAACATTTTTTAAAAAACTCATCTTTTGGTATTACTATTTCTTGTAGTTAAAATATTATATCAAATACCATTATCTAATATCTAAAACTAGTAAAAAATATAAAATTATTGAAGCTTAGATAAAAGTTAAAAGATATTTACTTTTAAGTTTTCAAAGTTACTTTTTTTTGTACAATCTCTTTTTTGGTTGAAAATATTTAATTTTTGTAGTATAATCCAGATGGTTTTTCATGTGGCTAATGATAGTCATCTGCCCACCATTTAAAAATAAAGTTTAAGCAAAAGGTGAAATAGAATTAAGACAAGATAATCAAATACGAAATTCTAAAAACACCAGATTTAGAAATGGATTTTATTTTAATGATTTATAAGTAGATTTACTAATGGTGTTAGTTGAATTTTTTTTGAATGTTTTTTTCACTCTTTCTAAATCATAACCACATGTTTTTTAAGGGTACCTTCTTCTGTTTTTTCAGGGCTTCTAAGTTTTTTTCTTATATACTTTTTAGTTTTTTATATATTTCTTCCTTAGTTAAGCCGTTGTTTGTGAAGATTATTAGTTATTAATGTATTTTAATAAATTATAAGTTTACCATTAATTAAATCAGAAAATCACGTATTAATTCATATGCCTTTTGATATTTAATAACCTGATGCAATCACTACTTTTTTGCAGTCAGACCAATTAAGGTTTATGACTTTTATTTGATAAAACTTGTACTGGGGGTAATAAAATGGTTGTAGAAGAACTTGAAAAACTTCTCGAAGAGAAAAAATATATAGAATTTAGAAGAAAAATTCAAGACATGCCACCACAAGATATAGCAGAATTATTAGAGGAGCTAGAGTCAACCCAGGCAATTATTGCTTTTAGGCTCCTCCCAAAAGAAAAGGCTGCGGATGTTTTTTCCTATCTTTCATCTGAATTACAAGCAGAAATATCTCTTGCAATCGACGATAAAAAACTCATGGAGATAATCGATGATTTGTTTTTTGATGATAAAATTGACTTTTTAGAAGAGATGCCAGCCAATGTTGTTAGTAGAATTTTAAAAAACTCAACAGAAGCAGAACGTAAGCTAATTAATCAATTTTTAAAGTATCCTCCAAACTCTGCTGGAAGCTTAATGACAATAGAATTTATAGATCTCAAAAAAGAACGCACTGTACAAGAAGCCTTGGATAAGATACGAAGAGAAGGTCAAGATGTTGAAATGGTCTATAACTGTTATGTAACGGATTCAAAAAGAAAGTTAGAAGGAATAGTTTCCTTGAAAGAGCTTGTCTTAGCACCTCCTGACGCAAAAGTTGAGGATATTATGCGTAAAGATATAATTTATGTTAACACGCATGACGATCAAGAAACTGTAGCCCAAATCTTTAGAAAGTACGACTTAATAGCAGTTCCAGTCGTAGATAGTGAAAAAAGATTAGTAGGGATAATTACTGTCGATGATATCTTAGATGCAATTGAAGAAGAAACTACAGAAGATATTCATCACATTGGAGGTATGTCACCCAGTGACAAACCATACATGTCCACTAGTCCTTTTACATTAGCTAGAAAAAGATTTTGGTGGCTGTTAATATTGATGATTTCTGGAACTATAAGTGCATACATTATAAGTAAATATGAAGCCACTCTTCAACAAGTAGTTGGATTAGTTGCTTTTATTCCTATTTTAATGGATACTGCGGGTAATGCAGGTTCTCAATCTTCTACAATGATAATAAGAAGTTTAACGTTAGGCGAAATTAAATACAAAGATATATTCAAAGTTATTTGGAAAGAAATACAGATAAGTGTAATCATTGTTATTGGATTAGCTACGGTTAACTTTTTAAAAATACACTTTTTGGAAGGCTATCCTGTAGAAATTGCATTTACTGTTTCTATAGCTTTAATGTCTGCGGTTTGTGTTGCTAATGTGATAGGTGGAGCGTTACCCATCATCGCACAATTGTTCCACATTGACCCAACTGTGATGGCTGGTCCACTAATTACAACTATAGCAGATGCAGTTTCATTAACTATTTACTTTGCTTTAGCAACTCATTTATTAAATATTCCAGTTTAGTAACTTCAAGTAATTTTAAATAAAAGCTGCTTGATTAATCAAGCAGCTTTTATTCATTATTACGAAAATCATTTATTTACTTCTTTAACTTTAAACCACCAATCGAAACCCTCTTGATCAGATGCTTTTCTTTCCATCGCATCTTTATAAGTTGAAGCAGGAGGAATTATTACTTTATCTCCTAATATAGAATTTTCTGGCCAATTTCCAGGAACAGCAACATGATATTTATCAGCAATTTGCAAGGCTTTTACCGCCCTAATAACTTCATTGATATTTCTTCCAACTTCTGATGGATAATATAAAATTAATCTGATTGTTCCCTCAGGATCTACTACAAACACAGCTCTAACTGTACTGGAACCTTTTTCAGGATCTACCATACCAAGCTTTGAGGCAACTCTTCCCATAGAATCTGCTATTACTGGAAATTTAATCTCAACTCCTATATTTTCTTCAATCCATTCTAACCATTTTATATGGGCATGTACTTGATCGATAGAAAGCCCCAATAACTCTGCGTTGATTTTCTTAAAGTCATCATATTTTTTAGCAAATTCAACAAATTCGGTAGTACATACTGGAGTAAAATCTCCAGGATGACTAAACAAAACCAACCATTTACCTTTGTAATCCTTAGGTAACTCTTTCTTGCCATCTGTAGTTACTACCACCATCTCAGGAAACTTCTCACCTATTAAAGGTATTTTTCCTTCCATTTTAGACACCTCCTTATAATTTTAGGCTTGTCTAAAAAGATTATAAGAAAAAAATTCATCATTGTCAAGTAAACTTTTATATTCTTTTTTTAACAAAAAATTACATGAGTCTTTAATATTGATCACCAAACAATAACTTGCAAAATTTCTAATGAAATAATAAAATAAGACGATAAGTACTATGAAAAAACATAAAAGCTGTTGTTCCGTTAATGTTTCATTAAATGTATTTTCACCATCCCTAATGAATCAGAGCTAATAATTGAAAGGAGGGGTTATAAATGGATATAAATAACATCAACCCTATAAATCAAAATTTATTAAAAAACATAAAAGAGACAAATACCAAAAGAGTACCTGAAAACAAGGACTTGCGTGTTCAAAATAAAGAAAGTGTTTATGGAATAACAGGAGAATCAAGGAAGTATATAGAATTATCAAATAAGATACCTGAAGTGAGAGAAGACCTTGTTGAAAAATTACGAGAATCTATAAAAAACGGATCTTATCAAATTGATATTGATAGAATCGTGAATAAAATGTTTGAATAGGGCGGTGATTTATATTTTTAATTTTACTATACTAGAACAGACTTTAGAAAGGGAAAATGAATGCATCATAGAATTGAGATTGTGTTTTCAAACACTCCGTGAAGATCTTACAAACAAAATGTCTGTTGAAGCGATTAATTCCATGTTATTAGAAATAGAAAAAAAAGCTCGTGCATTTCAAGAAATAGAACAGCTTAGATATGATCTAGTAAAGGAATGTTGTGTTGACAACAAAATAGAAAACAACCTAGAATCAGTTATTGATTTTTTGGCTAAAAAAAATGAAAATGTAGCTTTATCATTATCTCAATTAGTTAGTAATTTAAAAGACCTTGTTTATGAAGTTAACCTTTTAAATGAGCTTATTGCATTTCAATCCACTTTGAATGATTTTATATATAGAATTTTAAGTGGTAATTCGATATCCCGTCAAAAAACTTACGATAAATCTGGAAAAGATTTGGAATTAAACCTTCCTTCAAAAGAGTGGAGGGGTTAGTATGTGTGCGATGACTTTAAATGGAATGTTGAATACCGGTTTATTAGGATTATACACAAACAAAACTGCTATGAGCGTTGTTGCTCATAACCTTTCTAATGCCAATACCCCTGGATATTCTAGACAAACGCCTATAATTGTTACTAATCCTCCTATATATATGACTGGTTTAGGAAGTGCTGGAAGAACCGTCGCATATGGAACAGGATCGAACGTTTCTGATATAAGAAGAATAAGAGACGAGTTTTTAGATCTTCAATATAGAGAAACTACTTCAAGACTCAATTATTGGGATAATATATATTCTAACATTCATTATACTGAACAACTTCTGGGAGAACCTGGTGAGACAGGTATTAGGAATATGTATGATTCTTTTTGGGCCGCTATTGAAGAATTAAAAACCGATCCTTCAAACGAAGCTGCTAAGGCTCAAATCGTTTCACGAGCCGATGAACTTATCAACACAATGAAAGATTTTGATTATCGCTTAAGGGAGTTACAAAGCGATATTAATTCTGATATTAAACTTAAAACAAATCAAATTAATAGTTATCTAGTTCGTATATCTGACTTAAATAGAAAATTATTAACTTCAGGTGCATTAGGTACTTCTCCAAATGATCTATTAGATGAGAGAGATAGACTTTTGGATGAGTTATCCAAATTATCTGACATAAAAGTCAATTCTTTAGCTAACAATCAAATATCTATTACACTTGGAAATCAAATGGTCTTGAATGGAAGTTATTATCAAGAAATAAAGTTAGCAGTACTTCCCGGAACCCAGGATACTTATCAAACCTATATAGGAAATAACTTATTGGAATTTAGCGACGGAACGATGGCAGCCCTTTTTGAGTTAAGGGATGAAATTATACCTTCTTATCGCATGCAAATAGACGAATTTGGATTATTTTTAGTAGATTCTACAAACCTTATATATAAAGAAGGTTGGGATGCAACAGGTACAATAACAGGAGCCAACTTTTTTTCTGACTTAACAAGTAAAAAAGGCTTAGAAGATACAAGACTGTTTAGAATTGCAGGAATAAAAGATGTTTTTCACCCCAATACTATTCAATATGTTACTAGCCTTAAAAGTTACAATTCAAACCCAAACATAGACACAAATAATTTGTATTCTATTACAGGAGATAACAAATCACCTTCTAAATTCATGCTCATGCCTGATATAAAATACAACTCAGCCAGTAAGGCATTGTATTTAGATACGGCTGGAGATGACCTTAAAGATCAACTAATAATTGATTTTGGAGGTAACTTCTTAAAAGAATATGGTTTTGCAACTAAAGAAATTGGTGCGTATAAAATTTCTACAGATGATGTTGTAAGTGGTTCTATAGAATTTACAATAGATGATAATACTTATACAATTGATTTTAATGATAATACAGATCTTATTAATAACATCAACTCTGGCACTGGAGGCTATCTAAAGGCTGTTAAAGATAATGATTTTATATATATTGTTCCAACTAACAAAGTTCCTAACAACGACATTGATACGATTGTCTTAAATGACATAGAAGGCTCTCTTTCAGAAATGAATGCTCAAAAAATCACTCTTGATGCGTTGGATGTTTCAAAGCCAACATTAAACAATTTATTAGGTACCAATGAAAAAGTTGAAATGAGTATAAACGGTATAAAGATTGAAATAGATCCACTTAAAGATACAGCAAATGACCTTGTAGAAAAGATAAATGCTACCAATATGGGAGTTACAGCTTCAATTACCCCACATGGCAAGTTTGTTTTAAGAGCGGGTAACTTTGTTGATTTTGATCTAGCAAATGTTGTAATAAAAGGTAACGCAAATTTATTTGATGCTCTTGGGTTAATTGAAGATAGTTCAAACAATATAATAACAATTACATCTCCAGATCTTTCACCAGACAGAATAGAAAGTATGTTTTCAAAAGCAGATCTTTTGAGAATAGACAAAGAAATCGGTCTTATAAATCAAATTTCTGTTTCTCAAAATCTAATGAGTAATCCATCATTGCTAGCTATTGATCTTGGGATATTTGACGGAAATAATTACCAACCCATAGGTGCTGGTAGTGTTACTGTTTGGGATCAAATTACTCAATTAAGGTATTCTCCTATTTTAGACAATGGAAGACTTGGTTTTTCTGACTTTTTAGCTAATATGATTACAGAAATAGGAGTTAAAGGTGAAACTGCCCAAAAAATGAAACTTAACAGTGAATCACTAAATTCGCAAATAACAATAGAAAGAGAAAGGGTTATGGGCGTTTCTATTGATGAAGAGGTTACAAATCTGATAAAATATCAACAAGCATTTAATGCTTGTGCAAGGGTTATTACTGCTATTGATCAAATGTTAAGTACTGTAGTAAGTAGTATGGGCGTTGTTTAAAAATAGGGAGGAATTATTATGAGAATAACAGAAAATCTTTTATCAAAACAGACTCTTCAAGATATAAATGACATTTTAAGAAGATACACGGAACTGAATTCTCAATTGACTTCAGGGAAAAAATATAGATACCCTTCAGACAACGCAGCAGTAGTTTCTAAGGTATCTAATTTAGACAGCCGTTTAAGAGAAATTGAAAGATATACCTCAAATATTCAAACAGCAAAAAATTATGTAAATATGTATGATACCTCAATTCAAGAGATAAGTAGTATTTTTTATAGAATTAAAGAACTCGCTGTTAGCGGCGCTCACGGTACTCTTAGTGTAGAGGATCGAAATGCTATTACAGAAGAACTAGACAAGATTAACACCCATCTTGTAAGCATAGCAAACACTGAAATAGGAGGAAACTATATCTTTGGTGGAGCCCAAAATAATAAAAAGGTCGTAACAGATGATTTTGAGATAACTGTCCCACCTTCTGCCAATGTTAGAAACAAAATATCTTTAGCAGATCAAGAAATTGAATATGGAGTAACTGTTTACGATGTGTTTGTTACTGATAGTGGGGCCTCTGTTTTTGGAATTATAAATAGATTATCCAAAGCCATAGGCTCTGGGGACAATGATTCAATTCAAAAAGAATTGGGAAATATAGATGAAATACAAACAAAATCTTTAAATTCATTAGCAAAAGTGGGTTCTGTAGAAAGAATGTTCGAAATGACATTAAAGAGAATGGGCGATTTTGATAGTTTTACTACAGAATTCCTGTCCAAAGAATCTGATGCAGATCTTGCTGAAGTGATAATGCAATTATCTATGCAACAAACTATATTACAAGCCGCTTTAAAAGCTGCAAGTAGTATAATTCCACCTACTTTAGTGGATTTTATTTAAGGAGGTAATATTAAAATATGATAAAAGATTTTGACACCAAACTTGGAAGTGTTAAAATAGATAAAGAAAAGATAATTGAATTTGAATATGGTATCCCTGGATTTGAAAATCTCAGGAAGTTTGCTTTATTACAACCAGAATCATCATTCCCTATTATGTGGCTGGTTTCTTTAGAAGACAAACAAGTTGCGTTTCCTGTTATTTTGCCTCAACTGATAAGAAGCGACTACGAAATTATTTTACCCGAAGATATTTCAGAGTATCTGCAACTAGAAAAACCAGAAGATGCAGTGGTTATCAGTATATTAACGATACCTCAGAACAAAGAAGATATAACAATTAATTTAGCGGCACCTATCATAATTTCATTAAATAACAATAAAGGTATACAGCTCTTGATTGAAAACACAGAATATAAAATAAGGCATTACTTGAAGGATGAAATCGAAAGAAATAATCAGTTACTATCGGTTCAAAGAAATGGAGGATAAATGTGTTAATACTATCCAGGAAAATTGGAGAATCAATTATAATAAAAGTTGGATCAGACAACATAAAGATTACTATTTTGGAATCTAATAATGGTACTCTCAAACTTGGATTTGAAGCTCCTAATGATATAAAAATATATAGAAGTGAACTTTATGAAGAGATTGTTAACCAAAATATAGCATCTGTGATCGATGACGTTTCTGAGGCTGCTAATCTATTAAAGAAAGAAATACCAAACAATCTCTCTCCAAAATACAAAAATATAAATTTTAAATAAAATATGGCTGTTGCTTAACTCATCAGCCATATTTTTATATGTTAATTTTCCAAAAACAATTTTTAGCTGTTAACCATTTCATTTATTTCAATCTTGTCTTCTTCACTTATAAGCTTATCGATATCTAAAATAATGAGCATCCCTTCGTCTAATCTAGCAATTCCACTTATAAATTTAGCCCCTCTTAATCCCCCTATATTAGGCTTTTCTTCAATCAAACTAGAATTAATACTTCTAACATTTTTAACATCATCTACCATAATCCCTACTTTTTTATCTCCAATCTTAACTACTATAACTTTCGCATGGGACTTATTTTCAAAATCTGGGAGCTTGAATTTTTTACGCAAATTTATAATTGGCAAAACTTCTTCATCACGATAATTAATTATTCCTTCAAAATAATCGGAAGTATTAGGTAATTTTGTTGTATCTTCGTATTCAATTACTGCATCAACGTTCATTATATCTAATCCAAATTTTTCCTTGCCAAGTGTAAAAGTTACTATTTTTATCTCGCTTGACACTTTTAAACCCCCCTTCAAATTATTACATACAATTGCTATATACTTAATTATATCATAAACAATTTACAAAAATCATGAAGAGAAAAAAATAGCAAATTGTACAAAAATAGAAGTTAATTAGGATTATTTTAATTTAAACAGTTATATTTATCGTTAATGAGTATTAATTGGATTTTACAAAGTAATAAAATAGTTGTATAATTTAGTTGGTTGCATGCTGCAAGCAACAAACTAAATTTCCTCCACCTAGAACCTACACTTTCAAAAAAATGTACTTATCGTATTCTGAATTAAAGGATAAAATAATTAAAGGAGCTAGAGATAATGCAAGAAAATCTATTTTCAATTACAAAATATTTATGGTCTCACAAAAAAGCCACAATAAATCAAATTTCTGAAGACTTGACCCTAGACAAATCTACAGTATCTAGACATATTAGAAAACTCAAGCAATCAAACATAGTAGTAACTGAGGGTTCGTTAAAACCAGGCTCTCATGGTGGACGTAAAACTAATGTATACTCTTTTAATTACGATATTTTTCAAGTATTGGGCCTTGAAATTGAGCAAAACGGTATTGAAGGAGTCATCACAAATTTTAATGGAGATATTATTGACAAATTTGTTATTCATCAAAAAATTAACAAATCAAATTTAACAGAACTAATTATTAACATTGTAGAAGATAAAAAAAATTTTAATCTATACGCAATAGGAATATCTTTACCAGGTATTATCGACCCTATTAAAGGTAAGATTGTTTTCTCACAAGCCCTCGGAATAGAAAATTATTTACTAGTTAAGGAACTATCAAACAAAATATCCTTACCTATTCTCATAGACAACGATTCAAACATTGGTGCTGCATACTATAACTCAAAACTAAAAAATACTGCTAGAAATATTTTATACATATACACTTCTATACCATATGAACTTAAAGATCTTGTGGGAGTTGGTATTGGAATAATTATCGATAATCATTTGTACCATGGATCTAACAACTGTTCTGGTGAATATGAATTCAAATTTAATTTAGTAAAAGATAAAAAATATGAAACGGATTATTTTAACTTTTTAAAAAATTTTGATGAAGAAGAAGTTTTTGAGGCAGTTAAATCTTTTCTTGATAATTTATCAGAAAAGATTGGGTTATTGGGAAGTATTTTAGATCCAGATACAATAATTTACGATGGAAATATAAGATTTCTTCCTGAACTCGCTCTCAGTTATCTTCTAGAAGAAACAAGAAAAAAAATATTTATGAAAGATAAAAGAAAAATCAAATTTCTTAAAGAGAGTAAAGATGAATCCGTAAACGCAGTAGGAGCCGCTATTAACTTTATAACAAAGACTTTTGAGGAAGAAAGATACTTGAAGAAATTTTTTAAAAAATTACAGACAGTTTAGAGGAGGAAGACAAGTTGAACAAAAACGACTTAGGAAAGTTCTTTATACTAGGATTTCAACATGGAATAAAAAAACATCATATAGATTTAATTAAAGAAATTAAACCAGCTGGAATAATACTTTATCCATCTAACATGAGGTCGTTAAGCGATCTTCAATTAAGCATAGAAAGACTGCACGAAATCATTGATGACGGCGTTAGATTATTCATCTCGTCAGATCATGAGGGTGGACAGCTTGAAACTGTTCCGGGGATACTCCCTTCACCAGGTAATAAAGCTTTAGGTGCATCAAACGAACCACATTATGCATATATTTTTGGAGACTTTTTAGGAAACGAATTGCGTAAGATTGGTTTCAACATGTTATTTGCGCCTGTATTAGATGTGAGAGCTAATAAATCTAGTCCAGTAGTAGGTTTAAGATCTTTTTCGGATAATCCAAAAATAGTCGCTGAATATGGAGTCAATTTTTTAAAGGGATTAAACAATCACATAATAGGAACTTGTAAACATTTTCCTGGGCACGGAAAGGCGATGCAAGATTCACATCATGAAATACCAATAATACCAAATTTGGATGAAAATGATCTTTACCCATTTATGAAAGCTATAGAAGCTGGAGCAGAAGCTATAATGACTGCGCATATTATTTACCCACAATATGATGACAATATCATTGCAACTCTATCAAAAACAATCTTAAAAAATCTGCTCAGAGAAAAGATGGGCTATCAAGGACTAATCATAACTGATGCACTTGAAATGAAGGCTATTCATGATAATTATTCTCCTCGAGAAATTGTATCAAAATTCTTTAACGCAACTGGGGATTTATTGCTTGTTGGGGATTGTGATGCTAATTTTGAACCTCTCTACAAAGAGTTAATCTCGTTGTACTCAAATGGAGAAATTGACAAACAATTATTAGAAAATAGTTTTAACAGGATTACTTCTCTTCAAAACCAATTTGTAGAACCAAATTATGAAGCAAGATTTTTAACAGAAATTTCAAAAAAAGCTATTAAGACTAATATAAACGAAAAATTGAATTTTTCAGAAATCACCTTCCTTGTTCCACAAGGAGACCCACTTTCTCCATCAGATACCAGTAACAAAGACTACTATGAATATACAGATTTGATAAGGAATTTATTTGAAAATCCTCAGATAACTACCTTTAATTTTGAAAATGGAAAAATAAATGGTTCTTTAGAAAAAACAGAGCTCATAGTGTCTTTTGTTGTAGACTCTTTTCTATTTGAAAAACAATTAAAAATGCAAAAAGAGATAAAAGAATATGCAAATCAAGTTATATACATTATTTTGAGGGATGAGAGGGATCTTCAAAACTACAAAACAGAAAAATATGTTCTAACAAACTCAACAAAAGCCGTATCAGTATATTATGCATTAAAGACGATATTTGATATCTAAACACTTCTGAAAAATAAATAAAAGAGGAGGTGAGATAGTAACAAACGTGTACTGGTTTTAGTTACACATTTCATCTAACTCACAAAAGGAGGAGGTTTTAAGTATGAGTAAAAAGGTATTATTAGTGTTTATGCTTGTTGGATTAACACTTTTATCGTTTGGAAAAACCAAGATATCTGTTTGGCAGTTCATGATGGATGATAACCTATCCCAACAAGTTAAGGCAGATTTTGAAAAAGCAAATCCTGATATTGAATTAGAGATTGTACAGCTTTCATGGGCTACAGGATTTGACAGAATAGTAACATCTATTGCTGCTGGAACAGCGCCTGATGTAATTGAACTAGGTAACACTTGGCTAGCAACATTTGCATCTCAAGGTGTATTAAGACCTGTTGACGATTTAGTTGGAAAAGCAAAAGATGATTACGTTGCATGGAATTTCGTTGAGTATCAGGATAAATATTGGGGATTTCCATGGCTACTTGCTCCAAGATGTATGTACTACAATTTAGAATTACTTGAAAAAGCAGGTTTAGATCCAGACAATCCTCCAAAAACCTGGATGGAGCTTTTAAATGCTTCTGCTAAGATCCATGCACTTGGTCCAGATATTTATGGTGTAGGACTTTGTGTTGGGGAATTATATAGTCCATATCAAGAATGGTTCTTACCAGCTGTATGGGGTAATTTTGGACATTTTGTATCTCCAGATTTGAAAAAAGCAACCTTAAATTCTGACCCAGTCATCGAAGCTGCATACTATTACAGAAGTTTAAAAGATTACGCACTACTAGGAAAAGAATCTGAATTGGCAGAAGCTTTTGGAAAAGGAAAATTAGGTTTCTTCTTTGCGGGTCCTGCATATATCAATAATACACAAAGAGATTATCCTGAAACTATTTTTGACGTAGCCTTTATTCCAAAACCAAGAGAAAATTACGGTTATCATGCTTCCTTTGCAGGCGGAGAAGTGTTAGGTATTTCCTCACAATGCAAGAACATTGACGAAGCATGGAGAGTTGTTGAATATCTATTAGGTGAAAAAGTTGCTATGCAAATAACCCGAACCACGGGCGAGGTTTTCCCGACAAAAGTAGGAATCGAAAAAGACCCATGGTTCGAGAGTCATCCACTACACAGAACATTCTTGGAACAGAATCAATATGCTGTACCATTTCCACCATTAGCTGAAGCTAACAAGATTGAACAACTATTTACCAACATCGTTGAAGAAATATTACTCACAAATACACCTATTGAAAATATTTTACAAAAATACAACGAACAAATTCAATCATTACTGTAACAAGTTAGTTATTGAAAGTGAATTGTGGGCAGAGGTTATCCTCTGCCTTTCTATAAAATCAAATCCAAAATTTGATTATATAGACTAAAAAATGTGAAAAGGAGAAGCTGTCTATAATGAAAACAAAACGAAAGTACAATTTGATAACTCTTGCTTTCCTGCTTCCTTGGATCATAACTTTTATAATATTTTCCGCTTATCCAATTATTTTTTCGATTGGGATAAGTTTTACAGATTATTCCGGGTTAAACCCGGCGATGAACTTTGTTGGTTTAAAAAATTATACTGCGTTATTTAAAGACGAAATATTCTTAAAAGCTATGAAAAACACATTGATATTTGTCGTTGGAACAATTCCATTTACAACAATTATATCAATTCTCCTTGCTGTTTTAATCAACAGTAAAATGGTTAAATGTAAAGGTTTATTTAAAGCAGGTTTCTTCTTGCCATCTGTAATGTCTATGGTTGTTATATCAACAATTTGGCGGTATATTTATAGTGCAGACGGAATTCTTAACTATATGCTAAGGATCTTTGGTATTGAAAAAAATACTGGTTGGCTTGCTTCACCAGACACCGCTCTATTAGCTATTATGATAATGGACATCTGGGCGGCTATTGGGTATTATACCATAATTTTCTTGTCGGGTCTACAAAGTATACCAGAAGAATTATATGAATCTGCTGCAATTGATGGAGCATCTAGTACTGATGCATTTTTTAAGATAACACTTCCATTAGTAAAACCTACTTTATTTTTTGTAATAGCAATAAATACTATTCGTTCTTTTCAAATCTTTGCGGAAATTTTTACAATGACTGGTGGAGGCCCTTTAAATTCTACTCAAACTATTGTTCACTACCTTTATATCACAGGTTTTAGACAATTTAAAATGGGGTATGCCTCAGCTATGGCTTATATATTAGTAATTATCATTTTAATTATTACCTTGATTCAGCAAAGGGCCCTGAGGAGTGAATATTGATGAATATTAAAAAAACCGTATTATTAATTATTTCTTTTTGTTTGCTAATAATATTTCTTTTCCCTTTAGTAATAATGATTTATACATCCTTTATTCCCCAGGGAAATATGACAAATATTGTAAAAGATTATTATTTAAATGACTTTGAAGCAGGTTATATGAGCGTTATAAAAAGAACTATTGCACCACTAGGAAATACCGATTATTTATTAGCAAAAGAGTCTCCTACCTCAACTCAATCTTTGAAAATCGAGTCGACAAGCGAAAGAAATCCTGGTATAAAAATGATAGGAGCTACCAGAGATTTACGAAAAATAAAAACCTTGAACTTTTGGTTGAAGGTAGAAACTCCAGATATCAATAAAGGATATGTTAGATTTGAAGATGTTAATGGGTTATTTCAAGATATTCCTTTTACTTTAGAAAAAAATGGTCAATGGCAAGAAATAAAAATAGACAAAAAAGAACTTGATCAGGATAAATTAAACTTAAAGTTTGTTACTGGAATCTCTGTCGTACTAAATAATGAAAAAGAAGTATCTAACGTTGCTTTTCTAATAGACGATATAAAGGTATATAATCAATATCCAACCTTGATGAATTATGTTATCGTATGGACAGAAGATATGTTTGGAAGGTATATCATCAATAGCGTTATTATTTCAGTCGTTGTAGTCCTTGCTAATCTCTTATTCTCTTCAATGGTTGCATATGCATTTGCAAGAAGAGAATTTAAAGGTAAAAACTTTTTATTTGGACTAATACTTGCTACAATGATGATTCCATTTCAAGTAACTACCATTCCTATTTTTATATTGATGAAAAACTTAAACTTTTTAGATACTTATTGGGCATTAATACTTCCTCAATTAGTAACACCTTTTGGTATTTTTATTTTAAAACAATACATCGAGCAACTTCCACTTGAGATTGAACAGGCAGCTGTAGTAGATGGAGCTGGACCATTTGCAGTCTTTTTTAAGATAGTGATGCCGCTTTCTTCGCCAGCATTAGCTGTAATGGGAATAAACACGTTTATAACAACATGGAACGACCTTTTTATGCCTTTGATATTAACTTCTTCTCGTGAAATGAGAACGGCTCAAGTTGGTTTAGCATTATATCAACAATTAACGCAATTACAATGGCCCTACCTTATGTCTGCTACGACTATTGTTGGTTTACCAATAATGATAGCATTTTTAATTTTCCAAAAACAAATCATATCCGGTATTACTGCCGGAAGTGTGAAGGGGTAGGAAAAAATGAAAAAAATATGGATTATTTTAATGGTGTTAGCAGTAAGTTTATTAAGCTTTTCTGAGAATCTTAGCAATACAAAGGAGAACATAACATTGGAAGACAAAGATTACAAAATCATTGCGTACTTGCCCTGTTGGGTGGGAAAAGATTGGACTGCGGAAGATATTCAAGGAGACAAGTTAACCCACTTATATTTAGCTTTTGCCCGAATTAACAACGAATTTAAAATATCAAACCACGATGTAAGAATACCTGGAGTCCCAGATACTGTATCTTCTCAAACTATTATTGATAGTATCTGGGAAGAGGTAAGAAGGGTACAGAAAAAGTATCCTGATTTAAAAATAATTGTTGCTGTTGGAGGTTGGGGAGCTGACGGATTTTCAGATATGGCGGCAACCAAAGCTACACGTGAAATTTTTGTTGACAGCGTCGTAGAATATCTAAAAAAATATAATTTAGATGGCATAGATATTGATTGGGAATATCCTGTAGATGGTGGAGGAGGAACAATAGAAGCTCGAAAGGAAGATAAAGAAAATTTTACAGAAGTCATTAAACTACTTAGAAAAAAATTAGGAGAAGATAAGGAAATCTCGTTCTGTACCAATGTCTCTGGATGGTTTTTAGATGTAATAGAATGGGAAGAAGTTGTACCATTAGTAAATTCAATTAATGTTATGGGATATGATTATCAGGGACCATGGAGCGAAAATACTGCTCACCATTCAAATCTATATATAAACCCTCAAGATCCTGTCGCTCATTGGGGATTATCTTCTGACGCAGCAATTAAAAGATTTATTAATAGAGGTATACCTGCTGAAAAGTTAGTTTTGGGATTCCCAGCTTATGGAAGAGAATTCCACGGTGCACAACCCGGTGAAAATGGCGACGGATTATTTCAAAAATATCAAGATACTATATGGCCAGGTGGCTCCATTCCATACACTATCCTCAAACAATATTATGTAAATAAGAATAATTTCAAAAGATTCTGGGATGATGATGCAAAAGTTCCTTATTTATATGATGGAGAAACATTTATAACCTATGAAGACCCACAATCAGTAGCTGAAAAAGCTAGGTACGTTAAAGAAATGGATTTAGGTGGAATAATGTATTGGGAATACGTAGATGATATAGAAAACGATCTTTTAAACTCTGCTTATGAAACTCTGAAGAAGTAACATTTTCTTAATATTATATTATTCCTGCTTTTGGCTTCCTTTTAAGGAAGCCAATTTTTTATTTTAATGATTATTTTAATTAATAATTTATCTTTTATAATTTTGAAATAATGATATGGTAATATTGTGAAAAAATTAGCGCAGATTTTTTTACAAAAAGGAGAATATAATATGCCTGATATGCTTGTAAAACTTTACGAATTACCGTATGATAAAACACTTTTTGACAACCTTGAAAAAGAGAATATCTCTGTGAGAAGGGCTAAAGCACCTGAAAAAAACTATGTTGTTGGATGGATTCAAGAAAAATTTGGAGATTATTGGGCAAGCGAAAGTGATATTGCATTTTCACGTTCACCTATAAGTTGTTTTATTGCCATAGATACAGCTAAAAATCAAATTGTAGGTTTTGCTTGTTATGATACTACTTGTAAAGATTTTTTTGGGCCTATGGGGGTAGATGAAAATTACAGGGGAAAAGACATAGGAAAAGCCCTTCTACTAATAAGCTTAAAAGGGATGTGGGATATTGGTTATGCATATGCAATAATTGGAAGTGCTGGACCAGTAAAATTTTATGAAAAGGTTGTAAATGCAATTCCCATAGAAAACTCAGTTCCTGGGATATATAAAGGTATTTTTAGAAAAAATAATCCTTAAAGTTAAAAGTAGTATTTAAAACATTAAATTTTATTAAGTTGAGGGGTGCTAATCGATATGAAAACATTAAGAACAAAGATGCTCGTTTTGATTTTAGTACCAATTATAGCCCTATTAGTAATTCTAGCTTCGGTACTATACGTGCAGATCAACTCAGTTGTAAGTCAGGAAGTTACTAATTTAACCATTGAAATTGAAAAAATAGGAACAAAAACTGTGGACGAATGGCTTAAAGGATTGTTAAAAGAGGTTCAACTTTTGGCAGACACAAATGCAGTAAAAACAGCTTTTCAAACCAAAGACTGGACTTCATTAATGGAAGAATACCTTCCACCCAGACTCAAAGAAAGGCCAGATTATGAAATGTTTTTTATTGCCTACTCAGATGGAACCAGTCCCAATACCCTTGGGTCTGTTTCAAATTTAGCAGACAGACAATATTTCATAGATATCATGAAAAATAACAAAAAGTATTCTATAAGTGATGTCTTAGTCTCAAAAGCTTCAGGGAAGAACGTTTTTGTGATTACTGTTCCAGTAAAAGATAATAATAAGAATATCGGTGTCTTTGGAGCTACGGTACTTCTTGATACACTAACAAACTTTGTTTCAGATATAGATATTGGAAAATCTGGATATGCCTTTATTGTAGATTCAACAGGTATGGTTATAGCTCATCCGGATAAATCCATTGTAATGAATTTAAATCTCCTTCAATCATCAAAAGACAACTATCAAGATCTTGACAAAATAGGTAAAAAAATGATATCTAAAGAATCAGGTTATGGACAATATAAAGAACCTACAGGAGAAATTAAAAATGTATTCTTTTCACCTATACCCTCAACAACAGGATGGTCCTTTGCAGCAATTATTGCTGAAAAAGATTTAAAATCTTCAGTTAACAAATTATTAGGACAAATTCTTATAGTAATCGCTATAATAATTGCTTTTGCTATTGGAATTATATTTTTCCTGAGTATAAGTATCTCAAAACCTATCAGTCAACTGGCTCAATCTGCACAAGAGTTTGGCCAAGGAGATTTAACTGTTAAGTTTGAGGCAAAAGGAAAAGATGAAGTAGTAACTATGGCTAAAGCCTTACAACAAATGGGAGATAATTTAAGAAACTCATTTACCCAGATAGTTAGTTACTCAGAACAAGTAGATACAACTGCTCAAGAATTGGCAAGTTCTGCAGAAGAAATGAGCGCTACTAGCGAAGAACTCTCTGCACAGATGGAAAATGTAAATAAAAACGTTCAAAACGTTTCTGCTTCTATAGAAGAAGCTACATCTGGCATACAAGAAGTGGCATCCAGTGCGCAAAATGTTTCAAGATCTGCTCAAGAACTAACCGAAAAAGCAAGTCGTGTAAAAGAAGCTGCGGATCGGGGTAACTTGGCTGTTAACAATATTGTTAATATGATCGAACAAACCAAGGCAAGCGCAGGAAAAACTGAAAAGGTTGTTCTTGAATTATCAAATAACGCTAAAAATATCTGGTCTATTGTTGAAACAATTAACTCAATTGCAGAACAAACAAATCTATTAGCTCTAAATGCAGCAATTGAGGCTGCAAGAGCTGGAGAAGCTGGAAAGGGATTTGCAGTTGTCGCTGATGAAATAAGAAAACTTGCAGAAGATAGCAAAAAGGCCACAGATAAAATTGCTTCCATATTAAATCAAGTACAAAGCGGTACAGAAAAAGCCAGATCAGAAACGATTGATGCATCTAAACAAGTAGAAAAAACTGTTGAACAGTCGTCTATTATCAAAAACGAAATATTTAATATATTAAAAGAAGTAAATGAAATAAGCAGTATGATTGAAAGTTTGGCAGCTGGTTCTGAAGAAATGAGTGCTGCAGCAGAAGAAATGAGTAGTGCTATGGATTCAGCAGCCAAATCTGTAACAGAAATAGCTCAACAGGTAGAAGAGATGACCTCAGCGGTTAGACAACAAGCTAATGCGACATTGCAAGTAAGTAGTGCAAGCGAAGAACTTTCTCAGATTGCAGATAAATTAGTTCATCAAGTGAAAAAGTTTAAAATATAATTAGTTTCAAATCTAAAAAGCAGGCGTTACGCCTGCTTTTTTAATTATTACTAAAATAGTAAATATTAACAAATATCATCAATTTAACAACAATTATATGTTAAAATATACTCAAGATACCTTAATTTAGTTATTATTATGAAATGGGGAGAAAAAATGAAAAATAACATTTGTCTAGTAGCAGATTCTGGTGGATACCTTCCAAAAGAAATATTAACGAAATATGATATTTCTATTGTACCTTTTTATATAACCCTAGATGGTAAAAAATATCTAGTTCAAGGAAAAGACATAACCGATGAAGAACTTTACAAAAAAATGCATTCAGACCCTAACTTATTGCCAAAAACTTCTGCACCAAATCCAGAAGATTGGTATAATGTTCTTTCTGAAAAAGTCAAAAAAGGATACAATAATATCTTAATAACCACAATGTCAAGTGATTTATCAGCAAGCTTTAACAACGCTAATCTAGCAAAAGATTTATTCTTAAAAGATTATCCAAATTGCAACGTTAAACTTTTTGATACAAGGACGTGTACCTGTGGTCAATCTGCAATGGAAATAAAGTTGGCACAGCTTATTGAAAAAGGTAAGCACACACTTGAACAACTATACGATACCGCAAAAGATCTTATTTCTAAAACACATACATTATTCAGTGTAAAAACGTTAAAATATATGGAAGCAGGAGGAAGAATTGGTGAAGCGGCAAAGTTTCTAGGTATACTGCTAAAAATTAATCCTATAAGTGAATTCGTAAATGGGGTAGTTAAACCCATTAAAATATCTCGTACACGAAAAAAAGCTTTGGATTCTATGGTAGACATTGCCGTTGAAAGGATCAAAGATCCAACAAAGACAATTATTTGCACACGAAGTGCTTTATTTGAAGAAGATCAAGAATACCTTATCACAAAATTAAAAGAAAAGTTAAATTACAAAGGTAAAATATATTCTGGAGTTCTAGAGTCTGTAATTGGCGCTCATTCGGGTCCAGGAGCTATTGGTATTGGGTTTGTAACAGAATAAAATAAACATTAAATCTTAATTTGAGATTTTGAATTTATAACAGGTTCAGAGCGGAGCCCTTCCCGCTACCTTGGTACAAGTACCAAAAAATTGTAATTGTTAATTACTGTTTTTGAATTTAAAAGGGTTCAGGGCGGAGCCCTTCCCGCTACCTTGGTACAAGTGCCAAAAAGTTGTAATTGTTAATTACTGTTTTTGAATTTATAACGGGTTCAGGGCAGAGCCCTTCCCACTACCTTGGTGCAAGTACCAAAAAGTTGTAATTGTTAATTACTGTTTTTGAATTTATAACGGGTCCAGGGCGGAGCCCTTCCCGCTACCTTGGTACAAGTACCAAAAAAGTTAAAAAAATCAAGATTTTCTGAAAATATCAATTCTAAAACATACATATAATAAGAATATGAAATTTTTAAAGTGAGTAAATACTTTATTATGAAAGGAGGAAGGTGTTTAAAAACACCGTCTTTTTGAATATACTGGAATTTAAAGAAGAAGTAGAAAAGAAATTACAAGAATTAGAAATTAAATTAAGTGATCCGAATATAACTAGCGATCTAGAAAAACTTAAAGAGCTAGGTCAAGAACACGCTAGATTTTCTGAATTAAATGAACTGTTTAACAATTATGAATCTACCCTCGAAGATATAGATGCGCTACATGAAATGTATAATGCTGGAGATGTGCCAGAAGAAGAATATTTATCTCTTTTAAATGAGTTAGAAACAAAAAAAGAAACGCTTGAAAAGAATATTACTGAACGATTAGTACCTCCTGATGAATACGATGAGAGAAATATTATAATGGAGATACGTGCTGGAACTGGAGGAGATGAGGCTGCACTTTTTGCTGCTGATCTAATGAGAATGTATTTAAGATATGCAGAAAGAAAAAATTGGAAACATGAGATATTGGATATTAACGAAAATGAACTCGGAGGAATAAAAACTGCAATCTTAAGAATCAATGGAAAGGGTGTATATAGAAGATTAAAATACGAAAGCGGTGTTCATAGAGTACAAAGAGTTCCGCAAACTGAAGCTTCAGGAAGAATACATACCTCTACAGCTACAGTTGCTGTGCTTCCTGAACCAACAGACATAGATGTTCACATAAGTGAGGATGAACTTAAGATAGATACATATAGAGCAAGCGGCGCAGGCGGACAACATGTAAACAAAACTGACTCTGCGGTTAGAATAACTCATCTTCCAACAGGAATAGTCGTTACCTGCCAAAAAGAAAGATCTCAACATCAGAATAAAGAAAAAGCCTTAAACATTTTAAAGGCAAAATTATTTGAAATTAAACTTCAAGAGCAACAATCGAAAATAATTAAAGAAAGAAAATCTCAAATTGGCACTGCAGAAAGAAGTGAAAAGATTAGAACATATAATTTTCCACAAAACAGGGTAACAGATCATAGGATACAATATACTACTTATAGAATAAATGAGATACTAGATGGAGATTTAGATGAAATCATCGATAAACTTATAGAATACGATCTAAAAGAAAAAATTGAAACTCTTACAATATAAAATATGAAATAAGAGGTGGTCTAATGATTAAGATAACCTTTCCGGATGGTTCGACGAAAGAATATGAAGAGGGTGTTTCACCGGCTGATATTGCAAAAGATATATCCCAAAGATTATACAAGAATTCCATTGCCGCAGAAGTTAACGGACAACTGGTTGACTTAAACTATTCCATAACTCAAGATGCTACAGTCAAATTAATTACGCTAGAGGACGATAAAGCTCCTAATATTTATAGACATACCATGTCGCATATTATGGCGCAAGCTGTTATTCATGTTTTTGGTAAAGAAAAAGTTAAGCTTGCTATAGGCCCTGTCATAGAAGATGGTTTTTACTATGATTTTGATATAGAAGGATACAACATATCAGAAGAAGATTTCCCAAAAATCGAAGAAGAAATGAAAAAAATAATTGATCAAGATATAACAATAATCAGAAAAGAAATATCAAAAGCTCAAGCTAAAGAAATATTTAAAGATCAACCATATAAGCTTGAGCTACTAGATGATATAGACGATGATGAAGTATCGGTATATATTCAAGGTGATTTTATAGATTTGTGTAGAGGACCACATCTCCCTTCTACTGGATATGTTAAACATTTTAAACTGTTATCAGTTTCGGGGGCTTACTGGCGTGGTGATGAAAAAAATAAAATGTTACAACGAATATATGGAACTGCTTTTGCAAAAAAGAAAGATCTCGATGATTATCTAAATATGTTAGAAGAGGCTAAAAGACGAGATCATAGAAAATTAGGACCTCAACTAAATCTATTTATGCTCCAACCAGAAATGGCTCCAGGGATGCCCTTTATCTTGCCAAATGGGAAAATTATTCTAAATGAATTAATGAATTACTCAAGACAAGTTCACAAACGGTACGGTTACAGTGAAGTAGAAACTCCACAAATCATGAATATAAAACTTTGGCATCAGTCTGGACACTGGGATCATTACAAAGAAAATATGTTTTTCACTGAAAAAGAGGACATGCCCATGGCGGTAAAACCCATGAACTGTCCAGGACACATATTAATCTATAAAAACAGTTTTGTAAGTTATAAAGATTTACCTATAAGAATGTTTGAATTTGGGAAAGTACATCGTTATGAAAGAAGCGGTACACTTCATGGACTTTTTAGAGTAAGAGCTTTTACTCAAGACGACGCACACATCTTTTGCACTAAATCTCAAATGGAACAAGAAATAATAAAAGTAATCGAATTGACTAATGAAATATATTCAACGTTTGGATTCAATTATGAGGCAATATTAAGTACTATGCCCGATGATCATATGGGAGACATTGAAACATGGGAGAGAGCTACTCAAGCACTAAAATTAGCCTTAGAAAAGTCACAGATAAAATATAAAATTGCCGAAGGTGATGGCGCTTTTTATGGACCTAAGATTGATTTTCATGTAACAGATTCTATAGGAAGAAAATGGCAATGTACTACCATACAGCTAGATTTCCAGATGCCTGAAAGATTTGAAATGGTATATGCGAATGAAAAAGGTGAATATGAAAGACCTGTAATGATTCACAGAGCAATATTCGGATCGCTTGAAAGATTTTTTGGGATTCTAATAGAAAACTTTGCAGGAGAATTCCCAACTTGGCTTGCTCCTATACAGGTATCAGTTGTTCCGGTTTCAGAAAAATTCAACGAAAAGGCTAAAGAATTTGCAAGACAACTCGAAAAAGAAAACATTAGAACATTTGTCAATGATTCTGACTCCACAGTAAGTTATAAAATAAGGAATGAACAAATGAAAAAAATCCCATATATGATCGTTTTTGGTGAGAAAGAAATGAATTCTAATACGATTAATGTCCGAACAATTAAAGGAAATACTGCAGAAAATATTTCAAGAGATCTTTTCATCAATAAAATTAAAGAAGAAATATCAAGTAGAAGTTTAAATTTAAGTTTTTAAATAGAGAAACAATAAATGGAGCTGGTCTAACTAGCTCCATTTATTGTTTTATTCATCCGCAGAATCATTTTTTTTCAAAACGTCTTCATATTTACTGATAAAAGTTTCCAACACTTTTATTTCTTGCTTTACACTCTCAACTGCGTATTTTAAATACTCTAAACCCAAAGGTGTTATTGTATATACTTTCACAGGAGGACTCTTTGAAGTATCCCACTTAGGTATTATATATCCATAACTTTCTAATTCTGAAAGAATCCTATAGATTCTTCCCATTTGACCAGTTCCTTCTATTTTTTCAATTCCCATTTCATCCAACTTCGTTGCAATGTCATAACCATAAGTAGGTTCTTCTGCAATGATGAGAAGTATATAATTAGCTAAAAACCGGCCTTTACCTCTGCCTCTACCACCTTTTCCACGTCCACCTCTATGATTTGCGCACATTTGATAAACTCCTTATTCGTGACAACATTTTGAATCTTCTGTATAATCTTGATCTTTCAGTTCATTAGATTTAGCCATTTGAATTATTTTCTTTAAATTCCCCTCCACACCTCTTATTACCTTAATATTGTATTCCTCAAAAAAATTCAAAGCTTTCTTTCCGATATTTCTCACCACAATTAAATCAACATTTTTGTCATGTAAATATCTTGGAATATCTCCAAGAGAATGATCTTCAAATGGATTTTCTTCTATCTCAAATGTGTGAGTCTTATCATCTTTTAACTCTACAAATGCAAAATAAGGAGCACGACCAAAATGTTCACTGATCCTTGATTCTTCTTTGTTGTTTTCTATTACAGGAATAGCTATTTTCATTTTATCTCCTCCTACTTTTTTTAAAATTCTTGCAGTTTTTTTGATTTCAAAAAATCAATATTTTCTTTTACATTTCCAGCCGATGCTATATAAGCTTTTATGTTTCCAACTTTTAAAGCTTGTAGAGCGTTTTGACCTATATTTTTTGAAATTACAGCTTCTACATTTCTTACAGATAATTCGTTAACTATTTTTGTTCCTGCTCCATGCTCTTGCTGCATTTCATGAGAAATAAATTCATAAGAATCATCATTGGTATTATAAATTAAGAAATAAGCCGTCCGAGCAAATCTTTCACTAATTTTGGAATTCAAAGAATCCATTTCTGTAGGTATCGCTACTATCATATTCCGCCTCCTAACTTCGTTTGTTACTAAATTTAAAAACTCCTGACCACTTTTAATCCTCTGGGAAAGTTTTGATAAAACTGTCTTGCAGTTTTAGATATTTTTGAAATATCTCAATTTCTAAAGTTTTTATCGCTTGTTTTAAAAGAATTTATCTAGAATTCTCAAATAAATATCTTTTATAGCTTTTGCTGCTATTGAATTTTCATACAAAATTATAGGTTTAGCTTCTTTTGTTGCCACATTTACCATTTCATCAAACGGGATTTTTCCTAAAAGGTCTATATTTTCAGAAAAACACCACTCCTCTAACTTAGCTGATTCGTTTAAATCAAATTTATTTATAACTACAGCGAATTTAACCCTCATTTTTTTCAATGTGTCAACCATTCTTTTGAGGTCATGAAATCCTGAAAGAGTAGGTTCTGTAACCACAACTGCTAAATTTACTCCCGCAACAGATGAAGTTGCAGGACAACCAATTCCAGGAGCTCCGTCTATTATGATAACATCTTTTTTGGATTTTTCCGCTTCTGAATAGGATTTTTTTCTAACTTCTGCTACTAATCCTCCTGAAGTTTCTTCGCCTGGTTTTAAATCACCATGAACTAAAATTCCTCTTGAACATCGTGATTTATAATAATTACCAGCAAGATTTTCTATTAGGTTAATTGCTTCTTCAGGGCAGGTAAGTACACAAAGTTTACATCCTTCGCATGCGTATTCGTTGATGACGTATTTACCCTCTTTGAAATCAATTGCTTCAAACCTGCATTTATCCTTGCATATGCCACAATTAGTACATTTCTGGTAGTTTATTTTTGCTTTCTTACCTCCATAATATTTATAGCTTTCTATTATTTCTAAAGGAGATAACAACAGATGTAAATTGGAGGCATCAACATCACAGTCACTCATAACAGGATTTTCAAACAGATAACATAAAGAGGCTGATAAAATTGTTTTCCCTGTTCCGCCTTTTCCACTGACAACAGCTATTTGTTTCACTTTAGCACCTCTATTATATTTTCAAACAAAACTTCGAAATTCTTGTAGAGCTCTTCAGATTTGTCTACAATTAAGAACCCTTGTGAGTACCATTTGGCTATATTTTTATCGAACTCAATTTTCATAAGTAAAGAGATATCTTCCGATTTAATATATTCTTCTAACTCAAAAAAGGAAGGATCATAACGATTAATTACAACCCCAAATGCGATTCCCATTTCTCTTACCAAAGATACAGCCAATTTTAAGTCATGTAAACCAAAAGGCGAAGATTCGGTTACCAAAATTGCAAAATCTACGTTTTGCAAAACTTCCACAACTGGGCACGAGGTTCCAGGAGGGGCATCAATTATCGTTACGTCATAATCATTAGAAATGTATTTTTTCAGTTCTCTAACGATTCTTACGCCTGAAGGTTCTCCTATATTCATAAGTCCCATACCAAAATCAAAAAAATTGGATGTTCCAAATTTAATTTGTCCAATGCTTTTTGATACTTCATCAATTGCGTTTAGCACACAAATTTCAGAACAAACTCCACAACCATGGCACAAATGTTGAAAAACAAAAACACCTTTCTCAAAAACGTTTATAGCACCAAATTGACATTCTTTTGCACATAAACCACACAAAGTACAAGTCTCTTTATTTACTTTGGGAATAAATATATTCACAGACTTTTCTTTTTCGAATGTAATGTTATAAAATAAGTGATCATTCGGCTCTTCAACATCTGCATCTAAGAGCAAAACTTTTCTATTTTTTGAAAGAACTTTAGCTAAATTTGTAGATATTGTAGTTTTGCCAGTTCCGCCCTTGCCGCTTAAAACTGCTATCTTCAACGACAAATTAATCTCTCCTTCAAACGTTGAATTGTAAAAGCTTGCACAACTCATTTTTATTCAAAAAATGAGTTGTGCTAAGATGATAAACTTATTCTTCTTTTTTCTCAGTAACTTCGATCTCTTTTAATATCTTTTCTATATAGTTTAGTTCGTCTTTTAAATACTCCCTCTGTTCTTCTAAAAAAGCTTTATCTTCTCTTAACGAAGAAACTTGAGGATAATAATATCCTCCTTTCCATCTGCCATGTGCTCCTAAGCCATAACCAAAACCTCTACCATAACCACGGCCTCTTCCATATCCTCTTGCGCATCTGCCTAAACCTCTACCTGTCATAGGACCCAATCCCCAGGGACCTGTTCTATCTAGATTTGGCATGATATTACCTCCTTTCATATATATGCTTATTTCATATATATTATACAACAAAAACCTTCACTTGTCAAATAATCATGTCTGATGAAGATTTAAAGCTGTTGAAAGAATATTATTTTCCTAAATCTATTGAGAACTGGTCATTAGAAGTTTTCCTTTTGCCATCACTTTTTCAATATTCAAAGTGCCTTTTTGTAATAATAACAAATCTGCATCGAAGCCTTCTTTTATTTACCCTTTGTTTTCCACTTTAAGTAAATTAGCAGGATTAGAAGTAATAACTTTTAAAGCCTCTTCTAACGGGTATCTTCTTGAATCACGCAATCTTTTACCTCTTTAAATAGCGTACATACATCTGCTACGTCCAATTTTAAGAAATTACCTTTTTCATCAAACATAGATTCTTTGCCTTTGTTCATATGAGTTGGCAAGAACTGTGCAATTGGCAAATCTGATTTCTTAACTACTTCTATTAAGGGGCCTACAAAATTTTTGCCTCTTCCAACATGAACATTGACAATACCTGCCTTTTTCGACAAAATACCTCCAACTCTTGCATCCGAAGTTAATCTTGTCAACTCTTCTATCGTAGGTTGAGAACCTCGATGATCTGAAATAGCTATTTCTCCAACACCTATAATTTCTTCAATATAAACTACATCGTCTATAATTCTTTTGGTAAAAGTCTTCAAAGGTAAATGATAAGAACCAGTATATGCAAAACAACTAACGCCTTCTGCATTTAATGATTTAGCCTTAGCTATCAAGTTTTCCATAATCTTGTTGCCTTATCAGTTCCTAATACAACTACCAACGAAGAACTTTTTTCAAATATACCTGTGGATAAATTTGGTATATATACTATAAGAGGTCCAAGGCAGATAGGTAAAACTACTTTTATTAAATTATTTATTAGGAAGTTAATTGAAGATGATATTAATACCTTACGTATATTATTTTTTACATGTGATATGATCAAAGATAACTCAGAGTTGGTAGACATAATAAAAATTTATTTACAATCGTTCAATATTTCAAAAAACGAAAGAACTTACATATTTATAGACGAAATAACAATGGTTAATAATTGGCAGAGTGCAATAAAGTATTTGGTAGATATAGGCTTAATAGTTAATGCAGTGGTTATCTTAACAGGTTCATCTGCTTATGACTTGAAAGTATCAAGTGAAAGAATGCCAGGAAGAAGAGGCGAGGGTAAAGATCTGTTGTTTTTACCTTTAACGTTCAACGAATATCTCAAAGCAATAGGAATAGAGATAGATCCATTAAATATAAGACAAATTTTATTACTTGGTGAAGAAGATCTCAAAAGATTAAATTTTAAATATTCTTTTTTACAAGAATATTTTTTAAAATATATTAATTCTGGAGGGTTTCCAAAAGTAATAAATGAATATATGAACGAAGATAAAATTACAGATCAAACTAAAAACATATATCGTGATTTTATTCTTGGCGATGCTGAAAAATATATGAATTCAAGAGGAACTATAATTGAAATATTTAAAAAACTTCCTGAAATAATTGGGCAGAGATTTTCCTGGCGTTCAATCTTAAACGATTTAGGTAAATCGATAAAATCTGTTGACACAATTCAAAAATATTTTGAATATTTAGCATATAGTTTTATTATCTCAACAGTATATTTCATAGATCCTTCAACAAAAACTATCAAGTTTAAAAAGGCCTTGAATCAAACCCACCCTTTTCTTTATGGGAATCTGAATTCAAGAGATTCCTAAATTTTTCTGTATAACATTCTTCATTATAAGTTGTGTTTGTCTTCATCAAATCGTATATCTCTTTAATAATTACAGCACCAATCTTCACCCCAATCTTCTCCCATACCTTTCCACTTCCTATAGAAATTTCTATTGACCCACTTTTAAAAATTTAAAAACTCATATTCTATACAATTCGATGTTTTTATTATAGCATCATTTTTGAAATTTCTTTTTTAGATGATTTAAACAGTAAAAAAAACATTTTTCAATTATGGAAGAATTATAAAAACATTTTGTTTTTTTATTCTTTTGGTGTAAAATGATATTAGTACCGTTAACGTTACCAGAATTAAATAGCCAACATAGAGTGTATAATTGTATTTTGGTATAAGAAATTTATGATCATTAAGTAAAAGGTGGTGATTAAGTTAGCACAATCAAAGTTTGTTACAATAAAAGATATTGCTGAAAAAGCTGGGGTATCGGTAAACACAGTATCTAGAGCATTAAATAATAAACCTGATATCAACCCAAAAACAAAAGAAAAAATAGAAAAGATCGCAGAAGAACTTGGCTACGTAAAAAACTCATATGCCACGATGTTAAAATCTCAAATAAGTAACACCATTGGAGTTATAGTTCCAGACAGTTCTAACCCTTTTTTCTCTGAAGTGTTTAAAGGTATTGATAAAGCAGCAAAAGAAAAAGACTATCAAATAATAATGATGAACTCTGAAGGTATATATGAAAACGAAGAAAAATTCATTCGGACACTCCTTGAACGTAGAGTGGATGGTATCCTTTTATTTCCAATGCAAAAAAGTTATGAAGATATAAAAGACCTGATAAAAGAAAGGTTCCCTATAATATTAGTTGGTAGGGAATATGACGGCTGGGATGTTGACCAAATATTTAGTGATGAGATAAAAGGTGGTTACATAGCCACAAAGTATTTAATACAAAAAGGCTGTAAAAAGATAAAGATGATAACTGATGAATTATATAATTCTGCTTCATTTGGTAGAATACAAGGTTTTAAAAAAGCACTTACCGAAAGGGGATTAAAAGTGCAAGACGAAGATATAAAAATTTGCGATAAAATACATGAAGGTTACCATATTCAAGCAGGTTATGATGAGACAATAAAAATGCTCAAACAAAAAGATAAATTCGATGGCATATTTTGCTATAATGACCTAATAGCCTATGGTGCTATAAAAGCATTAAAAGAACATAAAATCAAAATACCAAATGACGTTAGAATAGTAGGCTATGATGATATTACCTTTTCAAAATTAATTGAACCTGAATTAACAACTGTTAGAGTTAACAAAACAGAAATGGGTTATGAAGCATTTAATATGATATACAAAAGAATAAAAGCTAAAAGAATGGACAATTCTTTTGTCAAAAAGATTTTGGATGTCGAACTTATTGTTAGAGAATCTGCTTAAGGAGGGGTGAATATGGCAGAATTACGATGGAATCCATTATTAAAAACATGGACAATGGTTGCAGATAATAGACAAAACAGACCCCATCTTCCAGAGGATTGGTGTCCTTTTTGTCCTGGACCAGGAAAAAAAGTTCCTGAACACTACGATGTTTATGCTTATGACAATGACTTTCCTGCTTTAAAATTAGACCCTGATGAACCAAATGTTACCGGTTCAGAGTTGTATAAAGTTGAAAAAAACTATGGAAAATGTGAGGTTATCTTATACTCTCCTGATCACAATACAACGTTACCTCAATTATCAATTGAACATATATATAAACTTGTTAATCTTTGGGTTGAGAGATTCAATGAATTATCAAAAGACAAAAAGATTAAATACATTTTTCCATTTGAAAACAGAGGAAAAGAAGTTGGAGTAACAATGCTTCACCCACATGGTCAGCTATATGCATATTCCTGGCTTCCATTAAAAATTAAGGTAGAACTAGATAGTTGTAAAGAATATTATCAAGAAAAAGGAAAATGCCTTATCTGTGAGATGAATAAAGAGGAAAAAGATTTCGAAAAGCGTATGCTTTTTGAAAATGATTCTTTCCTTGTCTATCTCCCTTTTTTTACTGACTATCCCTATGGTGCTTTTATTGTAAGTAAGTCTCACAAAGGAAATCTATCAGAATTCACAGATAAAGAAAAATGTGATTTAGCTGAGGCATTAAAACTATTAACTGGCGGATTTGACACCCTTTTTGGTAAGCCATTTCCATATATGATGAATCTACATCAAACACCTGTAAATGTTGAAGAGTATAAAGATTCTAATAAATATTATCATTTTCATATTGAATTTTATCCTCCTCTTCGAGATAAAGACAAAATAAAATGGTATGCCTCAAGTGAAATGGGGGCGTGGGCAGCTGCTAATACCTTGGCTGTTGAAGAAACGGCGGTAACTTTAAGAAATGCCATAGAAAAATTTAAAAAAAGAGGTTGAAGCAATGGATTTACTATCTATATTTCATAATATTTATGGAAAAAGTGAAAAAACAATCCTTCAATTTTTTTCTCCTGGAAGAATTAATTTAATAGGAGAACACGTTGATTATAATGGTGGATACGTTCTACCGGGAGCTATTAATCTTGGAATATATGGAGTAATGTCACCTAGAAACGATACAAAGATATATTTGAAATCTATGGACTTTCCAAATGAAGTAGAAGTAGATTTAAACAAAGCTATAGAATATAAAATTGAAGATGGATGGGGAAATTATGCAAAAGGCATAATAAAGTATTTGTTAGAAGATGGCTATTCGCTAAAAGGCTGTAATATCTTAATAAAAGGGGATCTTCCAAATGGAGCTGGACTTTCATCTTCAGCAGCTTTGGAAGTTTTGATTGGATATATGTTGCTATTTCTAATTCAAAAACCTGAAGAAATAGATAAAAAATACCTTGCATTATTAGGACAAAGAGTCGAAAATAAATTCATTGGGGTAAACTCTGGTATAATGGATCAATTCACCGTTGCTAATGCCAAGAAAGACCATGCATTATTACTAAATACTCAACATCTCTCAAGTGAATATATTCCATGTTACTTAAACGGCTATTCTTTAGTTATAATGAATACCAACAAAAGAAGAGAGCTAGCCTCTTCTAATTACAATCAAAGAAGACAAGAATGTGAAAATGCGTTAGAAACTATAAAAAAAGCAAAAAAAGCTGCCTTAAATAATCTTTGTGAATGTACTCTAGATGATTTAAAATACATAAAAAATGAAGTTGAATATAAACGTGCAAGACATGTAATAACAGAAAATCAAAGAGTTATTAAGGCTGCAAATTTACTAAAAAATAACGATTTAAAAGGCTTTGGAGAATTATTAGTCCAATCTCATAATTCTCTAAAACACGACTATGAAGTAACAGGGTTTGAATTAGATACAATAGTAGAAGAGGCTTTAAAGATCCCTAATTGCCTTGGTGCCAGAATGACAGGAGCAGGTTTTGGGGGATGCGCTATAGCGTTGGTTGAAGAAAATATCGTAGATTCCTTCATAAAAAGCGTATCAAAAAACTACCATCAAAAAACAAAATTAACCCCAGAATTTTATATCACCACACTCGAAGATGGAGTTAGACAAATTTAACGTATAATAGTAAACTTACACTTTAATAAGTATGAATTATTTGTTGTAAAAGATAACCCCTTGTTAACAAGGGGTTATTTATTTACAAATTTTTCAAGAAAAAGAGAAAAATGCAGATATTTTCGAATAAACCTTTTTATTTACTTATAATATCTCATAAACAACTAACAACGGGTTTTACTTTTTATGTAAACATCGATATAATTGTATTGGTATCGTTAACGGTATCGATAAATATTAAATTCTACACTTTCTTGCATTTCTTACTCTTTTAAAATTGTCATATATATTTAAAAAATCAAGGAGGAATAAAATGAAGAACTTATGGATATCATTTATTTTATTTCTTTTTATAGGGGGTACTTTTTTAACTATGTTTTCTTCTTCTTACTCTAAAAAACCACAAGGAAACTTTATAAAAGGTGCGGATATTTCTACATTGTACGAAATAGAATCTCACGGTGGTAAATATTTCCAAAATGGTTTAGAAAGAGACCTTCTAGATATTTTACAAGAAAATGGTTTTAATTGGATTAGATTAAGACTTTGGGTAGACCCAGATAATTATGGTGGGGGGAATTGTGATTTATCAAGAACTATTGCTATAGCAAAAAGAGCCAAAGAACATGGATTTAAGTTTCTACTTGACTTTCACTACAGTGATTGGTGGGCTGATCCAGGAAAACAAGAAATACCTCAAGCTTGGAAAAATCTATCTTTTGATGAATTAAAAGAGGCAGTTTATGAATATACAAAAAATGTAATAACGACTTTAAAGAATGAAAAAGCCCTTCCTGATATGGTACAGATTGGAAATGAAATAAGAAGCGGTATTCTGTGGCCTTATGGAAAAACTTGGGCTGAAGCTGGCGAAGAAGTAGGAGGATTTGAGGGTCTAGCTGAATTGTTGAATGCAGGAATCCAAGGAGTTAGAGACAGCCTTTCTGAAGATGAAGAAGTTCTTATTATGCTTCATACAGACCAGGGTGGAGATAATGGAGCAACAAGATGGCTCTTTGATGGCATAGTTGAACAAGGTGTAGAATTCGATATTATTGGCCTTTCGTATTATCCATACTGGCATGGAACTATAGACGATCTAAAGTACAATATGAACGATATCTCTCAAAGATACAATAAAGACGTTGTGATAGCAGAATTTGCTTATGCTTGGACTCTAGAAAATGGTGACGATCACCCTAATATTTTTGGAGAGGTGCAAGCCAAAACAGCAGGATTCCCTGCGACTATTGAAGGACAGAAACAAGCAATTGGCGCTGTGATGGAAGCAGTGAATCAAGTTCCAAACAGTAGAGGACTCGGGGTCTTTTATTGGGAACCTGCCTGGATTCCCGTAAAAGGGGTGGGCTGGAAAACGGGAGAAGGTAATGCATGGGATAATCAAACATTGTTTGATTTTGAAGGAAACGCCCTTGAATCTTTAAGATATTTTGGTATGTGGGAAGAGTAAAAAGTTTAGTTGATCACTATTTTATATTTAGATGCATACAAAAGCGGCAGACATACCTAACTTAGTTAGAATATAGTACCTTAATATAATTTAGTATAAGGAGGATGTAAGATGAAAAAGAAGTTCATTATTATATTACTATTGGTTTTATCTATAACCTCGTTATTTTCAGTAACCTTAACAGTGTGGAGTTCAGAAAAGCAACAAGATTTTATTAGAAAGATTGGTCAAGAGTTTACTCGAGACACAGGTGTTACAGTTGAAGTTCAACAGATTACTTTTGGAGATATTAAAACAAAATATCTTACTGCTGCTCAAGCAGGTGAAGGGCCAGATATAATAATAGGTGCGCAAGATTGGTTAGGAGAACTTGTTGTTAATGGCTTGTTAGAACCCATTCCAAAATCTGCCATTGAGCTAGATAAATTTGCTGATTCTGGAATAGAAGCTTTTACTTATGAAGGAGTCCTATATGGAATCCCTTATGCACTAGAGAGTCAAGCACTTTTTTATAACAGAGATTATATAAACGATAATGAAGTTCCTACAAATATTGATGAATTAAAAAAGTTGGCAAAACAATTTACTACCCCTGATACAGCAGGCTTTTTATTTTCCGCAGGAGAACTATATTATTCTTATTCATTCATTTCGGCGTTAGGAGGATATGTATTTAAGCATGATCCTAGAACTGGTTATGATGTTTCAGATATTGGATTGAACAATGAAGGAGCTATTAAAGCGGTTTATTTAATTAAAAGCTTCTTTGATGAAGGCATTCTTCCTTACGGTGTTGACTATATCATTGTAGACTCTATGTTTTTGGATGGTTTGGCTGCAATGGTAATTAATGGTCCTTGGGCAGTAAAATCTTATCTTGATGCTGGTATAGATTTTGGAGTTGTTCCGTTAACAAGAATAGAGGTAGAACCTGGTAAAACAATGAAACCTTTTGTAGGAGTTCAAGGGTTGATGATTAATTCTAGATCTTCTAACAAAGCATTTGCAATGGAGTTTGTGATTAATTACTTAGCTACAGCTGAAGGTATTTATGAATTCTATATAGCAGATCCAAGATTGCCATCAAGAAATGACGTTGTCCAAATAATTGAAGAACAAGGTGGGCCCGTACCTGCTGAGATAGTTGCAGCATTTACAGAAAGTGCAGCGGGTGGAGAACCTATGCCAAATATTCCTGAAATGGCTGTAGTATGGTCACCAATGGATGATGCCTTGAGTAACATAATTAATGGTGTTCAAACACCTGAAGAAGCTTTGAATGATGCTGTATCCAAAATAAAAGCAGGTTTGAAATAAAAATCTAAATAAGACTTTTTATATAAATTCTTTTAATATATTTCAAGTGTAATATACGAAAGCGTCCTCATTTGATTTGTTCAACATTTTATAATAAATTTAAGTTATGAAGCAAAGTGATGGCGTAAAATTTTATAGTAAGAAACAATTTAAATAAATATTTTTAGGAGGATGTTAAGTGAAAAACAAATACGACCCAATTAGTAAGAAGGTACCTCATTTTTTGCACGGAGCAGATTATAATCCTGATCAGTGGCTCAAGTATCCTGAGATTCTTGAAGAAGACATAAGACTTATGAAACTTGCTAACTGTAACGTTATGTCTGTTGGAATTTTTGCGTGGAGCACCCTTGAACCTGAAGAAGGAAAGTTTAATTTTGAATGGTTGGATGAAGTTATTGAAAGATTGTATAAAAATGGGATTTACACGATACTTGCAACTCCGAGTGGTGCAAGACCAGCTTGGATGGCCCAAAAATATCCAGAAGTCTTAAGAGTTGGTCCAAATAGGGTAAGAAATCTATTCGGAGAACGTCATAACCATTGTTATACATCTCCTATTTACAGAGAAAAAGTCAGAATAATGAACACAAATCTAGCAGAAAGGTATTCAAAACATCCTGGAGTAATCATGTGGCATGTATCAAATGAATATGGAGGAGAATGTCATTGTGACCTTTGTCAAGAAGCTTTTAGAAACTGGCTAAAAGATAAATATGGAACTCTTGACAATCTCAATCATGCATGGTGGACACCTTTCTGGAGTCATACTTACACCGATTGGTCTCAGATAGAATCTCCTGCCCCACATGGAGAAAATCTTGTTCATGGATTAAATTTAGACTGGAAAAGATTCGTAACCCATCAAACGGTTGATTTTTTTAAACATGAAATTAAGCCTTTAAAAAAGATTAACCCAGAATTGCCTGTTACAACTAACTTTATGGGAGTCTATGAAGGATTAGATTACTGGAAATTTGTTGACTTTTTAGATGTCGTATCTTGGGACAATTACCCAAGGTGGCATCAAACTGACGATGATTCAGATTTAGCTTGCCAAGTTAGTTTGGTACACGACCTAAATAGATCTTTAAAAGGTGGAAAGCCATTCATGCTCATGGAAAGTACTCCAAGCATGACAAATTGGATGGCTGTTAGCAAATTGAAAAGACCAGGAATGCATTTACTTTCTTCTATTCAAGCGGTCGCACACGGTTCAGATACAGTTCAATATTTTCAATGGAGAAAGAGTAGAGGTTGTAGTGAGAAACTTCATGGGGCTGTTGTTGATCATTGTGGGCACGAAAATAATCGAGTCTTTAGAGATGTGCAAGAAGTTGGAGAAACTCTTAAGAAATTAGATGAAGTAATTGGAACAACTGTGAAACCAGAAGTTGCTATTGTTTTTGATTGGGAAAACCGTTGGGCTATGAAAGATGCAAAAGGACCAAGAAATATTGGAATTCATTATGAAGAAACAGTTGTAAGTAATTACAAACCTTTCTGGAAAAATGGTATCCCTGTTGATGTAATTAATATGGATTGTGATTTTTCAAAATATAAATTGCTTATCGCTCCAATGTTATATATGGTTAAACCAGGAGTCGCTGAAAGAATCGAAGAATTTGTAAAAAATGGAGGCACCTTCATTACAACTTATTGGTCTGGGATTGTAAATGAGACTGACTTATGTTTCTTAGGGGGATTCCCTGGACCTTTGAGAAAAATTCTCGGAATATGGGCTGAGGAAATTGACGCACTTTACGATGGAGAAGAAAGACTCGTTTCTTTTAATGAAGGTAATGAACTTGGGTTAAAAGGAGATTATAAAGCGAATGAATTATGCGACTTAATTCATTTAGAAGGAGCTCGAAGTCTAGCAACTTACAAAGAAGATTTCTACGCAGGAAGGCCCGCTTTAACAGTAAATGATTTTGAAAAAGGCAGATCTTATTACATAGCGTCAAGAAATGAAGAAAAGTTTAATGATATGTTCTACGGTAAACTTATTCAAGAGCTTAATTTAAGAAAAACCGTTGACACAGAACTTCCCCATGGAGTGACAGCTCAAATGAGAACAGACGGAGAAAACGATTATGTGTTCTTGATGAATTTTGGTAATAAAGAAAGCGCAGTAACTTTAGACAATTTTGATTATACAGATTTATTGACAGGAGAAAAAGCCCCTAAGGAAATTCAATTACCTGTTTATGGTTTAAAGATTTTAAAGAGAAGATCCATTTAAAATTTTCTTGTACCTGTATAAATGCAGTAAATTGTTCGTCAAACTCATAAGGGGGTAAATACAAAATGACACTTAAACTTAAACCTATTTTTTACCTAGTAGTATTTCTATTGACAATATTTTTTAGTGTGGAAATTTATGCAAGTAATTACTTGATAGGCGATCCGTTACCAGATGCCCCCGACCTAGCCTATAGAGGTAATTACAGAGTTGGCGTGAGAACTCTGGAGATTGTTCATGAAAATCAATTAGATATATTAAACTACTCTAAAGATAATCCTGATCCTCGTTATGATCGAAAGTTAAAATTAGAGGTCTGGTATCCCGCTGAAATTCCAGAACGTAGAAAAGAATTAACTACTTATCTTGACTATCAATTTGGTAATTGTCTCTCATGGATATCCTGGCACTAGATTAATGATGTCATATTTGACTGAAAATCTTGCTTCTAAAGGATATATTGTTGTAGCCATAGATCACACTGAATCAACTAGTATTGATCAAAAAGCTTTTTCTAGTACATTATTAAATCGCCCTTTAGACATTTTATTCACACTGGATAAAATTGCGGAAATGGGAAGGGAAAATAGTGATAGTTTCCTTGCTGGAATGGTTGATGCGGACCATACTGCCCTTATCGGATATTCCATGGGAGGATATGGTTCAATAAATGCAGCAGGTGCCGGATTTAGCGAAAATGCTGTTAATTTACCTTGGGGAGTACCTGGAGGACATCTAAAAATTAGACAATCGGGTCAGGAAATTTTTGAAAAATCTATAGATAATAGAATTAAAGCAATATTTGTAATGGCTCCTTGGGGTGCTTCACAATTTTGGGATAAAGAAACAATGAAAGGTTTAAAAGTACCTTCATTTTATGTTGTTGGTGATGAAGATGATGTAGCGGGATATGAAAATGGTGTCAAACTTTTTTACGACTGGGCTGTAAATTCAGAGAGATATATGTTAGTTTTCAGAAATGCTAGACATAATATTGCACCTAATGCCTATGATTCCTCGGGTGCTTTAAATTCAGTTGAAATGACTGCATCTGAGTTGATGCGTTTTAATGAACCATCATGGGATAACAGGCATATAAATAATATCATACAGCATTTTGCAATAGCATTTTTGGGTATATATTTAAAAGGCGAAAATTATCAAGACTATCTAGACTTAATACCTATTTCAAATGAAGGCAAATGGTCTCAAGATAAAAATGGTAATTTTAAAGATGATCATACACACTGGAAAGGTTTCCCAGAGAGGACAGCAATAGGTCTAGAATTCTATCATAGTAGTCCCAATAATGTCATAAAATAATTAAATTCAGTAAAAATAGCAATATATGAAGAATCTAAAAAAGAGAAAAAGTGTTATTAGAAAAGACAAAGTTCTTGATAGCATCAAGCTCAAAATTGTAAGCAAAGTGATGAAGCTTTGAAAGTAAGTAAAATTCTGTGTTTTAGAATTTCTAAAGTAACTATTTCAAAATTATTTAGGAGGTGTATGTATGAAAAAGTTTTTCTCAGTTTTTATGCTTGTAGTTGTATTTTTGGGAATTGTTAATGCTGCAGCAGCATCAGGAAAAATAACCATCTGGTGTTGGGATCCAAATTTCAACGTTGCTATCATGGAGGAAGCAGCCGCTAGATATACGAAGGCTAATCCAAAAGTAGAAATTGAAGTGGTTAGTATGGCAAAAGAAGACGTAGAACAAAAGTTAAACACTATTTTGGCATCTGGTGTTAAAAAAGGTCTTCCGGAAATCGTATTAATAGAAGACTATAATGCTAAAAAATATTTAGAATCATATCCAGGATCATTTGCTGAATTAACCAAGCATTTTAATTATGATGAATTTGCACCATATAAACTAGAATTCATGACAGTTAATAATAAGATATACGGTGTTCCGTTTGATTCTGGTGTAACTGGCTGGTTCTATAGAAGGGACTATTTCGAACAGGCTGGCATAGATACAAGTAAATTGAATAACATCACTATGGATGAATATATAGAGATAGGAAAAAAAGTCAAAGAAAAAACTGGAAAATATATGCAAGCAGGAGATCCATATGATGGTGGTCTCATGAGAACATTATTACAATGTGCAGGAACTTGGTATTTTGACGAAAAAGGAAACCCGAATATGGTAAATAATCCTGCAATGATCGAAGCTGTTAAGGTCTATAAGAAATTAGCTGATTCAGGAATTTCAAAAGAAGTAACTGGCTGGAATGAATGGGTAGCAGCTTTTAACGGAGGAGAAGTCGCTTCAGTTATCACTGGAGCGTGGATTATCGGTTCAATAAAAGCTGAGCTTTCTCAAAGTGGAAAATGGGGTGTACTACCAGTTCCAAGATTGGATATCCCAGGAGCAGTAAATGCTTCTAACTTAGGTGGTTCAAGTTGGTACATCTTACAAAATTCTGAAAATAGAGATTTAGCTATAGAATTCATGAAAGAAATTTATGCAAAAGATGTAGATTTTTATCAAAAAATATTAGTCGATAGAGGTGCCATTGGTACATGGCTTCCTGCTCAAAAGGGAGAAGCATATATGGCCCCAGATCCATTCTTCGGTAATCAAAGAATTTATGTAGATTTTTCAAAATGGATCGAAATGATTCCACCTGTGGATTATGGACTTTACACCTACGAAGCAGATGCGGCAATTATGGGTATAATGCCTGATGTATACACCGGAAAAATATCTGTAGAAGAAGCTCTTAAACAAGCTGAAGCTCAATGTAAAAATCTTATAGGGCTATAATTTGCCAAAAAAGAAGGCCCTGAAAAGGGCCTTCATCTTATACACATTATTTACTAATCAAATGTTCATAAATATATTGTAAAAGTGTAGATCTGTAAACTCTACTAAGGAGGCTTAAACTATGGCTAAGGGCTTTGAAAAGAGTCATAACAAATGGGGCTGGGTTTTTATAAGCCTTTCTGTTATTTTTTTAGCATTATTTAT
>ENA-UPAD01000795-UPAD01000795.1-bioreactor-metagenome-genome-assembly--contig:-NODE-795-length-40071-cov-6.491428_pt1 | contig 40071 bp, 28 predicted proteins | sample MGYA00238179_ERZ772710 | MGnify/ENA primary metagenome ERZ772710 (study PRJEB29004, sample SAMN07631245) | bioreactor metagenome | isolation source: Switchgrass digestor | place: USA: Dartmouth...
GTAAGGTTGTTGATATGTTCGGTACCCCGGTAATGTTTTATAAATTTCCATATGCCGGTTTTCTGTGCGATATCCCTGAGGGCAAATCATGAAGAAAACCCATAGCGCACCATTTTATTAAGGTAGGGTGGAAAATGATAGAGAAAGTGTTCTATACCAAAAAGGTGGCCATTCATTATTGGACCAGTATTGTTTCCGGGGAAAGAACGTGGCTTATATTTCTGCCAGGGTTGTCGGCTGATCATCGATAGTTTGAAAAACAGATTGAAGAGTTCAAAGATGATTACAATCTGTTTGTATGGGATGCCCAGGACACGGTTCTTCAAGACCGTTTGAATTCAGTTTCTCGCTTGAAGATAAAGCAGAATGGCTTCATAGCATCATGATTCAAGAGGGAATATTCAAGCCAGTAATTATAGGACAGTCTATGGGTGGTTATGTTGCTCAGGCATTGATGGAGAAATATCCGGATTGTCTTGCGGGTTTCATTTCTATCGATTCTGCGCCGCTTAAAAGGAAATATATGAAAAAGTGGGAGATATATGCGCTCAAAAATACAAAAATCCTATACAGTGCATATCCATGGTTCCTCTTAAAGAAATATGGGGCAAAAGGATGCGCGGAAACCGCATATGGATGTCAGCTTATGTATACCATGATGGACAGCTATACTAAAAAAGAATATTGTGAGCTGGTGTCCTATGGGTTCAAAATTCTGGCAGAAGCAATTGAGGCCGATCTGGCATATGAAATCTCCTGCCCTGCATTGTTGATATGTGGTGAGAAAGATAAAGCCGGATATACAAAACGCTATAATACGGTATGGGCAAATCAAACAGGTCTACCCATTCAATGGATTCCTGGGGCTGGTCATAATTCCAATACGGACAAACCCGAACTGGTGAACAGTGCAATCCTTGAATTTCTTAGAGCCATACTCTAGCTAAAAGCATGAGCGCATTGCACCATGGACGAAGGATGCAATGGATAACCCTTCTACCCTGGCCACGAGGTTCTTAACTTCGAAAGGTGCAGCCGATGGACATGTTCCCATGTACAGATACTGTTAAAAACAGCTCACATAAATCAATTTCATCAACTCGGGCCATGTTGAGTGCGTCACATTGATTGTCACCTCCAGGGTATAATTGACTCATCGGGGGTGCGGACAAAGACCTGGACTTAAAATAAGTCGGCGTGTAGCAGGTCGGACAGATGTTTATTTTGTGGACATGGCACCAGTGGCAGGTGGAATAGCCGATGGAGAGGAAGATGGGTTTATCTTCCGACTTAGCTTTTTCAAAAGCTTCGTAACTCCATGGATACCAATTAACCGGGTTATAAGCATGTTGAAGTAAGTAAGGCGACTTCTCATGCACTAATCTATTGGGTACTTGCTTTTTATTTGCTGCCATAGCACCATCCCCTTTGAGATATATTGAATAATATACCCAAAAAGAAAATTAACCATGAAAAGTATTATATTAGCAAAAAGTTTATGTATTTATTATGTAAAATAGTATTCTACCGCACTCAATATTAAATTTTATCTGCAGTCAGAAACCGCAATAACACATTGTTATTTTACATTTTTTGAACACTATAAACACAAGGACGGTAAAAATCCTTGTCCTCAGGATACTGCAATTCTTAAAAAGGACACAGGTGAATATGAAGGATTTATCGGACTTGTAGCTGCCAGAATGTAGAATCCGTATATAAAAAATATACAGTTTTAGCTGGGATATCATTAATGGACAACTGATATGCAATAATTGAAATATTGATAGACATTTTTATGCTCTACCCGAATTATACAGGAGATTTGCCTTGATTGGAAATTGTTGCTGTCTTAATTTTATTATGTAATGAAAAATTTTTTATTGACTGAACAATAGTTCATCTGATAAAATAAAAATGCATGATAAGAGGAAAGGAGGGTGTATAAGTGTTAAAAAAAATTCATACGGATTCAGCCCCGGCAGCTATCGGACCTTATTCACAGGCAGTGGTTTTAAATGGCATCCTGTTTTCATCTGGTCAGATTGCATTGGATCCGGTTACAGGAAACGTTGTTGGAAATACTATTGAGGAACAGACCGAACAGGTAATGAAGAACCTTGGGGAGATTTTCAAGGCAGCCGGTACTTCTTTTGAAGCAACTGTTAAAACGACCTGTTATTTAGCTGATATGAAAGATTTTGAAGCTTTTAATGCTATTTATGCAAAATACTTCACTGAATGTCCAGCTCGTTCCTGTGTAGAGGTTAAAAAACTTCCTAAAGGTGTATTGGTGGAAGTTGAAGCAATCGCCGAAATCACAAAATAGCATGCAAAATACTTCCGTAACCTTCTCCATGTTTCTTCCTTATTCTCCTGTTATTGGGTTATGTGTTAATGAAAAAAAGAATAAAGTGGAGGGAAAAGCAATGGTCAATTTCAGTAATGAAGTAATTAAACTTGATGTGCTTCGCAAACGCGCATTCAACATGCGCTGGGCGGAAGTACCCGAAGATGTTATCCCCCTTACGGCAGCCGATCCAGATTTTCCGGTTGCGCCTGAAATTGTGGAAGCCATTATCGAGTACTCAAAGGAAGGATATTTTTCCTATATTCCTCCGATGGGTTTTAAGGAATTTAGAGAAAGCCTTGCTAATGCTCTCTGGCAACGAAAAAAGGAAAAGGTAGATCCCGATCTAATTCTTCCAATTGACAGCGCAGCCCGTGGTATGGCTGTAATTGCTAAAGCAATATTAAAACCCGGCGATGAAGCTATTGTATTCGACCCTGTGGACTTTTTATTCAAGACCAGCATGGAAGCAGCAGGAGCAAAAATTATACTGTTTCCTGGGAAAATCAAGGACGGGCGAATTGATGTAACTGATCTGGAAAAATATATTACTCCTAACACCAAGATGTTAGGGTTGTGTAATCCTCATAATCCATGGGGCATGGTATATCCCGCCGAAGACCTCGATTATATTTTATCCCTGTCTGAAAAATATGGTTTCTATATCATGAATGATGAAATTTGGTCTGATATAATTTATCCTGAAGCCCAATTCAACAGCATTCTGGCTTTTGGTCCGGAGCGTAATAAACGTACCCTGTCAGTATTTGGATTTTCCAAGAGTTTTGGAATAGCCGGACTGCGTGCTGGCTGTATTTACTGTCAGGATAAAGAGGTCTTTGATCGTGTCGTTGAAGCTTCCCAGGTTAATACAACTATTGGGGGAATTTCTTCATTATCACAGATTGCCGGTATGGCCTGCCTAAACAAGTGCTATTACTGGGTAGATGAATTCATAAAGCATCTTACTGCCAACAGGGATTATGCTTTGGAGCGGATTAACAGCATGCCGGGCATTAAATGTCATAAGCCACAGGCGACATATGTTATCTTCCCTGATATAAGTGAAACCGGTGTCGAAGCAGAATGGTTCGTGGATTACCTTCTGAAAGAACATAAACTGGCGATTGTTCCAGGTGGGGAAAAATTCTTTGGACCGGGTTCTGCAGGACATATCCGGATTTGTCTGGCAACCAGCCGTGAAATACTGGAAGAAGGGCTGAATCGCCTGGAAAAGGGTCTTCGCGCTCTTGCAGACAGGAAATAACCCGCTTACTGTCAACATGTAGATATTGGACCGTTGAGGATAATTCGGTTAGTCATGGCGTGAGTAAAAAAATAAGTATTAGGAGGGTATATTATGGCCAAAGTAATAGTTGCCTTGGCTTATATGGTTGCTATCCTGGTAATTGGCATTCTTGCCTCCAGGAAGGTCAAAACAGCTGATGACTTTGCAGTCGCTGGAAGACAGATTCCCTTTTGGACAAATGTCTACTCCATGGCTTCAGCACAAATCGGTGCCGGTGCCACGATGGGTGTCGCCAGCATGTGCTACGCATATGGTATTTCTGGGCAAACTTTAGGTATCGGTGCCGCTTTGGGAGCAATTTTATCTGGCCTGGTATTTGCCAAGAAAATCCGTGAAGCCAATGTAACAACCATTCCGGAACTCATTCGTAACAGTTTGGGTAAAAGAGCAGCCGATCTCATCAGTATTCTCAGCATTTTCTCAGTCTTTTCCATACTTGCCGGCCAGGTACGTTCACTAGGAACTATCCTGCAAATTTTTATTCCTTCTTTGGACCTTTTCACTGCGATTTTAATCATGAGCGTTATCATGCTTGGCTATTCTGTTGCTGGAGGGTTAGTGTCGGCGACCAAGACGGATAAACTTAATATCATCATCATGGTACTTTCCGTTATGGTTATAATCCCGATTATTTCATTTACCCGTATTGGAGGGCTTGGAGGGATTGCTGCAAAGGTTGATCCCAAATACGTTAATCCCACCAATATGGGGGTTTCTCAAATGATTTCCATGATGTTGTATTTTGGACTCATTGGTATGGTTAACAATGAAAACTTTATTCGTATCTGCGGCGCCAAAAACGCCAATGAAGCCAGAGGGGCTACAATTACCGCTTCTTTGCTCATTTACCTGCCTTACATGATTTTTGCAGGACTAATTGGTTATGCAGGTATTGCCCTAATTCCGAATTTGGAATCATCTGACTCGATTTTCCCTGCCATGATCGACCAAATGGCAGGGGGGGTTGCAGGAGCTTTCCTGCTGTCAGGTTTGCTTGCTGCCGTTATGGGTACGGCTGCCTCAGTTGCTATGACTACAGGTATTATGGTTGCACGGGATGTTGTCAATCGTATAAAGCCTTTAGATGGTAATAAGATGTTACTCACTCAGAGGATTGCCATGATTGTTGCTACCGTGGCAGCTATTTTTGTTGGATACTTCGGCAGGTCAATCGTAGGGATTATGGAAGACGTGGGTGCTCCTGCTGCTGCTGCAATAATTCCAATCTTTTGCGGGATTTTCTTCTGGAAAAAAATGAACGAAAAAGGGGCACTTGTCACAATCGCTGTGGCCGTGATTTCAACTCTCGGTTATTGGGCACTTGGATCTCCGCTAGGAATTAGTCATTTCATTTTCGGTTTGATTTGTTCAACCATCACCATGATTATTGCCTGCAACCTTACATACGAGGAAAAGGCGAAGGAAGGAGTTGGGATGTGATGCTAGGATTCTGGGATTATGTTATTCTTGGCATCGGGTGCCTGATTGCAGTGTATTTGATATATAACATGGTTATTGAAGCAGTAAAAAAATAGATTTGCAATAAAAGGCTGCCTCGAATGAAGTTTAATCCGGGGGACGGTTTTGGTGGCTACTTCATTATCTATAAAAAAGCTGTCCCCTTGTTTCTTTTCCAGCTTATTCATTTAGATTGCGCAAATGCATGTAAACAGTGTTTTTGCTAATGCCCAAAATGCCTGCACATTTTTGCACACTGTCTTTCAGGTTGAATATACCCCTGTTATACAGCCTGCTGATAATTTCTTTATTTTTGTTACTGGAAAGGATGCTATTGTCATTCAAAACTTCATTACGAACCTGTGCAACTGTCTGCTCGATCAAGTCATCAATATTGTCCATGTAGGTTTCAATATGGTTATTACCCGAGGATACATGCTTCATATTGTACATGTTAGTGATTAACTGGGCTAAGGGAGTATTCATATAAAAATTAATACACAGCAGACCAATGATACGGCCGCCTTCGCCCTGAATAGCGATGGTGGTGGACTTTAACGGCTCGCCTTTCTTATTTTTACTGAAATAAGAAATATACCCGACATGACTCTTTCTTTTGATTTGTTCAAGCATGGAAAGAGCCAGATCTGTTATCGGAGCGCCTACGCTGCGGCCAGTGTAATGCCCGTTGAGAATTTTGATGACTGAATGATCAAAATTTTCCAGGCTGTGGAGAACAATTTCATACCCGTCACCCAGGTAATCGGAAAGCCCTTCACAAAAATTTTTATAGGATTCCAGTATTTCCTTATCCACTTTTGATAATGTAACTTCCATTTCAGTAAATTCCATCTCATTCACGACCCTGATCACCTAGGACAGTTTGAAATGATTTTCTATAAAACTATGATTATAAATAATAACAGTTTTAAGTATTTTCGTCAACATTCAGAAAATTAAACGGGTGCATAAATTATATCTGACACAGTTTTTCGGGAAAGCATCTATGTTACTACATTATAAGCATCATATTCATATATAGGCATCATATGGTAATCAAAACGGCTAGAGTAAACTAATTTCTCCATACAGTATTTTATTTTTCTTTTCTTACAGGACGATTACTTTTTCCACTTCGTCTCATAGTCCACTTTCGTGCCTGGTTCTTAACGCATCGATATACTGCCCTTCAGCAATACACCACCGCATTTCCGATTGTTTCATTCTTTGCTGTATTACCAACTTATTTGCGCTCTCAATTGCACCACTACCGTTATAATATCCCTTATTCTTGAGCCTCTTTAAATTACTCCTATATCACTACTAGCTCTCTAAGTAGATACATGTTTTTTCTTTGTGATAATATGATTTTCGTCACTTCGTTTAATCACGTCCTTATCGCAGAAAATCAGTCCTAATTTCATTTCCTTCCATGTCGAGCCGTTTTTATCTCCTACACGTGTATTTACCTGCAAGCCATCTGTCATTATATACAACCTGCCTTCTCTACGACACATGGGTAATTCCTGAAACGCTGATATTTCTGACTTCTCATAGGCTTCATTTGCTTTAGCCATTTCCTTTTCAAAAACTTCCTTACCAACTTCCTCGGATATCATTTGCATCTGGGTATGACTTATTTCTTTAACAGTTTTAAAAGTGCTTCAGAGGGAGTGTGGAATTTTTACTTGTAAAAAACACCCCTATAAAGACTGAAAATAATTTTATGTAATGGGTTAAGTGTCCATTTACCGCTTTGCATTTTGTGAGGTATAGACCGTCCTGCGATGAGGACGAGCTCTTGAGGGCTGAGAAAGTGTGTCTTACAGGTAATACTCCAATTTTTAACTTATCGGCGTGCAGCAGGCTGGACAGGTGTTTATTTTGTGGACATGGCACCAGTGATAAGTTGGCTAATAACAGCATTCACGAGTAGACAATAGATAGGAAGATAGGTTTGTATTCAGCCTTTGCCTCTGCAAAAGCTTCTTCCCACCAAAGGAAACCAGTCTGCAGGATTGTATTGGTGCTGCAATAAATACAGACTTTTTTTCTTGGATAATCTATTGGGTACATTCATGTTTGCCATGCAACCACCTCCTTTATTGATTGAAAATTAAGTCTTTAAGTATAATATGACTAAAAAAAGCAGCTTTCAAATCCTACTTATATGTTTTCTATCCTCTGAAGTTTTATTCTAATAGAATAATTGATAATGTTAAACATGTAAGGTAAAACTTAGCTTGTAGGCTCAAGATATCACAGAAATTCAACTTCGGCGTGTAAAAAAGCCACTTTATGTTAACTATCTTGTTATTGAAGCTCCTGATAAATTGAGGCATAAGATTGTTAGAATGACACTGACGAATGAGCAATCAGGTCTATTCATCATTTGCGAAATCCGAAATAAAATCAATACAACACAGTGCCGCTTTTCAAGGGTACTTGTCCATCATATCCAGAAAGATTAATTATTGAATTTTAAAAAAGACATAACATATCTTGACAAATAAAAAATATAGTGCAATAATTAATTTATCCACTTTATAAATTAATTAAATAAAAAAGGACGGTAGTTGAAATGAACATGCTTAGTACTTTTCAGGGATCGTACTTTCAGGAAGTTTTCCCTAAGGGTTGGGATATCGAGAAGGTTAAGGCCTGCGTTTCTGACAATCCTGAAAATGTCTGCTGTCCTCAGCCTCACTGGAATAAAGATTTTATTCCTGTACCATGTTCAAGCTTAGAAGAGTTTGGTGTTTATATGGGGCATGAGATCGCAATGCAGATAAAGCAGACAAAAGAAGAAGGACGAGATCTTATCCTCATACTTCCGGTTGGCCCTATGGGCATGTATAAATGGGCAGTCTATTTCCTCAAGCAGTGGAACATTGACTGCAAGCATGTACACGGCTTCAACATGGATGAATGGGGCGACAAAGATGGCAATACATTGCCGGCAAGCGATCCTGCAGCGTTTCAAAATGCTATGACGGAAGCATTTTACGGCCCTCTGGGTGAACTGACAGTACCCGAATCCCAACGAAACTTTGCAACAAAGAAGAACCTGCCTCTCTATCCGGAAAAAATCGGTGCGCTTAGAGCAAAAGGCGCAAAGCAAGTCTTGGTGTATGGTATTGGACGAATGTGCCATATCGCATTCTGGGAACCTCACTTTGCAGATGAATATGCTACTACAGAGGAATGGATGGCTGTTAACTACAGGCTGGGTGCACGGCTGCATCCTTTCACGATAGAACAAAACGCTATTACCAGCTTCCGCTCTAATTGGCCGCTTATTCCTTGTTTTGCCAATACAATCGGTCCTGGGATAATCTTTAAATCAGATTACTGCATTGGCGGTGCTGATGGTGTTCTGGGCCGCGGTATGCAATGGCAGGGCCTGAGTTTTTGGATGACACTCCGATATGGTCCGGACAAAAGCGTTACTTCCAGTTTTATTCCGACAATGCCAGGCAAGCTGTTCTTTATGAAAGAGCTTGCAGGTCCACTGTGTGCAGACACGAACTAATCCGCATTTATAAGCATTTATAAGAAGGAGATTAATTCGGCTTTATAAAGGCGTTGCCCATTATTTATAAAGGTGTTGTCCATTATTTAACGTTTTCCACGCAAATGCACCATTTCCCCTAATAAAATTCAGTCATTATATACATCTGTGTTTATTATAAAATCCCATCTTATAAAAATAAAGGAGGCAGAAAGATGAAGAACATTATCTCTGTAAGCACAAACACTTATCATGGCTTTACTGTTGATGAGGCGCTTGAAGGAATAGCAGCCGCAGGTTTTAAGTACGTTGAGCTCACTGCAGTACGTGGCTGGACCGAGCATATTATGCCGGATATGGACGAAGCGGAATTAGCACGAATTCAGAAGAAAATGAAGGATCTGGGGTTGGAATGTATAGCAGTCAGCGGTCATTGCAATCTCACAGATCAGGAACGTCTCAACGATTTTAGGTCAAACATGAAGCTTGCCAAACGTTTCGGTGCGAAATACATAATTTCGTCTACCGGTGAAGCACACTTCGGCAAAGATGAAAAATTTACTGATGAGATTTTGATAACGAATATCAAAGCGCTGATACCTGATCTGGAGGAAAATGACCTGAAACTTGGAATTGAGATCCATGGAGAATACGGAACAGGTGAAGCAGTCAACAGGATTGTCAAAGGTGTTGCCAGTCCCAGAGTCGGTGTTAACTATGATACGGCAAATGTTGTATTCTACGGCGGCAAATCACCCAATGAGGATATCAAGACATGTGTCAGCAACATGAATTTTGTGCACCTGAAAGATAAGACCGGATTTGATAACAGTTGGAATTTCCCTGCAATCGGCAAAGGCGAGCTGGACCTGTTGGGCTTTATATCATATGTCACGGAGCACGGATATCAGGGCCCATTCTCCATTGAAATCGAGCATACACAGGACTTTACAATGAGAGACAAGACTGCCGGGGATATAGATTTTGTAAATCAGGTATTGAAAGACTCCTATGCATACCTTGAGAAAAACGGCATAATCTAGCCACGTATCGGGGAAACCTGGTTAAATCAATTGATTCTTCTTTTTGGGTGAAGTATGGCTAAGCGAAGCGGAATACTTACTTTGGCTGAAGCTGGGCTTACGAAGGATTATCCAGGGATGTAGCAGCCGTTATCTTCAACTTACAGGAGTTGGGTGTCTCACGGCTGATATGCATCGGATAAAAAATTAGTATATATTATAGGAGGGAAAACAATGTCCAGGAAGTTCATTTTTTGTGTAGCAATTACTCTAATGGTAGCTGTTTTATTTGTCGGTTGTGGTGCTTCGGAGACCACTCAACAAGAAGGTACTCAGTCACAGACCTCTGAGCAGTCTGCCGACAGTAACGAAAAGGGAACACAAGAGCCTGCCAAAAAAGACAAGCTTGTTTATGGGTATATAGCCTATCAGATGTCAGATATTTGGAACGAATATTCCTCAAAGGCTTTCCAGTATGCTGCTGAAAAAGCAGGTGTTGATGTCATTGTCCTGGATTCTCAAAATGACGTCAATAAGTCTATCGCCGCTATGGAATCCCTGATACAGCAAGAAGTAGACGGTATATCTATTTTCCCGATTTCTCCGGAACAGGGCGCCCAGCTTATTGCTATGGCTAATGAGGCTGGTATTCCTATAACCGTAGAAAACATCGATGTAGCAGATGTGTGTGAAGCAGACCAATACATCGCTTCTGTCGGATGCGTATATGGTGATATCGGTTATGCAGCTATTAAGTGGCTCGCTGAGAATGTTGAGAATGCCAAGGTATTCTATTGTGCAGGTGCAGTCGGCGGTGGTGTATTCGAAGCTTACAAGGTTGGTGTCGATAAGGCACTTGAAGAGTTCAGCGATTCAATTGAACTGGTCGGATTGTCCAACTCAGATTCATGGTCCACAGAGGATGGCCTGAACCTTACTCAAAACTTTATCAACTCAGGTGTTGAATTCAACTGCATATTTGCAAACAATGACCAGCTTGCACAGGGTTGCTATCAGGCATTGGCTGAAGCAGGAATGGAAGACATCCCAGTCGTATCTACCGGCGGATCTCCTGATGCATATAACTTCCTGAAAGAAGGTATAGAAGCCGCAAACATGACCGCTCCTGTATCTATTCAGGGTGTTCAGACATTTAAAAATCTGCATGACTATGTCACAACCGGCAAGGTCCCTGAAGAGAAATTCCAGAGCCTGCCTGTTCTGCCTGTCTCCGGAGATGACCTGTCCGCATGGATTGACTGGTCTGACTATGCAGCTGCTTACGATTATGTCTACGGAAAATAATGTCTGCTATCGTGCCCCATATTAATGTGGGGCACGAGAATTTCTCAATAAGAGGGATGGAAACCATATGAAAATTGATACCGGAAATTCTGTACCAATTATTAAAATGCAGGGTATTGTCAAGGAATTCCCAGGTGTACGGGCATTATCTGATTTGACATTTGATGTATATAAGGGTGAAATACATTGCCTTGTAGGTGAAAACGGGGCTGGTAAATCAACGCTTATGAAGATTTTATCAGGAGCTTATACACCTACTGCCGGAAGCATCATTATAAATGGCCATGAGTATCGCGAGCTGACCCCTGCGCTGTCTCGGGACCTGGGAATTGATATTGTTTATCAGGAAAACGATTTGGTGCCTACAATGAGTGCGGTGGAAAATATATTCGTAGGCAAGGAAATAACAAAACCAGGTGGTTTCGTTGACTTTAAAGAAATGCTGGCAAGGGTTCGCGCCCTTATGGAAAAGTATGAAATCTGTATAGATCCCTTGCAGACTATTGAGAACATGTCTGTAGCGGATCAGCAATTCGTGAAAATCCTTAAGGCGCTGATGAACGAATCTAAGCTGCTGATCATGGATGAACCTACCTCAATGTTCAATGAGAAAGATGCGGGTAAGGTTTTAAAATTAGTCCGAAATATTGCTGACAAGGGAATCAGTATTATATACATATCGCACTATCTAAAGGAAGTATTGCAGATTGCAGACCGAATAACAGTTATCCGGGATGGTTCGGTTGTCCGGACATATGATAATTCTTCAAGAAACGTTTCACTTAACGACATTACAACTGATATGGTGGGACGGCCGGTAGACATGTTCTATAAGAAGGAACCCTGCACCATCGGTGATATAATGTTCGAGGTAAAGGGGCTGCAGCTCAGCAAGGATTCTCCTGTTATCAATTTTAACGTGCGCAGAGGTGAGATACTTGGTATCGCAGGTATGATTGGCTCGGGACGTACTGAAATAGTACGGGCGATCTCCGGTGCTGACAGCCGCTACGCCGGTGATATTTATCTAAACGGCCAGAAACTCAGGATCCGTAATCCAAGAGACGGTATCAAAGCAGGCATTGCGCACATTACTGAGGACAGGCAGCGTTTAGGCCTGATGCTGAACGGAAGTGTCCTGGAAAATACACTATTGGTCGGTCTGCCAAATATAAAGTCCGGTCTGTTTTATAATTATAAAAACTATACGAGTGATGCTCAGTCTATTGTTGAGAGACTCAAAATTAAGACCCACAGTTTACTGCAACCGGTCATATATCTTTCAGGGGGCAATCAGCAAAAGGTTGTTCTTGGCAAATGGCTTTATGCCAAGCAATCAGTCTATATTTTTGATGAGCCCACACGAGGTATAGATGTCAGTGCAAAAGCAGAGTTTTACAAGCAAATGTCAGCTCTGACCCATGCCGGCAATTGCATTATTATGATCTCTTCTGAAATGCCTGAATTGATCTCTATGAGCGACCGTGTGCTGGTTGTACGGGATGGAGCTATAAAATGTGAGCTGACAGGTGAACAAATCAACGAACAGACCATTATTAAAGAAGCTTTAGGAGTGAAAGATCATGGATAACAAAAGACTAACATTACATAAAAATCATATTTTTAAAGATCAGCGCATATTGCTTGGACTTATTATCATTTTGATGATCGCAGTCGTTGGCATTATTAATCCCAAGTTTGTCAGACTAACCAATATTACGGCTATTTTGCAGCAAATCTCGGTACTGGGCGTCTTAACAATGGCCATGACGATGTTGCTTATAAGCGGCGGTATTGATCTTTCCATAGGCAGTATGATGACGCTTTCCGCTGTTGTTGTAGGTTCTATAATCATGAAAGGCGGAAATTTATTTCTTGCAGTACTTGCCGGCGTAGGCGTTTCGACACTATGCGGCCTGTTTAACGGCGTGATCGTTGCCAAGTCCAGGTGCATGCCTCTCATCATAACACTGGGCACCAGCCAGATATTTTATGGAATTTCTCTTTTGATTGCCGGAGGATCGTTTATAAACTTTCAAAAAAGATTGGATTTTATGCGCAAGGTTCAGCTTTTAGGCTTTTTACCGCTCATGGTTATTTTCATGATAGCCATCGTTTTGATTATGTATGTATTACTTAACAAAACAAAATTTGGACGCAGAATAGTTGCCATTGGCGGAAATGAAAAAAACGCTTACCTTTCCGGCCTGAATATTGATCTCTATAAAATCATCACTTATGGAATCAGTGGTGTGATTGTAAGCATTGCAGGCCTTATTTTTGCTGCAAGATTGAATGCTATTACGGCAAATGCAGGCTCGGGCTATGAACTTGATGCACTGGTTGCGGCGGTTATCGGCGGTGTAACATTTGAAGGTGGACGAGGTACTGTATTAGGCGCATTCCTTGGATGCCTGCTGACAGGAATCATTTCTAATGCTCTGGATATATTAGGAGTACATGCGTATGTAAAAATCGTAATCACTGGTGCTATCATCGTTGGAGCGGTTGTGCTGAGCAATATAGAAAATGCGCGCAAAAAGCAATGAATAAAAAACGGTTCATTTATCTGGCATTTGAGCTGGATGTATTTTAAACGCCTAAAGGAGTGAATAAAATGAAAACTGGTGTTAGCTTTTATACGTTTGGCCAGGATGTGGACATCTTTGAGGCATGCGAGCAAGTCAAAAAAGCAGGTTATGACGGTGTTGAGCTGGTTTTAAGCGAAAACGGCCAACTAAACATGAAAACAACCGAGAAGGAAATGCTTCAGCTTCGAAGATTGATCAATGACATGGGACTGCAGGTGTGCTCCATCGGTGCATGGAATATGTGGGAGCATAATCTAGCCGGTGAAGATAAATCAGATGTGGAATACGCAATGGATATTGCGAAGAAGCAGATAGATGCTGCCGCCGCATTTGGCGCTGATACTGTTCTCATTGTACCCGGCTGGGTAGGCACTAATTTTGCCCCTGGCATCGTTAGATATGACAAAGCCTATGAGAATTCACAAAGAGCATTATCGTTGCTTGCACCTTATGCTGCAGCAGCTAATGTAAGCATGGGCATTGAAAATGTCTGGAATAAGTTTTTGCTTTCACCGTTGGAGTTTAAACGGTTTCTGGATGAGATCAACTCTCCTTATGTAGGTGCTTACTTTGATGTAGGCAATATTATCTACATAGGCTATCCGGATCAATGGATTGATATACTTGGCGCTAAATATATCAAGAAAATTCATCTATGTGACTGCCGGTCCGAGCAGGCAGGACTGGGTATGTTTGTGGATCTGTTTGAGGGAGATGTGGATTTTGAGGCGGTTATGTCTGCTTTACACCGCATTGGTTACGACGATTGGCTGACAGTTGAATTCTTGCCCAATTACAGGCGTTTCCCGTATCAATCCATTATTAATGCCAGATTATCACTGGACACTATTCTTAGTATTAGTTAGACTTTATACTGAAACAAGGGAGATAATAAATCATGAATGTTTTAGCAATTGGATGCCATCCTGATGACTTAGAGATAAGCTGTTATGGCACATTGGCCAAATACGTCAAGATGGGCCATGATGTTGCAGTCTGTATTGTGGCAAATGGTAATCTGGGGCATGTGGAGATCATGCCTGATGAGCTGAGAGAAATACGGCTTAATGAGTCGAGGGCTGCAGCAAAGCTTATCGGAGCTACACATTATGCGATAGATATTAACGACTTATATGTCAGCGCAGAGAACGACGAATTGATATTGCGGCTGGCAAAAGTGGTTCGTGAAGTAAAGCCGGATGTGGTTATCACACACTATGAAAAAGATTATATGAACGATCACATTCAGACCTACTATGCGGCTTTTCGTGCAACGTTCGCAGCCAGCTGTGCTCACTACGATATTAAGTCAAATCAGAAACCCGCACCACTGACGCCTATATTCCATATGGACACTTTGACCGGTGCAGATTTCTTACCGACGGAATATGTAGATATAAGCGATGTGATCGAACTGAAAATGGAAGCGCTTTCTCTTCATAAAAGCCAGGTAAAATGGATGCTGGACCATGATGGAATCGATTTTTTGGATATGGTTCGTACCTGTTCAAAAGTTCGGGGATATCAGTGTGGTGTTGCATATGCGGAAGGTTTTCGCCTCAACCGGAACTATCTTCGCATGACCGCCAAACGTCTGCTTCCATAAATGACTCAGACATTTAAACAATTCCTTTCAAAGGTTCATCGCGAACAGTAACTTTGTAAATTCAGCTGTAAGCTTAATTAAGCTTAATTTTAAAAGAATTTATTGAAATTATACAGGAAGGTGATAAGAAAATGTTTAATGTAGCGCTTGTAGGAGCTGGCTATATCGGCATGGCACATATCGGGGCATATAAAAATATTCCCGGTGCAAAAGTTGTTGCCGTTATCAACAGAAATCCTGAACACGGAGCAAAAGGCGTAGAAGCAGCAGGCGGAGATTGCAAATACTATGCCACTTTAGATGAAGCTTTGGCTGACAAAAAAATCGACATTGTAGATATCTGCACACCGACTAATCTCCATGAGGAATTTGTCATCAAAGCCGCGAATGCAAAATGTCATGTACTTTGCGAAAAGCCTGTCACCTTTGATTTGGAATCCTTTGACCGTATGGCTGATGCCTGCAAAGCCAATAACGTATATTTTATGGTAGCCCAAGTGGCACGTTGGTGGCCTGAATTCATTACGATCAAGGATTATATCAGGCAGAACAAGCTGGGAAATATACATATGATTTACGAAAAAAGACTGGCACAGCATCCTAATTGGGCTACCTGGCACCGTAATCCTGAAATAAGCGGCGGCGGCCTGTATGATATAAATGTACATGATATCGACTATCTGTACAGCCTGTTTGGAATGCCATGCCGTATATATGCAAATGGCTGGAAGAGTCCAAGCGGCTGCTGGAATCATGTCAGCACCAACCTTACTTGGGAGGACGGAACAAATGCAATTTGTGAGACCTCACTGGAAATGAAAGGACAGTTTCCGTTTTCAATTGAGTTCCGCGGCTGCGGTGACAATGGCACTATTGTGTATCAGCTGACAGCAGGCCATAACATCAAGGATGGAGAAAGAGGAAACAATTTTGTTTATTATCCGGCAGGTGAGGATAAGGTCATCCCTATAGAAGCTGAGCAGAAAGATATGTTTGTAGCTGAAATCAGTGACTTTATCAATGCAATTAAGTGTGGAACTGACGTGCCGGTGCCTCCTGCTCAATCGAGACAGGTTTTGAGAATAATACTCGCCATCAAGAAGTCCTTAGAAGAGGGTAGTGTTGTAGAATTTTGATTCTTGCATCAGTTTTTTAAATTTTAAGAAGACAGCTGGCCATTTATTGGTCAGCTGTTTTTAAATAGTTCATCCATCGTCATAATAGCAGCTGTTCGCCCTATGCGTTCATTGTCATTTGAAAACAGCTCTAATGTAATATCCAGGGATGCATTCAGCGGTACAAAATACTCACGCAGTGTATTGAGGACCAAATCAGCAAAACCGTCACCCAGCTTACTTATAGAACCTCCTATATGGATACATTTAATATTACAGAGGTTTACAACGCTTACCAGTCCGCAGCACAGGTGATACACATAATCTTGAAATACCGGCATTACCTTGGGGTCATTTTTTTTGAAATATGCCGCTGCTGTTTCCATTGCTGTGTGATTGCATTCCGCTCCGAATGTTTCCCGGAATTTAAGCCCCAATTGCGCTTTTTCATTTAGTGCACGAAACAATGCAGGTGTAGAGCAAAGTGTCTCGAGGCAGCCTCTGTTGCCGCATTTACAACGGTCACCGTCACTATCCACGACAATATGACCTATTTCCAAAGGGAGACATGTTTTTGTATTATTACGCATATCGCTCAGTACCATGCCGCCGCTGATACCTTCGTCAATATTAACTGAAAGCAGAGGCATATCGACATTGTCTCCAGCTATAAACTCAGAGAATGCTATAACTCCGCCGTTGTTGCTGATCATCACAACTGCATTGCTGAATTGTTCTTTGAGCACTTCTACAACGTTGGTATCCACCATCTCATCAAATGGTATAACAACCGAAAACCGAAGTCTTCCGGTTTCTGCGTCAAACAGGCCAGGAAACACAATATGAATTCCGAGTAGCCGGTCATGTGCAATCTTTTTGGCTTCAAGCATTTCAGAAATAGTGCTGCAAATATCCTGACTTGTGTACGTGGCAATGCGTACATCCATCTCCCCTATTTTTTGAATACATATATCATAAAGATTGCATTTATAACCGCCGCTGAAAATCTCTACTGTGATTACATACCCGCGGGATGCATTTACTTCGAGTAGAATGGGCTTGCGTCCGGGATCCGGATTCTCGCCCTGGCCTGTTTCATAAATCCATTTATCCTTTATCATTTCGTCTACAAGTATAGATACAGTCGTCGGGGACAGACCAGTTTTTTTAGCTAAAGCCGCACGTGAAATCGGCATCTCTTTGCGTATTAAATTGAACAGCAACGTAGTATTGCTGGTTTTTATCATTTTTTGCGAAAAGCCATAATGCATGCGTTCACCGTCTGAAATAAACATCATAATTAATTCACCCACTTTATTATTTGTATTCTAGTATAATTTAAAACCCGGGAAAATACAAGTAGAGTGGCTTTTCTGATTGATAACAGATGAAGTTGCGATTCGCATAATATTTAAATGTAATTGATTCCACAGGTGTATTCTATCAAAGCCGGTTTTCAACTGAATTCCTTGTTTTTTCAAAGTGATTTTTACAGACTGCTGCCCTGACCTAAGTCTATACAGCAGTGTCAGTTCCTGAGAATCTGTAAAATCTGTATACTTCTCGCGATTTCTATGGGATTCATCATCCCATCCCGTAGTTTCTGCTTTTTTATCTTTATATTAGTAGTGTTTCCCGCTTGGACTGGGGTTACATCAAAAATTTACACCGTATATGAAGCAAGTTCACATGAAGTTACCATGGAACAGGCAAATGATGAAGCTATTTATTACAGACTATAGAAGTGATTTATTTAACATAATATATTGACAATATATGGAGTTTTAGTTAAAATATTATCAATGCATTATCATAAAAGATAATTAATTTTAAAGAAAATGTATTCGCTCCCGATAAACAAATTAGTCTTAGGGCACTAAATATCAAGTTTGAGTATTATCCAGCACCGCTATCAGCAAAGTAGGGCCAAGTCGGAGAGTTTTCATAGTCTTTGTTTCCTATAGGAGTAATGCTGTTTTACATATAAATGTTAAAACGGAGGTGGAATATTAATCACAATAGGCCATTTCCAAAAAGTATGAAAACTAAGTCTTCTTTAAGCATTTGAGGAAATTCCAGCATAGTCGCTTAGAAACAATTAATTGCACCTACTCTGTTTTGATTACTTTTCCATTTTCAGTTTTTTAGGATTTATTCCTTGAAGCCGAAACATGGCAATTAATATGAAATTCCTTTATAGGAATAAAGAAGGTGAACTGATGTACAGAATGTTGATTGTAGATGATGAATCGTGGATTAGGGAAAGGATTCGTTATACCATCGATTGGCAGAAAGTCGGTATTCAGGTGGCAGGTGAAGCCTGCGACGGAGAAGAAGCTTTAAAGATGGCGGAGGAATTGTATCCTGATATTATATTGACGGATATCCGCATGCCCTGCATTGACGGTCTGGAACTTGCCAGAGAATTAAAAAAAAGGGGCAATGAGGCGAAAGTAATCATTATCAGCGGGTATGCCGATTTTGAATATGCAAAGAAAGCAATCCAGCTTGGTGCATTCGATTATATCTTAAAGCCGTTTGAGGATGAAGAGCTGATCAATGTGATATCGGTCTGTGTAAAAGAACTGGACAGGCTTAAGCAGAAGGAGGAATTACTTGAAAGAGCCGGAAAGCAGATCAAGGAAAGTATGCTTATATTAAAGGAAAAATTTTTAATTAACCTGGTTAATGGTTATTTTCAAAGTGAACAACAGATTTACAGCTATATGGAGTATATAGGCCTAGAATACAAAGGTACAAATTATATATGCTTTGTTGTTCAGATAGATGAGTGTGGGACTATAGGGCCTAACGGTGATTGGGATGAACATCTGGCTCAATTTGCTGTATGCAATATTATTAAAGATTTTGTGGCAAAGATAGGGGAAAGTGAATTGTTCTTTTTGCATACAGGGGAGATTATTTGCCTGATTTTTTCAAAAAACAGCAGCGACATACTGGCCAGGCAAGTTATGTCAATTTCAAACGGCATTCGCAGAATAGTTAGAAAAGTAATGGATATTACTGTTACAATTGGAATAGGAAGGACCTGCACCACTTTTTTAGATATTTCAACTTCTTATAGGGAAGCAAAACAGGCTTTGCAGTTCAGAACATATTTCGGTGCGGACAGAACTTATAATATAAAAGGACTTGATGCAAACTTCAGGCTCAACAACATAAGGCCGCAAGTACTCCAACCTCTTTTAAACAGTATCCGGATTGGTGATATAAGAAGTGCCCTTAGAAATCTTGACATTGTGGTTAAAGAAGCGACAAAGGATGCTGGTAATTTACTTCCGGTAGATTTGAAGCTTTTATACGTTGAAATAGCATATCCTATGGCAAAAATAATTCTGGAGGAAAATACTCTGATTGAAAATAGCTTATCTTTTAGCTTAAATTTTTTTGAACGCTTTAATATGTTGCAAAGTATGGATCAGCTTAAGAAATTTCTCGAGGATACAATGATGGTAATCATTGACTGCCTGCAAAATTCTGTGAGCAATAAAAAGAGAAAAGTCATTGAAAAGGCTTTGGAATATATCGAAAACCATTATAATGAGCCCATAACAATGAATGATGTAGCGAGGAAGCTGTATTTAAATGCTACCTATTTCTGTAAAATGTTTAAGGATGAGATGGGTGAGTCTTTCACAAAATACTTAATGCGTTTGAGGATTCAGAAGGCCATTGAATTCATGAATGATCCCACACTCAAAATATATGAGATTGCTGAGAAAGTAGGATATAGCGACGTCCAGTATTTTACTAAAATTTTTAAGAATTTCCATGGAGTTACACCAATGCAATACAGAGAGAAAATAAAATAAAAAGCAAAAATTGTACAAAAAATCAAAAGACAGTCAGGTTGTTATAGCAATACAGGCCAGGTATTATTAAACTATAATTTAGTCATGAAACAAATTCTATGAAGAAAAAACTTACGACCATGATACATCTACTTGCTACGCCAATACTATTATAGCTAAGGGAAAGCTTAGGAGTTTGCCGAAAAATTATGTTTATGTTGTTTAGAAACGCAAGTTTTCGGGTCAAAATATTCATAATACTTTATATAGCTATCCTTTTACCTACAGTAATTGTGGGAGCAATTTTGTATAAAAGATCAGAGTTGGCAATCACTGATCAGACCTCAAGAGTTGTAACCAGTAGCTTAAATTTTGCAATCCAAAACATTGATTCTTCCCTGGAACTGGTAGTTGGGATGAGTGATTTGATACTAAAGGATAGCAGGTTCACTTCTGCGGTCAGCGTTAAACGCAAGTTTGGAGAAGACGAAAAAATACAAAAATACGCAGGAGTGCGTGAACTGTTCAGCTATATTTTGTCTATGATTGATGCCAGGAATATACTGCAAGGCATGGATTCCTTTTATGTTTACATCACTAATCAGGACACAATTATTGACTCAAAAAGCACTTTCTATGAGCAAATTAATGAAAGCAATGTGGAATTTATACGAAATTCAAAAAGTGAGGAGTTTAATGACAAATGGTTTGTCTGTGATCCGGTTAATTATTATACCATTAATAATATTAATAGTAAACTTGCCGGAGGTAAAGTTATTACATATAACAGGGTACTTAAAGATGGGGACAATGTCCTTGCGGTACTCGCAATCAATGTAAATGAAAATTTTTTAAGTGAATACTATAAAAAAATACAGACAGGTATTCCAGGAGAGTTTCTTGTCATGGACAATGAAGAAACTATTATTGCCCACTCCGATAAAAGCATCATAGGGAAAAAAATAAAAGAGAATTCTGAAATAAATAAAAAAATTTCTAAATTGAACAGTGAAAATGGAAGCTTTTTTTTCAAAATAAACGGCCAGGATCAATTCCTTATTTATTCCATTTCAAAGTATACGGGATGGCGATACATAGTGATGGTTCCGGCATCGGAAATACATACAAAGATAGGTGAAATGCAAGAGTTCTTTACTATAAGTATATCAATCATTGCTTTTATGGTATTAGGAATTACTATTCTGTTGTCTAATATTTTTTACAAGCCTTTGGAAAAGTTAGTCTCAGCAATGCAGATGATAGAAAACAGAAATTTAGATGTAAGAATTGATGATAAAAGGGCAGATGAGTATCAAAGAGTTTACAAGGGATTTAATGATATGGTAAGTGAGCTTAAGAGACTTATTAAAGACCTTACAAACGAGAAAATACTGAAAAAAGAAGCTGAAATAAAGCTTTTACAGGCACAGATAAATCCCCATTTTTTATATAATACGCTTGAATCCATACATAGCATTGCCAAAATTAAAAAAGTCGATGAGATAGCATTGATGGTTTCTGCATTGTCTAAGTTTTACAGGATAAGTTTAAGCGGAGGAAAAGACATAGTTACATTGAAAGAAGCTGTTGAACTGGTTAAAGACTACCTGACTATTCAAAATATAAGGTTTAAAGGGAAAATATCATATAACTTTGATATTTCTGACGAACTGTTGAAATACAAAGTGCCTAAGCTCATTTTACAACCAATTGTAGAAAATTCCATTTACCACGGTATAGAGAGGAGCAAAGGTAATGGTATTCTCAACATATATGGGATGTTGGAGAATAATGACTTAAACCTTATTGTGGAGGACAATGGAGTTGGAATTAAAAAAGAAAGCCTGGAGGAACTACAAAGATCTATAGAAGATGAAAGCTTTGAAGATTCAAAAAACTTTGCATTAAAGAATCTTAATCAGCAGATAAAACTTAAATACGGGCAAAATTATGGACTTAGCATTAAAAGCGAATATGGGAAAGGGACATGTGTTACCATCAGACTGCCGGCAGTATCAATATAAAGGACACAACCACCCCCATTATAATTACGGTATAGAAAAAGCAAAAATTGTACAAAAAATCAAAATCCTAACATGTTGTATGTATTCTCTATATACATTAATGTAAAAGCGTAGTAAATATATTGATACATATCAACATGGCAAAACCGATTCGTGCCCATGCCATCGGTTTCCTAACTAAAAATATAAGGAGGTGAAGAACGAAAACTCTGCATTTATAATTCACATCTACACAGACAAACATGAGCATTCTTTCAGGCATGGGGAATACAGGAATGAAAAAAAGTTTTAAAAGACATAATCAGATATGCCTTTTAAAACTGTCAGAAAATCATCTTAAAAATCATACCAGTTCTATTTTAAAGCAAAGGACAGAAAATGTAAACCAAAACTTAATTAAAGGAGTGAAATTAAATGAAAAGCTTACGAAAAGTATTATCTTTAGTATTGTTGCTGACGCTTGTATTATCACTTGCAGCATGCAGTAGCGGTACCAAGCCGAGTGACAAAGAACAGGAGGAAACAAAACAGGCTGAAACGAAACAGACTGAAACAAAACAGGAAGAATCAAAACAGGATGATAGTAAAGAAAATTCAGATCTCCTTGTTGCAGGCGTTGTTTTCCAAGAAGACCAGTTTATGAAGCTGTTGACAATTGGTTATCAGGATGCAGCTAAAGCTGCAGGAATAAAATGCTTAGTTGGTAATACCGGAAACGATCAGGCAAAAGAGGCAGAATTAATAAACACATACATGGCCCAGAAGGTAAACGGACTTGCAATTGCTCCACTGAACTCCGAATCATCGGTAGCTGCACTTAAGAAAGCTGATGAAGCAGGAATGAAAATTGCAGTTACAAACATAGACTTAAAAGATGCACCTTTTATCGTGGGTGGATACACCTCTGACAACCATAACATTGGAGCTACTACAGGAAAAGCAGCAGCCAAATTTATCAGTGAAAAGCTCGGCGGAAAAGCAAATATTGCCATCCTTCAGTTCAAATCTCAGGTTCCGGAACAGAGTAAGGCACGTGTAGATGGTTTCCTTGAGGAAGTCCAGAAGCTTGGAGACGGTATTAAAATTGTTGCTGACCAGGATGCATGGCTCCAGGACAAGGCGGTTGCAGTTGCAGGAGACATTTTGACGGCTCATCCTGACGTAAATGTAATATTTGCCGCTAATGACGGTGGAACAATAGGTGCCACTATGGCTGTGAAGAACGCAGGTAAAGCGGGTGAGTGTTTCGTATTTGGAATTGACACAGGTGAACAGCAAATAGCTATGTTGAAAGACTCCGATAACATTCTGCAGGCCATCACAGGACAAGACCCGTACACAATGGGATACAAGGCTATGGAGTCTCTTATCAAAGCTTTGAAGGGTGAAGACATAAGTGCTACAAAAGGAAAGACTGAAATTGTGCCAGGTACGCTTTTAAGCCGTGATGACCCTGATGGAATTGCTAAATTTGAGGCTGACCTGAAAGCTAAATTAGGTGGCTGATTTGTAGCGTAAAACAGGAGGTTATGTATGAAGGTTGCCCTATAATGCTAATTTGTGGGGCGACCTTCATCCACGGAATTTTTAGTAGAGCAAGGCTAAGTTCTTTTATGAAAGGAAGTGTAGTATGAACTATAGAATACTGGCAAGGATTTGTGTGTTTTTCCTTATTTTTTCTTGCTTGACTATTCCCGATATAGCTTTTGCTGACAGCGGGGGCTTTTCTTTGATATCAAGCGGGCAAAAGGTTGATGTAGGAAGTGAAGTCAATATATCAGTTCAGGCTTCGCAACTGCAAAGAGTATACGGGTTTGAGTTAAAATTGGAATACGATGAAGATAAGCTGCAACTACTGGATGAAATTCAGTATGGTTTAGATGGCATAGGTTTTTATAAAAATGACAATAAAGGTACATTAACTATTGTATGCAGCCAGCTGGGGAATGACAAACAGGAAATTGATCTTAACGGTACGATTTGTACATTGACCTTCCGTGCGGTGGCAAAAGGGAATGCTGAGTTTATATTAAAATCTGTTATAACATCTGATAAAAATTTAAACACCACGGAATTTTCTCCTAATGCCAGAACAAGTATATCTATTATAGGAAAGTCCAGCAATATTCCACCGGTGGTGATTGACATGAGTCCACCGTCGGCGCCTGTTGTAAGGGGAGTCGAAAACGGGAAAACTTACACCGAAAATGTATCAGCTACATGGACCGAAGAAACAGGTACAACTACTACTGCGACACTGTCAAGGGACGGGGAAAATCCGCAGGAATACAAAAAAGGTACCCCGATTAGCTTAAGTGGCGACTATGTACTGGTGGTCACAGCCAAAAAGACTTCCAACGGGCTTACGGCTTCGACAACCATAAGATTCAGGATCGATATACCACAAGATAAGGATGATGATAGCGGAGATATTGATGAAGGCGAAGATAAAGACGATACAGTTAAAACCTTTACTGATTTGGATGGCTATAGATGGGCAGAAAACGCTATACAATTTTTAGCTTCCAAAGGGATAGTTAAAGGTACTTCTGAAACTACTTTCTCACCTGGAAATAATATAATAAGAGCTGATTTTATAGTACTTATTGTAAGAGCATTCGGATTTACTGCAGATGTCGATGACAATTTCTCAGATGTTGATCCTTCCGCATATTATTATGAAGCAGTTGGCATAGCCAAAAAGCTTGGGATTACAAGTGGCGTCGGTAATAACAAATTTAACCCTAAAGAGAAAATCAGCAGACAGGACATGATGGTACTTCTTTACAGAGCGCTGAAGATAGCAGGAATAGATGTATATGCCGGTTCGGGTTCAGAACTTGACAGATTTTCCGATAAGGCAAACATTGCTCCTTATGCGGTTGAAGCTATTCAAGCACTTGTTGCAAACGGTATAGTAAGAGGTGACGGTACTTCCATCAATCCTCTTGGAAATGCTACAAGGGCGGAAGCTGCTGTACTCATATACACAACTTACATTAAATATTTCGATTCTTAAAATAAATACATAAAAAATGAGGAAAGGAGCGATAAGAGTGATAAAGTCTAAGCATCGTTTTTCTGTCGTCTTTATGGTGTTGACACTTGTGTTTTCTTTTATGTGCAACAACATTGCTGTTTATGCGTACGATAAAAATGACGAAATGCATCTGGTGCCGATATCCCATATTGATACAGCCTGGATGTGGCCTTATGAGGATGTTGCTCAAAATGTAATACCGGATACCTGGTATAAGCAAATTGGATACTTAAAAAACAACCCCGAGTTGAGGTTCACTATATCTGCAATACAGCATTTGGCATGGGCTAAGGAATACTATCCGGATATGTGGAGTGATATTAAAGACCTATATGCTGAGGGACGGCTTGAGATTGTCGGCGGACAGTTAGTGGAGCCAGACACAAATACACCCAGTGGAGAATCCCATGTTCGTCAGTTTTTAATTGGGCAAAAATTCCTTGAAGAGAACTTTGGTAAGACGACTACCGTAGGATTTCTGCCTGATTGCTTTGGATTTTCGGGCCAATATCCTCAAATAATGAAAAAGGCAGGCATAGATTATTTTGTAACAGCGAAGCTCACATGGAATGATACAAACAAATTTCCGTATAATCTTTTCTTTTGGAAAGGTATAGATGGATCGAGTGTTCTTTCCTATTTAACTACAAAAAACTATGACCATGTATATAGTGATAGTGAAATAAAGGAAGTTTTAGATGCGTTGAAACCATACGGAGTCAACAGAGGATATGGGTCATTTGGAGCAGGAGACCATGGAGGCGGACCGTCTTTAGCTAATTATGAGCAGGTTCTGAACCAGGATAAGGATCCGTCAAACCCCCATGTAATATTAAGTTCAGCTACACGTTATTTTGACAGTGTGAGTAAGGACGACTTAAGCAAGGTACCGACATGGGAAGGAGAGATGTACCTGGAGTATCACCGTGGTACATATACATCCTGGGCAAGGCAAAAGCTTGAAAACAGGAAGAGTGAGATAGCTGCTGAGGTTGCAGAAAAGGCCGGTGCTATTGGAAAGTGGTTAGGAGTTATTCCTGATGCTGGTGATGTCATCAATGACGCATGGTGGAAAATAGCCATAAACCATATGCACGATGTCCAGCCCGGTTCTTCGGTGCCTATGGCGTATGAGGAATCCTTCAACTTCAATGAAATAGCAAGAAATAAGCTTAATACAGTTGCCAATTACGGATTACAGGCAATGGCATACAGGGCAGATACAAGCGTGGAAAGCGGTGTGCCGGTATTTGTATTTAACCCGTTGTCATGGACACGGGATGATATGGTGGAAACCACTTTGAAATTTGATACCAAGGTACAGTATGTCAGGATATATGATCAAAACGGAAACGAAATGCCTTGTAAAGTGCTAAATTCTGATGGCAATACGGCAACCGTAAGATTTGAAGCAAGAGATATTCCTTCATTAGGTTACAAGTTATTTAGAGCTGTGCCTGCAGATGAGCCATATTCAAAAGATACAGGCTTACACATTGATGAAGAAAACTTTATAATGGAAAACCAGTATTATAAAGTGGTATTCAATCCTGAGACAGGAAACATTACCAATATATATAATAAAAAGGACAATAACAGGGATGTATTAAACAGCAAAAACGGTGAAGGTAACGAATTGCAGATATTCACCGACACCGGTGGGTCATCGTGGCCGGCATGGGATGTAATCAGAAGCGAGTTAAGCCCTGTTGGAGGCGATCCTTATGATCCTACTTACAGGCTTGGTGCAGACAGCTTAAAGTCCATCGAAGTGATTGAAAACAGTGCAGTAAAAGCAGTTATCCGTGTTACGAGAGAATGGTCCAAATCCACTTTTATCCAGGATATAATAATGTATCCGGATGTCGAAAGAATTGATGTAAAAACTTATGTTGACTGGCGCGAATCCAATAGAATGTTGAAGGTATCATTCCCGTTAAGTGCTGTTTCCAATACTGCCACCTACGAAATTGCTTATGGTGCTCTTCAAAGGTCTACAAACAGGGATACTTCCTTTGATGGGGCAAGATTCGAGCAATCAGGGCAAAAATGGGCAGATATAACTAATGAAAGTGATAACGCTTTTGGAGTCAGCATACTGAACGACTCTAAATACGGATGGGATGTTTACAGGTATAAGGACAATTCCGGTACCCGTATAAGGTTGTCACTTTTACGTTCGGCAAGAACAGCTTCATCCGCAGGCTACGGTTATAACAATCCTCCTTCATACCCTGCTATGGATCAGGGCCCGCAATATTTTACTTATTCAATATATCCTCATAAAGGAGACTGGACTGATGCACAGTCGGTACAGAGGGCATATGAACTAAACTACCCTGTAAATGCTTTCCAGGTGGAACCCCACAAAGGTGTTCTTGGCAAAGAATTCTCATTTATTGATGTAGATAAGCCAAATATAATAGCATCAGTAGTAAAGACTCCTTATGATGGTGGAACGGATGAACTGGTTATACGTTTGTATGAGTCCCAGGGTAAGGATTCTACAGATGCACAGATTACATTCCCCACTGACATTAAGAGTGCAAAAGAGGTCAACATTTTGGAAGAGGATTATGAAGATGCAAAACCTGTAAGTATTTCAGGCAACACTTTGACAACTAATTTTGGTAAATACGAGATAAAGACACTGCGCGTCAACCTGGGTGAATCGAAATATGAAAAAGTAGCGCAGAAAACAGCAAGCGTTGATTTGTATACACACTATAATCTTGACGGAGTAAGCAGTGATAATAAACGCAGTGACGGAGATGTTGACGGCAGTGGAAACACATATGCTGCTGAACTGTGGCCTGAACAGATAACTTTCCAGGGTGTACCGTTCAAGCTTGGGCCGGCTGCTGACGGATACAGAAACCTGGTACAGGCGGAAGGCCAGACAATTAAACTTCCGGCAGGAAATTATAAGTATGTATATATACTGGGAGCAGCTTCGGGAACTGAAAAAGACGAAGGGGAATTTGTAGTAAAGTATACAGGCGGTACATCAACAAGAAAAAATATCGAATTTGCCCAATGGAATGCTATGATTACAAGCTGGGATGCGGTAGCAGCAGCCGATATCAGGCCGGTTGTACGGGATACCATAGCATATGATTTTACTCACTACCATCTGAAAGACCGTGACAATTACGTGAAAGAAAGCTTCTTATATTTATACAGGATTCCCATAGATCCGGAAAAGAGTGTAGATTCTCTCATACTTCCGAATGCCAAAGGCATAAAGATTGCTGCAATATCTCTTGCAGACAGCGAATTTTTGAGGACTGCACAATTGCCGGATGGAAATGAAAGTGTAGATGACCAGAAGCCTTCCAAAGTAACTGGTGTGAACGCAAAATTGCATGAAGATTCGATAATTGAAGTGGATGTGTCCTGGGATGCCGCAACTGATAATGACGGTATTAAATACTACAGGATTTATAGAAGTGTAAATCCGAACTTTTTACCTGATGACAGTACACTTGTAGGTATCGTATCGGGAACAACACTTAATTATACTGATTCTTTGAATGCCAGCGGCACATACTATTACAAAATCATTGCAATGGATACAGCATTTAATTTGTCTGAAGCATCCGATGCATCCAATCCGGTGACGGGAGGACTGGATAATGCATTTTTGACAAGTGGAGTTAAGGCGACAGCTAATGGCAGCATGGCATTAGAACCTCCAGCGTTGGCTATTGACGGTACTGCAGATAACAACAGCAAGTGGTGCTATAATGGTGGAAACAATAATGCCAGTGAAACCAATCCATACTGGTTAATTGTTGATTTAGGTGATAATTACGCCAAGTGGTCTATATCCAAATTTGTTGTTATGCATGCACAGGCGGGCGGTGAAAGTTCGTCATGGAATACAAAAGACTTTACAATTCAAGTGAGCAATGATATGGCTAATTGGACTAACCTGGTTACTGTTAAGGATAATACAAGTGGCGTGACAACTCATGAATTGGCTTCACCAGTGACAGCAAGGTATTTTAAGCTTAATATTACACATCCTGGACAGGCAAACTGCGCCAGAATTTATGAATTCCAGGCTTATGGTATATATGACGGTTTATTACCTCCATCCGTCAAAAACGTTAATATTGACGTTGAAAAGAAAAATGGGCAGCCGCTGATGCTTAAGGGAACATATACCTTTGTGCCAAGTGCTGTAGGTAAAACGGAATTAAATTCCTTATACAAGTGGTATGGTGAGACAGGAAACGGCCAATATGAAGAAATCGCAGGTGAAACAGGAATTACCCTTGTGGTACCGGATGATTCACTATATAGGTCAGTAAGATTTGAAGTGACACCTGTTGATAATTCAGGCGCTAAAGGTACGCCTGTAATGAGCCCATCTATATATATTGCGCCGGATTCCTATTACGACAGGGCTTATTTGAGGAAGGCCACTGCAACTTCCCAGACAGCTTCGCATGAAGGAGCAGAGATGGCTGTTGATCACGACAACAAAACGAAATGGTGTGCAACACAAAAAAGGCCGCAATCTCTGACCGTAGATATGGGACATTACTACTTAATAGATAAGTTTGTAGTGACTCATTCAAAAATCAACGAACCATATTATGACAATACTTACGCATATAACATTTACATGAGCGAAGATGGAGTAACATGGAACAAGGTTTATAGTGTGGATGGAAATACAGATACTGTTAACACGTTACAACTAGATGCAGGTGTGATCGGAAGATACTTAAAACTTGAGATTACCAAGACAAGCGCAAATGATGATACTGCTGTACGTATTTATGGATTTGAGGCTTGGGGCTATCCTAAATTTGATCATACCCCGGCTGGCGGGGAAGAAGAAAGTGAGCCTGTAGATGTAGAAGCCAGCAATGTGACAATTACAGGTGTGGCTGAAGTTAATAGCACACTAACAGGTAGCTACACGGTAGCAGATAAGTATGAAAAGTATTGCAGGTTCAGATGGCTTTGGTCCAATGAAGAGGATGGAGACTATGAACCAATATTTAATGCAAATAGCAATGTCTATACACCTACAGGAGACATGGAAGGAAAATATCTGAAATTTGAAGTTCGGGTTGGGCTGGGAAGAACTGTCACCAGCGATGCAGTATTGATAGGAGCACAGACACCGGTGAATGTTCTGTTAGGAAGTGATGTATCAGCGGATAATGAAGAAGACGGACATAAGGCGGGCAAGGCAGTAGATGGAGATGATTCCACATACTGGTTCGCACGCAATTACGGAGGTACATTGACTAGCAAGCTTGACGCGCTGTACAAGATCAGCAGCTTTGTAGTAAAGAATGCAGGCTCTGCAGGATTGGACGGAAAATTAAATACAAAGGACTTCGAAATTTATGTAAGTGAAAACGGAGAAGATTGGGTCGAAGCAGCGGTGCAAAAAAATAATACTGACAATGTGGTGACCATCAATTTGACCACTCCGTTAAGAGCAAAATATGTAAAATTACATGTAACGACACCTTATAGTTCTATTCCGGCAGGAGCTGTCGGAGGAGTATACATAGCTGAATTTGAAGCATATGGAACTCCTTACGGTGCGTCAGTCCCAAGAGCTTTCAATGTTAAAATTCCATCCAGCGCCGAAACAAATAAACTGTTGGTAGCCAGCTATAGCTTTAATGATCCTAACGGTGAATGGGAAGGAGAGTCTATTCTGCAGTGGATGGCAGGCGATTCTGTGAATGGTCCTTTCTATCCTATTCAAGGTGCTACAAGCTTGTATTATAGACCAACAAAAGACGTAGCCGGAAAATATGTTAAATTTACAGTGAAGCCGGTGAATAAATCCGGAATAAAGGGAGCGACAGCATCAAGCGATGCAGTTTTAGTAGAAAATGCCAGACCAAGGGTACAAGATATTGTAATTCTGGGAGATACAACTATTGAAAGCAAACAACTTAGGGTAACTTATAAGTATGTCGATTATGAAGATGACCCGGAAGGAAATACAACATACCAGTGGTATAAATCAGATGATGGCAGGAACTGGACAGAAATAGCCGGAGCAACAAACAGTTCATTAAACTTAAGTGATGTTGCTGACCTCAAACAGGGTATTACCTCTTTGAGATGCAGGATCGTTCCTCTGCAAGAAGATGGTAAAATAGGATATGCAGGAGACAGTAAAGTAGTGGTAATAACCCCTGCAGGCTACAATGCACTAAAAGGAGCCAGGATTGTGGACTACAGCGGATACGTAAATAGCGCCGAAAGTCCTGAAAAGATTGTGGATGGAGATTATACAACAAAATGGTGCGACACGAGTACAATTTCTCCGGCAGATAGGGATCCTAAGAGATGGGTGACAATGGATATGGGTTCAGAATACCCAATCAGCACATTTGTATTGAGGAACTGCAGAACTGTTGAAAATTTCGCAAATACGAAGGCTTTCAGGATTCAGATAAGTATAGACGGTGAAGAATGGTATAATGCTTATTCAACAACAACAAATACAGATGACATTACCGTGGTACAGTTAAGTGAACCAGCTCAAGCCAGATATGTGAGACTTGCAATTGACGAAACAGCTACTCCTCGAATTTATGAGCTTGAAGCATGGACCAGGGGCTTAGGAACGACCCTCAACATAGATTCGAAGTATTCAACAAGAGTATTAAACGGAGAAACTTTTGAACTGCAGTACGGAGTAAGCGTAAGCTCACCGAATTTCGATTTGATGAGTGAAGAAGTTAAAATAGCTTATGATCCGGAAATGTTTACATTCAAAGGTCATAGGTTACTAGACGATAATGTAGTAGTGGATAATATAAATGATGATGGAAATGGAACAATAGAGCTGAGTTTAACACATATTGCACCTGTTAATGGAAACTATATCCTTATGAATCTGATATTTGAGGCAAAAGCTATACCATCTGATGTGGATGAGAAAAACGGAACAATTTCAGTATCCAGTGCGCTATTCATAAGCAGCATGGGTACCGAATCTGAAGCAAGATTATCAAATATTACATTAACGGTAATGGGCAGCAAATCTGCGCTGAATGCAGCAATTGAGCTTGTGAGTTCAAAACTGGAAGCGGCAGTAATAGGTGTAGAGCCCGGTAATTACTTCAAAGCATATGTGGACAGATTATCTGAAGCACTTAATGCTGCCCAGAATGTATATAATTCTCCCGAAGCGGGCGAGAGTGACTACAATCTTGCAAGGCAAAGTTTACTTAACGTATTGGAAGAATTCGAAAACTCTGTTATTACCGATTTGACCGGAGATCTGGATGGAGACGGAGAATTTACAATTAATGATCTCAATGACATAATTACCTACTATGGAATGAATGTTACCGAGCTTATGGATTATGAGAAGTTAGCAGATATTGACGGAAACGGTTATGTAGGACTTACAGATTTTATATTCGTAGCTCAAAAAATAATAGGCAATTAAGTTAACTATCCTGAATTAATTTGGGTGAAGCGGTGGATATCTATTCTGCCGCTTCATCCTGATTTTTAATATCCGGGGTCCGGTTGGATCAAGCCAAACAAGTTAGAAAAAAACGTATGAAGGGTTTGAGTACTTTGTTAAAGAAAAAAATTAGGATTATTATATGCTGTGTGGTTGTTATTATAGTTACAGGAATATTGGTTATACATTATCTTGCGGGAAATCATAATCCAGCGTCTGCAAATAATGACATAAAAAAAAGTGTACTTACCTCACCTGGCTTTGCACTGGAATATGAGGTCAAACCAATAAATATTGAAGATAAATTGCTTTCGGTTTCCATCCGCATTTATCCGGCTCAATCATCTGAAAGCAGAAACATCATCATTGGTAAAGGCTCAATAGATGTACTTGAACCGGTTTGCCTGGATGAAAGTGGCCGTGAAGTTACGGTGACCGATGAAAACGGCCTCATTAATATAGGACCTATCGGAGAAGATGTAAGCTATGCAGAGTATGCCTATAAGGTAAAAGTAGGCAAAATTGTAGACAGGAGATTACAAGGAGACGCATACGATGACCTCCTGGTATTTTCCGGGGAGAATGTTCTACTTCTTCCGTATTTTAATCCCCTGTCAGAGGAAGATATGAAATCCATTGATACATATATAAGCCGTATTTCAGTCCGAGTTGATGGAAATGAAGACTGGAGTGCGATTATGCCTTATCAGAAGGTTTATAATACAAATCAGAACTCACCTGTAGTCATAGAAAATCCCGATTGGAATGTTCTTTATAATTTATCAAAATCCTGCTATGCTTTTGGAAAGTTTGATACCCTTGCCATCCAGACAAAGGATGGGTATATTAACTTCTTTGTTGATTCTGCTTGTACAAACAACCTGAATCCGGAAAATGTAATTGCCATGTCAAATATTTATAATTATTATCGGGATGTTTTCGGAAAAGGCTTGAAGGATTATGCTGTTGTGCTCCTCAGACAGGAATTGGATAACGGCTTTGCTATTTTAGGAGGAGTGAGTGGAAAAACTCTGGGACTTTCCGTGAATATGGAAAGCGGAGAGGACTGGTACATTCTTTCACACAGCTTGTATCATGCTTTTTTTGATAACATTGTCCAGGCTAAAAACTTGCACTATGCCCCAAATTTATGGCTATATAAAGGCCTGGCGAATTATTACGTGGATAAATCAGCTGGAGCTTTGCCCGATGACATAAAAAATGAGTACGGAATTCAAACGAACGGTGATTTGAGCCATGTATACAACAGATACTTGTATTTTTCCTTCAGAGATCCAGGGCTTTTAAAGCTTTCACCGGCAAAAGAAATGATGAATATGGTGGCTGAAGATGAGTTCTACTACAATACGAAAGTTCCTTTGGTTATTGATTTCATAGAAAAGACGTTAGAAAGAAGGACAATGACTAAAAACAATCTTATTGGAGCGTTAGTGGAACGTGCTGACGAGAAGAGCATCAGTATGGGGGAATTTATGTTGGAACTTTTGGGGCAGGATGAAGAAAAAATAAGGGCATACCTGTCGGGAGATGATATCATCCCGCTTTCAGAGGCCAGGGATACTGAGGAAGATGTTGCACAAATAATTGACGACCTTTCACAATACAATCAGATGCTGACATTATTATATCAATATGAAATTCCGGCATATCCTTATGACCCTATAATTGCATTGAACTTTGAATCAGTACTTGCTGAGGCGGAAAAGAAAAAAGTAAGGTTTTCCTCGGATGAAATACAGGAGAAAGTCAGAAATTATTCCGAAACTCTGTATTGCCTTTTAATGCAGAACGCTTTACGTGCTGACATGTGTGGTATTAAAGATTTGTCTGAACCGGATTTATTTTATAAAATAAATACAGAGGATAACCTGAAAAAGTGGGCTGAGTTTATCAATGAGGTCGGAGTTTATTACACATTTGACTGAATTCAGGAAAATCAGATACCGATGGGCCTTTATACCGGTTATATGCGCATTGGTTGCAGCGGCTTTGTACCTGGGACTTTCAAAGCCGGCTTCCTACAACATGCATTTTCACATTAAACCGGTATTCTCCGAGGAAAATATGCTGCAGGTAAATTTAAAGATCACTAATCTTCATTTGGACAAAGACCGTTATTTGGAACTTAACTGCGGTGACATATCTATTGGCGATGTAAGCTGCACAGACAGCAGTGGAAAAAGTATACCCTATGAAAAAGGCCAGGGACTATTTCGTATATATCCGGGAGGAAAGCATACGGTAGAGATTCTGTATAGTGTAAAATTGGGCGTTTCCGGAAAACATGGGCATAGGGGAGGAATATATGAAGACATGGTTGTTTTTGACGGCGGAGAAGTTTTTATGCTCCCGTCCGAAGCTTATGCAGGAAGCGACCAGGAAATAAAAGAAAGTATCAAAAGCGTTTGCTTTTCTTTTGACGTTCCGGAAGATTGGGTAAAGGTAACACCTTTTGACAGGATTAATCACCCGACATGGCATCAATTTTATATTCTCAAGGATACTTGTTTCGCCTTCGGACGCATGGAGAAAAAGGAATATACAAAAGGAAATACTTCATTCAATGTATATGTGGATTCAAAAAACAAGTATTCATATAATAGCGAGGCAGAAGAAGGGCTGAATGCGCTATATGACTATTATGCATCGCTTTTTGGGTATAACGTTCCCGATTTTTCCATAGTTCTGCTCAGGGAAAATCCGCAGGATGGTATTTATATCATTGGAGGTGCAAGCGCCAGGTCCATAGGAACCACTTTTAACCCGAATAATCCTAGAGACTGGCAATTGATGGGACATCGGATGTTCCATGCTTTTTTTGATGCAAAGATTCACTCAAGAGTTTTTCACGTACCTCCCCAATTGTGGTTTTATGAAGGACTTGCAACCTATTATGAAAACATGTCAATGGGCAGCCTGCCGGAAGAACTGATAAGTAGGTTGGAACTTGAACCTCCGAAATTATTTGGCATGCTTTTTAAACAGTTTCTTTACATGAAGTTTAAGGATCCTGCCTTGCTGTCGTTAGCTCCTATGAACGAAGAGAAAATTGCTAATTATCCTGCCAGAATGGAATTTTTACATTACTACCAGGCACCCCTTATCGTAAAAGCTATGGAGGACATCAGTTGTACAAATACAAACACCTGCAATCGAATACTGGAATATATCATAGAAAACAGTGACAGTGAGGACATGCTTTCTATGGACAGGATAATTAATTATTCCTTAGGAGAGCAGGGATTGGAATTTGTCAGCAAATATTTGCTAAGTGATGAAATTCCGCCACTCTGGTATTTGGGGGAAGGAGCCGGCGAAAACAGCAAACATGTTGTAGAAGGATTAAACTTTGCAGAGTATAACATTTGGAGCTGGGTCAGCCAGGAGATTGAGGGATATCCCCTGGACATGATAACAATTGATAAAATAGATCAACCCGGTATTTGGAAAGAATTTGATAAGGTTTATTTTGCTGATGAGCATATTGAGGAAAAAATTAAAGAATTTTCACCCACGGTATATTTCTGCCTGAAGATATATGCATTAAGGTCTTATGTATGTGAGGTGGATTATAATGACCCTCTTCTACGCATTAAAATTCTAACTGATGAAGCAAATATAAAAAAGTGGGAAGATTGGCTTTCAAAAATCCAGTAGTTTCAGATAGATAATGATAAATCACACAATTCACACTAAAAATAACATAAAACAAATAACAAATATCGTACAAAAAATCAAAAAGCTGTCAGGTTGTTATATAGTTACGTACCGGGTATTATAAAACTGTAATCCATAAACAATAATTAAAAATGTAGTGAAAACTGTGAGGTATGTAATAATGAGCGTATTAGAAACCCGCAATATTGTTAAAACATACCCGGGGACAATTGCATTAAACGATGTATCTGTTTCTTTTGAAAGTGGTAAGGTACATGCACTAATTGGAAAAAATGGTTCGGGAAAATCAACATTAGTAAAAATATTTTCCGGTGCCATAGAACCTACCCGGGGTGAAGTTCTGATTGATGGAGTTCGGATGAAGTTCAGTGATCCAAGGGACGCCTTTGCAAAAGGGATTGCAACGGTGTACCAGGAACTTAGTCTCGTTCCGGGATTGACGGTAGCTGAAAATATCCTTATTGGACGACTTCCCATGAGAGGACGGTTTGTTGATTGGAAAAAGACATTTGCCATAGCAGGTGAGTTGCTCAAAGAAATGAATGTCGATATTCCACCTGACGAGGTAGTTTATAACCTCAGTGTATGGCAATGCCAGATGGTAGAAATTGTAAAGGCAATGAGCTTCAGACCTAAAGTACTTCAACTCGATGAACCTACATCCGCTCTTGCACAACATGAGATTCAGGCATTGTTTAAAATGATACGTGAGCTTAAGAAAAAGGATGTTGTAATTATCTATGTAACACACCGGCTTCATGAGCTCTGGGAGATTGCTGATACATGCACTGTGCTGCGGGATGGCCGCCTTATAGGCACTGTCCCGATGCAGGAAGCTACCCACAAAGATATCATCAAAATGATGTTCGGTGATGTGGAGATACATACGCGGCCTCATGACCTTAAAGTCGAGGATGAAGTTGTTCTGGAAGTAAAAGACCTTGTGCGAAAGGATAAATTTAAAAATGTATCTTTTCAATTAAAAAAGGGCGAGATATTGGGTATTGCAGGTATGTTGGGATCAGGAAGAACCGAGCTGTTAAAATCAATTTTTGGTGCTGACCCCTTTGACAGCGGTGAGATATATATAAACGGACAGCGTATCTTTTCACCCAGTCCGGTAAAAATGAAGAAGGCCGGTCTTGCAATGACATCGGAGGACCGAAAGCGTGAAGGACTTAACCAAATTGCTTCTATTAAAGACAATTTGTGCGTTGCAAGTCTGGACCTTATAGCAAAAGGTCCATTTATAAAAAAGCATAAAGAGGATGAATTTGCTCAGCGTCAGGTAAATGAACTTAATATAAAAGTTTCCGATGTAAGAGATTCTGTTTCATCGCTCTCAGGTGGAAATCAGCAAAAGGTGGTTGTCGGAAACTGGCTTAATACGAATCCAAAAGTGATTTTCTTTGATGAACCTTCGCGTGGTATAGACGTCAAAGCAAAGCAGCAGATATTTCAAATTATTTGGGAACAGTCCCGAAAAGGTGTGTCAAGCATTATGGTTTCATCAGAGCTTGAAGAATTGTTGGAGGTTTGCCACCGAATATTGATTATGCGTGAAGGACTCATTGTAGGAGAAATTAAACCAGAAGAGGTTAAGATTGAGGAATTATACTCGTTATGTATGGGGGGAGAAAAGAATTGAAAACGAATGAACTAGGGCTAAATACAGATAAATTGAATACAAATAAATTAAATAGGTCTAAACTCAACATAAAAAAGATAACAAACAAATACATGCTTGAAATCATCCTTTTAGCTATTGTTATTATAATGACGTTTACTTCGCGTGGGTTTTTTACTACGGCTAATCTTCTCAACATACTTAGGAATATGTCATTGCAAGGCGTAATTGCTTTTGGAATGACAATGGTAATTATCGCAGGGGAGATAGACCTTTCGATAGGTTCAACAGTTGCACTGAGTGGCGTTATTATAGCACTGACTACCGGTAAACTTGAAAAGGCAGGCATTATGCCCATGGAACAAGGAGTCTGGATAGGTATTCTGTTAGCCTTTATATCTGCGGGACTCTTCGGACTGTTTAATGGTTTCCTTCTTACAAAATTTAAAATGCCGTCTTTTATCATAACACTTGCCATGCTGAATGTTTTATACGGATTAGCCGCAGTTTTATCAAAAGGCTTTCCAGTCACCACTCTGCCGAAATGGTACGATGTATTCGGAGCGGGACAAGTATTTGGAGTAATACCGGTACCGGCAATTATACTGCTTGCTGTTTTTGCAATTGTATTTGTAGTTATGACTTATACAAAATTTGGCCGTTCAGTATATGCAGTAGGTGGGAACCCAGAAGCCGCACGCCTTTCAGGTATTAATGTAAAATTTGTTAAAATTGTATGCCTTGTTGTAGTTCAGCTTTGTGCAGCGTTAAGCGGCTTACTTGTTTCTTCGCAGGTTATGTCAGGTGCCTTCTCCTTTGGAAGAGGATGGGAAATGACGGCCATTTCATCTGCCATTATCGGTGGAGCAAGCCTGTCAGGTGGTATCGGCAAGGTTTGGGGTACATTGGTAGGTCTGATAATATTAGGTGTTATCAACAATTCAATGACGCTTTTAGGTGTAGATGAATATGTGCAGTATATTGTCCGTGGACTTCTAATACTTATCGCAGTGCTTATTAACACTATACAAACACAGAAGAAGGACTGAGTTTAAAATACTGGTTCAAAATACTGAATTTAAAAAATCAAAAAAGCAGGGAGTGGTTCCTGCTTTTTTGATTTTAGGCTTTAACCTGTTGAGCATGAAGCGAATTTCCCGGAAGAGAAATGAGCCATGCGGATCAATAAAGTACCCGTTATGCGGGTGCTCGACATTTTACGGGTGTCTATGATTTATCGCCGGCATGTGGCAGGCCGGACAGGTGTTTATTGTATAGATATGGCACCTGCGGCAGGCAGATTAATCAACAATTAAGTAACCTTCTTCATCCAGTTTCTGTTCAAATCCAAAGAATGTCATTTCCACAAGGCAATGAGCAATAATGTTTGGGGGTGATAGTTTGGCTAAGGTGTCTTCATCAATATAAAAACCAAGCCATTTTTCAAAGCCACAATTAACTATAGAATAACCACACCATTCATCATCTTTCCCAGAAACATCAAAGTAAAGCTCTTTATCATTCTCATCAAAGCTGTCTGGACAATAGTAATCATCATTCCCATCATCCTTAAATACATTGATGTAAATGTACATGTTTTTGCTATTGTCAGTGGGTTTTAGTGTTGCTAGCTTCTCATATAAGTCCTTATATTTACCTTTATAGTTATCTATAGTAACTTCAGCTCTAATCTCATAATGTCTTGCTATGCATTCCCATACTTGATTGAAGTCTGTATCCATGATTAACTGTTTTAAAGTAACCATCATGACCTCCAGAACTATAAAGAAAAGTTTCTTACTAAATTACTCATACGATATTATTTATACGGTTCTTCTGTAACTTTTGAATGATTAAATAATGATTTCATATTATACGGTGTTGTCATAAATAATCACAAGAAACTTACTAAGGAAGAAGAAGTCTCTTTGAAGAACATTATACATTAAGTTTGCCCAGAATTCATCGAAAAGATTTTAAATTTGTGTCAGGAGTAATAATAAATACACTATATGATACCTATGTTGAAGGCATAATAGAAATGTGGTACAATCAGCGCATAAAAAATCTATTTTGAAAGGTGACACAGATGAAACAGGAACGGCAGTATCCCAAAGTTATGATATCTCCCAAGGCG
>ENA-UPAD01000797-UPAD01000797.1-bioreactor-metagenome-genome-assembly--contig:-NODE-797-length-40024-cov-6.312717_pt1 | contig 40024 bp, 37 predicted proteins | sample MGYA00238179_ERZ772710 | MGnify/ENA primary metagenome ERZ772710 (study PRJEB29004, sample SAMN07631245) | bioreactor metagenome | isolation source: Switchgrass digestor | place: USA: Dartmouth...
TGCAACTCAGTTGCATTTAGTCTTACAAAGGTTGCATTTACTTTGTCCATTCACCCATTTTATTTTTTATTATTAATATTTTTGTTTAATATGGATAATAATTACTATAGGATATGTTCAATACTATTATGCATTTCTAATACTTATAAGTATGTTTAATACAATTAAGTATATTTGATAATATTAAGCATATTTTATACTATTAAGTATATTTGATACTATAAGACACATGTTTAATACTATAGATCCAGTTTAGCAAATAAAAAAAAAGCACTGCATATATTATACAGTGCTGTGCTTTTCAATCTCAATGCATTATAATTTCAATTAAAATAATCTGATTTACCCTGTAACCAGCTTAACAAATTATCTCTTGCCCCGGAATTACTTCTATTCGGAATTTCTCTTACCGAAAAGTCAGTGCAACAGGTTTAGTTATCCGGCATTTGTTTTATAAAATAATTACGTTAGCAGCCTGTGCTCCTCTTTGTCCGGTTTCTATATCAAATTGAACCCTCTGACCTTCAGTAAGCGTTTTGAACCCTTCTGCCTGTATTGCAGAATAGTGCACAAATACATCTTCACCATCATCGCTCTGAATAAAACCATATCCTTTATCAGGATTAAACCATTTTACTACACCATTCATAAAATATTACCTCCAACACTTTCAAACTTAAGAATTGATATAAAATAAATATCATTAGTTAGTTTGATTGCATTAACGACAATTTATGCTTATATCTTTTCCCTTAGATAATGTTGGAAGTAAGTTAAACGCCATGTTACGGTCTTCAACAGTCTTCCTAAAATTTAAACACAATGCCAATAATCGCCGCAAAAACCAAATATACTATTGGATGCTTTTTATATTTGTTTGTTAAAAATAAAAGTACCGCAAATAATATTACAGACTTCATATTTATCAGGTTTAAAACACTGTGTGTTTCAAGAAACTTATTAATAGTAAACAGTGAAATTTTTGCGACTTCAAATCCTGCAGCCCCTATAAGTCCCACAACTGCCGGCCTGAGTCCGTAAAAAGCATGTTGTACCAGAGGCTTTTCATTAAACTTCGTATAGTAATGGGCTATTAGTACTATTACAATAACTGACGGCATAACAATTCCCGTAACAGCAATTACCGCCCCTGGAACCCCTGCGGCTTTAAAGCCAACATAAGTTGCCATGTTAATTCCAATAGGACCAGGCGTAGATTCGGAAATGGCAATCATATCAACAAGTTCCTGAGTTGTGTACCAGTTATATTTATTTGCAAGTTCCTGAAGGAACGGTATTGTAGCCAGTCCTCCGCCTATGGCAAACAATCCGACTTTAAAAAATTCAAGAAACATCGTTAATAGTATCATTTTGCTTCTACCCTTCTTATATTGATGAAAATTCCTGCAACTGCTGAAATTATTATAATAATTATGGAAGAAATACCGGTAAATGCTGTTAAAGCAAATGCTGCACAAAATATTACTATTCCTGTCCAATCTTTCACGGAATTTTTCCACATCTTAATCACGGCGTTTAATATTAATACTACAACAGCTACTCTAATGCCTGCAAAAGCATGTTTCACAATCTGATAATCCTGGAATTGCGTAAAATATGCAGCTATTAATGTAATAATCACCAGAGAGGGAAACACCATCCCGGCAGTTGCCACTATTGCACCAATTATTCCTTTTCTCTTGTAACCTATAAAAGTTGCGGTATTCACTGCTATAATACCCGGAGTAGACTGCCCTATCGCATAGTAATCGAGTATTTCCTGGTCAGTAGCCCATTTTCTTTTTTCTACAATTTCCCGTTGTATTATCGGGAGCATTGCGTAACCCCCACCAAAAGTAAACCCGCCTATGCGGCAAAAAATAATAAAAAGTTCCCAGAGTTCCTGCATATTTCTTTCACCTCATTTATGCTGCAAATACTGCTTCAAAACACTGTTAAAACTTTGTTTTGCATAACTTTTTCATATTATACCACATCCGCCAAACATTTTTCACCAATATTCACCAATGTACTTGGCACAATTTATTTTATGTTTTCAGGCATGCAAACCAGTCGTTGTGCTGCCCACCTACAGTAACATCTGTTTTCACAATTTTAACTAAACTTTAAATTAAAGCTGTCAATTTCAATCAAAATTCAAATAGAAGTTGTCAGTTTCAATCTTTTTTCTTTGAATCAACATTAAATAAGCTCAGATATTTACCATACCCTTCCTTCTCCATATCCTTTAAAGGTATAAACCTAAGAGCAGCTGAATTTATGCAATACCTCAGACCTGTAGGCCTTGGTCCGTCAGTAAATACATGACCCAGATGGGAATCACCGTACTTGCTTCTCACTTCAGTTCTGATCATAAAATGGCTTGTATCAATCTTTTCTTTTATGTTTTCCTTTTCAATGGGTTTTGTAAAACTGGGCCATCCACAGCCTGAATCAAATTTATCCATTGAGCTGAAAAGCGGTTCTCCTGAAACAATATCCACATATATACCATGTTCATTATTATCCCAGTATTTATTTTGGAATGGAGGCTCTGTGCCATTTTCCTGTGTCACTTTATACTGCATGGGTGTAAGTTTTCTTTTTAGCTCTTCTTTTGACGGTCTGACATAATTGTCTCCACTCTTACCCATTTTTACTATCCTCCTTTTCACTCCAGATCCTACATAGATAACCTTCTCGTCCTGAACCTGTCCTGTATCTTTTATAATGCGCTGGATTCTTTTCATAGTAGTCCTGATGATAATCTTCTGCAGGATAAAATTTTTCGGCAGGTAAAATATCCGTTACAATTGGGCCGCTGAACTTTTTCATTAATTCAAGCCTTGCCTTTGATTCCTCCGCAAGCTTTTTTTGTTCTTCATCATGATAAAAAATTGCAGTCTGATATTGTTTGCCTCTGTCTGCAAACTGTCCGCCTGCATCTGTAGGGTCAATCTGTCTCCAAAAGGTGTCAAGAAGTTTTTCATAGGTTATTATTGAAGAGTCATATATTATTTGTACAGCTTCATAATGTCCTGTATCTCCCCTGCATACATCCCCATAAGTCGGATTCTCCGCATGTCCGCCGGTGTATCCCGATATTACGTCCTTTACCCCCTTTAGTTTTGCAAAGGGCTGTACCATGCACCAAAAACAGCCTCCAGCAAATGTGGCAAGTTTTAGATTATTTTCTTCCATCGAAATCACTCCAATAATATAAATGTCCCAAAATATTTTAACACTAAAAAACAGTTATTTTTTATTCTGCCGTTTTTATTGTTCTCGTATTTATTATTTACCAATATAAATCGTCTATAAATCGTCTTTCAGTAATTGCTTATCTTGTATAAATTACCTGTTAATCCGGAATACTGCTCTCTTTAAATAATTGCACCACTCATTGTTTAATTTTTCCTAGTTTTTTAAACAAGAGATATCCTCAATTCCCTAAACTTATGACGGCACACTTCTCAAGTATTGATAATTGCGGCAGATGAAAGCTTCACCTTGTGAATAACTTAAAATTGTAAAGAAGTGGAGAACTGTCCTTCTATGCTAAAAGACACACCACTATACTTCCTCTACACTTAAAGTAATAAAAGTAGAGAAATGTCCCCATATCCCATCCCACATATCCCACTTACTTCACAGTAACTAATTATTGTTAACCTTCATATAATGAAATATATATAAGGTGGAGTGTGATTAATTTGATTATCCATGTTGTAAGACCAGGGGACAGTATATATTCAATAGCACGCCAATATGGCGTTTCACCGCAGAAAATAATTTCTGACAATGAACTGGCAAATCCCGACAGGCTGGTAGTGGGACAGACAATAGTAGTTTTGGAAGGCGTTCGCAGGCATGCAGTAGTAGCGGGTGAGTCACTATATTCCATTGCAAGACAGTATGGGATTAGCGTCAACGCTCTAATTGCTGCAAATCCTCAAATAACAAATCCAGCTGTAATTTATGTTGGACAGATAATAAACATACCTCCCAGGACAATCAGATTCGGCCCTATTAAGGTAAATGGATATGCATTCCCAAATATTAATAGAGAGGTGCTGAACAAGACTCTCCCACATCTCACATACCTGAGTATATTCAGCTACCAGGTAAGTGCTGACGGCAGCCTTAATACAATACCGGATGAGCCACTTATTCAGGTAGCCAGAGCAGCAAGGGTCGCCCCTCTTATGGTTATTACAAACATTCGGGAAGGCGGCGGATTTAGCAGTGATATTGCCCATGCTATACTTACAGATTCCCAGGCGCAGAATAATTTGATAAATGATGTAGTAACTACTTTAAGGGAAAAGAATTATCATGGACTTGATATAGACTTTGAATATATTTATCCATACGACAGAGAGAGCTATAACAACTTCCTGAGGAGGGTTGTGAATACCCTTAGGCCTCTGGGATACACAATCACTACCGCCCTTGCGCCAAAAATTTCTGCCACACAACAGGGATTACTCTACGAGGCTCATGATTACCCTGTTCACGGCGCTCTGGTAGACCATGTTATACTGATGACTTATGAATGGGGATACACCTATGGCCCGCCAATGGCTGTAGCACCAATAAACGAAGTACGCAGAGTTCTTAATTATGCTGTTACAGCTATCCCCAGACAGAAAATTTTTATGGGCATACCTAACTATGGATATAACTGGGCACTGCCTTATACACCTGGGACAGCGGCGGCAACAATATCAAACACCGGAGCTGTTGATCTTGCTGCAAATGTAGGTGCGGCCATAAGTTATGACCAAACTGCCCAAGCGCCGTTTTTCTACTATTATGATACCAACGGCAGGCGGCATGTTGTATGGTTTGAAGACGCAAGAAGCATCCTGGCAAAACTAACACTGGCAAATGAATTCCGTGTAGGTGGCCTGAGTTATTGGACTATAGGGAGGTATTTCCCTCAAAATTGGCTTGTTTTAAGTTCAGTTTACGATGTCGAAAAAGTGTTATAGCTATCATCCATATTTAATAATTATTATTTCTAATAAAGGGACGAAGGAAAGAAATTTTAACTTTCCTTCTCCTTATTTTACCACAAGGCCAACCAGCCATGTTATAAAAACCAGTAATGTAATTGACGCAGACATCATAAGAAAGTTCTTTACCGACAGATCAAAAGTATCTTTTTTGGTCTGCTTTTCATAAAACAGTTTGATATGCTTATTTACAGGAATGAATGTAATCATGGCAATAATGCATACGATAGGAATAATTTTTAAAACAACAAGAGCTATAATATCCACAAAAGCAAAATAGTAAATGGCTCTAAAAATCCATAGTGCCCTTTCTTTTCCAATGTAAATAGGTAAAGTATAGCGTCTGTTTTCTATATCATCCTCAATATCACATATATTGTTTGCCAGCATTATATTTGCTATACCGCACATGGTAATCAGAGATAACAGGAAAATATAAAGCAGCTCAACAATATCCATGTAAAAATACAGCTTAAAGTTCTCAAAACTCAAAGTAATTATGTCCAGGTCATATATATGAACAAATGTTGCCAGAAATAAAATTACAAATCCCATAAAAAATCCGGAAAAAATTTCTCCCAGAGGTGTTCTGGAAATAGGCACCGGCCCAAAGGAATAGCAAATACCTACAAGGAAGGATAACATACCCACAAGAAGAACAATAATATTTGTATTGATAAAAAGTACAATGCCAAGAGCTGTTGCCAGAGAAAACAAAACAACAATAGTAATAAGCACCGAAGTCTCTGTTAGATTATATTTTACTATGGCATTGTGTTTTTCATAGTTGTAGCCTTGCTTTTTAACCGCACGTTTATAATCAAGATAGTTGTTTAATGCTGTTGTGAACATATCAAAAATAAACAGAGATCCAAACATAAGAATAAAATTGATAGAATTAAATCTTTGAAAATGATACAAGGCATAAACAGAACCAAGTAAAAAAGGCATCAAGCTGGCAAGCTTGGTACGAATTTCAACTAGTTTTAAAAAACTCTTTATGCTCATTATATCCCCTCCGTCTTAACAACTAGAATTCATTTTTCCAGAATTTTTTACTAAACAGTGCCAGCACTGTAAAAAGCTCTAACCTGCCTACGAGCATCAAAAATGAAAATATTACTTTGCTCAGCTCACTAAATTGACTGAAAGTGTGTGCGGGCCCAGCTAATCCAAGTCCAATGCCAATATTGCCAAGTGTTGCCGCAACAGCACTTGAGGCACTCACCAGGTCTACTCCTTCCAGAGACACAGCTAAAGTTGATAACACAAAAATAAGTATGTATAGTATAGAAAAAGATGATATGCTGATGAGCATATCGTTGGAAAGAACTTTATGACCTAGCTTGACAGGTACTACAGCTCTTGGATGGAATATTTTCATTATTTCCCTTTTTATCATTTTTAAAGCCACAAGTATTCTGATACACTTAATTCCACCGGCAGTAGATCCTGCACATCCTCCGATAAACATAAGCATAAAAAGAATAGCTTTACTGAATGTAGGCCATGTATCATAATTAGCGGTAGAATATCCGGTTGTGGTAATAATGGAACTCACCTGAAAAAAAGAATCCCTTAAAGATTTACCAAAATTATTATATATACTGAAATGGATATTCAGGGCTATGAGAATTACACTCATTCCAACAACTCCGATATAAAATCTTAACTCCTGATCCTTCAAAGCCTCTTTTATTCTTCCTTTAAGCATTACATAGTACAATTGAAAATTTACGCCGCATAAAAACATAAATACCGCTATAACTATGTGAATGTAAGTGCTGTTATAGGCTCCAACACTGTTGTTCCTGGTGGAAAATCCTCCCGTTCCCACCGAACCGAAAGTATACAATGCCGATTCAAACAGAGACATTCCACCCAGCACTAAAAGAATAATTTGCAGCACTGTAAAGCCGATATAGATGGAATAAAGTATCTTAGCCGAATCCCTTAATCTGGGTACTATTTTGTCTACAGTAGGCCCGGGGCTTTCAGCTTTGTAGAGCTGAAAACTGCCTACACCCATTGCAGGCAAAAATGCTACAGTAAATGCAAGTATACCCATGCCCCCAATCCAATGGGTGAAGGATCTCCAGAACAGCAGCCCCTTTGGCAGGGCCTCAACATTATCAATGACAGTTGCACCAGTTGTAGTAAAACCTGATACTGTTTCAAAAAGGGCATCAATAAAAGATTCTACTGCACCGGAAAAAACAAAAGGCATGGCACCAAATATTGAAATCAGAAGCCATCCCAGAGATACAATCACAACACCCTCTTTAATTTTTATCGTATTGCTCTGCCTGGGAAACCTTGACATCGCAAAACCCAGGACACCGGTCAAAGCAATGCAAATGACAAAAGCTACTGTATCTTCCTGTTTGTAGATAATTGATACCAATAAAGGTAGGAACATGCTTGCTCCTTCAAGCATTATGATGTTTCCCAAAACCTTTACTATGACTCCGCAATTCACTAAACACGCCTCCCCTGTTATAGCCAAAAAAGGTGTCCAGAACCGACAACTTTGACGACATGCAAAACACAACAAACTTGTCCCCGGCACTAATAACTGAATTACCATTAGGTACAATAACTTTGCCTTTGTGTTCAATAGCACCGATTATCACACCTTTTGGCAGGCCCATTTCAGATATTCGCTTTCCGATTATGGGCATACGGCTGTCTGCAACTATTTCATTTATTTCCGCTTGTCCTCCCAAAAGAAGTGATACCGATAAAAATCTCTCTCCTCTGACAATTTTGACAATCTCACTTGCTGTGATGTCAATAGGACTCACAGCGATATCAACGCCAAGGTTTTCAATAATTTTTACATAACTTGGCTTACTGACTTTTGCAATTGTCTTCCTAACACCAACCTGTTTTGCCATAAGGGTCATGAGCAGATTCTCCTCATCAAATCCTGTAACACCTATAAATGCATCCATTGAAGATAAATCTTCCTCTTTCAATAAGTTAATATCCGTACCATCACCGCAAATAACCAGAGTATTGCTTAATTCTTCAGACAGATAATCGCAGCGTTCCCTGTCCTTCTCTATAATTTTAACCAATATACCCATTTCACCAAGCCTTTTGCCTAAATAGTAGCCTATTCTTCCACCACCCAGTACCATTACCTTTCTGATATACTTAGTGGGCAGTGAAACTTTGTGCCTTTGGGCGAGCTGGCTAATACTGTCCTTTTCACCTATAACATAAACAATATCATGCTCCAGAATCGTGCTTGAACCATCAGGTATAATAATTTCGCCATTTCTGTTGATGGAAGTAATCAGCATGTTGTTTATATTTTCCAGATCCATTATCTTATTTCCTACAAATCCCGGAAGATTCCTGGCAAAGAAATCTGTCATTACAATTCTGCCGTCTGCGAAATCGGCCCAATAAAATGATGAACTTTTAAACAGATACCTGATTATTTCCTTTGCAGTGTCAAGCTCCGGATTTATTATATAGTCAATATCCATTGAGGATTTCACAAATCCAATATTTTGCGCATATTCAGGATTTCTTACTCTTGCAATAGCTCTTTTGCAGCCTAGCTTTTTTGAAAAGGAACAAATTATTATATTGGTTTCATCACTATCTGTAACAGCTATAGTCAGATCGTAAGTGTGAATATCCAATTCTTTTAATACATCAATCTGAATACCGCTGGCTGTTACCACCAAAACATCCAGCTGGTCATTCAGTCTTTCAGAAACTTCATAATCCGAGTCCATTAAAGTTATTTGTACATTTCTGCTGGATAAAGATTCTGCGAGCCTATAACCCAGCTTACCGGCACCAACAATTAACACTTTCATAGTTTACCAATTTCCTCATTTCCCAAATAATATATTTGTTTATACTTTTTAATGTGTGATATATTATATCACATAAAAAGAAAAAATAGATATAAACAGGAACAGCCCTTATGCAAATAAACTATTTTCCCGCCAGGAACTGTTCCTTCTATACTTATTACTTATAAGTTATTCACAAAATATATTCAAGTATATTTATTGAAAAATAAGTTAAAAAATTATGCTTTGACTAAACACTTTTTACTGAGAACTTATAAATTGTAGTGTGTCTGTATTCCTGTCCTGCCCTGAGTATAGGGGAAGGAAAATGTTTATGTTTCATTGCATTGGGAAAATACTGGGTCTCAAGGCACAAACCGCTTCTCTTTCCATAGCGGGCGCCAGCCTTTCCCTGGATGCCATCTTCAAGGAAATTCCCTGAATAGAACTGTATACCCGGTTTTGTTGTATACACTTCCATTAATCTCCCGCTTTTATCGTCAAATACTTCAGCAGCTTTTTCAATACTCTTCCCACTCACGTTCAGGACAAAGTTATGATCATAGCCCTTTCCAAAAATTATCTGCTCATATCCACTGGCCAGACCCGGTTTAATAGGAGTCAAAACAGTGAAATCCATTGGAGTACCCTCTACCTCCCTGATTTCTCCTGTAGGCAAACACTCTTCATTTATTACTGTAAATTTGTCTGCGTTAATCATAACCTTGTGTTCCGTAATATCTCCTTTGTCATGACCTGATAAATTGAAATAAGAGTGATTTGTAAGATTTACCACCGTGTCCTTGTCAGAGACTGCAAAATAGTCGATTTTAAGAGCATTATCATCCGTCAGGGTGTATGTTACCTTAGTGTCCAGATTGCCCGGGTAATTCTCTTCTCCGTCAGCACTTGTATAGCTAAGCTGCAAGCACTCTCCGTCACTGTTTTTTATTATTTCAGCATTCCATACTACTTTGTCAAAACCTTTGAGACCTCCATGCAAATGGTTTCTCCCCTCATTTGCATTCAAGCGGTATTCTTTCCCGTTTAATTCAAATACCGAATCTTCAATCCTGTTGGCGTGACGTCCGATAATAGCTCCAAAATAAGCATTGTTTTTATTTTCATAGTCCTCAAGTTTGTCATATCCCAGCACAACATCATCAAACTTTCCTTCCCTGCCAGGTACATTGAGGGAAACCACTATACCTCCGTAATTAATAATTTCGACAGTCATACCATTAGAATTTGAAATATTAAATATATGTACCTCTTTCCCTTCACTTGTATTCCCGTACAAATTGCTCGATACTGCCATTGAACTATTCCTCCTGTTACAAAAATGTTAATTAATTTTGTTTTAATAAACTTTTTGGAAGCCGTTCATAAAAGTATATTTATATATTCTACAATACGTCCAGTAAATCCTCTTAAAATAATGACCGGTGGGTGAAGTAAATGGAATTTTTGTATGATATAATTACTAATATATTATAATAAATAAAATGCCAATGCTTCGATAATAATGTGCGTTGTTTGTCTGGAGGAAATTATATGAGAATGAATTATTCGAATTACTCAAATTACTCGAATTATTCAATAGATAATAAAATTGTTATAAAATGCAGCCGCTGCTTTAGTAAGTTAAGAGTGCCATTAGATAAGGGAAAAATATCCGTAGTATGTCCTTTATGCAGGAATGAATTCATTTACAATCCCAACTCGATTTTTCACACTCTCAAGCAGATTGGAGTATCAATAAGGTCCTGGCTGGCAAAAAGCAGAAAAAATAAGATAATCTTTATAGTGATTTTGCTTGTAATACTTGCAGCACTGTTCTTTGCAATTATCAAACCTCAAAGCACGCAAAACGACTACAGGCGGCCTCCAATTGATGACAGGCAACCCGGATTGACAGTATAAAAAAACTGGGGACGAATGACAGTCCCCACATTTCATGTTTCTACACATTAATTTATACTTAACTTGTTGTGCCAGGTAATGAAACAGCATTGTGGAAAATTCAAGAGCCAGTTATTATAAGCTCTTAAGCCTGGAGCTTCTGCTATGGGAATGCAGGCACAACGAGTTATATAAAAGTTATATGAGCTTTCTGACAGTAAAATTATCCTCAAGTAAGACCCAATTTTGCGGGTAAGGATATCCCAAAGCCCAATAGCTGATACCGCTTAATCCATAATCCTTTACTGTATTAAATTTCGCCTGTGCACTCCTGGCATCTTCAAACCATACTTCATGCATTCTTCCCTGTCCGTCCGTATAACGGAAAAACGGTGACTGGGCTACTGTATCGTACTGAATAACGGCACCGTAGGTCACTGCCCTGCGTATCGCCTCCTGATTACTAAACGTCTCAGCTTGCTGCCCCTGAACGTGTGGAAGCAGCCAGTCGCGCGCATACAGTTGGAATCCAAAAAATATTTTTTGCCTGGGTATTACTGAAACAGCATAGTCAAGAACACGCCTGATCTGATTCAAGGGTGAAATAGCCTGTGGAGGGCCAAGCCTATAACCCCATTCATATGTCATTAATATGACAAAATCAACAATTCTGCCGTGTGCTTCATAATCATGAGCCTCATACAGCAATCCTGTTTGCTGTGCACTTGTTTTTGGCGCTAATGCGCTTGACACGAAATACCCTTCACGATGCAGGCGGTCTACAGCACGGACGAGGAAACTGTTATAAAGCTCACGGTCAGCAGGAAGCACGTTTTCAAAATCAATATTTAATCCCTGATATCCCTTGTTTCTCATTATGCTGATAATGTTATTAAGAAGGCGTTCTTGAATTTCAGGACTGGCCAGAACAACATGGGCAAGGTTCTGTCCCAGTTCTGTTGATGTAAAGTTTGTAATGACCATCATTGGGACAACTCTTTCAGCATAAGCAGCATTAATGGCAGGAGTATCATAAATTTCCTCGAGGCTTCCGTCTTCCCGTATTCTGTACGCAAAGGGACTTAAGTAAGTAAGATGTTCTCCATTTTCCCTCACAATGGCAGCCTGTTGTTCCCCCAATAGATATATATAGCCGTTTACACTTATTTCAGGCCCCGGTTTGTGGGGAATGGAAAGTACTGTTCCCGGGTATATTATGTCCGGGTTTTCAATATTATTTACTTCTATCAGGCTCTGCAACGTTACACCGTATCTCCTGGCAATAAGTGATAATGTCTCACCGGATTGGACTCGATGGCGCCTGGCTGGAATATAAAGCTCAAGGCCAGGATTGATGTTATTCGGATTAGGAATATTATTGGCCTCAACAATTGCCTGAACAGTAGTTCCATAATTCTGTGCAATTTGCCAAAGAGTTTCACCAGACCTCACTGTATGAGCAGAATCAGCCGTTGGAATTATTAATGCCTGGCCTATTAACAGCTGATTGGGATACTCCAGGCCATTTATATCTATTATCCTTTTAATTGGTACACGATAATTTGATGCTATCTGCCAGAGGGTGTCTCCTCTTTTAACCACATAAATGAGCATAATAAAACCTCCTTTTTCACCTACTAACAATCTATGCAGGTTGCAAAGGAAGTGACCATAACAATTCCAGTAAATTGTCAGACTACAATTCCTATATTTTAATGATAAAGAAGGGGCAGTTCCATATAAAAACAGAGACAGTTCTCCGGCCACAAAAGTTTGTTTCCTCTTGAGAACTGTCCCATATACACGAATTGTAAGTATTCTTATTTAAATTAACTTTCTATGCCAGCACAACGAGCTAAATTATCCTCTCGCATCTAACGGTACGTAATCACGCCTTGGGGCAATGCACTTGTATGCAGGCCTTATTATCTTTCCACTGTTAACTATCTCCTCAATACGGTGAGCACTCCATCCTGCCACTCTTGAAACAGCAAATATTGGTGTAAACAATTCAGGCGGTATATCGAGCATTCTGTAAACAAATCCTGAATAAAAATCAACATTGGCACTTACACCCTTATACATCTTACGCTGTTTTTGTATTACCTTTGGAGCCAGCTCTTCTACTTTCGCATACAAATTAAATTCCTCTTCCATTCCCTTATCTTTTGCAAGTCTTTCACAGTGTTCCTTCAGTATAACAGCTCTGGGGTCAGAAACTGAATATACAGCATGCCCTACTCCGTAGATCAGGCCGGAACGGTCGAAAGCCTGTTTGTTAAGAATTTTATCAAGATATGCAGCAATTTCCTCATCATCTTTCCAGTCTTTTACGTTTTCTTTTATATCTTCGAACATCTTAACAACTTTTATATTTGCTCCTCCATGCTTAGGTCCTTTGAGAGAACCGAGAGCGGCAGACATGGTAGAGTATGTATCAGTCCCGCTTGATGTTACAACATGAGTTGTAAATGTTGAGTTATTACCGCCACCATGCTCTGCATGAAGCACAAGTGCAAGATCAAGAAGAGTAGCCTCAAGTTTTGTAAACTCGCTATTGGGCCTCAACATATGCAGAATATTTTCCGCTGTACTATAATCATCTCTTGGGCTGTGAATTATGAGGCTGTTTTTGCCGTGATAATGATTATAGGCCTGGTAACCATAAACTGCAAGCAATGGAAAGTATGCAATCATCTGAACACACTGTCTGACAACATTTTTTATAGAGTTATCATCTGCTTTATCATCGTAGCTATATAAAGCCAACACACTTCTTGACATTACATTCATAATGTCCCTGCTGGGAGCTTTCATAATTATGTCACGTACAAAGCCTCTTGGCAGAGTCCTGTATTCTGCAAGCAATCCTTCAAAACTCTCAAGGGAACTTCTGTCAGGTAATTTTCCAAACAAAAGCAAATAACAGGTCTCTTCAAATCCCATACGCCCGTCGTTAAGAAAACCTGCAACTATGTCATCTATATCTATACCTCTGTAAAAAAGCTTGCCAGGAATCGGTATCATTTCATTTTCATCTATTATGTATGAATGAACCTCACCGATTTCAGTCAATCCTGCAAGCACTCCTCTACCACTGATGTCACGAAGTCCCCGCTTTACTTCATATTTATTATATAACTCAGGATTTATACGACTGCAGTTTTCAGCCATAATACTTAATTTATCGAACATCGCATCATCATATCTGCTATCCGGTCCACTAACATATTTTTCAATTGCCATAACATCACGCTCCTTTGTATGTATTCAGTTTATATATACTTATATAAACATTTCCATAATCATAAGATTATTTCCTTACACTGCAAATATATAATTATAATAATTATATATCCAGACAACGGAGGGTATTCGGTATGCGAAACATCAGGAAAGTTATTAGTAACATTTTCAGGCCACTTATTTATTTTGTAACACCTATTATACAATAAGCAAGTTAATTTGCAAAGCATTAATTATGCTTAACCTAAGATAATTAAGTCATTTTTTTGACGTTCAATCTCTGCGGTTTTAATATATATTTCTGATTTATTTCTTTCAAGCATGTTAATTATTTCTCCCACCTTGCCAAGCAAGTTTCTTAATTCCTCTTTATTCTCACGAATTCTGTTTAGTACACTCAAATCAGTAAATATGTTATCAAACCAAAAATCAAATGCTCTTGTTAATGAATCGAGGCCTTTCAATTCTATAGTAGCTAAAAAGTTTACATCCGAAAGTTCTTTCTGTAAATCTTTTAACTGTGAATGTAATCTGTTGAAGTCATATTCAGCGTTGTCAATGTAATTATACTTAGCCATATGGCTAAGCAGTCCTCCTTTTGCCCAAACATCATATGTAGCCCAACTTTCAGCACTTCCAAGATGTCCTATGGCACTTTCTGCGGTACTTCTTACCCTCTCTGCAGCTCTGATTGCCTCATCCGTTTCAACAAGTTGCCTTGTAAGTATATTTATTTCTTCTTCCAAGCGTCTGTATTCTTTGTAAATTATACTATCGGTGTTTTTCTGTATTTCCTGCTCGCGCCTTCTTAATTCTTCTTCATAAATACGTTTATCACGATTCAATGCTTCAATTCTGCTGCTTAGTTCGTCACGTTCAGTATATAACTCTTTTACTCTGCCGCAGGCTTTATCATATTCCACTTTTGCTTTGATTTGTTCTTGAACTTCCTTCTCAAGCTTACTCTCATATTTCCCAATAAACCTCAATATGGTGGCAGACAGGGATTCCCTCTTCATACGCTCTACATCCATAGATTCAGACTCATATTTGCGCAATAATGAACTGACTTCTCTCTCTGCTTCATTTATGCGACTGCATAATCTCTCCATGCGTTCCTGTAATACCGGCAGCGCTGCCAGAGCATTTCTTATTTCAAGTAATTTTTCACTATCCACAGTTTTTCTCTCCCCCGATTTATTTCTTCTCCTTCGATTTGATATCAGAGTTTATTATTTAAGTTCTGAAATCAGAATCTCATATATATTTTAATATTAATTTCCAAATATTATTATTTATACACATTATACCATAAAACAATCAGTTAAAAAAAAGTTCCAATGGTTAAAATATTATTACGAAAGCGAGGTGATTAAGTTTGACGGTCCAAAGTGATATACAAAAAGTAATTGCATCTTGTGAAGCTATAAAAGGAACCTACTCAATGATGGCTCAAGCAACCGAAAATCAGGAAGTAAAGGAAATGTTCAATGGTATGAAATCAGATATTGACAGGCATTTAAAATACCTGAGCAATAGGTTAAATTATTTGAATCAGAAAAATCAAGTGAATCAAAACCAACTACAATAAAACGGCAGGGACATTTCTCAATTAATTTATTACTGTTTTTATTGAGAAATGTCCCCAATTCCATGTATTAATCACAACTAAATATACTTGTTATACCAGAGATAATGAAATAGCATTTTAGAGAGCTCCAGAGCTTACTATTAGCTACGAGACCCGTAAACTCCTGCAGTAGAAATACCAGCACAACATGTCAATCAGGTATTCTTCATTATAACGCTTTCAATAACATTGGAAACCTCTTCACAAGCATCACAACATTTCTCCAGATCGTTGAAGGTTTGGTTCCATGCCGTTACTTCCAGAAAGTCTTTACCATTAACATACAAATCTCTCATAGCTTCTGTGAAGAGCCTGTCCCCTTCCTCTTCCAGAATGTTGATTTCTACTATTAATTCATGCAGTTTTTGAGATTTGCGGAAATTATGCAGTTCATCCAGAGCAGCCTTTAATGCATTACAGCACTTTGAAACAACTTCTGTCAGCTTTAAAGCATATTCATTGACAGACCTAATATTAAACATGTACATATGCATAAGTACATCTTCAATGGAATCTGTCACATCATCAATGGCATCTGCCATTGCCATAATATCTTCACGCTCGATGGGTGTTATAAATTCCCTTGCAAGTTTTCTTACCATCTTGTGTCTTGCTTCGTCTCCGCTGTGCTCTATGACATGCATTTCCTGCATCTTATCCTTTAACTCATCCACCTTGAAATTATTCATAATACTTTTCAACAGATTTGCGGCCTGACAGGAGTAACCTGCCAATTCAACAAAAGTTGCAAAGTAGTCCATATCGTTTTTACGAGCCATATTCCTATCATCTCCATCAGTCTTAATACTTTTATTTACTAGTGAATATTATGCGCAATTGCCTTGTATTGCAAACAAATGATATACGCAATGGTGTATCCTAAAATACCAGCATAAACAACCTTGCCATCAAAAAACCCAACAATCCGCACCCCGGGAAGGTCAATACCCAGGCAACCACCATTTCCTTAACTACTCCCCAGTTCACGGATGATATCCGTTTTGCTGCACCTACACCCATAATAGAAGTTGTCTTTGTATGAGTTGTACTGACCGGCAATCCAAGAACTGACGCTGTAAATAAAGAAATAACCGCTGCCATGTCAGCCGAAAATCCCTGGTATTTTTCCAGCTTAACCATATCCATTCCAACAGCTTTTATTATACGGTAACCACCTATAGAAGTACCTAAGGCCATTACAACGGAACAAAGTATAATAAGCCACATTGGAATGACAAATTCTGTTGCATTTGCTTGTCCCCGAACCAGGAAAACACTCAGCATAAAAACTCCCATAAATTTCTGCCCATCTTGTGCGCCATGCATAAATGCCATACCTGCGCCGCTCGCTATTTGGGCATATCTAAATACTTCAACTGTCTTTCTTCTATCAAAACCTCTACAAATTAATTCAACTGTTTTTACAACCAATACGCCCATAAAAAAGCCCATTACCAGGGAAAGAAACAGACCATAGATTACTTTTACCCATTCAGATGGATTAACGCCTCCAAGGCCACCCTGCAGGGCAATGGCGGCACCGGTAATTCCAGCAATTAATGCATGGCTCTCACTTGTAGGAATTCCAAACCACCAGGCTGCTGTAGCCCAAAGAACAATAGAAAAAAGAGCAGCACAAAGTGCTACAAGGGCATTGTGGGAATTTCCTCTGAAGTCTACCATATTATAAATGGTCTGTGCAACTGTCGCATTGAGAATTGTCATGACCAGTACTCCAAGAAAGTTAAATACGGCTGCCATAATAATTGACACCCGCGGACTCAATGAACGTGTAGAAACGCAAGTTGCAATTGCATTAGGGGCATCTGTCCAACCATTAACAAATACAACACCTAACGTTAAAATAGTAGTAATTATTAAAGCCGGATTGGATACAAGTTGTTGCAAATAGTCTATAAGTGTGACTGTCATTAAATATCTTCTTCCTCCTAAGCTCTTATTTTCTTCACTTTAGAAAAAATTAACGCATTTTAGCGTAGTTTTGTAGTATATCCAAACGATATTAGCATATCATTTTTTATATTAACTTGCAATAACATATTCATTTACTCTTTTTCGACGCCTTTCAGCTGTTTTTATGTGTTTTTTATGTGATTTTCATATGAATTTTATATGTATGTTTATTTTTTTCATGTTTCGTAAATAATTAGTGTGTACGAGATGCAAGCAGGTTGCAATTTGTATATCTCTAACTAAAAATACTTGATATTTCACAGGAGGCTTGTCAAATATGAGTGATAAAGTATTAAGGCTTGAGAAGCGGAACCAAACCGGTGGCGGAAAAGCAAAAAAGCTGCGCAGAAACGGGTATATACCTGCAGTAATATACGGTCAGGACATGACATCTTCCCCTGCACAGATAAAACTTCCGGATATAAGGCAGTTTATCTCACAGCATGGGAAAAATTCCATTTTTACAGTTGAATTTGCAGCAGAAAATGATTTCTCGGCACTTATAAAGGATATACAGTATGATCCGGTAAACAAAGATATTGTACATGTGGATTTCCAGAAAGTTTCCCTGACAGAAAAAATACATTATGAGGTTCCCGTGAAAGTAATAGGAAAAGGGAATATTGAAAGAGCCGGCAATGTGATTGTCTATCAATTAGACAGTGTAACTGTCGAATGCCTGCCACAGGACATCCCAAGTTATATCGAAGCAGATATATCAAATATGACTGCAGGCTACAGTATAACAGCCGGACAGCTAAAATTGCCGCAGGGAGTAAAACTTATAACGGATCCGGGTAGTGTAATTCTTTCAATCACCGGCGGTGGAAAGCTTAACGTTCAAACAGACAAAGTGGATGAGACTGTTGTTCCTGCTGGTGATGAAGGCAATGTACAAGCTGAAAGAGTTTAAACTGAAAGATTTTAAAAAAGAAAGGGTGAGTTTATGTCCCTAATGAGATATCTGTACAGCCGGTTAGCTGATCAAATGCTTGAGAAACTGGCTGATATGAAAATGGTAAAGGCCCCCACTGCTGTTGATAACTATTCTTTTATCAAGTTTATGGGAATTGCTGAAAAAGCAAAAAACGGGAAACCACTATATGAGCCTCTTGGTTCCACTTTAAATTTCCGTGATTTTCAGGACCTGATGTTCTTGCCCAGTATGTTTCCACTTCCTGACGGCACTCCCCTTGACAAAAAAGTAATTATAGGTAAGAATTCCAAAAAACCAATGGAACTTCCGGTGCCGTTCATGATTGCCGGTATGGCCTACGGTCCATCTGTCAGTATGAAAGTCAAGCTAGCTCTTGCAAAAGCTTCTACTGTTGTAGGTACCGCTACCAACTCAGGAGAGAGCGGCTTCCTTGCTGAAGAAAGGGAAATAGCAAAGCTTTATGTAGTTCAGTACAACCGTGCCGGTTGGGGAAATGACCCCGATCAGCTGAAACAGGCAGATATGATTGAGATTAAAATAAGCCAGGGAGCCAGTGCCGGAGATGGTTATAAAATGGGGCATGAACTTATTGGAGACGACCTCAGAGAACATCTCAAACTTGAGGAAGGACAGGATGCTGTCATGCCTACTCGTTTTCCGGACATAAACAATGAAGATGATCTTAAAAATAAGGTGGATGAACTTCGTGAACTGACGGATGGCATACCAATTGCCGTAAAAATAGCGGCAGGAAATATTGAATCCGATTTGGAGAAACTGCTTTATGCCGGAGTTGATGCTATCGTATTGGACGGTGCACAGGGAGAAACTGCCGGAAGCCCGGAAATAACAATAAATAACTTTGGTATTCCAACGCTGTATGGTCTTGTAAGGGCTGCCGAGTACCTTGAGAAAAAAGGTGCAAAAGACAAAGTCTCACTCATAATGACCGGTGGGTTCAGGGATTCTGCAGATATGCTGAAAGCCATAGCTCTCGGGGCTGATGCTTTTTATATTGGCTACCCGGTTGATATTGCTGCAGCTTATACACAGCTCAATCGTCTTCCTCCCGGCTCAAGGCCTTCCGATTTATATTTGTATGACGGCAAACATACTGAACTGTTTGATGTAAAAGAAGGAGCTGATTGTGCAGGAAATTTCCTGAAAGCATTGGCTGAAGAAATGGACATCGCTTTGAGATGTCTCGGCAAGGACTCCATTCATAAATTATCAAAAGACGACCTTGTTGCATTAAATAAGGATATGGCTGAAATAACGGGAGTTAAACTGGCATTTCCAGTTCATCAGGTTTAAATTAGCATAGCATAGTAATTTAACTTACTGTGTAATACCTGTAACATCTTTGCCCTTCATCTGTGTTTCAGGTTACGTTTGCAGTATAAGTTTGACAGCCAGGCCAATATATCCTGGTTGGTATATAAACAAGACAGTGAATAATGATGGCCTCTGCATAATAAAGACCTCAGGTTGTGTGTAAATATGGTCTTAAATTGCATATAATAATGGCCTATGGGGAAAATATAATATGTTTCTGAACAAATCCTGACTGCAACCGATATAACAATAATTTATGGAGGTTACTATGTCAAAAAACAAATACAAGGTAAAGTGTATGGGGATGCCGATTGAATGCCACGATACTGCAGCATGGGCAAATGTCAGCAGTGTCAAGCCGGTATCAAATGTAAATATCCCTGATGAAATACAGATAAGAAATGCAAAGGAATATGTTGACTCAAATCAAAAATAGTCCGTAGTAATATTTAAAAAAGACTTGCAAGTCAATAGTATATAAATACTAAATGTTCGGAAGAAAGCAGTGGGGACGGTAATCGCCTTAACCGCCCCCTTTGTATATATTCTCAATTAGTCACATACTTCAATTGATACATCGCTGAACCCCTGATACGGCATACCTGATGTGAAAGAAAGGCGATTCCATTCAGAAGATGTTGGATGCATATCCAGTGAATAGCTTATTTTTGCGTTTTCCCAATCTACCGACTCAACATCAAGCGGGATGTTTTCCTGTGACAGGCGTATAACTCCCAAATAGTCATCAAAATGACAAAAGTCTCTCAAAATATAATCCTTGCCGTCAACCGTAAGCTTGAAGAAACAGCTTGCTATACTTGTATTATTAAATCTGCTGTCCTGCCCGAATGTTAAAATGAGCTCACGGTCACTCCTGTCATATACTGCTGTTGGCACAAGATCAGTTTCTGCCGTTGTATTCGGGATACCTATTGCTTCTATAACCGGAACGGGGTCTCCCGCAAAATCCTTTAAACCATTGGCGTCAAATGTGATAAAATATTTGCCTTCAGGAATCAATTCAGGCTCTTTATATAGACTGAATCTTATTTCCATATCCCAACCGTTGTTTGATACACTCCAGTTAAGACCATAGTCCTTGCCTTCTTCCAAAGCACTTGCACTCTCGCTGTCAGTTCCGTACTTAAGAGCAACTTTGAAGGATTTTCCCGATTCCATATATACAGATCCATCAAGATACAAAGTTATATACTGTCCATTGTGCGACACAACAGTCTCATTAACCGACAAAGCCGCGGTTTTTACGGTTTGGTCACTTACAGTATCAGCTGCATTCGGTACTGTCGCCCTGTCTTTAATTGATGTTCCGTTATATGATACTTTTAAGTCATTAATACCGCTGATTGCTTCTTTCAGAACCAATTCTACCTTCCCTGAGTTATACCAGTAGTTATTTGAAACATAAACCTCATATACAGCAGAAGTTACAGTTTCGCCGTCCATGTTCAAAGTGAAATCGCTGGCAGGTATTACGGTATCTGTATCTAATGGTTCGCCAAAATGCAGCGATATTCTGTCTCCGGCATCATTTATATAAGCGCTCATAAAATAGGGTGCACTCTGATCAAGTTCTGAAACAGCTTCCTCTGCAAACTCTATCATTGTCGGAACCGCAGATGTTTTTGATTCATCCCTGATAACAAAATAGATCTTTATATTATGGTCTCCTGTTACATGTACATCTGTGGTAATTAAATGCTCGTTTTCATCCGTTATAGTGATATACGGTGCCTCATCCGCATATACCAGATTATCATCGCTTCCTGCATGGCCATGAATTACCGCATTGGAATCTATATTTTTTATATGTCCGTTTACCTGATTGACAACCATAAAGACATCCATTGGATTTTCATCACTTGCACCGACAAGTTTGACCGCCAGCTCTATCTTTGAGCTTTCCTGGCTGACGCTTGCCTTTGGATAACCTGCTGCAAAACGTGAGTCTATTTCCACAGGCTCCTGCCATCCGCTCCACTTCGCATAAAGCGTTATATCCGACGTAATTGGTGTAGATGGATCAAATTCCTGTGTAAGTTCTTCATCGGTATACCAGCCGATAAAGGATGTATCTTCTTTTGTCGGCTCTGCCGGAAGCTCTAACGTCTCACCGTTTTTAACCTTAACCGGCTCAACAGCCGTTCCTCCGTTGCTGTCAAAAGTTACCGTCCAAATTTTGTCATTATTATTTCCGCCGCTGTTTCCACCGCTATTTCCGCCACTGTTGCCGCCACCGTTGCCACCACCGTTGCCGCCACCGTTGCCGCCACTGCTTCCGCCGCTGCTGCCGCCGCTGCTGCCGCCACTGCTTCCGCCGCTGCTGCTTTCGGTATCTGTATTTGTGCCAGAAGGTGTGGCTTTTACATTACTTTGTCCGCCGCTTATCTCTTTGCCGTTTATTACGGAGTCTGCTCCCGGAGCTGTGGTTACATTTGTTACGCTAACCTCTCCGGAAACTGTTGTCTTTGCATTAAGTACAAGATTTTCAATTTTTCCTGTAGCCTGGATTGTTATATCCTCAGCGTCATTCTGAACATTAGTGAAATTGCCTTCCAGTACTATATTCTGCCCCGCCGCAACATCTGCAGGAATTATTACCTCTTCAATGGCTCCACCTGTGAGATCCCTCGTTACCAAAATAGCACCGCTCTCAAGAGTCGCAACTGATACTTTGGTTGTTCCGGTAGCTACAATTCTCAAGTTTCCATCGGTTTTATTCACTATAAGCGCACCACCGACAGTAACGCTGTTGAAGTAAATGGAATTTGCGCCGCCGCCTTTGACTATTGTATCTCCGCTTATCTTGACATTATCCAGGTGTATGTCGCCTTCACCTACACCTTCAGCAATTATAAGGTTGCCACTGATTTCCACATTCTTCAAGGTAACAGAAGGAATATTTATAACAACATTACCTTCAATCACCTTGTCGGAATACTCACCAGCTTCGTTGTACAGTTCTTCTATTAAGTTATCCAGCATCTTTACCGCTTCGGCGCGCGTTATGGCTGATTTGGGATTGAAATTACCACTTGGATCACCGTTGATATAACCTTTGCTTGCAAGCGCATTGACATAGCCTACTGCCCAGCCGGAGATCTGACTGCTGTCTTTAAATGCTGGGCTCTTTCCTTCTGTCTGCGGATTAATCCTCAAAGCCCTGGCAAAAATAACTGCTGCTTCTTCACGAGTAATGTTGTCATTGGGGCGCACATTACCATCGTTTCCAAGAATAACACCCGCAGCATTTGCCTTTAATATTGCTTCGGTATACCAGCTCTGCTCAAGGTCTTTAAAGGAATTGTCAGCCTTTACCTGATACCTCATCACCCTGTCAAGTATTACCGCCATTTCGCCACGGGTTATCGGAGCATTGGGACGGAACATATTATCTGAACCCAGTATTATACCCTTTGCACTCCACTTTTCAATCTCCGCCTGTCCCCAATGTCCCTGTGCATCGGAAAATCCCGCAAAAACCGTAATTGGGAATATTGATACAATCATTGCTGCAACTAAAAAAATACTCAGAAGTCTTCTTTTCATTCGCTTTCACTCCTTTTATACATTAGATCATTCAAAAATAGCCAAGCATGCACCCCAAAACATTGCCTGTATTGTTAAATATACACAATTTACATAATACTTACAACCATATTCGATAATTTATGACAACTTTTTTTAACATGGTCACTTGTTCAGACAAATTCATCCTCATTTGGACACTCCGGCAACAGATGCAATAAAGCCCGTAATAAAGCAATTATAACGGTCAAACGGTTCTGGACTATTGGCACATCCTGGTGAACCAAGTTAAAAATGTAAACTATTTTCCAATAATTTTATTTTTCATGAAATAAGTTATAGTTTTGCCAAAGAATGACTTGCAGACAAATGTTTTATGTGGCTTCCATGAATGTAATGAATAAACGAAGATTATAATAAAGAAACAGGCATGGTGATATAGGAAGCGGGGCAGGGTTTTAAAATCAGTTTACATAATATATAAAAGACAGCTCCGGCATGCCTGTAGAGAACCGTCCCAGTTATACTCATTGTATACTTTCTCAATTAATCACTAAGTCTTATTAGTCTATTACTGAACCGCGAAGCTTTATTAGTATATTACTGAAGCCCTGGTACGGCATACCTGATGTAAATGAAAGCTGTTCCCGTATACCGGCTCCAGGATGTACATCCCGTGAATAGCTTATTGTTGTGTTTCCCAATCTTATAAACTGCAGCTAAGCTGCCGTTCTGTCTCTACCGCTTTTTTATCTGTAATTACCGGAAGCTCAGATTCAGTCTTTATTGCATGGCAGTATAGTTGCACCTGTTTTCTATGTTTTCTCATACATAATAACTTCAAGTTTATTCAGTTTTTTTCGAATATATATATAGGAAGTATTAAATTTATTGCGGGAGATAAATATATGAGTAATATAAGAATTAACCCTGTTCCAACGCTTACACGGGCAAATTCATCCTCATTTGGACGCTCCGGCAGTGGAGGCAATAAAAAAAGAAGGCATAGAGGTCAAACATTTCAGGATACTCTGAGGAAATTCCAGAAGGCCAAGCTGAAAAAGCAAAAAACTTCTCAAATGAATAAGTTTTTGCATAAAACAAATGATAGTTTTCCAAAGAATGGGTTATAGATATAAACACCGGAAAATATAAGCTTATTTTAATGGATTGTTCAAATCTAACAGATATCTTTCATAAGATTTTTGAGCAGAAGATTGTTGCAAAAAACAAGGCAATATCTAATTAGGACAGTTCAAATAATTTCGGAAAAATTATGTATGCGAGGGCGGCTCCGGCAATACATGTGGAGTAACTGTCCCCATAAAACTGGCCTAAGGCATAAAATTAGCCTATATCTTTTTTCTTAGTATTTTTTATTTAGTAATTAAAAGATATAGGCTTTGTCTTATAAATCTTTTAGTTACTTATATATATAATTAGTTACTTTTATATTTTCAGCATTATGCCTTCTTTTAATACTTTTCTTTTTGTGACTTATCTGCTGAAGACAAATACCTATACTAAAGCACATTGTGCTCAGCCAATTTCTTATATCTTTCATGTCTTTCTGCAGCATTCTTTTCCGCAAGGTCAAACATTCCATCTGCAATATCAGGAAATACATTCATCAGCTGTGAGTACCGCACTTCTCCATGGATAAAATCTTTAAAGCTGTTTGTAGGATCTTTTGAATCAAGAATGAAGGGATTCTTACCTTCTTTCCTTAGATCCGGATTAAACCTGTAAAGATGCCAATATCCTGCCTCTACAGCCTTACGCTCTTCCATAATACTTGTTCCCATTCCTGTTTTTATTCCATGGCTTATGCAGGGAGAATACGCAATGATAAGCGACGGGCCATTGTACCTCTCAGCCTCGGTAATAGCTTTTATTGTCTGGTTCATATCAGCACCCATTGCTATCTGCGCTACATAAATGTAACCATAGCTCATAGCTATAAGGCCTAAATCCTTCTTACTCAGCTTTTTCCCGGCCGCCGCCAGCTTGGCGACACTGGCTGCAGGAGTGGCTTTAGAGCACTGTCCTCCGGTATTTGAGTACACTTCAGTATCCATAACGAACATATTTATATCATCTCCCATTGCCAGGACGTGGTCCAATCCTCCAAAGCCAATGTCATATGCCCATCCGTCGCCACCGATGGCCCATACAGACTTCTTTATGAGGTAGTCTTTTCTCTTCATGATTTCCTCTATAAGTATATTACCCTTATAGTCATAATCTCTGAGTGCATCAAATATCTTCTTTGTTGCCGCTTTTGATGCCTCCCCGTCATTCATTGCGTCAAGCCATTCTTTAAATGCTTCCTTAATTTTAGCTTCAATTGATGAATTAATTGCCTGTTCCATGAGCTCTGCCAGCTTTTCCCTTATCTGCTTTACTCCAAGATACATGCCATATCCGAATTCAGCTGCATCTTCGAATAGCGGATTTATCCATGCAGGCCCTTTTCCTTCTGCATTAGTGGTATAAGCTATAGAGGGTGCGGAAGCTCCCCATATGGATGAGCAACCTGTAGCATTGGATATCATCATTCTGTCACCAAAAAGCTGTGTAAGAAGTTTAATATATGGCGTCTCGCCACATCCCGGACAAGCGCCGTTGAACTCAAGCAAAGGTCTTTTGAACTGACTTCCTTTTAAGGTATTCGGGTCAAGCAAATCGTCCTTTTCGGTAACAGTCATGGCAAATTCCCAGTTTTCTGATTCATTTTCAATTTCCTGCTGTGCAGGTTTCATAATCAACGCTTTTCCTTTTGCCGGACAAATATCTGCGCAGTTGGCACAGCCGGTACAATCCAATGGCGCAACCTGAATGCGGAACTGAAGATGTTCGAAACCTTTACCCATTGCCTTTTTAGTCAGGAAGGTATCAGGTTTTCGGGCAACTTCTTCCTCATCCAGCAGGAAAGGTCTAATAGTAGCGTGAGGGCAAACATAAGAGCATCTGTTGCATTGTATGCATTTGTCAATTTGCCACTGGGGAATCATTGGTGCTATGCCACGCTTTTCATATGCAGTGGTACCAAGAGGGAACGTCCCGTCTTCCATACCGACAAATGCACTTACAGGCAGCTCATCGCCCTCGTGCCTTGCCATTGGCCTTTGTATCTTCTTCACGAAATCCGGCTCTTTCTTGACAGGTAAATCTTCTTCCTGTGCATTAGCCCATGATTCAGGTACCTCAACTTTAACCAACGCTTCAACAGCTCTATCAATAGCTGCTTTGTTCATTTCAACGATTTTCTGTCCCTTTCTGCCATACATTTTTTCTATGGAATCCTTCAGGTATCCCAGTGCTTTTTCAAAAGGAATAATATTGGCAAGCTTGAAGAAAGCAGCCTGCATAACCATGTTGATTCTGTTCCCAAGACCTACTTCTGACGCAATTGCCATAGCATCAATTACATAAAAGTTAATATTATTCTTTGCGATATATCTTTTTATTGATGCAGGCAGCATTTCTTCCAGTTCATCTGTCTTCCAGGGACAAGTAAGCACAAAAGTTCCACCTTTCTTAAGTCCTTTAAGAAGGTCATACTGGTACAGAAACGATTTATTGTGGCATGCCACATAATCCGCATTGTAGACCAGATATGGCGACTTCAGAGGCTTTGGTCCAAACCTGAGGTGTGAAATAGTAGTACCACCGGATTTCTTGCTGTCGTAGGAAAAATACGCCTGTACGTGCAAATCAGTATTATCCCCGATTATTTTAATTGCAGTCTTATTTGCGCCTACTGTTCCGTCTGAACCAAGACCCCATATTTTACAGCTTATTGTTCCTTCAGGGGTAGTATCAATGTCTTCATCTTCCGGTAAGGATGTATAAGTTACATCATCGATAATTCCAATTGTGAAGCGGTCTTTTGGATTGTCCTGTTTTAAATTTTTGAATACCGAAAGGATTTGTGAGGGTCTGGTATCTTTTGATGAAAGTCCATACCTTCCCCCGACAATAAGCGGACATTTTTCATAACTTTTAAAAGCTTTAATAACATCAAGGTATAAGGGTTCCCCAGGGGCACCAGGCTCTTTTGTTCTGTCAAGCACCGCTACTTTTTTAACTGTCTTTGGGATAGCACTCAACAAGTGTTTTTCAGAAAAAGGCCTGTAAAGGCGTACTATTACCGTACCTGTTTTTTCCCCTCTTGCATTCAAATAATCCACTACTTCAGAAATGGTATCAGTGGCTGAACCCATGGCTATAATAATGTATTCCGCATCATCCGCGCCATAGTAATCAAATAATTTATACTTTCTGCCGGTAATTTCTCCGAGTCTGTTCATATAGCCCTGGACAATATCCGGTACCGCATCATAGAATGGATTGGAACTTTCCCTTTGTTGGAAAAAGATGTCGGGATTCTGAGCTGTTCCTCTCGCCACTGGGTGTTCAGGATTAAGAGCCCTATTCCTGAACTCTTCAATAGCATCATAGTCAACTAATTTTTTGATATCCTCATAGTCAACTACACCAATTTTTTGATATTCATGGGAAGTTCTGAAACCGTCAAAAAAGTGTATGAATGGTATCCTTGATTTAATTGCGGATAAATGCGCAATAATGCCAAGGTCCATAGCTTCCTGTACATTGGCTGAAGCAAGCATGGCAGCACCTGTCTGCCTGCACGACATTACATCCTGATGATCACCAAAGATAGATAGTGCGTGTGACGCAACTGTTCTTGCACTGACGTGAAGCACACCCGGTAAAAGCTCACCAGCCATTTTGTAAAGGCTTGGAATCATCAGGAGAAGTCCCTGAGATGCTGTATATGTGGAAGCCAATGCTCCAGATTGAAGTGCGCCTCTCATTGCGCCAGAGGCTCCCGCCTCAGACTGCATCTCAATTACTTTTACCTGTTGGCCGAATATATTCTTCTTGCCATGTGCAGACCACTCATCTACACCTTCAGCCATAGGTGTTGATGGCGTTATTGGAAATATAGATGCTACTTCTGTCAATGCATAAGACGCAAGCGCAGCGGCTTGGTTTCCGTCCATAGTCTCCATTTTCTGCATAGTATTTCTCCTTTTTTATTATTAAGTTTTATTATTAAGTAGTTAATTTAAAGTTATAAACTAAAAATATTATTCCACTTATTAACGATATATATTAAATATTAGACATATCCATTGCTCATATAATTTATCTTGTGGTATAAAACTAACGGCAATAACTTTCCAATATATAGGCCCATCAATAGAAGGACATTTATTAATAAAATAATGTTATGTGAACATAGTGTGTAGTTAAAAGTTCTAGTTAAATGCTTAATTTGGGCTTTATTGAAGCTTTTGTTGAAGGTCTTATTGAGGATTTTGGTTAGAAATTCATTAAGGATTTAGTTGAAGGCTTAGTTTGGGCTTAGTTGAAGGTTCAGTTGAAGTGATAATTGAAAAATGACAGTTGAAAACATCCATCGAAAGCTGTTACCTATGAAAAAATAATAATAAAATAGCCGACAATAATAATTGAGAACTGTCCCCTATTAACCGTCCTCAATCATTCAAACTCAAGCCGGATCTTTCTGCTTGAATCCTTGTCTCTTAATTCAGGAGAATAGATAACTATATCCATGCTGATACCTTTTGAATCTTCAAATCGTTCAGCATCATGATGCAAAATATTATATTCCATTATATAATTAAATTTCACAGGAACAATCTGCCCGCTTTTATCGATAATGTCAAATTCCAATTTATTAATTTTCGAATCTGCAGGATTTGTCCAGTAAGGATTGAAGCCAACACCCAATATCTTACCTTTTACTCCGTAATCCGGAATTTTTAGCTCACATCCCTTACGGGCAAGATTCATCAGCGTATACTTTAGCCGTTCAATTTCTCTGTAATTCATGGCACTCACATCCTTAACATTATCGCGCTTACAATAAACTTTTACAATAAACAGAGATAAGTTCATTTAACAAAAGCGTACATTATAGTTTATGTTAACTCAATCCATTATGTTACCATATCCATAATCATTACTGGAACAAAGCGAATACAATATATAAATGTAACACCTTATATGAAAGCGGAGCTTGAATATTATGCGTTTCTGCCTGTTTGTGCTGCAAACAATTGACATGCGCATTAAAAACATTAACTGCTACCTTGCGGCCTTACGGGATTCATTCCCGGAAGCCGCAAGGTAGCAGAACAAAGGGGTTGTGGCCGGATGTTTTTCATTCCGGAACAACCCCTTTGTTATTGGCTTTTGCAAGTATCTGCCTGATGACTTCAACCCTCCGGGTAGTCATTTGCAGCTGTTGCTCTTGCCCTGAGCTATTCTGTTTTTATGGCTTCCACAGGACACTGCTGCTCTGCTTCCTTTACAGAATCAATCACACTCTCCTGTATTTCATTTTCATCGGCTACTGCCTTGCCATCATCGTCCATTTTGAACACTTCCGGACAAATATCGTGACAAAGCTCGCAGCCAATGCAGATATCCTTATCAACGCATGCTTTCACGTTTACCATCTCCAATCTTTTATACCATAAACATTTCATTACGCCATAAATACTTCGATATCATTGTCAGCATTTGTTATTCCGCCGATTCCAAAGGTTTCAACAAGCAAACCTGCAACATTTGGTGAAAGGAACGCAGGCAATGTCGGTCCAAGGTGTATGTTCTTCACTCCGAGATATAACAGAGCCAACAGAACAATTACCGCCTTTTGCTCATACCATGCGATATTGTATGTTATTGGCAGTTGATTGACATCATCCAGGCCAAATGCTTCCTTCAATTTCAGTGCAATAACTGCGAGAGAATATGAATCATTGCATTGTCCGGCATCCAATACTCTTGGAATACCTCCGATATCTCCCAGATTCAACTTGTTGTAACGGTACTTTGCACAACCAGCCGTCAGTATTACTGTGTCTTCAGGCAGCTTTTCAGCAAATTCTGTATAGTATTCTCTGCTCTTCATTCTGCCGTCACAACCAGCCATTACAAAAAATCTCCTTATCTTGCCTGACTTAACAGCCTCAATTACTTTGTCTGCAAGGCTTATAACAGTATTGTGTGCAAACCCTCCGATAATCTCTCCTTTTTCAATCTCCACCGGAGGAGCGCATTTCTTTGCGTGCTCTATGATTTCAGAGAAATCTTTTGCTTTTCCGTCTTCCCTGTCCGGTATATGCTTCAAGCCTGGGAAACCAACTACACCTGTAGTGTAAACCCTGTCTTTATAGGAATCCTTTGGTGGTATAAGACAGTTTGTAGTCATAAGGATAGGACCGTTAAAGCTTTCAAACTCCTTGTCCTGCTTCCACCATGCATTTCCATAGTTGCCTACAAAATGACTGTATTTCTTGAAAGCCGGGTAATAGTTAGCCGGAAGCATTTCTCCATGTGTATAGACATCCACTCCTGTCCCCTCTGTCTGTTTCAGTAATTCCTCCATGTCTTTCAGGTCATGTCCGCTTATCAATATACCCGGATTATTCCTTACTCCGATATTTACCTTTGTAATATCAGGATTTCCGTAAGTAGATGTATTAGCTTTGTCCAGAAGTGCCATGACATCTACCCCGTACTTGCCGGTTTCCATAGTCAAATTAACAAGGTCATCTGCTGAAAGACTGTCATCCAGTGTTGCGGCCAATGCTTTCTGCATGAATTCATATATCTCCTCATCAACGTATCCCAGAACTGCAGCATGTTCCGCATATGCTGCCAGACCCTTTACCCCATAGGTAATAAGTTCTCTTAAGGATCTGATATCCTCATTTTCTGTTCTTAAAATGCCAACACTTGCAGCCTTTTTCTCAAATTCATCAATACTATCCCCGTACCATACCGCTGCGTCATGGACATTTTCATCTATCTTCACTCCTGATTTTAGCAGCTGAGCCTTTATTTCATCCCTGATTGCCAAGCCTTCCTTTATCTTTTTTTCAAAATACTCTTTGTCAAAGTTCACATTAGTTATAGTGGAGAACAAGCCCTCTACAATAAACTTGTCAGCCTTTTCACTCTTAAAACCTGCTCTTCTCAGCTTTACACTGTATATTGAGATACCCTTCAGCACATAAATAAGTAAATCCTGAAGTCCGGATACCTCTCCTGTCTTCCCGCACACACCTTTTAATGTACAACCTGTTCCTTTTGCAGCCTCCTGGCATTGATAGCAAAACATACTCATAATTATATTACCTCCCATAATCTTTATTTATTGTAAACTTAATTATTATCGATAGTTAAATTTGTATTGCTCGTTTATGTGTGCTATTATATTATAAAAAAAATCAAAAATCGGTATCTGTTGTTACGCTTTTCAAGAAGGTGATGAAAATTTTTAAAAAAATTGATAAAGAGCTTGTAAACTGCCCTTTGTTCCAAGGAATTGAAAGTGATGATTTAGCATCCTTGCTGTATTGCCTGAAACCAAAAATTCATATGTATAAAAAAAATGAATATATAAAAATTGCCGGTGACAAGTTTGACAGCATAGGTATTATTTTGCAAGGTGAAGTAACCGTTAATAAAGAAAATTTCGCAGGAAACCGCGTTATTGTAACTAAATTAAAGCCCGGAGACATGTTTGGTGAAACTCTCGTTTTTTCAAGCCAATCTTTCTGGATCGCAACAGTTCAGGCTCAGAAAAAAAGTAAAGTGATCTTTATAAGAGGAGACAGCATCCTGGGGGAGTGCGCAAAGTTGTGCCCATGGCATAAAACACTCATTCAAAATATGCTCAGAATTGTCTCTGAAAAAGCACTAGTGCTTAACAGAAAAGTTGAATACCTTTCCATTAACAGTATCCGTGAAAAAATATGTACGTATCTGCTTGAACAATATAAGAAAACAGGAAAAAACACTTTTATTCTGCCAATGAACCGTAAAGAATTAGCAGAGTTCTTAAATGTATCACGTCCTTCACTGTCGAGGGAAATGTCCCGGCTACGCGACGAGGGAATTATCGATTTTCATATGGCTACAGTAAAAATTGTTGATCCCGATGGACTAAAAAAATAGTTGGGGTTGTTTGCTGCTTAACAGTGTGCGTTGCGGGAAAAGGGACTTTCTCAGTCCCTTTTCTCATAGAGTTTGACTGTTAAGGTGTTCTTCCCCCGGAGTATTCTTATAACAATAGGATTCTTTCTATTATTTACAAACCTAAAATCCATTGTACCGTATGACACCGTTGCATCTTCACCTTTTTCGACATAACCGACATCCTTTGAATGCACATGTCTCTCGGTTATCTTGAGTCCTGCCTCTTCTGCAGCATTATACAATGTTGTTGAAATTTGGCATATACCTCCGCCAATATCATAATCTTTTTTTGGGCCTTTTTCTGTTCTAATTATTATAGGTGCCTCTTCATATCCTTTTGCTTCAGTTCTTCTGCCTACAACCGCATTAAATGAAAACTCTTCGCCAGGGTAAATAACTTTTTTATCAATCTTTTCGGAGGCTATATATATGTTATTTAACCTGGACTCACTTTTATCAAGCAAGGGTGTAGTACTTTTAGCTATCAACTTAAACTTGCTCTTTGACTTATTTTGCTTTTTAGTCTTATTTTGGTCGGAAGCCTTATTTTTCTCAGATGCGGCTTCTTTTGGGGTGTTGTCTTTTTGAGCTTTTTTTTGTGTTACGGTATCATTTGGAGCAACAGGCTCCATTACAACATCTACTCTTTCACCTTCCCTGGCATTTAATACAGCCTGTAGAGTTTTCTCTATATTTATCTTCTTCATCGAGGTGTTGCTTTTGTCCTGTTCATTTTTGCTCTCTTGTAAAACCATTTCCGGCTTACTGCCGGTTTTAGCTGCAATATTTCTGATAATTTCAAGAACCTCTGATTCTTTCAATCCTCCAACATTTTGATCTTCCAGGTAAACATTGTCTTTGACTTTTTTTTCTGCTGTTTCATCTTCATTATTTGGCTTTTCATTTGCTGCGGCACATGCTGAAAAAAAAAGCGTAATTAAAACTACAGCGGTTGCAGCTTTTAAATACGAAACCGCATTGCATTTTTCATCCATACAAACACCTCCGTAAGTTTATTATAGGTGATATGAACGATTATATGTGTTGTTTTATTTTCTAAGAATGAAATCATTTGAAACTTGTTACGATAAAAAAGTTTATCTTGTGAGTTGACTTAAAATATACCAACTTAGTAATATAATTGGCATTACTTGTATATCACGGATTAAAAGTTAAATTTTTACATTAATATATCCTTTGATTCAACCAATATATCTAACCAATATATCCATTAAGCAATATACCAATGCATGAAGAATCATCATAATAAAATATGATATTAAAAGTACTGCAAATGTGCATTCAATTGGTATAAAGTTTATTCATTCCAAGAGCTACGAGGATCGGAGCTGCAAATACATATACATATTCCTGTACTATTGCAGTAGCAACCTGGTTTAAAATTTGCAAAGTATCTGCAACACTGTCTGGCAATACCATTATTATAGTGAGCACTACATGAATCAGACTTTTTAAGGGAACAGCGTATGCGTCCATTTGCTCTATCATATTTGAAACATCTAATAGGTTCTTTCCATACATAAGTGTTGCCAAAAGAAAAACACAAATTACTGCTGCTGTTTTATATAGTATTACAATCCACTTTTTAGACTTCTGCTGTTTAGCTCTTTTAATACGGCTCACTTTTGCCATTACATCTGACTCAAAATTCTCCGGAGGTTCTATCAGTGCATCTGTCTCTACTGCAGACAGTACTTTCTTCATATTTGCAAAATCCAATGCACATTTTTTGCAGCATTTTAGGTGTTCTTCAAATTCTATATACTCTAACTCATTATATTCTCCATCAAAAAATTTCATCATAAAAAGTCCAGCCTGTTCACAATTCACAATAATCCCTCCTTATACTCACCCATCAGTCTATTTTTAAGCATTAGCCTCGCTCTGTAAAGCCTGTTTTTCACAATACTCATCGGCTGTCCAAGTACTTTGGTCATTTCTTCGTATGACAATCCACCCTGATGAAATAGTATAATGGGTATTCTGTATTTATCCGGCAACTCAGCAATTGCTTTCTTGATTTTTTCATTTCTTTCCTTTTTCATATACATAGTCTCCGGAGTCTCAAAGCAGTTGGAAACGTTTTCTACTTCTTCAATAGGTACCAAATCGGGTTTCTTCTTTCTTAATATATCCAGGCACAGGTTTGTAGCAATCTTCACGGCCCATGTAGAAAATTTATATTCAGGGTTATAACGGTCTAATGCTTTATAAATTCTCACAAAAGCTTCCTGTGAAATATCATAGCTTTGCTCCCTGTCACCAATCATATTATAAACAACACTGTATATTAACCGTTTATACCTCCCAACTATTTCAGCAAAAGCTTCCTCATTCCCGGTAAGACATTGCTTAACCAGCTCCTGGTCCGTTGACCCCAACTGCTCTTCACCTACCTGCATTTAAAATAATTGTATCTAATTATAATATCTTCAATATATTTTTACGATATTTTCGGCATTAAGTCTGATAGCAAAGAGTATAATTATATATTATAATAATTTAACTTATTTTGCCAGGTAATTAGACAGTATTGCGGAAAGTTTAAAGCTACTTTTTAGAGATAGTTAAAGTTTCTTTTAACATAAGCCAATTGATATACCAGTGATAAGCCTATCAGCTCCAAAATTCGGAACTCCTGCTGCCGAAATACCAGCACCGATGTAGCAGGAGACGGTTCTCACCTGTTCTATAACTCTCAGGTCATAGAAAAATCTGCCACGGCTAAGAGCTATCGGCTAAAAATAAATATGAATACTGAAACAATGGTAATATATAATTGTGCATCCTGAGGCTTTTTGATATAGTTAAATTGGCAACAACGGCACAAAATATAAGGAGATTCTTTGGAGGGATAATATATGGATTTACTTTACAACTCAAATTTGGCAATAACCAGTATTATCGCAAGTATTATTGCCGGTATTGCTACTGGAGTAGGTGCATTACCGCTATTGTTCACCAAGAATATTTCAGATAAACTTCTGGATACAATACTTGGTTTCTCAGCAGGAGTTATGATTGCCGCTACTTCTTTCAGTCTGGTAATACCTGCAGTGGAATACGGAGGTGGCGGCCTGAAAGGTATGTCATTAACCGCATTGGGTATAGTTATAGGTGCAGTTTTTCTTGATCTTGTTGACAGGTTTTCTCCCCATGTACATACGGTATTAGGCAATGAAGGTTCAAAATCCAAATTAAGCAAAGTATGGCTTTTAGTAATCGCCATTACCATCCACAACTTTCCGGAAGGCCTGGCAGTAGGTGTAGGATTTGGTACAGGAAATACCTCTGACGGTCTTTCTCTTGCAATAGGTATAGGACTTCAGAATATGCCTGAAGGTCTTGCGGTAGCACTGCCCCTGCTACATGAGGGATATTCGAAATCCAAGGCATTATTAATAGCATTTTTGACAGGCCTTGTTGAGCCAATAGGAGCTCTGTTTGGCATACTCCTGGCCCAGGTTGCCCGTCCCATTCTCCCCATTGGACTTGCATTTGCAGCAGGTGCAATGCTTTTTGTTATAAGTGATGAATTAATTCCCGAAACCCATACAAGAGGATTTCAGAGAATTGCAACTTATGGCGTCATAGTAGGGTTTATTGTGATGACTGCTCTCAATTCTCTGATTTGATAATTTTCAATAGTTAGTTGGCTAATCTAAGCAGTGGAATTTTCAAACACCGGAATTACTTTGATTATTTTGACAGTTCTCTTCTGCAGTAATTTTTGTGACCAGAGTGGGATTTTCAATTTCATCTATAGTAATTTGAAGAATTTCCTCAAGTGAAGCCCCACCTGATATCACCCTCGTAAATTCATTAATTGCAGTAATGGAGTTTCTATCTTCAGAATATTTTCTTATAATCCTTTTTACTCCATTGTATAGCCTGTCCTCTTCATTGGCATTTATTTCATCCTTAAACATTTCCGCAAAAATAATGGGAACATTGCATAAGTTTTTCTCAAAACTTTCGAGCTTATCCACAGCTTCAAGTATCTTTGTTGAATATTCCTTGCTGATAACAATCCCTCCGTCCCAAACACATATAATCTTTATTATTATCTCATCAGCAAGTACAAATTATTACAATCTATTTTTTATTCAAACGCTTTTTATCCAGCATACTGCCTACAGAAATACCTGTTGCAATTATAATACCTGTCAAGATAAAATATAGGGCATTATTGGTTATAGAAAAGCCAATTGCTCCAAAAATACCACCAACAGCCATTCCTGTCAGCAAGCCTATTTCCGAACAGGTATAATCTCTCATTTTCAGTCCTCCTGCTGCCTTTTTTGTTATTCATTTAACAAACCTCATTAAAAATAACACGTCAATTTATTACTTTGACGTGTTACGCATGAAAAAAGTTGCAGAGAACGAAAACATATTAAAACTTTTTATACAGCATAGGTTTATTTGATGAATGTCTCAATGTTTTTTATATATTTCTCCTGCTCTTTTATTATTTTAGACAGCATTTGATAGCCTTCGGTTTCAATATAATTGTATTCCCCCACAAGCAAGCCCTGTACACTTAATATAATCGCAAGGCTGTCTTTCCCATAATCCCTTGCATACTGTAAAAGCTCACCAACACTGTTAATGTCAATGCTGTAATGGCGTTTCGCAAATTCCATAAACAGTTTCGCTGATTTATCATATATATCAATACTGATGTCGTGGTTTTTTTCACTGTTTATTATATTACTTTTCATCTGTTCGTAAAACTGCATATACCTTTTCTCTTCTCTTGCAAGAACACGTGCTACAATTTTACACTTTTCATCAACTCTTCCACTTGATGCAACTCCCATATATAAATTGTAGGCATCTTTTTTCATATCTATGAACTTATCCAGCAAGTCTGCAACATTGTATGACATGTATTGTCTCCTATACTATTGTATATTCTTGTTCAACGTCAGAGCATAAAATTAGCAAAATTGTTTATACATGTTTATTGTTTGATTTATATTTTATGTACAAATTGTACTTCATGCCACAATTCATGCCAATTTTATATGATATATAAATGCTAAAAAGATTACAATATTTTTTTGCCTAATTACTTTATTATTTTAATATAAACTTAATGTAAATATATTTATAATAATTATCCAAAAAAATACCTTCAATTCTCAAAATAATCTTTTATAAAAAGGTACAATATAAACAATGACTTGATAAAAACAATATAATTGTTTTATACAAGTCAGGAAATTCATGGGAAATATTTACTTCAACGAATGAATCAGAATCAGCAAAACTGTAAATCCAACAATAGGACTTGTCTATGAAGGACTGCTCTTTCTAAAAATAATCACATCAATAAGAGCAGCCGATAAGGCTGCTCCTTTCCTTTTGCTGTTTATATCTTATTATTTTTATTGCCATTCATTATTATTAAACTTTTTTTATTTTCCCTCACACAATCTGTTTATTTTCTTTTTTTGAGGATCCTGTTTCAGACCCTTTTTCTCGTTTATCCTGCCCTTTATCATCTTTTATTTCACCCGCCTTCAGAAGTGCAATCTTTGCCAGAACAGGCCCAACCAATTCATATATAAATGTTGCACCAAGCACTATTGTCCTGATAGCAGCTCCATACTCCGGCAATACATTTTGTGCAACAATAGAAAAACCTATTGCAACACCTGCCTGGGGGAGCAACGTCATTCCAAGATATTTCTGGATGGTTTCAGGCATATGCAACGCTTTTGCCCCAAAAAAAGCTCCTAAAATCTTCCCGATAGACCTGAAAACAACGTACCCTATTCCGATCAGGCCAACCTTCTTTAATATTTCTATGTCAAGACTTGCACCGGAAATTGTAAAAAACGCAACGTATATGGGTGGCGAAAACCTGTCTACCAACGCGAAGAATTTTTCGCTTTTTTTCATCATGTTGGTTATTACCGCTCCGGTAGTCATACAAAGTAAAAGAGAAGAAACATTAAATATGTTAGCCAAAGCCACATCTAAAAAGATAAAAGCCAGTATCATAGTAAGCCTCTGCTCATCATCCCTTGCTCTCGGCAGCAGGTATGACAACAATAAGCCTGAAGCAAGCCCCAGCAACCCAGCAAGCAAAATTTCCCATACAGGAAGAGCTATTGCCGCAAGTAGTGAGTTGCCACCTCCAGAATGCACTAATGACTGTACTGTGGTTGCTGTGATACCAAATATAATAATACCTATAGCATCATCTATAGCTACCAGGGGAAGAAGCACATTCACCAGCGGACCTTTTGCCTTATACTGCTTAACTACCATTACTGTTGCAGCTGGAGCTGTAGCAACGGCAATTGCTGCCAGTATCAAACTGAAGGAAACAGACCTCCCAAAAATTAAAATCATTGGCAGGGCAACAGCTATATATGCGCCTAGTGCTTGTATCACCGTTAAAGTAATCAGTTTTGATCCAAGTTTCTTTAAGTGCCTGAAACTAAATTCACTTCCTATGCTAAAAGCTATGATTCCCAGCGCAGCTTCTGAGATAATACCCATACTGGTAACTGCATTCTGAGGTATAAGTTTTGAAATCCCCGGTCCTATTATAAGACCGGCAACAAGATATCCCGTTACATCCGGAAGCTTGACATAAGAAACCAGCTTTGCAACGAGTAGTCCCGATAACAATACTATTGATATATATAAAAGCATGTTCACTTTTACTTTTAACCCTCTTTCTTTGTTACATTGTGATTATATGTTGTTTACAATTCAGTGTTATTATTTTTAATTCCTTCTATCCTGCTAATGGGTACTGTCAGCACAATACCTGCATCGGGCTTGTTCAGGTCGCCCACTACATCTTTAATGCAGCGAATGCAAGTATCTACCTGGTTATCTTCAAGGGCAACAAAAATTGTCCTGTTATGGGGCCTCCCTTCATTAATCATAAGCTTAAGTGAACCGAAAATCGGTACATGGTGATTGCCACTGAAGGCAAGTTCTCTAGCCATTCCTGTGCTTTCTAAAATAGTTGCACCTTTAATTCCTGCTTCCAAGAAATTCTCTAATAATTCATCAAGTAACTCTTCATTATTTAAAACAAATATCAGGAGTTGCATAATAGCACAACCTTTCTTTAACTAATTTAATCTCGGATTTGATCCCTTCCTAGTATTTTTCAAATCTTTGCATAAAAGCCAAATAACAGCTGTGAAATGATGTCGGTCAATGGTTGTCTCATTATTAAAGTATACCATATAAATAATTAGGAAGCAAATCGGTCAAATGATAGATTTTTAATCTCAAAAAAACAGTGGAGATGTCTTAAATTAATCTCCACCGTGCATAATACTTTAATGAGTTTTCCATTAAATTCTTTTATTTATTCCTTTCATTTAGCAACACTTTCTTTTAGTAACATACAAAACTCTGGATATTGTTAAGGTCCACACCAAAGTAAACCCACCTGAAACCAGTCCACCTCCATCCGGCTGCGGACCTACTGCCTACAAACACAAGCCATGCCCAAAACTGCTGGCCGTTCCGCAGCCATAAATAAACAAATCTGAAACGGCATGGTCTTATGGCACCT
>ENA-UPAD01000804-UPAD01000804.1-bioreactor-metagenome-genome-assembly--contig:-NODE-804-length-39684-cov-7.068611_pt1 | contig 39684 bp, 25 predicted proteins | sample MGYA00238179_ERZ772710 | MGnify/ENA primary metagenome ERZ772710 (study PRJEB29004, sample SAMN07631245) | bioreactor metagenome | isolation source: Switchgrass digestor | place: USA: Dartmouth...
TGGGTCGAACAGTGGCTTTTGTCACTGATTTAATACAATATTAATTGTACAAGGATGTGACTATTTATGCCGACAGTATCGGTTGGTATTCCTGATACAACCTTTGTATCATCTTCTCAACCGGCACAGAATTTTTCATTCTACCCGCTGATGTATGTGGGTAATGATCTAACTTTTCAGGATTGTATCGGCTTAATGGAAATTGACCTGTCATCTATACCTGTAACGAATGTAGACAGTGCGGTGCTGCAATTATCTGTAATTGTGAAAACTGGTACAGAACCAAGTCCTATTGTTGTAAACAGAGTAACCAGTCCGTTTGATGCCACTACTGTAACTTATAATACTCTTCCGGCCTTCACTGCAACATCAACACAAATTGATGTCGAAACATCGGATTTGTATTCGACTGTGGAATTTGATATTACAGATCTTGTGAATCAATGGCTCAACGGAACCTATGGCAACTACGGAATTGCATTGACCAATCCGGACGGGGAAACTTTAGTCCAATTTGCTACAAATAAAATCGTATATGAGCCATATTTCCCGAAGCTGGTGATCACCTATTCGGAAACTCCGCCACCACCGCCATCTTCGGATAATCCCTATGCGTATATCTACAACACTGATAGTCAAACCATCCCGATAAACGGTTCGGTTTCCTTCAGCAACAATGGTGCTCTGCTTGGAATCAGCCATGACACATATACAGCACCTATAACCATTGAATCCGCCGGAACCTATGCTGTCTGGTATACCATTACCGGAGCGGAAGCCAATCAGTTCACACTGTACCGGAATGCAAATCCTGTACCGGGAAGCACATATGGAACCAATTCGGTTAATAACGGTTATACAGGAATGGTTATTATCAATGCTGCTGAAGGTGACCAATTAACCCTGAGGAACCATACCAGCACGGGTCCCGTAACTCTTGATAATGCAGCAGGAGGAACAGAAACCGGTGTCAGTGCATCCATCATGATATTAAAAATCGGTGAACCGACAACTAACAATCCACAACTTGATGCTGTAAATAACGCACAGAATATTTCACAAATGCGGGCAGCAATTACCGATCCTGCTCTTGGTTTGAATCTTGACGGATTTAATTCTCTGAGCACGATAGGCCAGGATTTGATGCTTATATCATTAATGGAAAACCGTCCTGACCTTGGATATCCAACAGTAGCCAGCTTGCAGGAAGCGCTTGATATAGCGGTAAATGAAGCGGTGGATCCTGAAAACATTCGTGTAAAGGCAGGCAGTGTGGGAGGGAATGGAAGCATCGCACACCCCTTAGGAAGCATTTCTGATGGTATTGGTGCGGTAGTTCCCGGTGGGACAGTTCATATTGCAGCCGGCACTTATGATATTACAACAATGATTAATGTAAACAAGACGGGAATAACCCTGCTCGGCGAACCAGGTGCGGAGCTAATCCTGCAAGGAGATTTCATTGCCATGTTGATTACGGGCCCGGGTGTAACCGTTCAGGGATTAACCATGACCAGCGACGTTCCTTATCCAAAGGAGTTCATCCAAATAGGCGCAAATAATGTAAAACTTATCGGAAATACTATTTTTGGACCTGCACAGCCACCACCAATGGACAACTGGATTGTGAACCGTGCTGTTGTATCACAGGTGAACACTCAAAATGTTCTTCTGGAAGGAAACACTTTTTACTCCCTGAGAACAGGAATGTATATCAATCCGAGTACAACCGGCGCTATCAATAACAATGTAGTTTACAATACTAAAGGTGGATTCCTGGTAGACGGTGCCTATACCACATTTGAAGGAAACTCCTGGGGCACGCCTCCTAATGAATTCGATATTGTTCTGCTAATAGGAACCACAATGGGACCTCCTTATGACAATCTGGCACAATTAGCAGCTGATAATGATAATGCAAATATTTCCGATCAGAGAGTCTAGTGTGATAATGCAGCAGTCTCCAGCCGGAGATGATTAACGATGGGTTGCTCTGCAAAACAGGGTCAACCCATTTTTAAAGTATCACATCAGAATAAGTTACTCTTTGATTGAAGCTTAGACAGGATTTTTTGATGATGCCAATGGATATGTTTATATTTTCCCCCGAATTTTTCCTACAACTAAAATAATGAGAGGAAAAACATATCCAAAGACAATGCTTGCCGGTATACTTATTAAATTCGTGAGACTTTCCAGCTCAAATCTGCTGTGAGCTATGTATTGTGAAAAAATAAAAGCAAATATTGTAACAGGACTTAATAGCGGTTTTTCATCAGAGAGTGAGAAAAGCGACTTAATAATGTTTGCTATTATATATATTATAACGGCTATAGCTACAAAATCCAAAATTATCCAGGATACTACGGCAACAGATTCTATCCGTTCAATAGTTTCCAATATGGATATGCCTTTTACCACGAAGACGTAGGGCAAAGAAAGGCGTTCTACTACTGAATAGCCATAGACCCCGATTGTTTGTATCAATATCATAAGTGCTGCAACCACCAGATAGATTGCGCCTTGCATCCCAAATCTTTTAATATGTTCCTTATCGTTTATTTTATCCCCAAAGAAAAAGATAAGTGTAAACGAGCCCCAGAGGCCGATACTGGAATAAGTAGACTTTAATAGGGGTAAAGCATCGTGATGTGTTACAGGAAATAGGTTTATGACTTCGACATTGGATACAGTAAATATAAAAATAATTGCGAAAATAGCTGAAAATATTAAAAAAAGGACTTCTCCGGTTCTGGAGATGTACACGATTCCGCGTTGTAAAGTATAGAAAACAGCTGCCAGAATAGTTACAGTAAAAAAGTTCATATGTGTGTCCGGGAGCAGTGATGACAAAAATCTTTCAGCAAACTGCCTGACATATATTCCAAGAGTAATCATCATCCATATAAGGTAGAGTATTAATAATACTCTTCCTAAAACTCTGCCAAAAGCTCTGAAAATTATGTCTGAAAGGTTTGCCTCTTTATTATTTTTAAATAACGCTTGAAGTATATACACAAGGCAAATATATATCAATATGGCAAAAACAGGTGTTAACCATCCGGCACGCTTTGCCTGCTTTGCTGCTAAAACGGGATATACTCGTAACAATGAAGAATACATAAACAAGATAAAAAGCATGACTGCCTGACGTACTGATATTTTTTCTCTTGATGACAGCAATTACTGTCCACCGCCCTTTCCTATCAGTGAAAGTAATATTTTTGAGAAACTATCTGATTCCGGATTTAAATAGAAAAAAATGATAAAAGCGCTTACCAGCAACATAATGATTATGTATACATACAAATCCTTCTTCTTATTTTTAGATATCATATCCTTGATGTCCCTTATACTTAATATAATTATGGCAATTATTGTATAAACCATGTTTATTCCTTCCCTTTGGACCCACTGGGTGCGTTCAGTTCATATGTCCTTTGGATTTCTGATTCAACTCGTACGTCAATCTTTATATTGGTAAAAATCTGCATCCACCGGTCTTCAATTTTATGCCATTTTAAAGGCCTTTTCAGCCGTATCTTGTCACATATCCCCAGACAATCGGATTGGAAATCCTGAATTTTTTCAAGGACACTTTCCATCTCTTTTTTTAATATCTCAGATTGTTGTGATTCCATGTAGGAAACAGAGTTTTCATCCGTAAAATCTATTTGGGATTGAATTTCACCTATATTGCTGATAACCTTTGTTTTTAAAGTAATACTTTTTAGATCATCACCATCGAAGTTTGGTATAACCTCCGTTTTACTGTCAATGATTTCAAGAGATATATCCTGGCCTGCCGGATCTTTTACGGTAACAATAGATGATCCAACTGTATTTGTAATTAGATTTATACCCCGCGATATGCTTGGATCTATAAATCCTGCGAGTTTTAAGTTGCTGATTATTGCATATCCATAGCTTCCTATATCCTTTACCTGTTTTTTTTGACCACCATTCCGGCTTGCTAAATATATGCAGGGGATACGTGCAGATGTATGATGAATATCAATAAAGCGCATCAATTCATGAATTTTTAATTCTCCTGAATTACTTAATAATTTAAAATTCTGTCCTAAACTGTCCAGCTTATCAACAATATAATAGTCGGTTTGGCCGAACTGTTCGATTAAGTCTTTGGCGGTTGAACCTTTTACTATATATACTTTGGACTCTATGCGGAGCTCGTGGTCACGTGTAAAAAAGTCAATATACTTAGCAAGGTTTTCTCTTGCAGCATTTTCTCCTATAAGGTAATATTCTGTATGACCCCAAAAGATTGTTTTGTTACTGTGCAACTGGATATTTCTTACAGCATCAAAAATGGTTTTGCCTGTTGATGACAAAACTAAAGTATTTGCCATATTGCCACTAGTGCTTTCCTCTGAGCTTCCTGAACTGCCCTGTCCGCCTCCTGCTTCAAGATTTTTACTTGCTACAGTAATCATACAGTCATCAGTATCACCTTCCAATTTATCAATTCCGATAACTTGAACAAGCTGCAAATCGTTTATTTCGGTCCTTTTAGGCAGAATATTTTCTTTGCATCCAGCGAGATTTACAAATAATAGAATAAGTCCAACACCAATAACAATTTTTTTCATAATCCTCACCTATTTCTGCCGTTTTTTGTTTATTGTTTTAAGACTCGACGGACGTTTTTTCATAAGGTACAAGGGTACGCGGATAAGGGTGTCTTTTGTGATATCCCGCCCCTCGTTTGCCACAAAGGGCGAAAAGTAAGGCACACCAAAGGTTTCAAGGGTATTAAGATGGTAAATAAGCAGCACGAAACCTAAAGAAAGACCATAAAGGCCGGCAATGGATGCAAATAGCACAAACAGAATCCTGCAAATACGAAGAGCATTTGCAAAATCCTGATTTGGCATGGTAAAGCCTGCCATGCCTGTCAAGGCAATGATGATTACGACAACAGGCGAAATGATTTTTGCCTGAACGGCAGCCTGCCCAACAACCAAAGCTCCAATGATTGAAATAGTCTGTCCAATTGTTCTTGGCAGGCGAAATCCCGCTTCAATCAGCACTTCAAATGCGAACAACATGAAGAATACGGAAGTAATTGTCGGGAAGGGTACCTCAGCTTTGCTCCTTATTATAGTTATGGCAAGCAATGTTGGTATCATTTCCTGATGAAATGTGGTTATTGATATATAAAAAGCAGGCAAAAGCAATGTTATCAGTGAATTAACATATCGAAGGCATCTAAGAAAAGAGCCAATAATATAATTCTGTGCATAATCTTCCGGAGCCTGAAAAAACATGCTTATAGTAGCAGGAATTATATAGGCTGTTGGCAATCCATCGATAAGCAATCCGACTCTTCCTTCCAATATATTGTGGCAGAATTTGTCGGTCCTTTCAGTGTTCATAACCAATGGGAATATAGTACGTTTATTGTCTATTATATATTCCTCAATACTGCCTGCAGTGGTAGCCGCATCTATATTTATCCCATTCAGGCGCTTAAAAACTTCATCGACTAACTTTTTATTAGTCAGGTTTTCTATATAAATAACAGCAACAGCTGTCCTGCTCTGATTTCCGACTATGGTTTCCCTTATGCGTAAATAGGGTGTGTGTATTTTACTGCGTATTAATGACGTATTCACCCGGAGTACTTCAATAAAAGAATCCTTTGACCCTTTCAGGGCACTCTCGCTTGTAGGTTCGCTGATACTTCTTTTTTCAAAACCTTTTATGTCAAATGTGATTGCTTTTTTCTCTTTGTCAAATATAAGGGCAACTGCGCCGCTTAAAATATCCGCAAGAGTGTCTCCCAGGTTAGTTCGGAGTTTGCGTGAAGCATGATATATTGTACCGTGTTCTAAAAGATCGATAATACTGTTAAGATCCTTTGCTTCTTTTAAGACTGTTTCCTGTGTCAAAGGCTTAAGAACATCGTCATTAACTATCTTTGTATTCACCAGGCCGTCAACAAAGACAACTGTAACCGGCAGGTCACGACAGCCGTTTATATAATACAGCTGATAATTGATATCACTGCTGTCAGATAGAACCATCCTAACGTTCTCAGTAGTTATTTCTTTATCAATTAATTCAGTAATTTCTTTATTATTACTTTCAGTTTTAGTTCTTTTACCATATTTAACAAATTTACCAAACTTCATCAATGTATTCTTCTCCCAAAGTAATTGAGTTTATATCTTCATATTAACTACCAGGGTGATTTTGTCGGTAAGCAAATATATTTTTCACAATATGCACTCATTAATCAGAGGTATACAAAAATTCGTAACACTGCCTTTTTATGTATATGTAATCTATGCACATGTTATAAATATGGTTTCCTGATGTATAATAATTTATTCATAGGCCTTCCAAGAATGGTTCAATCACTTAATTTCATATTTCCTGAAAGATTGTTGCAATAGGATTGGTGAGAAAGAATTTACAAATAATAGATGAAGATTGTTATAACAGTAGAGTTTTAAATTAGTATATTACTTCAACTTGCTGTGCCAGCATTTCGATAGCAGGAGTTCCGGGCTCAAGAACTAATAAGCTCGCTACGGGGCAAATCAATTCGCTTGTGTTAAAGGATACTTCCTTTAACATGGGGAGTGCAGAGGGGATACCCCTCGCCGGTTTAGAGGGAGTACTCAGGATGCTTGCAGCCAATGCTATCTCATTATCTGGCACAACAGGTTAGTCTAGCATACTCTTACTGTATGAAAAATAATAGTTTGCAAATAAGTGCATGGCACCTGTATGAGCGGATATTAAAGGTTGATTTTTTGTTGTGTTGTAGTATAATAATTACAAGAAAATACAAAACAAGTAAATACAAAGGGGGAGCTTGCAAAAAGCAGGCTGAGAGTAAGCTGTTTGCTTAGACCCATATAACCTGATTTGGGTAATGCCAACGTAGGGAAATAGTTAGCATAAATTACTGCATATATACTTTCGTTGGTATATATGCAGTTTTTTTATGTGATGTTGACAGCCAGTCAGTTTATTTGCCAGACGGCAGCTCATCAGTTTGTATTCGCAAGATGAAATCCTGTTTGTTGATTTACGTACTGAAAGTTTACCAATTTGTATTTTAAAAGTTTATTAATTTGTATATGAGAAAGGAGATGCCATGATAAAAAACTGTATTGAAAATGTCCGTAGAAAAATGCCTCTTGTTCACAGCATCACAAACTATGTAACGGTGAACGATGTTGCAAATGTACTTCTTGCTTGCGGGGCCAGTCCCATTATGTCAGATGACCCGGAGGAAGTGGAAGAAATTACGTCCATTTGCGGCGGTCTGAATATTAATATCGGCACATTGAACAAAAACACCATTCCTTCTATGTTTCTTGCCGGAAAAAAAGCAAACGAACTGGGGCATAAGGTTTTGCTTGACCCGGTTGGGGCTGGAGCAAGCAAGCTTCGTACAGATACAGCTGTCAAACTGATGAAAGAGATTAAGTTTAATGCAATCAGAGGTAATATTTCTGAGATTAAGACATTAGCGCTTGGAAGCGGAAGAACAAAGGGCGTTGACGCTGATATTGCAGATGCCGTAACCGAAGCCTCTCTTGACAGTACAGTGGCCTTTGTGAAATCATTTGCGAAAAAGGCAGGATGTATCATAGCCGTTACGGGGGCTATTGACCTTGTTACTGACGGAGATAAATGCTATGTCATCAGAAATGGCAGAGCTGAAATGGGAAAAATTACGGGTACAGGCTGCCAGCTTTCCGCGATGATAACTGCATTTCTTGTTGCAAATCCGGAGAATGAGCTTGAGGCAACCGCAGCTGCTGTGTGTGCCATGGGGCTTGCAGGAGAAATAGGATGGAACAATATGCAGCCTTTTGATGGAAATTCCACATACCGGAATAGAATTATTGATGCAATTTATAATATAGATGGAGAAACTCTGGAAAAAGGAGCGAAGTATGAAATTCGATAAGAAAAATTTGCTTTTATATGCTGTTACCGACAGGTCCTGGCTTGGCAGTGAAACTCTAGTAAGCGCAGTGGAAAAGGCACTGAAAGGTGGTGCAACCTTTGTGCAGCTTAGAGAGAAAGAGCTGGAGACTGAAAAATTTCTTGAGGAAGCAAAAACAATTAAAGAATTGTGTAGAAAGTACCATGTACCGTTTGTCGTCAATGATAATGTAGATATAGCCATAGCTGTGGATGCCGATGGTGTCCATGTAGGACAAAGTGATATGGAGGCCGGCAATGTGCGTGAACTGATAGGCAAAGGCAAGATTCTCGGAGTATCTGCGCAGACGGTGGAACAAGCGGTATTGGCAGAAAAGAGAGGCGCTGATTACCTGGGAGTCGGAGCAGTGTTTCATACCGGCACTAAGGCGGACGCAGATTATGTAAGCTATGATACCCTGAAAGAAATCTGTGAAGCTGTAAGCATTCCTGTTGTAGCTATTGGAGGTATAAACAGGGACAACATAATGGAATTGTCAGGATCCGGAATATGCGGGATAGCCGTAATAAGTGCAATTTTTGCCCAGCCTGACATTGTGAAAGCTACAGCAGAATTAAAAGAATTAACTAAAAAGATGGTAAAGGCGTGAATAAATATATATACTTTTTGAAGATGTGTTCTAAAAGAAGATGCTTTTAAAAAAAATTGTGTCATTCTAAAATGTTCTCAGCGGCGGGACGGAGCACTGCCTTTTGGCGCTATATAAAAACTAATACAAAAGAATTAACACTCAGAAATTAATACTCAAAAATTAATACCAGGAAAATTTATACTAAAAAATGTATATGTAAAGGAATGGAGAATGAGATGAAAACAGTATTGACAATTGCAGGGAGTGATTGCAGCGGAGGCGCAGGAATCCAGGCAGATATCAAGACAATGACTGCAAATGGCGTATATGCCATGAGTGCGATTACTGCACTTACTGCCCAGAATACCACCGGCGTTACGGGGATTATGGAAGTTACTCCGGAATTTTTAGCCAAACAGTTGGACTGCATCTTTACAGATATCTTTCCGGATGCAGTTAAGATTGGTATGGTTTCATCAGCCGAACTGATCGAAACCATATCAGAAAAGCTTAAGTTTTATAATGCACGAAATATTGTTGTGGATCCCGTGATGGTTTCCACAAGTGGTTCAAAACTCCTTAGGGATGACGCAATAGAAACATTGAAAAACAGTTTGCTTCCTCTGGCAGTTCTATTGACACCTAATATTCCGGAAGCGTCCATACTATCAGAAGTATCCATCGCAAGTGAGCCGGATATGATTAAAGCAGCGGAAATCATCAGCAACAAATACGGATGTGCCGTTCTTTGCAAGGGTGGACATAGTGTAAGCGATGCCAATGACTTATTATTTCAGAATCATAAGTACAAGTGGTTCGTGGGGGATAGAATTGATAATAAGAATACTCACGGCACCGGATGCACTTTGTCCAGCGCCATTGCATGCGGTCTTGCCAAAGGCTTTGATTTGGAAATGTCAATCCAATTAGCGAAGGAATATATATCGGGTGCATTGAGGGCAATGCTTAATTTGGGAAAGGGAAGCGGACCGCTTAACCATATGTGGAACATTTATAAAGTGGAGTAGCGGTATTGTGCGGATTATCTACAATGGAGAAAAGTGGCACTGAGGAATCGCAACATGCCATGAATGAAAATGTGGTGTGATGCTATTGAAATACTTTTATTAGATACTCAGGAAAGAAATGAAGTAAGGGCAGATATTGTAGAAAAGGGGTTATAATGTTACATTACTACTTAAATAGCTCGCTGAAAAAGCGAGCTTTACACTTAATTTATGGGTTACACTGTACTCTTAAAAGCACTTGGGAGTATCCTTCGTTTTTTAGAAGATAAGGATTTGACAGTTGAAATTGATGCCTGTATTAAAACACAGGCATCAAAGCAATTTAAAGAGCCTGCAAAAGGGTATGCATGCATTACAAGATTGAAAGTAACTGATGAGCTGTTAACCCTTTACTGGATATGGACTTGAGTTTGTATCATGCTAATAGCTTTAAACAAATATAGAAGAGAGGTTTCTGGATTAATGCAGGAAAATATAAACTTACATATAGTATTGTACATTGTGACTGGGAGGTGTTATACTTCCTTGTGTAGAAGATATTGTATCTTATTGTTTGTGTGTAAAGCAAAAGCCATTAATACTACTTATGTAAATTTAGAAAGAAATTAAAAGATAATTAAATAATTCTGTGTTCGAAAGCGGTTAGTAGACTTATTTGTAATACCTTAACATGCAAATATCATTTGTAACTGCAAAGTTCCAAAAGGAGGTTATATTTTATGGATTTCTGTTATAGTACAATTAATATCTATGATAGGTTGAAATTAAAATACAGGGACTATTTAAAACCAGAAATTATCTCAGTTGAAATAGTACAGTCAAAGGATGAAGTATGGCTGGAAACTAAAGAATTAGAAATAGTTGAAGGCGGATTGGAGAAATATACAATAAACAGGATAAGTTTAGATTTTATTAAGGATGTAGATGAAGATGCAGATGGAGATGAAGTTGAAAAACTCTTTTTTGACCCGGAAGATTCTATAGAAAACAATGCAAGAAAGTTTATTGAAGAGCTGACACCGTATTCAATAATAAATACAACAGATTTATTTCACGAAGAAGCTTGTGAAAAGATTAGTAGGAAATACAATACTTTCGGCATAGACAAATGAAATAATTCTTGATATATAAAGGAGATATAATACATAATGGCTAAAGATAGAGTAATTCAGAAAAATTCTTATTATGCCCATAAATAACCACTGTAGTGAATGCTTTCTTTTTTAAACCAGGAACTATTACTGTTATTGAAATAACTTCATAAAATCTCCACAACAATATGTTAAATTAAATTACTGTACTAGGATGTCACAGCCATGAGTGTAATAAAAATTATGATGGCATAAATAAAACATATATCTTGATTGCTTGAATTCTGGCTGCCTGATAGGGTGTAGATTAACAGTGTAATGAAAAAATCAATTTGAATTATCCTTAATATAAACGGCTGTGATATGAAATTATAATACCAAAATTCAATAGCGAGATTGAAGAACAGGGATGTGATGCTGTATAATTAAATAAACTTGTTGTGCCAGTTATTGGGATGGCAGATTTGCCCCATAACGTGCTTATCAGCTCTTAAGCTCGGAATTCCAGCTCAGAATTTCTGCTATCGAAATGTTAGCACAACAAGTTGAATCGCATGTAAGGTCCCCTTGTCAAACAGGGGATTTTTCTTAATTTGGTATCTTCTTGTTTGGGATATTTCCTGTCGTAAAAGGAATACTTTTGATTTAGAAAGGAATGTCCCGTGACCTTCTTGGTTTCTCATGATATCAGTTATTGCAGGAGGCCTGCTATGCGTAATATACAAAAAAAAGTACTAGTCGTGGATGACGAAGTGAAAATAGTGGAAGTCGTAAAATCATATCTCGAGAACAGCGGGTATTTGGTATGCGAAGCATATAATGGCAAGGAAGCTCTGGATAAATTCGAAAAGGAAAACCCAGCTCTTATTGTTCTTGATCTGATGCTTCCCGATATGACCGGTGAAGAGATTTGCAAAAGCTTAAGGAAAAAATCAAGAGTGCCCATAATAATGCTTACAGCCAAGGTGGAGGAAGAGGATATCTTAAAAGGTCTGAACATAGGAGCAGATGATTATGTCACAAAGCCATTCAGTCCAAGACAATTAGTAGCAAGGGTTGAAGCTGTTTTGAGGAGGGCAAGCAATGCATTGATCCCACTGTCAAGCATTATTTCATTTAACAATGATGAACTGGTCATTGACACCCTGAAATATGAGGTGAAAAGACGCGGGGAAATAATCAATTTGACTCCTAACGAATACAAGCTGTTGTTAACAATGGTAAAGTACCCTGATAAGACTTTTACCAGGGAAGAACTGATAAATATTGGACTGGGAGAGGATTTCAACGGTTATGACAGGACAATTGACACCTATATAAAGAACATCAGGCAGAAAATTGAACCTGACCCTAAAAATCCAAAATATATTTTGACCATTCACGGAGTAGGATACCGGTTTGGTGGTGAATAGAAGGTTTATTAAGGATAGAAGGGTGAATAAGTATTAAGGTTAATTAAGTATAAAGGTTAATAAAGTTTAAAGGTTGATTAAGCTATGAAGAAATATAGTCTGAGAACTAAATTATCCATTTCATACGTATCTGTAGCGCTGATTTCAGTGTTTCTGATCAGTGTCCTCACCAACTTGCTGCTGGATAGGCGTTTTAAAGAATATATCATCCAGAACCAGGAGCGAAAAAACAAGGAAATTGTTTCACTTGTCAGCCGGCAGTTTATGGCTGATAATGAATGGAATATGGAAGCTATAAAAAATATTTGTATTAGTGCTCTGGAACAAGGAATGATAATAAAGTTGGTGGATTCCTCCCAAAAGGTTGTTTGGGATGCAAGGCTTCATGATAATGAATTGTGTGAGCAGATGCTGGACCATATAGAACGAAACATGAGCAGCCGATATCCTAATTGGGAGGGTAAGTATGTTGAAGATATATATCCCATAACCCATCAATTGGATAAAGTCGGTGAAATTATAATTGGCCATTATGGTCCATATTACTTTAATGACAGTGAACTGGAATTTATAAATACGATAAACAGACTGCTAATAGGTGTTGGAGTATTTTCGCTTTTTTTATCCCTGCTCTTTAGTTCAATAATGTCTAAAAGGTTAAGTACACCCATTTCAAGAGTCATAACTACTGCTCAAATGATTTCGAAAGGATATTTTGATGACAGGATAACGGAACAATCAACAACAAAGGAGATAGCTCAGCTTACCGAAACCATCAATAACCTTGCTGAAACATTGGAAAATCAGGAAATCCTGAGGAAACGGCTAACAGCAGATGTTGCACATGAATTGAGGACACCTCTGGCTACTTTGCAAAGCCATATGGAAGCAATGATTGACGGGATTTGGAAACCGGATGCCGAGAGGCTGAAAAGCTGTCATGAAGAAATTATAAGAATAAACAGGATGGTAGGGGATCTTGAAAAATTGGCGAGATATGAAAGTGAAAACCTGATTCTTATTAAGACAAGTTTTGATATCTCAGAACTTATTCGGCATATTATAAAAAATTTCGAGAATGACTTTCTGAATAAGGGCATTGATATTGAGTTTATTGGTGAGGAGGAGAAAGTAAAAGCCGATAAGGATAAAATAAGCCAAGTGATTATAAATCTAATTTCCAACGCTATTAAATATACTCCACAGGGAGGGAAAGTGAAGATTATGGTTAAGGGTTCGCATGATGTTACGCAAATAACCGTTAAAGATACCGGAAAGGGAATTCCTCCGGAGGACTTGCCGCATATTTTTGAACGTTTTTACCGTGCCGATAAATCAAGGAACAGGATGACCGGAGGTGCCGGAATTGGCCTTACAATAACTAAAGCAATAGTAGAAGCTCATAAAGGGAGTATCCAGGTAAAGAGCAAAGTTGATGAAGGTACGGAATTCATTGTATTGTTGCCGAAACAGGGCGGCTAAACGTATTGTGCCATAAAAAAGCTATAAGAGTGTTTATTACTAAAGTTAAGAAAATACTGTAATAATAAACAGACTAAATTACTTCTAATTCAATAGGCGCATTTTTATCGGTAGAATTCCTCACAACAAGCTCATTCTTCAAAATAAGCACCTTATTTTTTGTAGTGTTTTTATTCATAATTGAAAGCAGCAACTTTACCGATTCTTCTCCCATCTGAACTATTGGAAGAGAAATTGTTGAAAGGGAAGGTTCGTACATTGCTGACGGTTTAATATTGTCAAAGCCTATGACAGCAACATCTTCAGGCACCCTTATATTGTTCTGCAGGAGGTATTTTATACAGCCTATCGCGATAATATCATTTTCAGCAAAAATTGCAGTGGGCATATCAGGGAGCATGCAAAACTTTCTTGTGGCATAAAAGCCGGTTTGAAGATTAAAACCTCCAAAATACTCAAGGTCGGGACTGGATTCTAATGCAGCCGCTTTTAAAGCTTTTATGAATCCGTTATGTTTTTCTACAGACACCCTATCATGTCCACCTACGTAGCCTATGCGCTTGTGGCCAAGCGAGATAAGATGGTTAGTTGCCTTCATTGCGCCTTCGAATACGTCTATACTTACGCAATTAAACCTTGTGTTGTTTATGTTCCAACTGAGCATTACAATAGGTACTGATTTCTGTATCTCATCCATAAATTGAGCTACGTCTTCGTCATCATCAACAAAACATAAAATAATGCCGTCTGCTTGCTTTATTGAGGTACTTGTAAGATAGTCCTTTAAAATCTTAGGATCATCAGAAGTTGTATATAGTATTGAGACATAACCATTCTGTGCGGCGCATTGTCTTATGGAATTATATATTTCAGCAAAAAAAGGGTTGGTTATATCAGGAGCTATAATTGCAATAGTATTGGTTTTTCCGGTCCGCATACTGCGCGCTACAGGGTTCGGTTTGTATTGAAGTTTATTAATTGCATATTCAACTTTTTTTCTGGTTTCTTCTTTTAAATTACCTTTATTATTAAGGTATTTTGACACTGTACCGACGGATACACCCGCTAATTTTGCTACATCCTTAATTACAGCCATAAAATCTCTCCCTTAAGTTACTGGTTATTATTATAATACAAATTTGCAATAAAAAGAAGTGAATTAATTCATTTTATAGTTTTGTTTTAACAAGAGAGCTAAAACGGGGGTATAAAATATTTATGCTTAACAGATGTGATTGACAGAAATGCTTGTCAAAAATGATTGACGGAGCCTCTAAACAGAGATGCTTAACAAAGATACAAAACAGAGATACTTAACAAGTATGTTTAACAGATATGCATATCAGAGACGATTAACAAAGATACAGAGGAAAGATATAGAGTAAAGATGTTTAGCAGAGATGCAGGGCAAAGATACCTAGCAGAGATACTTAGCAGAAATACTAAAAATAGAATATATTTTAAAACATATATTGAAAATGAATCGATTTTATTATATTATAATGTCATAGACACATGCTCCATAATCACAACGTGAAAGAACAGTAAATCTAAAGTGGCCTATAATGCACAAAATTACTACAATTTTCGCGGACATATAAAAAATACTTATTTAGAAGTTGCATGCAAAAAATGAAATATACTTGAGTTTAACATAAAATTGAATTGATTCACAAATTATTTATTAAAATCATTTATTAAACTATTAAGGGGGATTAAAACATGAGTAAGCAAACATTTGCGCTGTTCTTTGGAAACAGAGGTTTTTTCCCTGAAACGCTTATAGCAGGTGCAAGAAGCGAAATGGTAGAAGCGGTAACAAAAGCCGGCTATAACTATCTGATTCCTGATGAGAATATGACAAGATATGGTGCGGTGGAATCAAGAGTTGAAGGGAAAGCCTATGCTGAATGGTTGAAAAGCCATGAGGGTGAATATGACGGTGTAATCGTGTGTTTGCCGAACTTCGGTGACGAAAATGGCGGAATAGCCGCTTTACAGGATGCCGGAGTACCAATTCTGCTTCAGGCTTATCCGGATGAGATAGGGAAAATGGACTTTGCACACAGGAGAGATTCATACTGCGGTAAGTTCAGTTTTGCCGATGTATTTCACCAGTATGGAGTTCCGTTTACAATGCTGGAGCCCCATGTGGTCCATCCGCTATCAGAAAGATTTGAACAAAACCTCAGGGACTTTGCCGCAATATGCCGTGTTGTCAACGGTATGCGACGCTTCTCCATCGGCGCTATTGGTGCAAGAACAAGTAAGTTTAAAACCGTTCGCTATGATGAAATTACATTGCAAAAGTACGGTATTACCGTTGAGACTTTTGACCTGTCTGAATTAATTTATAAAGTTCAGAATATGTCTGATACTGAAGAAAAGGTTATTACTAAAAGAGAGAACCTTATCAACTATTCAGACTTCAGCTGTGTACCTCAGGATAAAATTAATACCCTGGCAAAAATTGCAGTTGTTGTTGACGAGTATATTGAAGAGTATGAATTGGACTGTGTCACAATACGCTGCTGGGATGAGATGCATGAGATATTAGGTGTAGCTCCATGCGTACTTTTGAGCGAATTAAACGACAGGGGCATTGTTGCCTCCTGTGAAATCGATTTGTGCTCAGCAATAAGCATGTATGCAATGCAGTTGGCTTCCGGGAAACCAACGGCAGTACTTGACTGGAATAATAACTATACTGATGACCCGGATAAGGTTATTCTGTTTCACTGCGGGCCTGTAGCACAAAGCCTCATGACGGGAAAGGGTAAAGTAACAGACCATAAGATGTTTTCAAAAAACAATCCTGGCTGTGGCTGGGGAAGTAATGAAGGAAGAATTAAAGCATTTCCTATGACATATTCCAATTGCATTACGGAAAATGGCAAGCTCATTGTTTATATTGGTGAGGGAGAATTTACCGGTGAACCGATTGAGGATGAATTCTTCGGATGCGGTGGCGTAGCTGTTATCAAAGATTTACAGCCAAAGCTGGTAAAACTTGGACAAAGCGGTTTCCGCCATCATACGTCTGTTGGCTACGGGCATATGGAGAAGGTCCTGAGAGAAGCATTTACATATTATCTTGGATATGACCTTATGGAATTGTAAATACTCGATTAGATGCATATTTAAGATAAAATTCGAAAATTTTATTACCCGTATGTTTCATTATCTGTATATTGCATTATCTGTATCCGTAACAGAAAACGGATATTGTTATTCAGTGGTTAATAAGTTTTTTACTTCATAAATTTTAACTGCATACATGATGAATGTATTAATAAAGTGTAAAGCGGGGATGGTGGCTAATGCCGGTTATTAAAGATAGAAAACAGGTCCTTGATATTTATAAAGAGGCGGAGCAAAACAAATGGGTACTCCCCTGTTTCTGCAGCGAAAACCAGACAACAACAGAGGCTATATTAGATGCAACAAAAGAATATGGAAATGAAATTGGCATAAAGGATTTGCCGATAATTGTTGCCATTACCAATCAATATAATCACAGGACCCAGTCAAAATATTATACTCATACACGCCGCTGGGATATCGGACTTAAGCTGTTTATGGAAGATATCAAAGTACTTACGGATAAGGGTTCACCCTATGAAGACTTAAGAGTTATGGTGCATCTTGACCATACACAGTTTGACGATGACAGGGAATTGCTGTCGTGGGATATGGAACAGTTCTCATCAATAATGTTTGACGCTTCAAAAGTTCCCTTTGATGAAAACATCAGACTTACAAGGCAGTTTGTAAAAGAGCAGGGGGATAAAATTGTTATTGAAGGAGCCTGCGACGAAATAGTTGATGCGGCAGGAAATGAAAAGAGTGAACTCACTTCTGCTGAAAAAGCTGAAAGGTATTTCAGAGAGACAGGTGTAGACCTGATAGTTGCAAATCTGGGAACAGAGCACAGGGCAAGTGGCAAATACCTTAAATACCGGGGGGACTATGCAAAAGAAATAAAGGAAAAAATCGGCACACGCATTGTTTTGCATGGCGCCTCGTCTGTTCCGGCTGACCAGATTGCAATGCTATTTGATGATGGTGTTTGTAAGGTCAATATTTGGACATCATTGGAGAGAGACTCCTCACCTGTTCTGTTTAAATCAATGGTGGAAAACGCGTCCAGAGTAGCAGGTAAAGAAGTGGTTGAGGCACTTAAAAAAGCAGAACTGCTGGGATCTAAATGTCTGACCGGTGAGAATGCGTCTTTGAAATTTTTTACTACTGAGTATAGACAAAGTATTGTTTTTACAGAAATGAAAAAAATAGTGGAAGGATATTTAAGGTTATGGTATTGCTGATTGCTTAATGTATGCCCTTTAGGGATAAATCAGGTTATAAAAGGGGTAGAAAAGGGGTAGATGTTATGTCTTTGTTGGGGTTGGACATTGGGACGTCAGGGTGCAAGGCGACTATTATTGATTATGAAGGGAATATAAAAGGCCAGGCCTATCAGGAATATTCCCTGGTAAGTCCAAAGCCGGGTTGGGAGGAAATTAACCCGGAACTGGTCTGGGAATCTGTGAAAAAGGTTATTGCTGATTCAGTCTCACAATGTAAGGATGATGATATAAAAGCAATTAGCGCTTCTTCTTTTGGAGAAGCTGTAATACCTGTTGATAGAAACGGAAATGTACTCCACAACAGTATCATCTATATAGACGAAAGAGGCCGGGATGAAGCCAGCTTTCTCAAGGATAGGCTGAGTTATGAAAAAATTCTTGCAATTACAGGTGTTTCTGCACATCCCATGTATAGCATATGTAAAATTATGTGGCTTAAGACCCACATGCCTGATGTTTATAACAGGGCATGGAAATTTCTGCTCTTTGCTGATTTTATTCTGTATAAAATGGGAGCTATGCCTCATACAGATTATTCGCTGGCTGCCAGAACCATGGCTTTTGATGTAATTAATAAAAGATGGTCTCCGGAGATATTAGAGTGTGCAGGTGTGGATGAAGATAAATTTGGTGAACCTGTACAGGCCGGTACGGTAGTAGGGAAAATAAAAGATATGGTTGCTGAAGAGCTGGGACTGCCACGTGATGTTATCCTTGTCGCGGGAGGGCATGATCAGCCCTGTGCTGCATTGGGAGCGGGAGCAATAAAAAATGAACTGGCAGTTGACGGCCTGGGAACGACAGAATGCATCACGCCGTCTTTTGACAAAGTTATTATATCAGAGAGCATGGCTAAGAACAGTTTTGCCTGTGTACCTCACGTAATAAAGAACATGTACGTAACTTATGCATTTACGTTTACTAGCGGAAGCGTGTTAAAATGGTACAGAAATAATTTCGGAGCAATATATTTGGAAGAGGCAAGAAAGGACAATATCAATGTGTATGATATGCTTATAAAAAAAGCGTCACCGGATCCGTCGCCGGTTTATGTATTACCGCACTTTGCAGGCGCTGCCACTCCATATATGGATACCGGGTCAAAAGGAGCTATAGTGGGACTTACTATAAATACAAAAGCAGAAGATATTATTAAAGCAATCCTTGAAGGAATTACTTATGAGATTATGGTAAATGTGGAGAGGTTGGAAGAGGCAGGTGTAAAGGTTAACGAGCTGCGCACAGTGGGGGGGTTGGCAAAATCAGATTTATTTCTCCAATTGAAGGCAGATATGATGGGAAGAAAAGTGACAACATTGCATGTCTCTGAAGCCGGAACGCTGGGAGTTGCAATTCTTGCAGGAACTGCATGCGGTATATACACAAGCATTGATGATGCAGTCCAAAAACTGGTCAGGATAAGAAAGGAATTCTATCCTGATGAAAAACTGCATGAAATATATATGGAGAAGTTTCAAGTATATGAGAAGATCTATCCGGCAGTTAGGAGCATATTTTGAAAAATTAGGTTTAAAAAATTAGGTTTAAAAGAAACCTCCTTAAAAGGAGGTTTTCTTGTCGTAACCGTACATTGAAAGGGTATATCTTTTGTAATATAATGTAATCAAAGAAGAAAATATAGGAAATTATGATCTTTTATTTGTTAAGAAGGGGTGTTATCAATGAAAAGAATAATTGCTTTCTTAATGGCAGTGTTTATTTTTTGTAGTACGTTTAGCATTGCGTATGCCGCTAATACAGTATTTGAAGACGTACCTGAAAACTATTGGGCAAGAAATGAAATTGAATATTTTGCCTCACAAAACATTGTAAACGGAATTGGTAATAACCGTTTTGCACCTGATGCCGGTGTAACAAGAGAGGAATTCTGCAAAATGTTGGTGCTTACTTTCCGTGCACCGCTTGTAAATCCTGACGAACCGACGTTTTCAGATGTTAGTAAAAATAGATGGTCATATTCTTATATTGAAGTTTGTAAAGAACTTTTAACAGGTTATAGTAATCCGTTTGGCGGCAAACCTGCGTTTCACCCCACAGAATATGCGACCCGTGAGGATATTGCAGTTGCTTTGGTTAGAATGATGGGATTAACTGATAAAGATGCCCGAAATCCAAATTACGCGAAAGAAAAGTTTAAAGACGCGAATGATATTTCTCCTAGTTTGTTGCCATATATCAGCATAGCGGCTGAAAGAGGGCTGATAAATGGTTACCCTAATGGCAATTTTGGTCCCCAAAATGGGATTACCCGTGCAGAGGCGGTTGTACTCCTTAACCGGGCAACAAAGCAAGCTGTGACTGATATTAATGATGAATTGGAACTTTCAGCCTATGTAGTAAATTCATCTGACCTAGCGCCGGTAATAGCCGATGAATATAAGCCGTTGTTAGCTGATAACTTTGATGCTTTGGTAGCTATTTATATAGAAACTGAAGAAGGTGCAACTGTTACAATTGATGGTGAAAAAGTCGATATGTTAACTGACGGTTCCGGAAAATATCAAGGTGTAGCCCTGTATGAGTTTGAGGAGGAAGGAACAAAAACTTTTGAAATAGTTGCCAAAAAAGCAGGTAAAACAAAAAGCATTACGGTTACAGCAAAGTATGAAATTGGTGCTCCGAACCTGGTCATTACACAATGCCCGTCAACTTCCAAGGAGGAAACTGTGACCATACGAGGCAATGTTAGGGATGCAAATGATTACAGTCCTGTAGTTACCATCAATGGAGATAGTGTATATGTTGATTATAGAGGAGATTGGTCAAAAACGGTTAACCTGGTTGAAGGCGTAAATAATTTTACAATAACAGCTACAAATAGTTTGGGTAAATCTACAACAATTGAGAAAACAATTACCTTTGGGGTGAGTGCTCCGACACTGAATATTACATATTGCCCCTCAGCTACCAACGAGGAAACTGCGACCATAAGAGGCAATGTTAAGGATACAAATGATGATTCACCCGTGGTCACTATCAATGGAGAAAGTGTATATGTTGATTATAGAGGAGATTGGTCAAAAACGGTCAAGTTGGTTGAAGGAACAAATAATTTTAAAATAACAGCTTCAAACCGCTTTGGTAAATCTACAACAGTGGAAAGAACAATTACCTTTGGGGTAGGAGTTCCGACACTGAATATTACACAATGCCCATCAGCTACCAACGAGGAATCTGTGATCATAAGAGGCAGTGTTAAGGATACAAATGATGATTCGCCCGTGGTTACTATCAATGGAGAAAGTGTATATGTTGATTATAGAGGAGATTGGTCAAAAACGGTCAAGTTGGTTGAAGGAGCGAACAATTTTAAAATAACGGCTTCAAACCGCTTTGGCAAATCTATAACAGTGGAAAGAACAATTACCTTTGAGGTGAGTGCTCCGACACTGAATATTACACAATGTCCATCAACTTCCAACGAGGAATCTGTGACCATAAGAGGCAATGTTAAGGATACAAATGATGATTCGCCCGTGGTTACTATCAATGGAGAAAGTGTATATGTTGATTATAGAGGAGATTGGTCAAAAACGGTCAAGTTGGTTGAAGGAACAAATAATTTTAAAATAACAGCTTCAAACCGCTTTGGTAAATCTACAACAGTGGAAAGAACAATCATATTTAATGTAGGTTCACCGGAGATTGTGTTTACCAACTGTCCTGAAGTAACAGAACAGAAAAACATCAGTATACAAGGATATATTGGTGGCTTTAGTGACGGCGCAAAACTATATGTGAATGACCAGGAAATCTCAGTGGGGTATAATAAAAGCTTTTCTAAGAGTGTTACCCTGAATGAGGGAGATAATACATTTGTGTTTAGGGCAGTTAACAGTTATGGAAAATCTAAATCAGTAGTTAAGACTATAAAATATACAGAGATTAAAGCACCAGAATTAACAGTGAATGATGTTCCGGATACAACCAGTGAAGAGACAATCACAATTAGTGGCGTTGTATATGATGGATTGGATCCGGCAGTAAATGTTTATGTAAATGATAAAGTCGTAGCTTCCAAAAACGGTAGCTGGAGTGTTGAAGTAACTCTTAACAATGGTTCCAATTATATAATCATTGTTGCAACTAATAAATTTGGCAGATCCACTACGATTGTAAAACAGGTTACGAGAATTTAACATAATGATAATGTAATACATGTGGCCATACCACGATAGTTGGGGTGAGGTTCAAGTAAAATAAAATATATATGTATTTTTGCGGTAGGAGATCGAACATGATTTTCTACTGTTTTTTATTGTAAATGAATAGTCTGCATTATTACTAAAATATACAGGTTATCATATGAAGCCCTTTGAATATTAGCTAACTTTCTGTTGATATATGTAATCGATTATGACACAATGTTTATTATACAAATGTATCATTAGGAGATGGTGAAATGAGAGAGAAGATAATACTTTCATGGAGCAGCGGCAAAGACAGCTCATTAGCACTTTATGAATTAATCAAGCATGGAAATTATGATATTACTTTGCTTACAACGATTACAGATGAATATGAGAGGATAAGCATGCATGGGGTTAGGGAATATTTACTTGAAAAGCAGGCTGATTCTTTGGGATGTTATCTTGAAAAAGTGTTCATAACTCCCGAAACTACAAATGAAGACTACCAGAAAAAAATGGAAGAGGTTATGAATAAGTATAAAGGGCTTGGGGTTACAAAGGTGGCATTTGGGGACATTTTTTTAGAAGACATAAGAAAGTACAGGGAGAAAAATTTGGAGAAGGTTGGAATGGAAGCCATTTTTCCATTGTGGGGAAGGGATACCGGAGAAATTGCAAAGACCTATATAAAACTGGGTTTTAAGTCGATTATTACCTGTGTAGATACAAAGGTTCTTAGCGGGGATTTTGCGGGCAATTTTTATGATGAGGATTTTATGGCCAGATTACCCGAAAACATTGATCCATGTGGAGAAAATGGCGAATTTCATACTTTTGTATTTGACGGACCTATTTTCAGGGAGAGAATTAACTTTTCTGTTGGTGAAAAGGTTCTCAGGGATGAGAGGTTTAAATTCTGTGATTTAGTATAAGAATTCTGATATTTAAGTGTAAGAGCTCTGAAATTTAGTAAAAATTATTTAGTTAGACTAAAATTCCGTATATTACTGGCCAGATGCTACCAGCAGTCCACCTTAACATATCAGCTGGCTTTTTTCTTTTCAAAACTGCAATTCAAAATCGCAATTCAAAAATGCATTTTAAACCACAATTTAAAACAATAATTTAAAGCCACAATTAAAAACCATAATTCAAATAAACAAACATTCAATGCAATTAGACACATCATATGTACATCAAATATATATATACATCATATTTACTCAACTGAATATCAATAATTAATTTATGATAAAAAGTAAATATATATAATGGCAAACATTTCTGTATTGAAAAACGGAAAGGCAAGAGCAATTCGGTTTTCAACTCCGGAGGCAATATGCAAAGTTTTGGACTGCCAACCAGGTGATATTTTGGAGTATAGGAAAGGTGAAGATGATTCTGTATAGAAGATAAATTTGTATAATAAAAGCAGAAGAATAAAAGTAAAAAAACAAAAGTAGCTGTTTCTATATGCATTAAGGTTAATTAGCTCCAGTCAAACAATTGGATTTTCCAATAAATACCTTGACAAAAACAAGGCAGCTCAATAAAATAAAATTAGCACTCAGCAAAGACGAGTGCTAATAGAACGTTTTAATATTCCTTTTATTTTTTTGATATTAATATTTACAACGTTCAGTCGTTAGAAATATTTTATCTAAAAAACCAGAAGGAATTCTTAAAGCGTTTTTTTATTGACGCTGTTTCAAAAGAAGTGAAAAATAAAGGATTTGCCCATTTGAACCTTGACAATCTCTTGATTAAAATGCTGTTTTAAAGAAAATTACAGCCGCCCGATAGCGGCATGGAAATAGATAAAAAGGATATTTTAGTCAGGAGGGATTTATATATGACTATTTTACTAAATGCAACAAAACGGGGCGAAAGTGCGAAAAAGGTTAGAAGAATGGGATATGTTCCAGGAAATATTTATGGGCCTGGAATTGACAGCAATCTGGATGTAAAGTTTGAGGAGAAAGAAATAAACAAATTGCTAAAAAACCATTCCATAGGTGCCAAGACAAGAGTAAAAATTAATGGTAACGAATTGACCTGCGTTATAAAAAGTATACAACATGAGCCAATAAGCAATAAACCTATTCATATTGAGTTATATACCTCTTCTGAGAACAGGCTTGTAAAAGTAGTAGTACCAATTAAAATCAAAGGTAAGGAACAGCTTGTTAGAAGCAACCTAGTTTTGAATACTCTTGTAGATAAAGTTGAAATTCAGGGAGTTTTGAAAGATTTGCCTGAATTTATCGAAATAGATGTCTCTTTAATGAAGGATGGAGATGAAATTACTATGAAAGATATTACCCTGCCTGAGGGAATCAAGCTATTATCTGATGAGAATGAAGTAGTGCTTACGGCAATGAGGCCTGCTCAAACTGAGCAGAGCGAACTTGTCAGTTAATACTTTTGCATTGAGCAACCCCCCTGTAACGTAGACGGTGGGAAAACATAAAAATCCATTATGGACGTCAACCATAGACTTTGGTTGGCGTCATTTTTTTGGCGTAACTTGTTGCATAACTTGTTGTGCCAGGTAATGAAATAGCAATGTGGAAAGCATTGGAGCCAGTTGTGGTACAACAAATTAAATTATTTTGATAATATATAGCTTTTTCCCGAGATGCTTCTTTATGAATGAGCCATCCGGATGAGTGAAATATCTGGAAATTGACATGACTTAAATAAGAGTATACAATGAATGCGCTGTTAAGATAAGAATGTACTGTAAATCATTGAATTTGAAGCAATCATTCAGAAAGTTCCTGACATGGATGGTGAATATATAGAAATTCCTAAAATTCAATAAACGTTTTTGTATCCTCAATCGTATTATTAGTGAAAGGGGGAAGTTCAATTGCAAAGTTCTTTATTGCGTACGAATGAAGAGCTGTTACAGATTTATAACCGCCATGTAAATACTGTCTACCGCATATGTTTTATGTTTATGAAAAACAGGCCGGATACGGAGGATATGGTTCAAAACACTTTTATCCGGCTTATGAAGGACAAAACTGTTTTCCAGAGTGAAGAACATGAGAAAGCATGGCTTATCAGGACAGCTACTAATTTATGCAAAGACCACTTCAGGCATTGGTGGTCAAAAACAGTAGGCATCAATCATATGGAAGAAGCAGTGGTTGAAGAACCATTTAATGTAGACAGTGTCCTTGAAAAGGTAATGGAACTTCCCGCCAAGTACAAGACTGCCATATATTTATATTACTATGAAGGTTTTTCTACTGTAGAAATAGCAAAAATTTTGAAAAAAAGCGAATCAACAATCAGGGGCTATCTCCACACTGCCAGAAAGCTTTTGAAAATGGAAATGGAAGGTGATTTTGAGTGAAAAAAGAAGATTTAAAAGCTTCTTTTGATCAAATCATGCCCAGTGAATTTGAGAAAAAGAGAATGTTGGATAATATTTTGAATCACCATGACAGAAAGAAGGGAATTTCTATGCCGTTATATAATATCAAAAAGGCCATCCCTGCGTTGGTATTGACCGTTGTGATAGCAGGAGGCTTACTGGCTTACAACATAGTACAGAAAAATAACAATTATGATTCAAAGCCGGAATACGGTGTAGCTGATGATGCCGGCTTGGGAAGGGAAGACTCTGCGGCTCCGCTTGTGAACCAGTTTCAGATTGATGACAGGCACTATATATTATTGTCTGATGACTTAAGGGAGGAGTATGGTTTCCCGGTTACAGTAAATGAAAGTGATATTGGAGAGAAGATTACAGATATTGCAAAAAGCCCGGATAAAAGCCTGATAGGCAGTGAAGTATACAAATATATTCCTGCCGGTGGAGAAGCAGTTGTTGCAGTAAAGAAAGATAGCGAATACCAGCTTTTCCGTTTCTTTGTCTTTGAAAGCTATAATAACAATCAAGATGAAGATTCAATAAGATATCTGGAGCTGTATGGTATTAACAAAGCGGATGATATCACAAAAATCCAATTTATAGGGTATTCGGAAGAGAGCAAACTGCAAGACCGGATGAACATTAGAGGAGAAATAACGGACAGGGATGAGATTGCCCGGTTCTACAGTTTCTATTCTGCACTGAAGAATTCCAGTGATAAATATTTTGACAGGCTGTTTAATTATAATGGCAATAATAATGGAACGAATTCCGGCAACAGAGATGTTGAATTTGATACTGTAGCACCGGATCAAACCGGTTATGGTGAGGATATGCCAATGAGTACGGCATCGGCTCGGGCTAATATTGCTGAAGACTTGCCATTGCCGATAACGAACGAAGGTGAAGCCGCTGGAACAACGGGTAAAGCTGGTGGAGCCAGAGCCTCAGGTGGAGTTTCAGCTGATACCCCGGTAGCAAATGACACTACTGCAGTAACCGCTCCATCCAGTGGTATAATGGACATGGGAACAACTGTATCAGGTTCAGGGACGACGGCAGGATCAGGGTCAACGGAACCTGGCAAGGGACCTGCCGGTGAAGCATTGGCAAATCCTATAACAATCAGGATATACAATCAAAAGGGTGTATATTATGAATCCGTATATTACATTAACATAGGCTTCATAAATAGATACGAAGTGAGTGAAGATTTTGCTGGTTTTATTGCTAAATATTTAGGCAAATAAGTTATTGAGAAATAATAGATGTTCAGAATTATTTTAGGGTATAGAACTTTAACTGTGGAATAAGGGTTTTTTGGACCATTATATTAAACAACATAATGGCATATTTCATCCAAAAAGTTATTATAAGAATAGTTTAGCATAGTACGCATTAAAACATTATATGGAAGAATGGCTTCAGTTCATTCTACGCAGTTTAATTCTGAAGGAAAGAAGGCAAACACAAACTCCAATTATCGAAACTGTTGAAAGGCCGAAAAGAACGTTTTCTAGGTCATAAATGTCAAGAAAATATCCGGATATCGTTGTTGCTATAACAGTACCTATTGTCTGCATGTTTAGAGCAAGGGTTTGCGATTTTGCAGAATTACGACGCTCGGTTGTCTTATTCAAATAATCTACTATTGCCGGTGTATATAGTCCGAATGAAAGAGCTTGAAAAGCCGCAGCGAAGAATAATCCCTGTGTTGAATGTGCTACAGATGTAAGGATAATCTTTACCGGGAAAAACATAATACTAAAAATCAGCACTTTTTTCACATTTTTTATTTGTATTTTGCCATAAACAAACATAGCTGCTGTTTCAAACAGTACCATAAAACCGTTGAGAAAACCTAGTTCTGTTACTGACCCGCCGATGTTCTCGACAATGCTGAACAAGAATGTACCGATAGTGTGGTTTGCCGAAAATATTAATGCTATTCCGATAAAAAGCACCAGAAGATGCGGGTTTCCTCTGATAAAAGATAAAAGAGAGTCTGCATCAGTCTCGTTTGTTTTCGATAATTCCGTGCCGTTATATTCCTTCCTGAGTCTCGCTGTTAGAGTTATCTGCAGGACAAGGCATATAAGACATATGACATGAAAAGGTGAAACATTCACCTCGCTTATCAGCTTGCCGGTTAAGAATGATGTAACTGCAAACGCAAGTGAGCCAACACTTCTCGCTATACTATAATTAATGCTGAGATTGTGGAGTGAACTATTAATGAAGAGTTTTGTGTAAACCGGGTTGATTGCCAGGGAAAGACACATAACCAAAGAATAAGCAATTGCCGTAAAGATACTGCTGTCGTTTATTGTCATGAGGAATAACTGAAGAAAAACCTGAGAAAGCAAAAGTACGTTTACGATTCCAAATATGTTTTTCCCATTTCTTTTATCAATTGCCGTTGATAAGTTAAGAGACAAAAAAATTGAAACAATGTTTGCCGCACTTACAGTTAATCCAATTCCGGATTTGCTGCACCCGGCATTTTGAAGATAAAAAACCGCATATGTGAATATGACTGCGGCATTGCTCCAAAAAAACGCCTGAATAAGCGTATACATTAAGTTGACCTTTTTTTCTTTTTTCATAGCTTACAGTCCGCTTTGTGTCATAACCTGTCATTTTTTATTATATATTGCTGTCCGGCAACCGTCAATCGTTTTATCTTTCTCTATTATTAAATAAGCAATACAACAACGGAGACCCCGCAAAAGCAGGGTCTTCGTCAAAGAGTAATGTTTTATATTTAAAAATTAAAGAAATTGCTTAAAAAGCTCTGCGCATAGTAGATGTTATAACCAATAGTACTTATCATCATCCATGACAGCAGAAGCGAATTGAGAGCGGCACCGAGCCATATGCTGCGGGTTACGCTGTACATTCTCTTTGTGATATATACAGTAATAGGTACAAAGAAGAGGAAGCCGTAGCTTGAAGTCCAGTTGCTGAAGACAGTCCCGCTGGAAACAAGCATCAGGTAGTTGATAAGGCAGCAGAGCCATACTCCGATGGAGTTGGCGATGATGGAGACGATGAGATCCTTTCCTTCGGACAGCTCACTACCTGTCTTGTAGTTTATGGCAGCACCGATAATCAGGTATTGGAGGAACATTGTAAGGGCAAACTTCCAGACGAGAGCCCATTGTTCGGCTTTCATCTCTTCAAATGCGGTCATCCATAAACGATAATCCTGGTTGAACACATACTTTATAAAAGTAAGTGAGAAGTATGCGACAAAAACAAGAATTATTGCTGCGAGTATTGACTTAAGTACATTTATGAAGCCAATACCCACGTTGATGCTCTTGATTCCGGATTTGCCATTCTTTTTGTCCATAAAATGGTATACAATCAGTTGAATCAGGGATACGCCGGCAACTATCGCAATGAAAATGGGAGTGAGCCACCAGCTTGGGAACAGCGGAAGTGCCTTAAGCATGGGCAGACCCGGGGCAAATATTGTGTTGACATAGTAGATTGCTGCAAATCCGACGACTGCGGCAATCAGGTAACTTATCCAGTATCTTTTTGCAGACCCGATGCCCTCCGGAATGTCATTCTTTCCGATACACGGACTAAAGAACTTCGTACGGTACAGCATAGCCGCGACCACAACGAGCATGCCTATCATGGCGAACATGGCAAGGCCGTTTAGAATTTCACGCCAGATGAAAATAATACTCTCGGCAGGAATTGGGGCTGCGCCGGTGGCGCCTAGTTCACCACGGTTATACTGGAATACCTGCTCGAAGTATTTGCAGATGTCTTGTGCCGTCTGAACAGAGAAGAAGTTTTTGCTGTGTGTTTCAGGATGAAAGAAACTTATCCATGTATTACGCTCGGAAATCGCCTTCTGCAGTGCATCCGAATCGGTCACGGATACATTATAGATGTTGCCTGCTATTTCGCTGGTGCCGGCAACATCGTCAAGGATATACCAATCATCGCTGGAGATATCGCCGGTAATGTGCATTGACTGCTTTATAAGTTCATCTGTATGATAGCTCTGGTTGAACGTATCAAAATCGCCTAGAATGACGCACTTGTTGATACGGCAGTTACGGAGAACCTCATGCCCGCCGACCTGCACCGTCGCCATAGGTCCAATGGTAAACGCGGTTGTGCCAATCATGCAGACTGCTTTCGCCATACTGTCATATGCCTTTCTGTTGATCTCCTTGACATAGTTGTAATACTTGAGTTCTTCTTCGGACAGACGTTCGGCCGCCAGTTCGTCAGCATCAAGGGCAATTTCCTCTTCGGTGAATTTCTGACCAAACAGAGTATAGAGTTCGTTAATCATTATATCGTTGAAGGTTAGGTAGCCGCAGTCGTTTATTGCAGCAGCGGCGACTCTCATTGCGCCCTGTGAATGGCCTACTAATCCGACACGATTGCTGTCAACAAATTTCAGGTTTCTCAGGAAATCCATTGCATCCTGAATTCCGCTAGGGGTGAGGAATGTTTGATAGTCCAGAATGCCCATGTCGTTTTCATCGTAGACGGGCATTTCACTTAGACCTGTACCATATCCATTGACATTTAGAACGACAAAGCCCCTGCGTGCAAGTTCCTCTGCTATACCGCGCATATTTCCCTTAGTGACGCCAGCTCCGTGAGCGACGACCAATCCAGGAATACTATCCTCATCATCTGTTCCCGCAGGATAATACAGGTCACCTGTGAGGGTAGCACCGCGAGAATCAATCGTAATGTTCTCGACCTTAATTCTTCCGCAATCCGTGGAGATCATCTGGGCAATGAAGCTGCACAGAAAGATTACAGCTATTAGAATAGCCAGCATGCGTCTGCAACCGGAAGCGGTCTTGAGGGTTAGCTTCTTTTCTTCCATTTCTCCTTCTCCTCTCCTTATTTAAAAATAATTCTATATATATCATAAAGAATATATATATATTAATGATATATCATTTGTATAGTATCGTCAAGAAAAGTTAACACCCGTAGAAAAATTTTCTCAGGTAAAATAAGGGAGTATATGGATAAAGTAGAAAATGCATAGTATTATAGGGTTGTTCACCGGGAAAAACTTTCGGAAACAGTTGAAGGGTAAATATATTTGCCCACCTTTAATTTTTCAGCTAATATGTTAGTATTTGACATATGATATAGAATTGATTATAATTCTAATTATTATATTTGTATTAAAGGTGGTTTTTATGGATTCTGAATGGATGGGCAGATATAGACCTTTGGTTGCATCTTTGGTTAGGCATACCAATGTGATCAACAGGGCCATGTCCAACAAAGAAGAAGTCAGTGATGGCATTTTTCTTAATCCTAACGAATGGCAGGTCCTTGAGTATATAGTCGAGCATAGAGACAATACTTTTAACATGATTGATATCTCGAGGCAACTTGGCATTCCTCAGAGTTCTTTTTCCAAGATTGTTAAGACTCTTAAACAATATCAGCTTGCTGACAAATACATTGCGGAAAACAATCGCAAGAACATTATTCTTCGTCCCACAGATAAGGCTATCAAAGTTTATAAGGCACGGACAGACTCCGTAACCAGGAAAAGATTTGAGGCCTTCTTTGAGTGTCTCAAGGATTTGCCGGATGAAGCTATTACTATATTTACAAATGCACTGGACACTTTAAATCGAACACTTGAAAACGAAGAAAGCTCAAGCAAAAGTTTAAAGTTGATAAAGCAGGAATAATACTACCACGCTTCACACTCGTTTTTAGTTCAGTGGTTCAAATATTTCCACATAAATGCTTTTGCAGAGAACATAAACAGCCTCATTAAGCATATTGAAAAGGCTGGTCATGGTTATTCATTTGAAGTCCTTCTTGCTAAAGTGCTATTTGGGACAAAAGCGGCTATCAAGCCTAAATTTGGGGAACAACCTTTCGGGCCTATGGATAGTACATTCAGTAACATGTTATACGGGGTATTTAATTACTTACCGACTCAACCTGTAGAAGGGTTTGGTGTGTCAATTCCACAATTACTTGAAGTTATAGAGAGAGATGAATTTTAACATCTCTCTTTTTACTTTCCACACTTAAAATTGAATATCCTTTATCCCACAAAAAATGGGATTGAATGAAAATTTAAAAATAATTTTGTATTGAATTATAACCATAACTAATTTATAATTAAAAACAGTTTCTATGGTTGGAGGTATGCAGGAGTGTATTGTTTTTCCGGAATGAAAGCATCTGTTGCATGTATGATACCAATAATTTATATTACAAGAGATAGATGTGTCCGTTTTCAACTGAATATTATTCCGGAGAAGACACATTCTTGCTGTTAACAGATTATTATTTGTTTTAATAGTATCCAGTCGACAGTGGTTTTGTGCCTCTGTCGTTTTTTATGTTCTTCTCCTTTTAATTAATTTTAATAAAAATGAAAGGATGAATTACTGTAATCTATGAAAACAGATTATACTAGCAAGGGGAATTCCCTGTTTAATAAAAAAATTGTTTTATTTCTCATAAGCCAAAACATATCATTGTTTGGCTCTTCTGTTGTGGGCTATGCCATTATATGGCACATTACCCTGGAAACCTCATCCGGCTTTTGGCTAATGCTGTTCACCATCTGCTCTTCACTGCCACAGGTAGTGATATCTCTGTGGGGCGGTGTCTGGGCAGACAGGTATAACCGTAAATATCTGATCATGTTATCGGATGCGTTTATTGCCTTGACAACACTCGGACTGGCCGTTTCATTCTGGATGGGTTTTCAGCGCATTGAACTGTTGCTTATAGCATCAGTAGTGCGTTCCATTGGTGCCGGCGTCCAAACTCCTGCTGTAAATGCTATTTATCCGCAACTTGTACCTCAGGAGGGATTAACTAAGATACAAGGATTGAATCAGACATTGAATTCAGTATTAATGCTTCTTTCTCCTGCTGTGGGAGGCGTGTTGCTTGGTTCGATGGATATTGCATGGGCTTTTATGGTGGACGTGGTTACAGCAGCACTTGCCATCATGATTACCGGCTTTATCAAGGTAGAGAGGATTCAACGGACTGATGAATCCACTTCTGTATTTACCGAATTAAAGCAAGGCATTGATTTCACTTTCTGTCATCCATTGTTACGTGGGATTATTATCTGCTATGCATGCTCTTTCTTCCTGATTACTCCTGCTGCGGTACTAACTTCCCTTATGGTGGAAAGAAGCTTTGGTGATGATGTGTGGAGGTTAACTGCCAATGAGATAGTCTGGACAATCGGAACACTTGTTGGAGGTTTGTTTGTTTCACTGCATGGCAGTTTTAAAGACAAAATCCGTACTATTGTCATATGCCTTGCAGGTTTTGGTGTAACTTTTGGCCTGCTGGGCGTTGCAGGGAATTTTACGGTATATTTAATTATCATGGGAACTGCAGGTTTATTTCTGCCGGTTATGACTACGGCGCAAACAGTATTTATTCAGGAAATTACTCAGCCGGCTATGATGGGACGGGTTTTTTCCATAATACAGATTATTTCTGCCAGTTCTATGCCGGTAGCCATTTTGCTTTTCGGCCCTTTGGCTGATGCTATGCCGATAGAGACAATCCTGATTGTATCCGGCATACTGCTGGTACTTGTCGCAGTAGTATATTATTACAGTTACAAAAAGAATTATAGTAAAATGAGCATATCAGATTTTGAATAAATATTGTTCATTCAATTATTCCATTATTGTTCATTCAAGTATTCTATGGCAATAGACCGGCTTGTGTCTGTTGTCTTTTTTTTTAAAAATATGCTTTCGGATTTAATAAGGTTTGATTTGAGAAATTCAATAAAGTTAGATTTCAGAGCAGTTACCGGACACATCCAAAAAGGAAAAATGAGGAACAAAAAGTGGAGCAGCAGAAATAAAAATCATCCTTAACTCTGATTAGATCTATTTTAGATAAAAGAAGTATTAAATCATAGAGAATTTTTTAACTATCAAAGATAAAAATTAAATTAACAAAAGAAAGCCTAATTGCTAGAATTAATCTGTAGTAAATACAGGGTATTATGTACATCTAGCAGTATTTATTAATAACAAATATCCCTATTGACTTGATAATTATTTTATAAGGCTAGTAATAAGAGAGTAAATAATTTATTCAATGTAAATTGTAACACTATATTTCATACAACATAATAAATAAACGGTAATTATGGACACATATGAAGTACATACGAATGTTAAAAGCTACATTCTATTAAAATTTATAAAAATTAAAACGCAATTGTAATAACTAAATGTAATAAAGTAATGTAAACTAAACTATTAAAATTCTTCCTACTATTTGGTCCAGGGTACACTAATATAAAGTTATACTTAAAGGCCGAAAATGAATTAATAGGCACCAAATTATCTAGCTAGTATTAAATCAATATCTGAACCCAATGTTGATTGCTTTATAACGGCTGGCAAATGCCTAGGTTAATTAGACATATTTTGCTGTGGCATAAAAATCCATATATGTACGCTAAAGTAATAATTTACAAAAATATCATCCGATGAAACTGGATTATTACCAGGAGGTCCTGTCTTTTGTATTAAGTTGATCTTGTACATTTTTGTGGGGGGGTGAAGGGTGTTTATATACAAAAGGACTTAAAAATAACTGATTGAGATCAGGTCGGATGACATTATGGTATAAAAGTTTTGCGGATTGCGTACAAATTTGGATTATTATTGCGCATTTTGTCACGTCTTTGTACTTACAGGTCCGGATAATTAATTTTTTTAGAAAGGAGAGGAATGAATGAAATTAAGGGGAAAAAGAATTATAAGCATTGTTCTGTGCTTAACTTTAGTTCTTAGCGTGTTCTTTTCCAGTCTTATCTCAGCTTATGCATATGAAAACGGAGTCCCTGAAACTGCTGATGTTACTGAGGTAGTTTATGATGGCTCCCGTTATATTGACTTTAACGACGACTGGCGCTTTTATTTGGCAACACGCACACCAACTGCTATAGATGGAGATGTTACTAAAGGACTTATGGATCCTCCGGGAGCTCCAACTACTTCTGAAATTATTAATCCCGGCTTTGATGACAGTTCATGGAGAACACTGGATGTTCCTCACGACTGGAGCATCGAAGGCGAAAAGGTCTCAAATGCCAACAACTCTCAGGGCTATTTGCAGGGCGGCCTGGGATGGTATCGTAAAACATTCACCCTTCCTGACTCTATATCTGAAAAAAAGGTATTTATAGAGTTTGACGGCGTTTATGCCCATTCTGTTGTATATGTAAACGGTCAAATGGTCGGTGAATATCCTAACGGCTATACCGGTTTTTGCTATGATATTACTCCATATGTTACATTTGGACCTGATAATCCTAATGTTATAGTTGTTAAGGTTATGAACATGGCTCCATCCGGACGCTGGTACACCGGTTCAGGTATTGTAAATCCGGTTAATTTAATTGTAACTGATAAAACATTTTTCTTACGGCATGGCATTACTTATAAAACTCCCGACCTGGAAAACACTTATAAGAATGACGGCAGTGCTGTATTGGATGTAAAAGCAGATATTTATTCTGATGCACCTAACGGTATTGCCTACATTAAGACTACAGTATATGATGCGGAGGGAAAAATTGTTACAGAACCGGTAAGTAGTCAAATAGTGGACTACAACCCCTCAACCAAGCTGACATTAAATACGAGTGTGACAGTACCTGATGTTCATTTATGGTCTGTTGATGATCCATATCTTTATACTGTTCGTACAGAATTATATACAATGATCAACGGTGGATTATGTTTCCATCTTTCTGATTACATGGAAACCAGATATGGTTTCAGATGGTTCGAGTTTAAAGATGTTGACACTACAAGTGCAGAAACTATAGCTAATTCAGGCGGTTTCTATCTGAATGGTGAATATATGAAGCTGCAGGGTGTTGACCTGCATCACGATAACGGTGCACTTGGGGCAGCATTTAACCGTGATGCTGTTCTGCGTAAATTTAAGATATTGAAAGAGATGGGTGTTAATGCGTTCCGTACATCTCACAATCCTGTTGCCAAAGGCGTTATTGATGTATGTGAGGAGCTTGGGATTGTAGTTATGGAAGAAGCTTTTGACGGTTGGGGAAGTGCAAAAGCAACATATGATTTTGGCAGATGGTTTTTGAAAGAGGTTCCTGAAGACTGGGCAGGATCAATCCTTCCGCTAACGCCTGCTACTACTGGAGCTCGTGTAATGTGGAGCGATTGGGTCATACAGGAAATGGTAAATCGCGATAAGAATTCGCCTGCAGTTATCATGTGGTCCATAGGGAATGAAGTACGTGGTGTTGGGTCAAAACCTAGTTGGATGGATTTACAGGGTATGTTCGGTGTTGATAGGTTTGATGAATATAGTGAAGCAATACGCCTGAGCCGTGATATTTTGGCTATAGATTCTACTCGACCTATTGTAATGGGCGGTGACCAGGAACGTACTCCTCCAACTTCAAGTAGCGTATGGGCAAAAATCAATAATTTGCTGGATGGATATGGCCTTAACTATAATACTGCTGAATCAGTAGATGTATTGATAACACGATATCCACAAACATTTTTCTTTGAATCAGAATCCTCATCCCAGACCGGTGCACGTGGAGTTTACCAGGATCCTTCACTTGTAAATACCGGTGTTAATCAGACTCCCGGATCACGCGGTACATCCGGATATGACAACAACTTTGCTTCCTGGACTATGGGAAATGAATACGGACTCAAAAAAGACCGCGACCGCAAGGCTTTTGCAGGACAGTTTATCTGGAGCGGATTTGACTACATAGGTGAGCCTACTCCTTATTCCATATATCCTGTAGGAGTGTCATCATTTGGCTGTGTTGACACTGCAGGTTTCCCCAAGGATTCATATTACCTCTTTAAGAGCCAATGGAATCCTGAACCGATGGCCCATATTGTGCCCATGAACTGGAACAACTGGAGACCCGGAGAGATAGTGGAAGTGTGGGTAAATACCAACCAGCAAAGTGCTGAGCTGTTCTTAAACGGCGAATCTCTTGGACGCAAGAGCTTTGATGTCAAGACTACCAACTATGGCAAAACATATTATGAAACATCTGAGCCTACCAAGGATAATAAGAACAATACCAGTCAAATAAATACCGGTGGTTATGTCAGCCCCAATGGTGAATACGGCAAGCTGCATCTGACATGGTATGTACCGTTTGAGCCTGGTGTTCTGGAGGTTAAGGCTTATCCGGACCCAACCAGTGATGTGGTAACTGCCACTGATGTAATTAAGACTGCAGGGCAACCATATACCATAAAAATGACACCTGATAAACAGGTAATTTTGGCAGATGGCCGCAGTCTCTGCTATATCGAGTGTGACATAGTGGATAAAGACGGAAATATGGTACCTGATGCTAAAAACCTGGTCAAATTTGACGTCGTGGGCGGAGCAATTGTTGGCGTGGATAACGGTCAGCAGGAAAGCAAAGAGCTTTATAAATGGGGGAGTGTTGAAAGAAATATTCACTCTGAGCGTTCCGCATACAATGGTAAAGTTCTTGTGATTGTACAGTCAAATAAAAATGAGCCAGGTCCTATCACTGTGACTGCATCATTTGATGGCTCTTTACCGGCCCAGACAACAATATTTGCCAAGTCGGAAGATGCATCTGGCACAATAGGTATATTACCTGTAAATGTTCATGTTAAAAAAGGTGAAAACCTGAGCCTGCCGTCCGAAGTAACTGTTGTTAATGCTGACGGCACAACTTCACAGTCTCCTGTAACATGGAATAACGTGCCTTCAACAGATAAGACTGGTACTTTCCAGGCGACTGCAACAGTAAATGGAATTAATGCAGTGGCAAATGTAACGGTATACGATTTTGTTAATGCCAATGTCGATATTAAAGTACCGGTAGGGGTTATTCCTGCGTTACCTGAAAACGTAAAAGTCAATTATTCAAACGGTCTTGCTGTAATGACCCCTGTAACATGGCCTGCAATTACTCCGGGCCAGGTCAGTGCAGAAGGTACATTCATTGTTACTGGCCAAATAGAAGGTATGACTAATGAAGCAACTGCTACAATTACTGTATCCGGTGAACTCCAGACCGGTGCCAACCTTGCAAGGAGGCATGAAGGTACAGGTGTGCAGGATATCTATTCAGATACCAGTCCTCTTGCTACAGCAACCTTTACAGCAGGCCCAAGCGGATCAGTTACTTATTATCCCAATAACATGTTGGACGGAAACAATAATACTCTCTGGACTAACTCATACTCAATAAGCGCTACGGCAGTATTGCCGGCAGTAAATAACTCACGTCCCTATGAGTTTGTACAGGTTTACTGGCCTGAATATGTGACATTTGACACTATAAAGCTCTACATCAGGACTGGCAACATTATTAGCGGTACACCTGCTGCCAGTATGCCGAAATCTCTCGATGTACAGTACTGGAACGGAGTAGAATGGGTATCTGCGGGAAATCAGGCTGTAGAATGGGCAGGAGGATCCGGCCAGGCTACAACCATAACGTTTAACAACATAACCACTACAAAAGTACGTGTGGGTATGGAAAATGCCACTCCTTATTCTACAACAGCCGGAAATATGGCAGTTACAGAATTTGAGGTTTATTATAACGGGGTTAATGTAGTTGAAAAAGTTGAAGCGCCAACTGCTTCTCCTGATTCCGGCACTTATATTGGTACACAAACCATAATATTAAATACTGCTACAGAAGGTGCGGAAATATATTATACAACTGACGGATCCATACCAACTACTGCAAGCACAAAATATACAGGGCCTGTCGTCATAAGTGAAGATACAACTATAAAAGCAATTGCAGTAAAAGAAGGAATGGAAGACAGTGATGTTGCAGAGTTTAATTATGTAATTGTACCTATGCCTAAGCCTGTTATATACTTCGATGCACCAGACACGGTTTTGAAAGGTGAGGAATTTGTTGTAGGCTTGATCATAGACAAATTGGAAAATGTACCCGAAGACGTATATGCTGCGGACATTACTGTAAACTATGACGATGACCTGTTTGAATTCGCAGCCGGTAATGAAGTAAGTGATAAAACAGTACTTTGTGAAATAAATAAGAATGGAGATTCCATCCATATAATCTTATCCAATAGAGAAGCAATAACTTCTAATGAAAGATTGATAAATCTGACATTTAGAGTTAAAGACAGTATTGAAGCACCTGCTTCCGGTAATATTCAGGTTAAAGATGTGATGTTGGGTACTTCACCATCCGGCCTGGTAATTTATGCAGAAGATGCCACCATAACTATTAAAGTAGATAAAGAACCTGCAATTCCTGCTATAAATGTAATAGGGCCGAATACAGTTAATTCAGAAGACGAATTTGATGTAAAACTGGTATTAGCTAATATCGATGATTTGCCCGAAGCAGTATATGCAGTAGATATCACATTAAAATTCGATGCTGACTTGTTTGACATAGACCTAAAAGATATCAGCAAAATAAGTGAAAAAATAAACTTATTTGAATCAAGAAAAATAAATGATTCAATTCATATTGTATTATCCAGTGAAGAGGCAATGATTTCCGGTGAAGTATTGGCAAATCTGAAGTTTAAGGCTAAAGATGTTGATGAATCCACTTCTGGTAGTATTCAAGTTGAAGATGCATCCCTGGGAACTGCACCATCCGGTTTGATAATTCATGCTGATGGGGATAGCTTAGATGTTGACATAATTAAAGAAATCAGAATTCCTGGAGATGTAAACGGAGACGGTGTTATAAATATAGGAGACCTTGCAGTAGCCGCATATTATTATACTGCGAAAGAGGGAGATCCAAACTGGAATGATGTAAGGAAAGCTGATGTAAACAATGATGGAGTAGTAGATCTGAAAGACCTCGTATTCATAGCATTGGAAATATTTAAGTAATTAAAAAGTAATAAGCGGAGGATAGAATTAATTCTATCCTCTGCAGGTTTAATAATTTTTGGGAGGTTATAAGATGAAAAAAGTAATATCTTTAATTGTTATATGTGCGGTATTCTTCTCCGTATTTATCTGTTTTCCTGCTTTTGGCCTTTCTGGCAGTGCAATAGTCAGCGTTCAGGAAGATGCTCCTGTTATAGAGATAATAGGAACTGATACAGTTGTGAAAGGAGACCAATTCGATATAGACCTGACTTTGAAGTATGTGCCTGAAAGCCTGCCTGAAGACATAT
>ENA-UPAD01000825-UPAD01000825.1-bioreactor-metagenome-genome-assembly--contig:-NODE-825-length-39015-cov-15.440631_pt1 | contig 39015 bp, 30 predicted proteins | sample MGYA00238179_ERZ772710 | MGnify/ENA primary metagenome ERZ772710 (study PRJEB29004, sample SAMN07631245) | bioreactor metagenome | isolation source: Switchgrass digestor | place: USA: Dartmouth...
GTTGGAGCACCGAAGTCGTCTCCCTTCAGCACCCCAACATTTATTATAGAACCGGAATAATACCGGCAGCCTCTTTTACTCCCGCAACATTCTTATATACTCCTTTTTAAGCTCCGGATATTTTTCCATAAGCTTTGTCAGAGCATGAAGCCTGTTTAACGTGTCCACCGATATCGTATGCTCTATGAGCTCCGTTTCTCTTAGGAGGCTATCGGTTACCCCGAGAAGCTTCAGGAAGGATTCTATGATATGGTGACGCAGGAGCAGGAATTTTCCTATCTCACTGCCTGTTTCCGTAAGGGATATGATACCGTATTTCTTATAGTCGACCATGCCGAGCTCGCTGAGTTTCTGTACCATCTTCGTGGCAGACGAGGCCTGGAAATTCAGGAGCTCAGAGATGGTATTGATCCTGACATGGCCTTCAGTAAGGCAGTAGCGGTATATCATTTCGAGGTAATCCTCCATGGCCGAGGTCAGGATCTTTTTATTCTGTTCGAGGAGCTGGTAACCGCGGACAGTATGGAACTTGTTAAGCATCCCCTGCACCTGGCTTAAGCCTCACTTTTCATATGTATTCCCGTTAAGGTGACAATATGTTTCACGTGAAACACAAGTAAGCATTCCGGGATGAATGGTAAAATGTTTCACGTGAAACAATTGATATGCTTTCCGGGCAAGGATATAAATGTTTCACGTGAAACATTGGACTACTGTATGATAATATATGTTATAATAGTCTCGGTTTATTAATGGTTTAACGAGGTGCGGTATGTCCAAGGTAATAGCGGTTGCGAATCAAAAAGGGGGAGTCGGCAAGACAACCACGGCAGTAAACCTGAGCGCTTGTCTCGCCGTGAAGAACAAGAAGGTCCTGTTGATCGATATAGACCCCCAGGGCAATACCACCAGCGGTGTCGGCGCCGACAAGAACGCGGTCGGAATGTCGATTTATGATGTCATCATTAATGAAGTGAACATACAGGACACTATTGTTCCCACTATGATTGAAAACCTTATGCTCTGTCCATCGAACATCAACCTTGCCGGCGCCGAGGTCGAACTCGTATCGGTCATATCCAGGGAAACCAGGCTCAAGGCTGCCCTCGAAGATATAAGGAGTAACTATGATTTTATAATGATAGATTGCCCGCCCTCGCTTGGACTTTTGACCGTTAACGCACTCACGGCCGCCGATACCATCCTTGTTCCCATCCAGTGTGAATATTACGCCCTTGAAGGATTGAGCCAGCTCATGAATACCGTTAAGATAGTGCAGAAGCACCTGAACAGGAACCTGAGCGTGGAAGGCGTTGTCCTTACCATGTTTGATGCGAGGACAAACCTGTCCATCCAGGTCGTGGATGAGGTGAAGAAATACTTCGGGAACAAGGTTTACCGGACCATTATCCCACGAAATGTCCGGCTCAGCGAAGCGCCCAGCTTTGGGCTTCCCATCATCCTGTATGACCCGAAGTCAAAGGGAGCGGAATGCTACCTGGACCTGGCGGAAGAGGTTATTGAATGCTCCCAGGGATATTAGAAATACTTGGTAAGGAAAGGGCAGGATAATAATGAGGAAGGGATTAGGCAGAGGCCTGGACGCGCTGTTAAGCCCCGCGGACGCTCCTGACAGTTCCCGGGACAGCGTTATTGAGGTAAAAATAAACGATGTGGAGCCGAACACGGGACAGCCAAGAAAGGTGTTCGACAAGGAAAGACTGCAGGCGCTTGCGGAGTCTATAAAGGAACACGGGGTCGTGCAGCCCATAATAGTCAAGCAGGAAGGATCAAGGTATGTTATCGTCGCCGGCGAAAGGCGGTGGCGCGCGGCAAAACTTGCCGGCCTGAAAACCATACCCGTAGTGGTAAGGGACCTGACATCAAGACAGGCCATGGAGATAGCCCTTATCGAGAACCTCCAGAGGGAGGACTTGAACCCGATTGAAGAGGCGGAGGCTTACAGGAAACTTATAGATGAATACAATATGACCCAGGACGAGGTTTCAAGGATTGTAGGAAAAAGCCGCGCCGCTATAGCGAACTCGGTACGCCTGCTTACCCTGGCAAAAGAGATCCAGGAGATGCTGATAGACGGCAGGCTGACAAGCGGGCATGCCCGGACCCTGGTTGCCATAGAGGACAAGGAGAGGCAGAAAGAACTGGCTGAACTGATAGCCAGAAAAGGGCTGAATGTCAGGGAGGCTGAAAGGCTGGCAGCCCAGGAAGGCAAAAAGACATCCGAAAAGAAGCCGCTGCAGGCAGAGGTTGACTATGAAACTGCACATCTCGTGGAAAACCTCAGGTCCATTTTCGGAACCAAGATAGATCTCCAGCGCGGGAAGGACAAGGGCAGGATTGTGATAGAATACTATTCAAAAGACGAATTTGACAGGATCATAGAGATGCTGCTCAATGCAGGAAGATAGACAACGCGGCAATAAATGCGGATAATATAAAAACTTTATCTTGCGGGGGAAAACTATGGATCAGTATCTCATATATGCCGGCGTCGGTTTGGGAGCAATTAGCTTCCTGATGATCATCGTGGATCACCTGAGGCTGAATTCGGCCGTGAAAAAATACCGGCAGTTGATAAAAGGGCTGAGCGAAAGGAATGTTGAGGACCTGATGATATCTTACGCCAAAGGGTTGGAGGATATTAAACAGGACCTCTCGGACAACATCCAGAAGCGCCTTGAAGTCCTGGAGCACAAGCTGCCCTCATGCCTCAGGAAGGTCGGAATGGTAACGTATAACGCGTTTAACAACGTGGGGAACAACATGAGCTTTTCCATCGCGGCCCTGGATGACAACGATGACGGCTATATACTGACGGGCATATACACCAGGGAGAACTCCTATATTTACGCGAAGCAGATAAGGAAGGGCCAGCCCGCGGACAAGGAACTCTCGAAAGAGGAAAAGGACGCTTTGGGCAGGGCCCTCGCCAAGGGATAAGACAGCAGGCATCAGAAAGGAGTAACATATATGCTTGATATCAATGAAATACGAAACGATCCCGAAAAGATAAAAAAGGCTCTGGCGAAAAAGCTTGTTGATGTTGATTTTACGGAGCTTCTCGAGTGGGACCGGAAAAGACGTACCCTGATTACAGAATCTGAAGCCCTGAAGGCAAAGAAGAACAAGGTTTCTTCCGAAATACCCTTGCTTAAGAAGGAAGGCAGGGACGTTTCCGGTCTTCTTAGCGAGATGAGGGAGATCTCGGATAAGGTAAGGGAGCTTGAGAATGAACTGAGAAAGGTCGAGCAGGATATATACAACTTTGTTGCCGGACTTCCCAACATACCCGCCGACGATGTAGCCCCCGGCGGCAAGGAGAACAACCAGGTGGTAAGGGTTTTCGGGAAGAAACCGGAATTCTCCTTTACGCCGAAGAACCATGTTGACCTGGTCAATTCCCTCGGGCTCATCGACTATGAAAGGGGCGTGAAGCTCGGCGGCACAGGGTTCTGGCTGTATACTGGCGACGGCGCCCTGCTCGAATGGGCGCTCCTCAACTATTTCATCGAGGAACATGTAAAGGATGGTTACCAGTTCATACTGCCTCCGCATATACTCAACTACCAGTGCGGGTTTACGGCAGGGCAGTTCCCGAAGTTCGCCGAGGACGTGTTCCGGCTGGAAACCAGCGAAGTAAGCGAGAAAATGCAGTTCATCCTGCCCACCGCGGAAACGGCCCTGGTAAATATTCACCGCGACGAGATCCTGCGGGAGGAGGAACTGCCGAAGAAATACTTCGCATACACCCCCTGCTACAGGAAGGAAGCCGGCAGTTACAGGGCCGAGGAAAGGGGAATGATCAGAGGGCACCAGTTCAACAAGGTGGAGATGTTCCAGTACACGCTTCCGGAAGAATCGGAAAAGGCGCTGGAAGAACTGGTGGAGAAGGCCGAACGCCTCGTGGCGGGCCTCGGGCTCCATTACCGCGTATCCAAGCTGGCTGCCGCCGATTGCAGCGCTTCGATGGGAAAGACCTACGATATCGAGGTATGGATACCCAGCATGAACGATTACAAGGAGGTCAGTTCCTGCTCCAATGCATACGATTACCAGGCGCGCAGGGGGAATATACGGTTCAAGAGGGCAGGAAGCAAGAAGACCGAGTTTGTCCATACCCTCAACGCGTCGGGGCTTGCCACCAGCCGCGTGATACCCGCGATTGTCGAGCAGTTCCAGCAGGAGGACGGAAGCGTCGTCGTTCCCGAAGTTCTCAGAAAATGGGTCGGAAAAGACGTGCTGGTGCCGGTAAAATGACAGTCTGCCTGGAGTATCCGGAATAGAAAGAAGCTATAAGGAAAATCTTATAAAGAGAAAGGCTAATAAAACAGCGGGGCTGGCAAAAGGCGATTAACCTGGAGGCAGCCCCTTATGCTTTCCATAAAATATAAGAGGCAGCGGATTGCTGCCTCTCGTTTGTTTGTGTCGGGTCAAACCGTTAATCCTTCACAGTAGCGTACATGAAGTACTTGTAGCCCAGCGGCGAGGACCAGAAGTTCTCAACCTTCGTGTTGAGCAGGAAGATGTCCACATAGTAGTAGATCGGGCAGAGCATCCATTCTTCGAAGATTATGTCCTCGGCCTTGTGCATGAGCTCAAAACGCTTAGCCGTATCTGTCTCGGCCTTGATCTGGGATATCAGGGCGTCATACTCAGGATTGGACCACTGGGCGTCGTTGTTTCCACTGCCGGTTATCCACATATCCAGGAAGGAGATGGGATCATTGTAGTCGCCCAGCCAGCCGTTACGCGCGATCTGGTAGTCGCCGTTCTTCCTGGTGTTCAGGAAGGTAGCCCATTCCTGGGATTGCAGGTTTACCTTGACGCCGATCTTGGACCACATATCCTGGAGAGCCTCGCCTATGAGCTTGTGGCCGGTTGATTCAGAGTTGTAGAGGTATTCAAAGGTGGGAAGCCCCTGGCCATTGGGATATCCGGCCTCGGCAAGAGCCTGTTTGGCCTTTTCAAGGTTGCCCTCGTAGTCATATGGATCATAGTAGTCGCCGCCAACTTCGCGGAATTCCTTGGTGGGATCGGCATCGGAAAGCCCGATCGGCACGAACGCGCCTGCGGGTACCTGGCCGGCCTTGCCTATCTCACGGACGATGAACTCGCGGTCGATTGCAAGAGTCAGGGCTTTGCGCACCAGGGGATTGTTCAGGTACTCTTTCTTAGTATTGAATGAAACGTAGTAAGTACCCAGCTGACCCTTGAGGTTGAACTCAGGTTTGTCCCTCCAGGAATCGATTTCATCGGTGGGTATGTCGTCTGTAAAGAGGATCTCGCCATTCCTGAAAGCGTTGACCTGGGCGACGGGATCATCCATGAGCACGAACTTGATGTTCTCCATGCCAAGTTCCTTGTAGTTCCAGTAATTCTTGTTCTTGGTCATGGTAATGTGGGAACCGGGCACCCATTCAGTGATCTTGTAAGGACCATTGCCGATGTAGGACTCAGGCTTGGTGGCCCATGCGTCCCCGTACTTCTCAACGATGTCCTGGCGGACAGGGAAGAAGGTGGGGAATGCGGTCAGTTCAAGGAAGTAGGGAACCCTGTTCTTGAGGGTAACCACAAGGGTCTTGTCATCGGGTGCGGTCACATTGAGCTTTCCTTCGTCGTAGCCGTCGATGACTTCAAACATGTATTCGTAGTCCGCTGCTGTTTCAGGATCAATAGCGCGATTCCATGAATACACGAAGTCATTGGCTGTGAGGGCCTTCCCGTCGCTCCATTTAAGTCCGTCGCGAAGGGTGAAGGTATAGACCGTACCGTCATCGGATATCTTGACCTCCTTGGCCTGTGCAGGTACGGGCACCCCATTCCTGTCGAGAGTGTAAAGTCCCTCGAAAGCATGGATTATAAGTGTAGCGCCGTCAACTGCCGAGTTGAGCGCAGGGTCGATGGTATCGGGGTCCGAGCCCACGTTGACGGCCAGAGTACCGCCCTTGCCGGTATCGCCGCACGCGGACAGAACCATCACGAATACCATGACGATTGCTGTCAATAAAGCAATTCTCTTTCTCATCATTCTCCCTCCATTATATTTCCGTACTTTATGTACGGTCTTTTATTATTATAACGCCTCAAGGGCAATGGGATTCCATCGCCTTGAAGACGTCATTTGCAATCTCATTCAATCTTATCCAGGTGGTGACAAGCCGCGAAGTGGCCCGGAGATATCTCCCTCAGTTCCGGTTCCTGCTCCTCGCACAGCTTGGTAGCGTATCTGCAGCGTGTCCTGAACCGGCATCCGCTGGGCGGATTGAGCGGGCTTGGAACATCGCCTTCCAATATAATACGCTTTCTCGTCCGGCTCTGCACCGGGTCGGGTACCGGGATAGCCGATATCAGAGACTTTGTATACGGATGAGCGCTGTGGAATATCAGCTCGTTGCTCTCGGCCAGTTCCACCAGCTTGCCCAGGTACATGACGCCTATGCGGCGGCTTATGTGCTTTACGACGCTCAGGTCATGGGCGATGAAAAGATACGTCAGGCCCATGGCTTCCTGGAGTTCCTCGAACATGTTGATTACCTGTGCCTGTATGGACACGTCGAGGGCTGATACGGGCTCGTCGCATACGATGAATTCGGGATCGACTGCCAATGCACGGGCAATGCCGATGCGCTGCCTCTGTCCGCCCGAGAATTCATGAGGGTACCTGTTGGCATGCTCGCTGTTGAGCCCGACGCGTTCAAGCAGCTCGATAATCTTTTCCCGGCGGGCCTTTTTGTCCGGAGCAAGCTTGTGGATGTCGATAGCCTCGCCGACAATGTCGCCCACGGTCATCCTGGGGTTCAGGCTGGCGTACGGGTCCTGGAAGACTATCTGCATCTTTCTGCGATACGGCATCATGTTTACATGCGTGATATCCACCCCGTCAAAAAAGATCTTTCCCGAGGTAGGCTCGTATAGCCTAAGTATGGTCCTTCCGAGGGTGGTCTTTCCGCATCCGCTTTCACCCACCAGGCCCAGGGTCTCACCCTTGTAAATGAACAGGCTTACATCGTCCACGGCCTTTACGTACTTGGGCCTGAACATGGAGCCGCCGGCGGGGAAATATTGTTTTAAGTTCTGTACCTCTACCAGTTTGCGGTTCATCCGTTATCACCACCCTGGGAAGCCATGAAGGCCTCTTTCTGCAGCAGCCAGCATGCGCTGTAATGCTGATCGCTGATATATGTGTATTCGGGCATCTGCCTGAGGCATATCTTCATGCAGCTGTTGCAGCGGGGAGCGAACGGGCAGCCCGCTGGCGGATTCAGCAAGTCCACGGGCGTTCCTTCGATCGGAACCAGCCTTTTATGCTCCCTGTCGGTGAGGACCGGGATGCTGTTCAAAAGACCCTTGGTGTACTCATGCTTCGGGTTGTAGAATATATCCTCGGTTGTGCCGTACTCCACGATCTTTCCCGCGTACATGACCGCGATCTTTTCGCACATATTGGCGACTATGCCCAGGTCGTGGGTTATCAGGATAATGGACATGTCGATCTTCGAGCGAAGTTCCATCATTAGCTCCAAAATCTGGGCCTGGATGGTAACATCAAGCGCCGTTGTCGGCTCGTCCGCGATGAGCAGCTTGGGCTCGCAGGCAAGGGCCATGGCGATCATAACCCTCTGGCGCATGCCTCCCGACAACTCGTGGGGATACTGTTTCAGCCTTTTCCTGGGCTCGTTTATCCCAACGAGGTTCAGAAGCTCCTCGGCTCGCTCCTGGGCTTCCTTCCTGGTCTTGTTGGTGTGAAGCATAATGACTTCCCTGATCTGGTTGCCGATGGTGAACACCGGGTTTAAACTTGTCATCGGATCCTGGAAGATTATGCTCACTTCCTTGCCGCGGATTTTCTGCATATCCTTTTCTGTCATATCGTTGATGCGATGTCCGTTGAAATCAATGGTTCCGCCTATAATCTTCCCGCCGTGCTCGATGAGGCCCATGATGGAATAAGCCGTCACGCTTTTTCCGCTTCCGCTCTCCCCGACGATCCCCAGTACCTCGCCCTGGTTCATCTTTATGGTGATATCGTTGAGCGCCTTTACCTCGCCTGCCGGCGTAAAGAAGGACAAGCGTTCATTCTGTATGTTCAACAGTGGTTCTGCCATGTCGTCACCTCAATTCTTCAACTTGGGGTCGAAAGCGTCTCTCAACCCGTCGCCCAGCAGGTTAAAGGAAAGGATTATAAGGCTTATCATTATGGCGGGCGCCAAAAGCTTGTGGGGATAGGAATATATGCCGCCTATGGCGTCGGACGCCATGGAACCCAGGCTGGGCATGGGAGCCTGAACGCCTATACCGATAAAGCTGAGAAAGCTTTCGGTAAAGATGGCGGACGGAATCTGCAGGGTCGTGGTAACAATCAGGGGCCCTATGCAGTTTACAAGCAGGTGCTTGCCTATAATCCTGCGGTGGCTTGCCCCCAGCGCCCTGGCCGCCGTGACATATTCCTGCTCTTTAAGGGACAGGATCTGACCCCTTACGATCCTGGCCATTCCCACCCAGTAAAGCAGCGAGAAAACTATGAATATGGAAATAAGTCCGATACCTATATCATTTATCCAGCCAAATCCGGGGACACTGTTTGCAAGGTCCTGCAGCGGATACTTCAGGGTAACCATTAACAGGATTATGATGAGTATGTCGGGTACCGTATAGATGATGTCGACAATCCTCATCATGATAAGGTCCACCTTGCCGCCGAAATATCCGGCAATCGCCCCGTACAGCGACCCTATGATAAGGATCAGTATGCTGGCAACAAGGCCGACAAGCAGGGAAATACGGCTTCCCATCATCAGCCTGATCGTAAGGTCACGTCCCAGTTCATCGGTTCCCAAAAAATGCGGGAATACCTTTTCCCCGGCTTCAATCCTTGCCCGTTCCAGGGCGGAGTATTTAAAAGGAGCAAGGTTCTCGCTGCCGCGTATCTGCTGCTCATAGCCGTACGGATAAAAATACGGCAGTACAAACGCAAATATGAATACCAATATGATGACAATGAGGCTTGCCATTGCCACCTTGTTCCTCCTGAAACGACGGGCGCCGTCGCGCCAGAAGCTTACGCTTTCGCGCATGATCACAAGGCTCTGCTTCTCTTCCCTGTCGGCCGGAAGGAAATCAGACACGTCCAGGTGCATGCTGAAAGGTTTGTGTTTATTGTTCATGTCCGTTTATTCCTTCCTTTCTACTTGAGTTTTATTCTCGGGTCGATTATCTTGTACGCAATATCGACCAACAGGTTCATTATTATGACAAGGGATGCCAGGAATATCGTGGTGCCCATGATCATGGTGTAGTCCCTTCCGGTGATAGACGATATGAACTCGTTACCGAGTCCGGGCACCGTGAAGATCTTCTCTATTACGAAGCTTCCCGTCAGCGTATAGGCGATCAGCGGACCCAGGTAGGTCACAACCGGCAGTATGGCGTTCCTCAGGGCATGCTTGAAAAGCATTTTAAACTGGGAAAGCCCCTTTGCCTTGGCTGTTCTCATGTAATCCTGCCCAAGGACATCCAGCATGCTGGTCCGCATGAGCCGGGAAATATAGGCCGTGGGATAGAAAGAGAGGGCCATGACGGGCATGATGTAATGGCGCCATGAGCTCAATCCGTAGGTGGGAAGCAACTTAAGCTTTACGCTGAAAATCATCATTAGCACCGTGGACAGGATAAAGCTCGGCACCGCTATACCGAAGGTGGCAATCACGTTGATCAGGCTGTCAAGCCATTTCCCGCGGTTCAAGGCCGCAATGCAGCCGAGCGGCACCCCGACAAGTACCGATACCAGTATCGCAATGCCGCCGACCCTGGCCGAAACCTTGAAACCGGTGGATATGATACCGCCGACTGTCCGTCCGCGCTGTTTTATGGATTCGCCAAACTCCCCTTTAAGGAGGTTGAGCATGTAGTTCTTGTATTGCACGATTACCGGCTGGTCAAGCCCGTACTTCCTGTTGAGCGCTTCCAGCGTAGCCGGCGAAGGCGATTTCTCCGCCAGGAACGGACCGCCGGGAACCAGGAACATAATGAAGAAGGTTATGGTAGCTACCAGCCATATGGTGAAAACCGCCATTATAACCCTCTTTACAATGTATTTCCCCACAATATCACTCCTAAACCTGCCTATCTGTGTTTCGTTAAAGTTAAACCCGCGTCTGCGGTATATTTCGCAATCGGCTGTTAATAATATGTTATATGGTCATGCTTCGCTTCCGGGCTGTTTTTGCATAATGCCGATTATTGCTCCAAAGCGAGCTTGGAGCAATAACAGGTTAATGTACCCATAAACTGACAACTGTTCCGGCACCCGCTGACTCATTTTGACGGAAAATGACAACGGACTTTCATCTGCCCGGAACACTTGCCGCAAAAGCAAATAGCAACCTTATCTCGTTTATTATATGTTGTTTTCCATACACATTCAAGTTGAATATTTATGCATGCCGCACGCTGGAAACAAGCTATAATGCTTGATCTGACTATATTACAACCGTATGCATAAGCATATGGGGTAAATCTTGCCAAATACACGCACACTAATCATTATGTGGAAATTGGGTTACAATATATCCCATCTCAGGTGTAATGTACTATATATACTAATAAGAGCAGCCGTTCGGGCCGGGATACGGGAGATAAAAATGAAAGAAAAGCAGGGCGATCCTGCTTTTCTTTTACCAGTATCTCGGTACCGTAAGCCTTGTATATCATTCATGCACGCATGAGCCGGGCTATTCGCATACCGGCAGGTATCTTACCTTTGGCTGCCTTGCCGCCATGGCCTCGTCCAGCCTTGACACCACGGTGGAGTGAGGCGCTCCTTTTACCAGTTCCGGGTCTGTCTCCGCTTCCCGGGCTATATCCGCCATGGCCCGGATAAACGCGTCCAGGGTTTCCTTGCTCTCCGTTTCAGTGGGCTCGATCATCAGCGCTTCCTTTACGATGAGCGGGAAATAGATCGTAGGCGGATGGAAGCCATAGTCAAGAAGCCGCTTGGCGATATCCAGCGCGCTCACCCCCAGTTTCTTCTGATTCTCGGCAGAGAAGACCACCTCGTGCATGCAGCGCGCTTCGTAGGGCAGGTGATAGAGATCCTTCAGTTTGGCCAGGACATAGTTGGCATTAAGCACGGCGGTTTCGGAAACTTCCCTCAGGCCTTTTGCTCCCATGGACAGAATATAGGCGTAGGCCTTCACGGCCACCGTGAAATTGCCGTGGAAGGACCTGACCCTTCCTATGGAGAGCGGCCTTTCATAATCGGCGTAATAGCGCTGCCCGTCAAATTCCACCATGGGAGCCGGCAGGAAGGGCACAAGGTGCTTTACCACGCCAACAGGACCCGCTCCGGGGCCTCCGCCTCCGTGGGGCGTGCTGAAGGTCTTGTGAAGGTTCAGATGGACCACGTCAAAGCCCATGTCGCCGGGTCTCGAGATGCCCATTATCGCGTTCAGGTTGGCGCCGTCGTAATAAAGCAGGCCGCCGGCTTCATGGATCATGCGGGCTATCTCGGGTATGCGCTTCTCAAACAGGCCGAGGGTATTGGGGTTGGTTAGCATGAGCCCGGCCGTTTCCCCGTCTATTGCCTTTTCAAGTTCACTGGGGTTTACAAGGCCGTTTTCGTCGGACTTGACCTCCACGACGTCGAACCCGGCTATGGCTGCCGATGCCGGGTTGGTGCCATGGGCCGAGTCGGGGATTATGATCTTTTTGCGGTCATGATCCCCGCGGCTCTCGTGCCATGCCTTGATTATCATGAGCCCCGTCATCTCGCCGTGAGCTCCTGCCGCGGGCTGGAACGAAAACCGCTCCATGCCGGTTATCTCCGAGAGCAGCCGGTCCGTCTTCCAGAGGAGTTCAAGGCAGCCCTGCACGGTTTTTTCATCCTGCAGGGGATGTACGTTGGCAAACCCGCCCAGGCAGGCCATGTCCTCGTTTACCTTTGGGTTGTATTTCATGGTGCATGATCCCAGGGGGTAGAACCCGGCATCCACGCCGTAGTTCCTCTGGGACAGCCTGGTATAATGGCGCACCAGGTCGACCTCGCTTACTTCCGGTAGGTCAGGCGGGCTGTCACGAAGCAGTTCATCCGGTATAAGTTCCGAAATATCCGCCCGGGGGACGTCGCATTCCGGCAGCGAGCAGGCGGTACTTCCAGGCTGGCTCGGCTCGAATATGAGCGCCATTTCATCCTTGTTCATAAGCTTCCCGCCCTTTCAACAAATTCGTCAATCTCTTTCCTTGTGCGTTTTTCCGTGACCGCCACGAGCCACGCGTTTGCGAGTTCCGGATAGTCTTTTTCCAATGGATAGCCGCCTATGATCCTGTGTTTGAGGAGCATTTCGTTAAGCCGGCCGATATCCCCGCGGTATCTGACAGCGAACTCGTTAAAGAACGGCGCGTCGAAGACAGGGGAAAACGCGCCTGTCTTCAGCAGCCCCTCGTAGGCATACCGCGCTTTCTGGCAGCAAAGCTCGGCAACCTTTTTCAGGCCGCTTTTGCCCAGCGCGGAAAGGTATATGGCGGCGGCCAGCGCGTTTAATGCATGGTTGCTGCAGATGTTCGACGTTGCCTTTTCCCTCCTGATATGCTGCTCCCTGGTCTGGATGGTAAGGACAAAACCCCTCCTGCCCTGCCGGTCACGGGTCTCGCCTGCGATCCTTCCGGGCATCTTCCTTAAAAACTTCTCTTTTGCTGCCATAAACCCCAGGTACGGACCGCCGAAGCTGAGGGGGTTGCCCAGGGGCTGGCCCTCGCCGACGGCAATATCGGCGCCAAGGTCTCCCGGCGGTTTTAAAATAGCCAGGGATATGGGATTGCAACTGACAATGAGCAGGGAGCCGTTATCATGGATCATGTCGGCTATATTGCCGAGGTCCTCAACAAGGCCGAAGAAATTGGGGTTCTGGACGATGACGGCGGCGGTGTCATCGGTAAGCAGCTTTTCCAGCACGGCAATATCCAGCCTGCCGTCCCTGTGGTCCCATTCGGTTATGGTTCTCCCGGTGTAGCGCGAATAGGTTTTCAGGACCTCACGGGCCTGTGGATGGACCGTTTTTGCCACGATCACACCGGTCCGCCCGGTCGACCTGCAGGCCATAGTTGCGGCTTCCGCGACGGCGGTTGCGCCGTCGTACATGGAGGCGTTGGACACATCCATGCCGGTAAGGCTGCAGATCATGGTCTGGTACTCGAAAATGGCCTGGAGCGTACCCTGGCTTATTTCAGGCTGATAAGGGGTATATGCGGTGTAGAATTCCTGCCTCCTTACCAGGTGATGGATTACGCTGGGGATATAGTGGTCATAAGCCCCCGCGCCCAGGAAGCAGGCGTACTCGTCGGTGGAAACATTCTTGCCAGCCAGTTCCTTCAGATGCCTTACCAGTTCCATCTCGGAAAGGGCTTCCGGCAGGTCCAGCTCCCTCTTTAGCCTGATGCTTTCCGGGATATCCGCAAAGAGCTCCTCGACGCTCGAAACACCGATATCCTTCAGCATCTCCTCGCGCTGCTTCCCCGTGTTGGGGATATATCGATGCATGATTATTCCTCCTCGGCCAAATAAGCTTCGTACGCGGATGCGTCCATAAGCTCGTCAAGCATGCTGTCATCGGTGATTTCCAGGACCGCAATCCAGTTCTCATAGGGATCCTCGTTCAGAAGTGCCGGATCGTCGGCCAGGGCTTCGTTCGCCTCGATCACCGTTCCCGATATGGGCGAATAGATGTCGGATGCGGCTTTAACCGACTCCACCACGCCGAGGACATCGCCCGCGTCGACCTGGGAGCCGATTTCGGGCAATTCCACGAACACGATCTCGCCCAGGGATTCCTGGGCATAATCGGTTATTCCCACGTAAGCCTTTCCGCCCTCGACCTTGACCCATTCATGCTCTTTTGAATAATAGAGTCCGTCCAACACTTTCATTGGTTTCAACCTCCAAAAAATAAACTAAGACGCTTTAGCAAACGCTCATTTCCTATATTTCTTCCTGTAGAAGGGAAGCTCCAGGGTCCTTGCCCTTACAGGCTTGTCTCTTATTATCACGTCAAACTCGGTCCCGGGTTCGCTGTACCCGATGTCCGCCATGGCCAGACCTATGTTCTGCCCAAGGCTCGGGGAATAGCTGCCGGAGGTAACGAAGCCAATCTTTCTTTCTCCATCCATAATATCATAACCGCTCCTCGGTATGCCGCGCCCCGTCATCACGAAGCCGGTCAGTTTCCTTTCAAGGCCCGCGGCATGCTGGCGAAGCAGGGCTTCCTTCCCGATAAAGCTGTCCTTGCCAAGTTTTACAAAAGCGCCGAGCCCGGCTTCCAGCGGCGTTATGTCGGGCGACAGTTCATGCCCGTAAAGGGGCAGGGCGGCTTCAAGCCTGAGCGTGTCCCTCGCTCCGAGCCCGGCCGGGACCAGGCCCAGGCTGCGGCCAAGGTCAAGCAGGCCTTCCCAGACTTCCGGCGCCTTGTCCCAAGGGATATATACCTCGAAGCCATCTTCTCCCGTATAGCCCGTCCTGGATATCATGGCGGGAACCCCGCACACATTGATCTCAGGGACAAAGGTATAGAACCGGATATCCGCCAGGGGACAGTACGTCGCTTTCTGCAGAATCGACTCGGCGCACGGTCCCTGGATGGCAAGCAGCGCCCACGAGTCCGAAACATTCACTGCCTCCATGTCGCCTTTCGCATGTTCGCTTATCCATTCAAAATCCTTGTCAGTATTCGCGGCGTTGGTGACCAGGAGAAAGTATTCGGAGGAATACTTATAGATAAGCAGGTCATCCACCACGCCTCCGTCCTCGTAGCACATGGGCGAGTAGATGACCTTGCCGTCAGCAGCCTTTGAAATGTCATTTGTCAGGAGTTCCTGCAGGAAGGCTTCCGCATCCTTCCCCTTAACGATGATTTCCCCCATGTGGGAAACATCAAAGAGCCCGGCTGCGCTGCGGACCTTTTTATGCTCCTCTATGATGCCCGTGTATTCCACCGGCAGCAGCCAGCCCCCGAAATCGGTCATCCTGGCGTTAAGCCCCAGGTGATGGTCATAAAGCGGTGTCTTTTTCATAACAAGCCTCCTTGTCGGGCATGCCGCATGGTCCCGTAAGGTTTTGACTCGATTCGCGGTGCCATGCGTGCCGTAAACAAAAAGGAAGACAACAAAGCATATTCTGCCGCCTTCCTGCGTTTTTATGACCCGAGAGATCCTACCCTAAGCCATGATTCACAGCCGTCATGGCGGCGGCTGCCGGCAGGGCGCTTATGTCACCAACATTATACTGCATCCCTCGGGTTTTGTGTACCACCTGTTATATTATTTCAGCTTTACTGTCGGACCGGGGAATATGTTGACGGTCAAGCGTCATCCGTATCCTGCAGGTTGCCAGGGGGTATGAGAAAAAGCTATAATTGATAAAGTAAAATACTAATACATTTCATATCCGGCTGAAGACGCCATCCGGGGGCCTAAAAAGCCGGGGAGGGATAATGATGAACCAACAGAAAGAAGCCCATAAGCGTGATAAAGCCTATGATTGCTGGCTGGCATACCGCCCGCTGGAAGAATCCGCGGCAGGCCGGTACCGGTCATTGTGCGCACGGGTTGCCGCCGGCGGTCAGTCACCCGTCATGGATTCGGCTGTTGAGGAACTTAGAAGGGGCATCAAGGGCATGCTGGAAATCGAGCCCGGGATAATCCGCAAAAAGGATGGCCCCTGGGCCCTGGCCCTGGGCATTGACAGCGATGATATTCCGTTTCCGGAAAAGGAGATCGGGGACCTGGACCAGGAAGGCTTTATCATTAAAAGCCCCCGGGGCGGGATCGTGATCTCAGGGAAAACCGACAGGGGCGTCCTGTACGGCACCTTCGCCTTTCTTCGCAGCATGCAGATGGGTATCAGGATCGAGGATCTTGACCGCGCTGAAAACCCCGCTGCCGGGATCCGCATGATAAACCACTGGGACAACATGGACGGCAGCATCGAGAGGGGATACGCGGGAAGATCCATATTCTTCAGGGACAACATGTTCATACCCGACAAGAGCAGGGTCAGGGATTACGCAAGGCTGCTGGCCTCGGTAGGAATTAACGGGGTTTCAATAAACAATGTGAATGTAAAGGAGCATGAAACCCGCCTTATAACAAAAGAGCTCCTACCGGAAGTAGCGAACCTTGCCGGGGTATTTCGCAGTTACGGCATCAGGCTGTACCTCTCGATAAACTTCTCCAGCCCGATAGAACTGGGCGGCCTCGATACGGCGGATCCTCTCGACGAGTCTGTCCGGGAATGGTGGCGCCAAAAGACGGCCGAGATATACAGCTATGTGCCCGACCTTGGCGGATTTGTGGTCAAGGCCGATTCGGAGTTCAGGCCGGGGCCGTTTACATACGGAAGAAACCATGCCGATGGGGCCAACATGCTGGCAAGAGCCCTTGAGCCTTTCGGCGGGATAGTTATCTGGCGCTGTTTCGTATACAACTGCCAGCAGGACTGGCGCGACAGGGAAACGGACCGGGCCAACGCAGCCTACGACCATTTCATGCCCCTGGATGGGAAGTTTTCAGACAACGTGGTGCTCCAGATCAAGAACGGGCCCATGGATTTCCAGGTTCGTGAGCCGGTATCGCCCCTCTTTGGAGGCCTTACAAAAACAAACCAGGTCCTGGAACTGCAGATTACCCAGGAGTACACGGGCCAGCAGAAGCATGTCTGCTTCCTTGTACCCCAGTGGAAAGAGGTGCTGGATTTCGAAACCTGGTGCGAAGGGCCCGGATCCACGGTTAAAAAGCTGGTCTGCGGCGGGGTCTATCCCCAGAAGCATTGCGGATTCGCTGGTGTTTCAAACATAGGAGATGATCCCAACTGGACGGGGCACATCCTGGCCCAGGCGAATCTTTACGGCTACGGCCGCCTGGCCTGGAACCCCGACCTGTCCGGCGAGGAGATCGCCGACGAATGGGTGAGGCTCACGTTCTCCGATGATCCCGATGTCGTGGGAACAATCGGCGAGATACTCCTGAAATCCTGGGAAACATATGAAAAATACACGAGCCCGCTCGGAATAGGGTGGATGGTAAATCCCGGCCACCACTACGGCCCTAACGTCGACGGCTACGAGTATTCGCCGTGGGGTACCTATCACCGTGCCGACTGGCTGGGAATCGGCGTGGACAGGACGGTCGCCAAAGGGACCGGCTTTGCGGGAAGATACCATAAGCCCAACGCGGAGATGTACGAGGACATGGACAAATGCCCCGAAGAGCTGCTGCTGTTCTTCCACCGGGTAGAATACAGGCATCGGCTCAAATCTGGGAAAACACTGATCCAGCATATCTATGACACCCATTTCGAAGGTGTCGAGGATGTAGAGGAATTCCGCAGAAAGTGGCTCAGCCTGGAGGGAAAGATAGACAGGGAGAGGTTTGACGCCGTTTTAAAGAGGCTTGATATACAGCTTAAGGACGCAAAGGAATGGCGGGACGTGGTGAACAGCTATTTCTACCGCAAGAGCGGGATACCCGACGAAAAGGGCAGGAAAATCTACTGATTGACCTGCATCCGGCCTTAAACGTAAATACAGCCCTGCTTTGGGCCCTCGGTCCCCGGAAGCAGGGCTTGATTTTTATGCAGGGCAGCTTTGACGGTATTGCCTACGCGACCAGGTGAAGAAGCTTCGCAACACCAATACCCAGGTAGTTTCCGATGGTGTAGCCCAGTATCCCGCACAATATCCCGGGAAGCACGATCTCATCGTTGCGCAGGGCCCGTGCGACCGGCATTATGAAAGCCGGGCCGAAGACTCCGGCCGTGGAAGTGATCATCATGGTATGGTAATCTATCCTGAATATCCTGGCCATAATGATATGCAGGATAACCGTGCCGAACTGGATAAAAAGCAGCATACCCAGCATCAGGAGACCGCCGGACAGGGCCGATGTGTCAAAGCACAGTCCCATGATCACCGAAAACATCAGGATAAAGTACTGTCCCGAACTATAGGAGCCCGGCGCGTTGCGTACCTTTTTCACGAACGAGAGCGCGATTCCCAGGGTTGTAACGGTCACCATGATAAGGGCTGTATACTCGCCCAGCTTTGCCAGGCCGGTATTGCCATAGCTGCTGGGAAGCAGGATGCAGATACCCATGGCGACGGCAACGCACGCAGCGGACAGCAGCACAAGGCCGGTACGGATCATAAACATCCTTAAGGGCTTAACGCTTTGCTTCCTTCCGCTGAAGGCTTCAACGTACCTTTGGGTTTCTTCATGGCTGAAAGAGCTGCCGACAAGAGTGTATTCGGGCAGCATCTTTTTAAGAAGGGGACCCATTACCGAGATCAGGAGAAAGAAATAGATGCCTCCGCCGATCATGTCCGAAGCCTGCAGGAGTAGAATGCGGTCTGGCCTTACGCCCAACGCGTGCCCAACGGCAATCATGTTGGGTGTGCCCCCGGTATATGTGCCGATGAGCATGCCGCTTATGTCTGCGGCGTCCGGCAATAAGCTCCCGAAGATGAAGTAGGCTGCAGTGGCGACAATTAAGACCGATACGGTGTTCATGGCAAAAGAAGCCGACATGGGCCTGGCAAGCTTTTTCAGGGCGGGAAGGTCTGCGGAGAACAGGATGAGAGGCATGGCTACGCACACCAGCACCGACGAAAAATCCGCGGCAAGGGCCATATCGGCGCCAAAGGCCTTCATCGGCCAACTGAGGAACAAACCAAGCATATAGCATAAAAAAACGGGCCCGAGCGTGGCAAGAAACGGCGCCTTGCTTATAAGGAGCATTATAAGCCGCGGCAAAAAGATGATTACAAGGAGCATTACAATGGTTGCAAGGTTCATGGCGCAGCCCTCCCGGTATGCTTTTCCTAAAATTCTATCATACCAGCATGAGGTTGTAACAGTAAAAAATCCCGGAGACCCAAAAAGGGCTCCGGGTTTGACCAAAATACATATATAAAAATAGGAGGATTAACCATCCGAGTTTTGTATACAGAGGAGGGAGGCCCCCAGCTTTATCCTTCAAATACCTTTCTGAGGAAAGCCACGGACTCTGCCACATCCCTGTCCAGATCGCTCTCGGTTGCTCCCTCGGACAGGTCGCGCCAGACGCGGATATCCCTTCCGACGCGACCGCCCCTGGTCACGAAGGGTTCCATGACGACCGCTCCGTCGTAGCCTGCCTGACGCAAAGCCTTTCCTATATCCCTCCATGGCATTCTGCCCTTGCGGGGAGGTTTTCTGTTGGGTTCGCCCACGTGGAAATGGCCGAGGTCTTTCCCCGCAAGAAGAATGGGTTCTGTGAGCGAGTCCTCCTCGATATTCATATGGAAAGTGTCCAGCATAAGTTTCACATTGGGTTTATCCACCGCGCGGACATAGGCGAGTCCTTCCCTGGCATCGTTGATCAGATAGCCTTCAAAGCGGTTCAAAACCTCCATGTTCAGCGTTATGCCATACCTTGCGGCGATGTCCGCCAGCCTGCGCATACCCTTGATGCTGCGCTCCAGGTCGCCTTCCTTGTCCAGGTCCCTGCTGTAGTCAACAGGCCAGTAGGAATAAAGCGCGCCGCCAATGGAACGTATCCCTGCAATGTCCATCTTTCTGAAGATGTCGCTGTAGAAGGACAGGGCGTTTTCCACCACAGCCGGGTCCGGCGATGAAAGGTTATGCTCGGCCCTTGGGCCATAGCCCCCTGTCAGGGTAATATCATACTCCCTGGCCGCGTCCCGCAGCGCATGGAAATATGAATCGGGCTGGTTGTGAAAATCGCCGCAGGCAACTTCCAGGATATCAAAGCCCAGTTTCTTGACCTTGGCTATATAGGGGATGAAATCGCCTTTCCAGTCCTTTTCCCAGTAGGCGTAGTAGATACCGTATTTCACAATGGGACACCCCTTTATTTTTCCATGTCTATCATTACCTTCATGGCCTTGTCCTTCTGCTCTTCGATAAGCCTGTAGGCGCTGGCGTAATCCGAGAAAGGAACCCTGTGGGTTATCAGGGCGTCAAATTCTATGAGCCCTTTGCCCACCAGGTCAATGGCTTCGCGGTAGTCTTCCACGCGGTACATGGCGCTTCCGATCAGGCGAAGCTCATGGTCCTGCACAAAGCCCATGTTAATGGGAGCCAGGTCAGGTACCACGCCCACCACGACAATGTCGCTTCCCTTGCGGGCAACCTCCACGGCTTCCTCAAGGGTGGCGGCGTTTCCTATACATTCAAATATTACGTCGGCGCCGTCACTGCCAAACTCTTTCCTGATGGCTTCCTTAAGGCTGATATTCTTCGGGTTGATGGCTATAAGGCCGCATTTCTCGGCAACGGCGAGGCGGTACTGGCTGATCTCGGTCACGATGACCTTGGCCGCTCCCTTGGCTTTGGCGGTCTGGGCAACCAGGTTGCCTATGGGTCCGCCGCCTATTACCACCACGTTCTTGCCGGCAATGTCGCCAAAACGCCTGATGGCGTGGCATGCCACTGCCAGGGGTTCGATCATGGCGCCGTGCTCAGGGCTCATGCCTTCGGGCAGCTTGACAGCTTTTACGGCATCAACCACAAAATACTCGCTTGCCATGCCCGTGGTCTGGAATCCCATAACCTTAAGCTCCTCGCAGTCGTTATAAAGACCATGGGTGCAGGGATAGCACTTGCCGCAGACCACCTGGGGCTGGATTGTGACCAGGTCGCCAACCTTGAACTCTGTCACTCCATCTCCCAGCCTTGTAACAACCGCCGAAACCTCATGGCCCTGTACTACCGGGTAGGAGGTGTAAGGGTGCTTGCCGTGCCATACATGTATGTCCGAGCCGCACACGCCAATATTCTTCATTTTTACTTCAATCTGTCCGGGACCGACCTCAGGTCTGGGTACGTCCCTGTACTCTATGTGTCCGGGTTTGATCATGATAGCCTGTTTCATGGTCATCATTCCTTCCTCCTTATAATCCAGCGGATAAAATAATTATAGACATATCGGGATCGAATTGAAACCCGGGGTGCGCCAGAAAAGGTGCACCCCGTATATCAAGTACGGGCATGAAAAGGCTTTCGCCTTTTACCTCCGCGAAAGTGGAGCTGCTAAGCGGAAGCAAAAACTATTTTGCAGGCTCAAGAATGGCATTGGCTTTGCGGAGGATAGCCCGGACCTCGTCAACGTTGACCTCGCCGGGCAGGATATCATGTTTGACAGCCAGTGCAGCCCCGACGCCCGCAGCGTCGCCTATGGCCATGCATGTGGGCATTACACGGGTAGAACTCATTACTACTGCATCGATGGATATGCACCTGCCGCTGAACATGAGGTTGTCAATGTCGCTGCTGACCAGGCAGCCATATGGAATCCCGTATGGTTTGATGTGTTTGACAATGGTGCCGCTGCCCCTGCCGTCATGGATATCGATGATGTAGGCTCCCAGCGCTATCGTGTCATCGGGTACCTCGCCTTTCATTATGCTGTCCTCGGTAAGCTGCTTAATGCCGGCGAAGCGACGGGTTTCCCGTATGCCTATGTTGGGATATATGTTGGTGATATAGCAGTTCTCAAAGCCGGGCACATATTTCTTCAGGGTTTCCACCAGTTTGTATATCTGCAGGTGCCCCTCGATCTCAGCCCGGGTCAGATCCAGCACGTTGCTGCCGTCAATTCCCAGGTGCCTGGTGCAGTTCATATGCACCTCGCCCGGGATAAGGCTCTTGATATAGATCAGCGTATCGCGGTCAACCGGCAGTTCACCCCTGGCTTTAAGCTCAAGAAACAGTTTTCTCAAGCCCACGAAGACATGGTAGGGATTATTGCGGAAATACTCGGCGTTATACTTGTTGATGTCGGTGTCGATGGTATCGCAGAAGCGCATCTGTTCCGGATCCCTGGCCACTATATCGATAACCTTGTCCGTGTCCACATTCCCCAGGGTGAACATCAGCGTAGGAGGCTGGAGCACACCTGTACCCTTTTGCCCCATTTCGTACCTGGCGCCGGAAAGATAGCCCAGGTCTCCGTCGCCGGTGGCGTCTACGAACACCTTTGCCTCTACCTCAATGCGGTATCCCTTTCCAAAGAGGGTAACCGACTTGATCCTGCCGTTCTCCACATTGACATCGATGGGCTGGGTATGCAGCAGTATCTCCACACCCGCCTCAAGGCATTTCTCAAACGCTACGATCTTGAATATCTCGTGGTCATAAAGGGTTACGGAATTATGATTGGGACAAAAGATGTGCTCGGTACACGCATTGCGTTCCTTCAGCGCATCTGCCAGTTCCTGCGCAAAGCCTGCGGTAACGGGTTTCCCGTCCTTATCCAGATAGCCCAGGAGAGGAAGGCCTATGGTCAGGTTTCCGCCAAGGAAACCGTTCCTCTCAACCAGCAAGACCTTCGCGCCGTTTCGGCTTGCGACGATGGCAGCAGGAAGCCCGCCCGGTCCTCCGCCTACCACGACAACATCATACTGTTTTTGCAGTGTTTTCATATTCTTCGCCCCCAATTGTTTTTTCTATTTTGAATGCCCATTACCATTCATGCGGGCAAAAGCGCTTCAAGTCCAAAAGGAATCTTTCCATGCCTATGTTGCCGCTTCGAAGAAAAGGGATGCAGGCTTCGCTATACCGTATTTTCGCCGCAAAGCAAGTTGGGAACGTCTGCGGGATAAACCGCTGCCAAAACAGAGGAAAAGCCTGTAGGTCCCCCCCACGATTAATGCATCGGTCTGGCAGATATCCTTAATGTCCTTTGAATGTTTTAAGCCCTTCATTAATCGCACCTACAGACTTATACCCTTGATTCTGCTGATATATCGGAAGTTAACAGGATGAAACCTCGTTCAGATAATTGATCTTTGCACCTGGAAATCCCGGACGCAAAGACACTGTTACCAATCGCCAAAGAAAGCTTATTCACACGGTTGCAGTATAGCACTGGTATGAAGAAAGTCAATAAAAACAGAGAAATATCATAGAAAAGAGAAAGAGATCGTAAATATATTACATTGCCTTCGGATTTCGTCGTTTGTTATAATTATTATGGGCAATTGGAACTTCATTTTAGACATTTTTACCAAATCTTCAATCAGTGGGGGGGACTTCCAATCATGACAATTCCAAAAACAATGAAGGCGCTGGTTGCGTACAGTGCGGATGATTACAGGTACGAGCCCGAATACCCGGTACCGGAATGCGGGGATGACGATATTTTAATCAAGACCGAGGGCTGCGGCATCTGCGCCGGGGACTTGAAATGCCAGCACGGAGCGGCAATGTTCTGGGGAGACGATGTGCAACCCTCATGGGTCGATCCCCCGTTCATACCCGGGCACGAATTCATAGGCGTTATAGCTTATGTTGGAAAAAACGTGAAGGGATACCAGGTCGGCGAGCGAGTAGCCGTCGACCAGATAGCGCCCTGCCGTGAATGCCTTTTCTGTAACAGGGGCCAGTACTGGATGTGCCAGCCACACAGGATCTTTGGCTTTTTTAAGGATTACTGCGGCGGCATGGCCGAATATGTCAGGATACCCGTTAAAAACTCCGTTATCCATAAGGTGCCAAAGGAGATACCTCTGAAATCCGCTCTTCTTATTGAACCCTACGCATGTTCCAAGCATTGTGTTGACCGGGCGCAGATACAATGCGATGATATCGTGGTGCTGTCAGGCGCCGGGACGCTGGGGCTTGGCATGGTGACCTACGCGAGGTTGCGCAATCCCAAAAAGCTGATCGTCCTGGATATGAAGGACGAGAGACTTGAAAAGGCGAAGGAGTTCGGCGCCGACATCGTCTGGAACCCGTCAAAGGTCGATGTCGTGGCCGAGATTATGAAGCTGACCAATGGTTATGGTTGTGATATCTATATCGAGGCCACGGGCCATCCGTCTTCGGTTGTCCAGGGAATGAAGATGATACGCAAACTTGGAAGGTTCGTGGAGTTCTCGGTATTCTCGGAACCCACCGTCCTGGATTGGTCCATCATAGGCGACCGCAAGGAACTGGACGTTCTGGGCGCCCATTTGAGCCCGTATTGCTATCCCTTTGTAATAGAGAATATAGCAAACGGCAAGCTCAAGACCGAGGGTGTGGTTACCAGGACCTTCCCCATCGAGGAATGGGAAACGGCCTTTGAGTATGCCACAGGTAAATACGGGGACCTTAAAGTCGCCATAGTATTTGAATAACAATATTAGATCAAGTTTACCGATGGCAACCGGTGTTGAAAATAGCAGGCTGCCGGTGAGGCAGCCTCCTATTGGTAGTTAGATTTCGTTATATGGGCATAAGGCAGGATAAATGCGTGTGAATATCACGGATACGTCGAATTAAGTGTAAGAAAGTGCAGGTATTCCGGATTGGAGGTTTGAATGTACAGAGCGATAATTGTCGACGATGAGGAACTGGTATGCAAGGGTCTAAGGAAATATTTCGACTGGAGCGCGTACAATATCGAAATACTTGCCGATTTCTCCGACGGCCAGAAAGCGTACCAGTTCGTACAGGAAAACCCGATTGATCTCCTGGTAACCGATGTGCGCATGCCCCATATGGATGGCATCACATTGGCCACCCATGTCAGGGAACTTTATCCCGACGTAAAAATCATCTTTGTGAGCGGGTATGATGATGTGGCCTATCTTAAAAAAGCCTTCAAGGTGGATGCCATCGATTATATACTGAAGTCAATAGATCTTGATGAGCTTAAGGAGACGGTCAGCCGCGTCGTTAAGATCATGGATGCTGAAAATGCGCGGAAAAAAGAACTGGCTGATATGGAAAAGATCCTTAACCAGAGCTTCCCGCTCTTGCAGGAAAGGTTTCTGCTTACGCTCATAATGGATGATATTGAAGACCATACCCACATCAAGGAACGAATAGAATTTTTGAACATACCGCTTGATAACGAAAGGAGCTATTGCGTGATGGTGCTGCAGCTTCAGCGCTATTACAGCATATACAGCGGTATGACGGAGCGGGAGCGGCAGATTATATCCCTGAAGATCCAGGAAGAATGCAAAAAGATCGGCATGAAGTACGGTAAGGCGGTCTGCTTCAAGAGCCGGGCCAGCGAATACGTGATGATTATTTCCCTTGACGAGGAGGACTACGAGGATAAGCTGCTCCAGATTTCGGAAGAAATACAGGCCTTTATCAAGGATTATATGAACGGATCGGTGTATATCGGGATCAGCAACATGTTCACCGGCCTGAAGAATATCAAGGCCGCCTATGAGAAAGCCGTCAATGCCATAAACAACAGATACCTTCTGAACGACAAGCTGCAAATATCAATTGATAAATACGTAACCGATTCTGAAATGAAGGATTTCAGGGAAAAGGCCAGGAAGAACCTGCTGGAACCCCTGAGCCAGGGCAATGCCGAAAAGGTTGCCGCCGCCCTGAAGGAGTTGTTCTCCAGGATCGGCGAAGAGCTGAATTACAACGACCAGCAGAATATGCTGATATACCTCCTGCTCCTTCCTTCCAGGATCAATAACGACCTTAAGATAAAGACCGAGAACGCCTATTCCAACCAGCGGGCCATCCTGGAACAGTTTTTATGCTGCAAGGACTTCCAGGAGCAATGCGCCTTCATACAGAGCCTGTACAGCCAGATGGCCGCTTTGATGCAGAGCCTCAGCAAAACCCATTCCAATGCCATAGTGGACCAAGTCCGGAAAAGGATCGAAGAGCGCTACAAGGAACAGATCTCAATCACTACGCTGGCCGAGGAGGTCTATCTTACGCCCACTTACCTCTGCGTGCTGTTCAAACAGACTACAGGCTCAACAATAAACGAGTACCTTACCATGACGAGGTTGGAGAAGGCAAAGCAGCTTTTGGCCGATTCCAATATAAAGTTGTACGACGTTTGTTACGAAGTGGGGTATTTATCCCCCAGCTATTTCTCCCGCCTGTTCAAAAAGTACGTGGGGATATCCCCCAGCGAGTACAGGAACATTGTGCTGTCTTCCAGGCAATAGTGCTTCAGGTGTCGCGGGAAAGGAAGAGAAATGCCCAGGATCAGGTTGCCCAGAATCACCAGGATCATAATGTCCATAAGCAGGATGCGCTTATCAAAACGGGCCATTTTTTTGTTTGTGATAAGCGTGCTTATACCCATAATACTGATTCTGAGGCTATATGCCAACTACTCGGAAAATGTAGTGAAAAATGAAGTATCAAACAATATGCGGCTTGCAATAACCCAGCTTAAGAACAACCTCGATTACCGTTTCGAACAGGTTACCGACAGCGCCCTTTCCATCCTCAGCGCGGCTTACCCTTACATATCCAGCGGCAGAACCGACCTGCAGGAACAACTGAACGAGTTCAACGAACTGAAACTGCTTGTCCGGGCTTTTGAGGGCAAGCATATGATCAGCAAGGTGCGCATGTTTGTACCTGATGACAAGATATATGCCAACCAGCGTGACAACTTTTACTCCCTGCTGGATCTCCACGAGTTCCAGCAACCGGAAACAGCATATGAGCGCGGTGTTGTCTGGCTGGAAACCCATGGCGCGATGATCTATGAAGAAATAGGCCTGTCCAATGTCATATCCTGCCGTGTCACCATATCCAGCAGGACCAATTACAATCAAATTGCCGGTGTGCTTCAACTGGATATCGAGGAGACCAAGCTGAGCAAGATATTTACGGCCGGTATAAATATAAATGAGGAGATATACCTGGTAAATTCCAACGGGGTGATACTTTCCCATCCCAACAGCAATCTTATAGGAAAAAAAGGACTCACAGATAGCGAATTTGAAGCAGTGCTGGGCATGGGTCCTGCGCAGATGACCGGCAGCCTGACGACTGGCGAATACCTGCTGGCTTTCGCAAAACTTGATGCAGTGGACTGGTATCTTGTGATGAGGTTGCCTGTTTCGATCATTTACGGCACCGATGCCTTTTCGTTCAACTTCTCCCAGGCATTGCTGACACTGGCGCTCCTGTTGATCATCGCGGTCGCACTGATCCTGGTCTACTCCTTCGTAATCGAGAAGACAGTGAGACGGATAAACAAAGCCATAAATGATATCAACTCCAATGGCCTTGAAAAGACACATGCTCCCGTCACCAGGGAAATCAGGGACAAGGACCCTCTGACTGTCCTGGAGAGCAACGCCAACCAGTTGGTGGTCACGATTAAAACGCTGCTGGAACAGTCCTACCAGGCCGAGCTCAAGGCCAGGGACTACCAGCTAAAAGCCCTGCAGGCCCAGATCAATCCACATTTTTTATACAATACGCTGGATGCCATCAAATGGATGGTGCTCGAGGGCGTGACCGAGGACAGCGTATGGATGCTCAACGCGTTCTCAAAATACTTCCGGCTGAGCCTCAGCAAGGGCAGGGATGTGGTGAAGCTGAAGGAAGAGATGGAGCTTGTGCGGGCTTACCTCGGCATCATGCAGAAAAGGTTCAAGGGGAAATTCGATGTCATCTACGATATTGATCCCGCTGTAGAAGATTGCCTGGTCCCGAAGCTCCTGCTGCAGCCCATCGTGGAAAACGCGCTGCAGCATGGGATAATGCCCAGCGAGACCGGCAGCGGAACTGTGGAGATCACGGCGAGGCAGAATGACGGCCGCCTGGAAATCGCCGTGAAGGACGATGGGATAGGGATGACGCAGGAACAGCTCCAGGTTGTCACGAGCAATATAAATAACAACAACGACGAAGGATACGGCCTGTCCAACGTGGACGAAAGGCTGAAACTCTTCGGCGGCAGTGACTGCGGCCTTGCCATATCCTCTGAACCGAATAGGGGAACCATTGTGAAAATGTTCTTGCCGTTGAAACAATATTTTCCCACCGCTAGCTGACTTTCGGCATACCCGGTTTTAATCGGGAAATACACATCTTCGACATCAAATTCCGGGTATGGACAGGAAAGCGCATTGAAATCAACCCCCTCTGCTCCTCAGGCCGAGTCCGGGACCGGTACAGGTTAAGGTCAGTGTCAAAAGTCCGGCAAAGCGTATGCCGGGATATAGCAATGTTATACAAATTTATTGCTTGCAAAGGCACGATTTAGTACAAATTTACAGGACATAAGGATAAATATGTAATCTATGCATAGCATTGTCTAGGTTTTCGTCAAAGACAACAGATTAGGACAAGGAATATGAAAATCGGATTATTCAATTTGTCATAAAGCCGATGCTATACTATCCCTAGAACCCTGTCCCATACGCTGTTCCAGACATTTTCGCTTTTCAGCCGTCTGTTACGGCCAGCCGGATTCTTGCTGACCGGCCAGGATCTGCGATATCTGATAAGGAGTGTATCTATGAAGAGCGTTACTGAAGCAAAATTGAGGCCGGTGATAAAGCCTCGGAAGGGCCATAAATTCCTGCCGTACCTCCGGGACCATTACCTGTTGTACCTGATGATGCTTCCGGGCCTGTTCTTCCTGATCGTATACAAGTTCCTGCCCTTGTACGGTCTCACCATTGCTTTCAAGGACTACAGCATCTTTGCGGGAAGCAACCCCATAGATGCCATAGCCAAGAGCGAATGGGTGGGATTTCAGCACTTTGAACGCCTCTTTGCAAGTTCGCAGTTTGTAAAGGTGCTGCTGAACACCCTGATCATTAACGGATACAAGATTATATTCCTGTTCCCGATACCCATCATATGCGCCATAATGCTGAACGAGATCCGCCATGTGGCCTATAAGAAGCTTTGCCAGACTTCCATTTACATACCGTATTTCTTCTCATGGGTTATCGTATTCGGTATCTTCTATTCGTTATTGGGGACGTATGGCATAGTCAACAATGCCCTGGCAGCCCTTGGATATGAGAGAATAAGCTTTTTCTCGGATATAAGGGTGTTCCGCGGCCTTCTGGTATTCACGGAGGGTTGGAAGGAAATAGGGTGGAACACGGTCATCTATCTTGCGGCCATAACAGCCATCGACCCCACACTGTATGAAGCTGCCCGCGTGGACGGAGCGGGAAAGCTCCGCCAGATATGGCATATAACCCTGCCCGGGCTTGCCCCCACCATAGTCCTGATGCTTATCCTGAAAGTGGGCTATATCCTGGAGACCAGCTTTGAGCAGATCCTCGTATTCTACAACGCCACGGTTTACGATGTGGCCGACGTGATACAGACATATGTCTACCGCATGGGTCTCGGGCAGGCGGACTTCTCCCTGGGCACGGCCCTTGGCTTGTTCAACTCGGTCGTTGCATTCATATTGATCGTCGGAGCCAATACCGTCTGCAAGAAGCTGCTCCACAGGAGCATCTGGTAATCCGGCGAGCTTTAACTCGTAATATGGGGTGAAAAAATGCGAAAGAGAGAGAAAGAGATAACCAACAAAATAGCCTTGTCCACCAGCGAAAAAGTGATAGTGGTAATATCCTATGTGTTTATGGGTTTCCTGGCCCTGTGCGCCATACTTCCGGTACTCCACGTGGTGTCCAAGTCCTTCAGCAGCGCCGCGGCGGTTACTGCGGGACAGGTGCTGTTCTGGCCCATCAAGCCCCAGTTTGAGACCATGCAGTATGTGCTTGAGGAAACGCCTTTCCTGAACTCATTGAAGAACTCGCTGATCGTTACCGGCGTTGGTACGGTAGTCAGCATGCTGGTAACCATCGGTACGGCATATCCCTTGTCAAAGCCCAATTTTAAAGGCCGCAAAATATTCATCCTGGCTTATATCGTCAGCATGGTATTCTTCGGCGGCATAGTGCCGGCATACATGGTTGTGCGGTCCCTCGGCATCATCGATACGTATTTTGCGCTCATACTGCCGTTCTTCATAGTCCATTTCAACATGTTCGTGGTGAAGAACTACTTTGAAGGGCTCCCGGAGAGCGTGGAGGAATCGGCAAGGATAGATGGCGCCAGCGACCTCAGGATACTGGTGTCCATCGTTTGTCCCATGTCGAAGCCCGTGCTGGCTACGGTTGCCATGCTGTATGCCGTCAACTACTGGAACAATTACTTCCATGCCACGATGTATACCACCAGCACAACGATGCAGACCCTGCAGGTATTTATCTACAACACCATAAACAACACCCAGACCCTGGTGGAGCGCCTGGTTATAGGCCACTACACAAATGTCTCCATCGACGGAGTCATAGCCGCGGTCGTCGTGCTTTCAATGATACCCATAGTGGCATTGTACCCGTTTGTCCAAAGGTACATGATCCACGGCATCACGATAGGATCGGTCAAGGGCTGATCAATCTACACGACATTTGCCGGGAAACCGGTAAAAATATAAAAAAAGGAAGGGATAAATCGATGAAGAGAATCATAGCTTTGCTATTGGCAGCCATTATGGCAGTGTTCGCTCTGGCAGGCTGCGGTGGCAGTCAGAGCGGACCTTCAGCGCCTGCGCCGTCACAGTCCGCCGGGCAGACGGGCAGTTCCGGTGGCACTTCCGGCGGTGAGACGGATCCTCTGGCAGGAGAAAAGCCGGTACTGAAGTATTTGGGTTACAATGTAAGCTTTGACCCCAATACCGATCCCATGGCAAAGGTATACGAGGAAGTAACGGGCTACAAGGTTGAGTACTCTGTGCTTCCCGCCGAGAACGCAGATGAGAAGCTGCTTATGGACGTTTCGTCCGGTGCTTATTACGATGTATTGAATATCAACCCGTCCCAGTTCCAGACCCTGCTGGCCCAGGGAGCCTTGATGCCTCTGACCGATCTCCTTGAAAAATACGGCAAGGATATCCTGGAAGGCGTCAGCGAGGATTCCTGGAAGGCCATGACCGGTGCTGACGGGGAGATATACGGCATCCCATATAAGTATGCTCATCCCCAGGAAATCGCGAACTTCATGGTTGTACGCATGGATCTCCTGAGGAAAGCCGGTATTAACGAGATCCCCAAGAAGCTGACCATCGACGATTTCTACAATATCCTCAAGAAGCTGAAGGATTACTACGGCGACCAGTACATAATCTTCACCGGTCCGTTCCGCCAGGCATCCGAGGCCGGAGCAGGCGTTAACTGGGATATACCGCAGAATATCACATCGGCTTTCGGTATCTACAGCGACTGGATGGTCGACGACAATGGCAAGGTCATCTACATGACCGAGCATGAGAACTTCCCGAAGATGATCGAATTCATGCAGAAGCTCATGAGCGAAGGCCTCCTGGACCGTGACTGGGCCGTAAACAACACCACAACCGTTAACGAGAAGCTGTCTTCGGGCAAGGCTATAATCGCTTGCAGCAACCGTACCGGCACCATGGTTACCACCCCGGTTATGATGGAAACCCTCGGGCTCGACTGGGATGATTTTGCATACATCGGGGCGCTGTACGGCAACGACGGTACCTGCAAATACATGAGGACAGAGGCTATCAACCAGGTGACCTGCATACTCAAGAACGCGAAGAATCCTGAGCATGTAATCAACTGGATCAACATCAAGCAGCAGAACCAGCTCTACCTCAACTTTGGTGTTGAAGGAGTACACTTCAATTTTGATGAAAACGGTGACATTGTGCCGATCAATCCTATCTTCGCTGAAGAGCGCGGCAATTCCTACTGGTACCTGAACAGCACCGACGAGGATGTATTTGCCAAGCAGTGGCCGTCCCGCGTTCGCAAGAGCCAGGCCATGTGGGAACCCTTCGACGCTGTAACCAACTACGCCAACAAACATACTCCTGAAATCTTCGTACCCAACACCTTCGCGTTCATGCCTTCGCTGGAGAACTATTCCAAGTACAACCAGTCGCTGTTCAAGAGCACCAGTGACTTCATCCTCCAGCTCATCGCCGAAACCAAGTCGATCAATGACCTGCCTACCTTCATGAAAGACTGGGCCAACAACGGCGGTGAAAAGGTCAGAGCAGAGATGCAGGCCTGGTACAACGAGTTCTATGGCGGAAAATAAGTCAAAGCATTATAGGTTATAAATCTGCAGCAGCCCAAACATTGGGCTGCTGCAAATTCTAATTGCGAAGCAACAACGTTCCCAGTCTCCGCAAGAAATTGGCGACGGTTAAGATTTATAAGGCAGGAGAATGATTATGAGTATTGTTAAATTTTCAAAAGAACTTCCGGTATATCGGGACGTGGATGTCCTGGTGGTAGGAGCAGGACCCGCCGGTATCGGAGCGGCGGTTTGCGCTGCAAGGAACGGAGCGAAAACGTTCATTTTTGACAGCGCCGGATGCGTGGGAGGCATGGCCACCAACGGCCTTGTTGGTCCATTTATGACCGTATATGACGCAAAGAGCGAAAAGCAGATCATCAAAGGCATATTTGAAGAGATAGTAAATCGCATGATAGAGATCGGCGGAGCCATCCATCCCAGCGAGGTCAGGTCGGGCTCATCACGGGCAGGGTTCTACATGATCGGCCATGACCATGTGGGTCCGTTTGACCATGAAGCTTTCAAGTTGGTGGCCACCGACATGATCCTGGAATCGGGTGCGGAGTTGCTTTTGCACACACAGTTTGTGGATGTGCTGATGGAAGGCGACAGAATAGCCGGCGTAATCATTGCCAACAAGGACGGCATGTCGGTTATACGTGCAAAGGTTATCATAGACTGCACCGGTGACGCGGATGTCGCCGCGCGGGCAGGAGTCAGGTACGAACTGGGCAGGGTGGAAGACGGCAATATGCAGCCAGCCACGCTGTTCTTCCGCGTGTGCAACGTGGATAGCGAAAGGCTGGCAGCCCACATCAAGAAACATGAGCATGAAATCAAGCCTTTCTATGGGCCCTTCAGTTGGCTCATCAGGGAGAAGCAGGATGAGTGGGATGTGCCGCGCGCCGAGGTCTGCCTGTTTGAGAGCCCGGAACCCGGAGAGTACCGCCTTAATGTCACCCGCATCCTTGATGTGGACGGTACAAAAGCCGAGGACCTGACCAGGGCCGAACTGGAAGGCATGAGGCAGGTGCACAAGGTCTTCAACTTCCTGAAAAAGTACGCTATCGGCTTTGAAAACGCCAAGTTCATGGGAACCGCCTCCACGGTGGGCATTCGTGAAACGAGGCATATTGAAGGACTGTACAGGCTTACAGCCGATGATGTGAGGAATTGCCGTGTACCCGAAGATACTATCGCCGTTATGGCTACCAACATGGATACCCATAACAGGAATGACCCGGGGGGAACCTATTACACCCTGGAAAACGGACCTTATTTCGGCGTTCCGTATCCATGCCTCGTGCCAAAGGGCGTCAGCAACCTGTTGGTAGCAGGACGCGCTATCTCGGCCGATGCCATGGCTGGCGCCGCAATACGCATGATTCCCTGCTGCCTAGTCTTCGGTCAGGCGGCTGGTACTGCGGCAGCCATTGCCATCAGGGACGGCAGGATTCCGGCGGATGTTGACGTGAAAAAACTTCGCGAAATTCTTAAGGAGCAGGGGGCTTACCTTGGAGAATAAATGAGGAAAGCAAGGGGAAGGTGGTTGGAGAATAAGTGCAGCTTGGAAGTGAGATACGTCTCGCCTTAAACCCTCTTACATCCAACCTCCGACCCCTGACCTCCATGTATGAAGGAGCTATGTGATATGAGCACTGGAACAATATCCTATAAAAAAGAATTAACCATTAAAGATCAGTTTGACGTTGTGGTCGTGGGATCTGGCCCAGCCGGAGTTTGCGCTGCGGTTTCCGCGGCCCGGATGGGCGCCAGGACAGCCCTGGTGGAGCGGTATGGCGTGCTGGGTGGCAATCTTACGGTTGGCGCCGTTGCTCCTATCCTTGGCAGCGTTTCAAAGGGAACTATGAGGGATGAACTGTTGGAGCGCCTCGGAGTGCCGGGCTGCGACAGGGTCGGCGCCACCCATCAGTGTCACGATTTTGAAAAGGCCAAGCGCGTGCTTGTGGATTTTGTACATGAAGCAGGGGTTACAATCTACCTTCAGACGCCCGTAGTTGACGTGATAATGGACGGCGACCGGGTGGACGGGGTTGTTATCTCAACCAAGACCGGGCTTAAGGTGCTCAGGGCGAAAGCGTTTGTTGACGCTTCCGGTGACGGGGATGTGGCCTATTATGCAGGGGCCGAGTACCAAATGGGCCGGGAAGGCGATTCATTGGTGCAGCCTGTGACCTTGATGTTCACAGTTCAGGGCGTTGAAGAGGATGCGCTGAAATGCATCGGGGAGATTGATTATGTTCAGTATAAGGGCGAAAGATTTCTTGATTACACCACCAGGCTTTGCAATGAAGGGCACCTTCCTCCGAATGCGGCGTCTGTTCGGTTATTCGGCACTTTGATTCCCGGAGAACGCCTCGTCAATACCACCCAGGCAAATGGCATATTTGCCGTAAACAGCGAGGATGTGGCAAAGGCCGAAATAGATCTCCGTGCCCAGATAGACAAGGTTGTGGAGTTCCTGCGAAAATTCGTGGACGGCTACCAGAATTGCTATGTGAAGAGCACCGCGGAAACACTGGGTGTCAGGGAAACGCGCAGGTTCATCGGAGAATACATTCTTGAAGACAATGATCTTCGCAACGGGCGCAGGTTCGAAGATGTGGTTGTCCATAAAGCAAGTTTTCTGGTGGACATACATAATCCTACAGGCAGCGGACAGGCGGAAGAAGTGGAAGAAGATGTTGTTCCTTACGATATTCCGCTCAGGTGCCTTATACCGAAACGGATCGACGGCCTGGTTCTCTCGGGAAGGTGTATTTCAGGCACCCACAGAGCCCATGCTTCTTACCGCGTTATGTCCATATGCATGGCGATTGGCGAGGCATCGGGTGTGGCGGCTGCGCTGGCAGCACTGAAAGGGATCAATCCCCGGGAGGTAGACTATAAAGAAGTTCAGAAAGTCCTGCTGGACCGCGGAGTGGACCTGTTTGACTGATCGACTCCGTGAAGCGCTTGCAGGGTGCTTAAAGTGAGCATCGGTCTGCTTGTGTTCCATTTTTACAACAAGGAGCCATGGAGTTGTAATGGGTAGGGAATTGTTGCTGGGGATAGATATTGGGACCAGCGGATGTAAAATTGCTTTGTTTCAACATGATGGGAAAGTAATATGTTCGGAGACGGTGGAATATCCGCTGTATTGTCTGAAAGACGGATTCATCGAGCAGGATCCGCGTGATTGGTGGAAGGCCGTATGCCTGGGAATTCAGCGGCTTCTTGGCAATAACAATATCAACCCTTCTGAAATTATCGGCATAGGCGTAGATGGGCAGAGCTGGGCTGCAGTAGCGGTGGATGGGGATGGTGAAGTACTTGCACAAAACCCTATCTGGCTTGATACGCGCTCGGCATCAATTTGCAACCGGCTGAACCAGCAAGTGGGTACAGAGAGGATATTTGAGGTTTCAGGCAACCTGCTCAAACCCCAGTATTCCACGGGAAAAATCCTTTGGTACAAGGAAAACATCCCGGAAGTTTATAAAAGGATAAACAAGATACTCCAATCAAACAGTTATATTGTTTACCTCCTGACAGGTGTCGTGAGTCAGGATATGTCCCAGGGATACGGTATTCATTGTTTTGACATGAAAAAAGGCCGCTGGGATTTTCAAATGTGCAGGTCACTTGGAATAAACCCTGATATATTACCCGATATTTATGCCTGTCATGAAGTAGTAGGGTCAGTTACACGAGGTGCCGCGGCAAGCACGGGGCTGCTTGAAGGTACACCCGTTGTGGCGGGAGGACTTGATGCCGCATGTGCAACTTTGGGTGCAGGTGTCATTCACGACGGACAAACCCAGGAACAGGGCGGACAAGCCGGCGGCATGAGCATTTGCATGGACAAATACTGTGCGGAACCGAGACTGATACTGAGTTTCCACGTGGTACCCGACAGATGGCTTTTACAAGGCGGAACAACAGGCGGCGGGGGAGCCGTACGTTGGTTCAGCGAGCAGTTTGGATATGAAGAACTGCAGAAAGCCCTGCAAACAGGCAGTTCCGAATTTGCCCTGCTCGATGAGCTGGCTGGGACGGTTCCCGCCGGAAGCGACGGTGTGGTCTTCCTGCCGTACATGGCAGGAGAAAGAACGCCAATATGGAACGATAAAGCAAAAGGCGTTTTCTACGGCTTGGACTATTCAAAGACGCGTGCACATATGGCACGCGCAGTGATGGAAGGCGTGGCATTTTCCCTCAGGCATAACCTGGAAATTGCTTCTAATGCCGGAGTAAACGTGGAAACGCTGAGATCCGTAGGCGGCGCTGCCAATTCATCATTCTGGACCCAGATGAAGGCGGATATTACCGGGAAAGCCATTGAAGTTACGGCTACAGACACTGCCACCACTCTCGGCGCGGCAATACTTGCAGGTGTTGGCGTGGGTTTATACCGTGATTTTGATGATGCGGTCAAACAGACTGTTACTGTCAGACGTCGTTATGCGCCTTCAGATATTGATAAGGAAGTGTATGAAAAAGTTTATGGCATTTATCTGGAGCTATACTCCTCGCTTGAAAAGCTGATGAATAAGGGGGCCTGAATATGAAGGCTGCTGTTCTGGTTGCAAATGAAGATATTCGTTACATGGATATAAAGGAGCCTGATGTAAGTGATGGTACGGTAAAAGTAAAGGTAGCCGTATCCGGTATTTGCGGTTCTGATATACCGCGGGTGCTATATAATGGGGCTCATTATTATCCGATTGTGCTGGGCCATGAGTTTTCGGGCGAGGTTGTGGAAACCGGGAATGGCGTATCCAGTGTAAAAGTCGGAGATAGAGTGGCAGGAGTGCCCCTGGTACCGTGCATGGCTTGTGTCGATTGCCAAAAGGGGAATTATGCCCTATGCAAACACTACAGTTTTATAGGCTCCCGTCAAAACGGCAGCAACGCCGATTATGTAGTGTTGCCTGAGCGCAATGTAGTAGTGTTGGACAAATCTGTCAGCTTTGAACAGGGTGCGTTGTTTGAGCCTTCCACGGTGGCGCTGCACGGGGTTTTACAGAACCAACACCGGGGTGATGGGATTGTGGCTGTTCTCGGGGCAGGAACCATTGGAATTTTTACTATTCAATGGGCCAGGCTGATGGGAGCAAGAAAAGTGGTCGCTTTTGACATAAGTGATGAAAGGCTTGAACTCGCAAAACGGCTGGGCGCTGACGAAACAATAAATACTCTGAAAGAAGAATTTCTTGCCGATGCCATGTCCTTAACCGGCGGAATTGGATTTGATTATATTTATGAAACAGCGGGGGCGACAGCTACAATGAGGATTGCTTTCAAGCTTGCCGCTGCCAAGGCAAAAGTTTGCTTTATAGGAACGCCCCATACCCAATTATGTTTTCAGCCTGCCGAATGGGAGTACATCAACCGTAAGGAATTCACGTTAACCGGTTCATGGATGAGTTATAGCGCTCCATTTCCAGGAAAAGAGTGGAAAATGACTGCGGAGTTTTTTGTATCAAACAGGCTTAAATTCGATGAAAATCTTATTGACGATCGGATACCTATGTCCAGGGCGCAAGAAGCATTTTTAAAATTCAAAAACCCCGGCGCAGTAAAAGGAAAAATACTTCTGGTCAACCAGTAGAAAAGTTTAAAACAGCGTCAACTACATGTTTACGGTTTCACCTGGGAGTGAAAGCTTCATGAAGACAGTGACATTCTTCAATAATTTGATTAGGGAACAGAAAAGCGGCAGGGATACTGCTGTATGTTCAGTGTGCAGTGCAAACGAATTTGTGCTGGAAGCAGCGATGGAGGATGGTAAAGAGAGCGGTCGGCCCGTGCTGATAGAAGCGACAGCCAATCAGGTAAATCAATTTGGCGGTTATTCAGGCATGAAGCCGAAAGATTTTGTATCCTTTGTCAAAAACATTGCCCGCAGACTTGACTTTCCGGAAGAATCGCTTATTCTGGGCGGAGATCACTTAGGCCCCCTGGTATGGAGTGATGAAGAAGAACGGCATGCGATGGATAAGGCGGCAACTCTTGTCAGCCAATATGTCGAGGCGGGTTTTACAAAAATACATATTGATACCACCATGCGCCTGGCAGATGACCCTAAAACAGGGCGCTTGCCTGACAGCGTTATTGCAAGGCGGGCCGCCTGGCTTTGCGATGCTGCAGAAGCATCTGCAGGCGAAGACAAGCCAGTTTATGTAATCGGCAGCGAGGTGCCAATTCCCGGTGGCGCAATGGAGAATGAAGATTCTGTTGAAATAACAAAACCGGAGGATCTGGAATCAACTCTGGAGGCATTCAGAAAGGCATTTCATGAAGCAGGACTGCATGAAGCATGGCGCCGCGTCGTTGCGGTTGTGGTACAACCGGGTGTTGAGTTTGCAGACAATTCCATTATCCAGTACGATCCGGTAAAAGCTGCGAAATTGATAGACTATGCAAGAAGTTTGGACAATGTGGTGTTGGAAGGTCACTCCACCGATTATCAGCCCAAAGCGGCTCTTGACATGATGCGCCGTGACGGTATTGCAATCCTGAAGGTCGGACCGGCCTTAACCTTTGCGCTTCGTGAGGCGTTATTTGACTTGGAGCGCATGGAGCAAATATTATATCCATTTTCACCTGATGGCGGATACTCATACTTTAGCAATATTCTTGAGGGACAACTCATGAGCAATCCCGTATATTGGGAGAAGTATTATCGCGGTAGTCCGCAGGAAAAAGCCTATGCGCGGAGTTTTAGCCTTTCGGACAGGTGTCGTTACTATCTTAACGATCCGATTATCAAGGCGTCCATTGCACGGCTTATTAGGAATATCAATGCGGTTGAACTGCCTTTTGGGCTTTTATCACAATATTTCCCGGATCAGAAAGAACGGTTGTTAACCATGAAGACCAAAATTACAGCAGAATTACTTATCAAGGAACGAATCAAGGATGTTCTTAGAAAATACAGATGACAAACTACATAGGGAAACCCGGGAATATATATGTGTCAAAATTCACATTATGCGAAGGAAACACAAGCAGACTGAGCATTCTGGCTCTTGATAAAAGAAAATAAACATACAATGTCTGAAACAACATTATGGGGGGAATAGCATGGGAATAATGGAGAGAATGCGCCTTGACGGGAAGAAGATCTTCGTCACTGGC